>Ga0315285_10000004_pt1 | contig 358539 bp, 361 predicted proteins | sample YL17G09_36_MG_FD_203698 | JGI IMG/M metagenome (GOLD analysis project Ga0315285, IMG submission 203698) | Sediment microbial communities from Yellowstone Lake, YNP, Wyoming, USA - YL17G09_36 | ecosystem: Environmental > Aquatic > Freshwater > Lake > Sediment | place: USA: Wyoming | collected... | reverse complement strand
CAAATTATGGACTAGGCAATGGTTTTTTCGATGCTGCTGCGATAGCATCTCTGCCGCAGGATCAAGCTGTTGATTTTGTGGTGATGGGTGAACACGAAAAGATAGCAGAATATCTTATGAAAAACAAGCTTCATCTGCTCTCCAAACGTAGCATCAAATTCATGCATTCACATTCGCTGTATACGGTGCGTGATGAGAAACTATTCCCTTATGGAATTGGAGGCGAAGAGTTGTTCATGTCAGATAGTCAATCTGCCTTAGCTGAGAAATTGCACTCAGCAACAGCATCGGACGTAAAGACTGCTATAAAGCCCTTCCTCTTGAATTTCGTAGACGATTGGCTGGCAAAGATGCTTCTTACTGAAGAAAATTATCTGGCTTGGAAACATATCAAAAGATGCGATCCTGAAAAAATCAAAAGAATCTTCCTTGAATACATAACGCACTTTTCCCAATACTTTGCTGCAGCATGCACGAAGTCAACAGATAAGGTAAGGATAACTGATTTAACATCCAAAGGTTCTAGTACTATCTTCGCTGCTCTTTCAAACGAACTGCGAATAGCGATACTTTTAGAACTGGAGCACAGACCGCTCTCATTATCAGAGATATTTCTTGCAATCAAAATAAGAACAAAGAATAATAGGTTGACAGCAGCTCACATATTCCCACACCTCAAGAAGCTTATGGACGCAGATTTAGTCAGGAAAGAAAATGACAAATATGTTACTACATTCTGCAATCTGAGCCTCTTCATCCGATAGATTAGTGTTTTTACACTTTCCTTTACATATTTCATTAAGTGATTTATTCAACTCTAATCAACGTTTATCAATGCTCTTCAATACCCTTGTGAAAACCCAATGGAAACTACATAGATTCGGTTAGTAGTAAGCAATAATTTATATTCTGATTTTCAAATTCTAAGAAGTGAGAATAATTAACGATTTTTAATATATTTTTTAAATTCTTTTATTATTTTAGTTTGTTCTCTTTCCCAATTTTCAATTAATTTTAGCAATTTTATTGGTTCTATTACTTTATACATTATAACCTTTTTGTCTATTTTTTCTATTATACCTTTTTCTACAAGTTTCTCTAAAAGAGGATAAAGCTGAGTTCTTGTAATTTTGGTTTCCTTAGCTAACTCGCTTACCTTAGCTTGCTTCTTATTTAACAGTTTTAAACAGACTTCAGCCTCTAAGTTAGTTAGACCAATGAGAGCCAAGCCTTCCTTTATTTTATTCATAATAATCATACTCCTGAAAGAAATAAATGCTTATTTTGATTTATAAACCTTTCATATAGAAATTAAACGCTAGTTATTTCAAAGATACAACTTTCGTTGATATTGTTTTTGCATTTCATTTCTTTTCCTGAAAACTTGTAAAAGTTATAATTCAAAGCTCTTGATACTATCCCAGAAATAAAACCAATCAAAAAATAACATTTGACTTTTGAAGCCTTGTTTTTTTCACAGAAAGCACAATTCTTTATCTTTATTAGAATTTTATTCTTTTTTATTGTTACATCTTCAATATTGCCTATTGATAGTTTTTTCAAATTATCTTTTAGCATTTTTTTAACTTCTTCCAAGCTTTCATACTTCTTTTTAACTCCTTTCAAATGTTCATAGCCGGCAAACTTCCCGGAGAAATAAAGAATATCGTCTGCATTTACTTGGGTTTCCATTACAGCATTATTTAATATTTTGAAAACGTTGTTCATAACAGAATTATTAGTAGATATACTATTTATATTTTGTCATATCTTAGGTTACAAAATAGCCAATATTTATATACCAAATATTTGTAATATTAAATGTTACAAATGAGAAGATTTATAATAAAAAGTTCTAAAAAAAGGACATTTGAAGAGATAAGAAACGCTATCTTAAAAGCATTGAACGACCCCAAGACAGTTACTATAGTTTCTAGAGAAATAGGAGCTTCATGGCTTACTACCAAAAAGCATCTTCAATGGCTTGTGTTTCTAGGAAAAGTTGAAGCCGAGGAAAAGTTAGGAAGGAAGTTCTATTACAGGGTTTAAAATGAAAGAACTATCGCTAATAATACCGGCTTATAATGAGGAAGGGAGGATTGAAAAAACCTTGGAAAATTATGTTAATTTCCTTAAAAATAGTTATGGATCCAGTTTTGAGATAATAGCAATTACCGATGGCTGTATAGATAAAACCCCAAAAATTATAGAAGGTTTTGCCAAGAAATTTCCTTGCATAAGGCATATTGATTTTATTAATCGCTTGGGTAAAGGAGGGGCAATAATAGAAGGGTTCAAAAACGCAAAGGGGAGATACGTCGGCTTCCTTGACGCGGATGGTTCAACCTCTCTTGAAAGCGTAAAGCTTTTGGTAAATAACCTAAGCGAGTATGACGGCGCTATAGCATCAAGATGGGTAGACGGAAGCGTTATAGGGAGACAGGAGCCGTTCTCGCGGCAGATAGCAAGCAGGGCCTTTAATATTCTAGTTAGAGCTCTGTTTGGACTTCATTTTAAAGACACCCAATGCGGTGCAAAATTCTTCAGAAAAGAAGCTGTTAAAAGTGTCATTAACGACATAGGGCTGACAGACTGGGCCTTTGACGTCGATTTACTCTATAGACTAAACGAGAAAAACTACAAGATAAAAGAAACTCCAGTAACCTGGCACTATGAGGAAGAGTCAAAACTGAATTTGAAAAGGACTTCTATAAAGATGTTTCTCTCTGTAGTAGGACTAAAAGTAAAAACTTCAAAACTATCTTTTTTGGCAAAATCTCCATTAATAAAATGGCTTTATGAAATGGCAAGAAAATTATGAAAATATTAATTTTTAATTGGCGTTGTTGGGAAAATCCTCTAGCTGGAGGAGCAGAAAAGTATCTCTATGAAATCTCTAAAAGACTGTCTAAAAGGGGACATGAAATCATCTGGTTTGTATCAAGCTTTAAAGGAGCAAAGGAAAGAGAATCTGATGATGGGATTAAGATAATAAGAAAGGGAGACAAATTCTCTGTTTACCTATACGCTTTTCTATACTATTTAATGGAACTGAGAAGATTAAACTTTGATATAGTTATCGACGATGTGAATGGAATTCCATTCTTCACCCCACTCTTTGTAAGGAAGCCTAAGAAGGTATGCATAATTCATCACCTAGTCGGATGGAAAATATTTTCTAAAGAATTGAAATTTTACCAAGCTATTATAGCATGGGTTGCTGAGAAGTCTATCTCACTATTTTATTTTAACATACCTGTCATCACCGTTTCAAAGAGCAGCAAGGACGAATTAAAAAAGAGATTTCTAAGAAATGTTAGCATAGTGCACAACGGGATAGACTTGTCTTTATTTACTGTAGATCGCATCAAATATGAAACCCCAGTGATAGCTTACCTAGGAAGGTGGAAAAGCTATAAGAGACTGGACTTGCTTATAAGTGCTTTTGAAATTTTGAAAGGAGAAATGAAAAACGTTGAACTCTGGTTGGCTGGGGACGGTGACTGGAGAGCTAATAAGACTATAGAAGGCATGAGAAATTTTGGCAAGGTCAGCGACCATGTAAAAAGGTACATACTATCAAAGTCTTGGGCCTTCGTTAGCACCTCCATGAAAGAAGGTTGGGGAATTACTATCATAGAAGCCAATGCCTGCGGCACTCCTTGTATAGCTTACGATGTTCCTGGGTTGAGAGACTCTATTGTTAATGGAAAAACTGGAATATTAGTCAAAGAAGATGGAGATGTTGAGAAACTAGCAAAAGCCATGATAAGTGTTCTAAAGAATGGGAAATTGAGAGAAACCCTTAGCGACAATGCGCTGGAATGGTCAAGAACCTTTAGCTGGGACAAAAGCGCTGAAAAATTTGAAGGAGTAATCAAAAATGTCTAAGCCATTAATTTCAATAGTAATTCCGACATTTAATTCAGAGAAGACTTTAGGCAAATGCTTAAAGTCGATTAGAAATCAGACATATAAGAATATAGAAGTAATCGTTGTTGACAGATTTTCTCAGGATAGAACCGTAGAGATTGCTAACAAGTTTAAGGTCAAAGTTTTTACTATTGTTGCAAAAGAAAGAAGCGAGCAACTTAACTATGGAATTAGACAGGCAAAGGGAAGGTATGTTTATAGAGTTGACTCAGATTTCGTCTTAGATCCCACAGTCGTTGAAGAGTCCATTGAAAAATGCCTAAGAGAAGGTTACGATGCGATTGCTGTGCATAATACTTCTGACCCCTCAATCAGTTTCTGGGCCAAGGTTAGGAAACTGGAAAGAGATTGTTATGAAGGTGATGAACTAAACGTAGCTGCAAGATTCATCAGGAAGGACGTTCTTATCAATATAAATGGATTCGATGAAAAGTTGGTTGCGGCGGAAGATTACGACTTGCACAATAGATTGTTGCAGGCAAATTACAAAATTGGTAGAATAAAATCAAAGGAAGTGCATATAGGAGAACCAACTTCAATAGTAGAAATAGCTAAAAAACATTACTACTACGGAAAGACCATAGAAGAGTTTATCAAAAAAAACGCAGAAAGAGGCAGAAAACAGCTAAGCCCTATCAGATTGGCATTCTTGAGGAACTGGAAAATTTTTTTAACTCATCCGATTCTAACAGGAGGCTTTATTGTTTATCAATTAGTCAGATATTCTTCTGCTGTTCTAGGATTTCTAACGAACAAAGTGAGAAAATGAATAGTTTTTCATCGCCAAACAATCCAAAGTGTATTGTAACATTATCCTTTGACGACGGTTACGAAGAAACGTTAAACAGTGTTCTACCGATTTTGTCAGATTGTAAATTTAAAGCCAGCTTCAATGTAATCACAGGAAACGTCGGTAAGTTCTTCGAGAATAAAAAAGTTGCTGATTGGAAAGAATTAAAAGGCATAGCAAGGATGGGACATGAGATAACGTCGCACTCCAGCTCTCATACTCCTATTAGAGTAGGCTTTGGAAATAAATTTTCAAGATTCCTGAGGTCTCTATTTAATTCAAGAAACAAGGTCAGGTTCATAAAAAGAGCTAGAAAATTTATCTTATCACATAACTTTTCGGATAAGAATTTTTCTATTCAAAATGAACCCATATTCTCTAAAGAGTCCATCGAAGAAAAAATTCCAGGTTATGTATGTTCATCATTCGTTTACCCCGGAGGCAATTACAACAGGAAGGCAAAGAAGTCGCTCGAATCTATAGGTTACGCTTCGGCAAGGAGTTTAGACATAGGCTTTAACAATCCTAGTAAGCTTAACCCCTATTCTCTAAAAGCTCAGGTCTGGGATTCTTCAACTACAGCAGAGGAAGCGAATAGGTGGGTAGATTATGCAATCAAAAACAATCTTTGGCTAATCGAGTGCTTTCATTTGATTGGAAAGGAAAATAAAGAAAATTATCTGTACTTTACACCATTAGAAAATTTTGAAAGACACATAAAATACATAAATGAAAAAAATTGTCTAGTCACAACACAGCGAGAAGCAATTGAACGTGTAAAGAGCATAGAGAAAGATAAAGAATTCAGTAACTATTCATTAAAAACAATCTACTTTTACGACAATAAATTACCGTTCTTTATAGAGAAGATATTTAAAAGCAAACAATATAGAAAAGCAAAAATAGTTGATCTTGGTTGTGGAGATGGGAGGCTTCTGATTGCATTGAAGTCTAACGACTATTTTAGCCAAAATGAGTTCTACGGCGTAGACATTTCCAAGGAAAAAATAAATTATTTAAAGGAGGTGCTACCTGAAGTAAAATCTATAGTTTCCGACGCCTCCGACATCAAAGAACTTAATAATAATGAGTTTGACGTTGTTATATGTTCTCAATTAATCGAACATGTTCCTTCCGAAGATTTACTGATTAAAGAGATTAGAAGATTAGTCAAACGTGATGGAACAGTCTATGTATCTTCAATCATTAAGAAATGGTATGGTTTATGGATATATAGATTAAACGGAAAAATTAGGTTAGATCCAACGCATCTAAGGGAATATTCTTCAGAAGAAGAGTTTGTAAATTTACTTGAAAAAAACAGATTGAAATGTAAAGAAGTAAAAATAACACCGTTAAAATATTCAATTTTTGATTTATTCCTAAGACTTTTAATCAAACTTAGCATTATAAAACCAGAAGGTTTTCAAAACTTTTTTCTAAGACATAATTTTGCGTTCAAAATCAAGAATATTCTGAAAATCAGAGTCCCTGGATATTACACCATTGAAACATTAAGCGAGATCAAAGATTGAGATGAAAATAACGATAAAAAATCTTAAGAAATACCAAAAAAATGACGAAGACATTCTTACTAGGACCTATACTAGAAACATTTCTATAATATTCACAAAATATTTAGTTCAGACAAGCCTGACACCCAATCAGGTAACCATTATTGGATTTTCTGTAACTTTGCTTGCTTCACTCATTTTAACAAACGGTACTTATTTTTACTTTATAATCAGCTCTATCCTAGTTCAGCTATCACTTATACTTGATTGTGCTGATGGAGAAGTTTCAAGATTTAAAAAAATGACATCAAACTTTGGAAAATGGCTCGACAGCTTACTGGATCGCATTGGTGTAATTATACTCATTCTGGCGCTATCTATTGGATTTTACCAACAAATGAAAAATTTGTCTGTTTTATTGCTAGGAATGATAACTATATTTAGCTTTTATTTGAGCGAATTAATTGATACACCTATTAAAGGTAGAACGAGCAGTTCACGCAAATATAACTCTGAGATCATAAAAAAAATAGCAAAAATATTACGTATAAAATTTTCTTATATTGGTTATAGCGCCACATTAATAAGGGTAATAATTTCCGTAGGGTTATTGCTCAATAATGTTTATTTCATATTCGGGTTTTTTATCTTGACTCTGAACTCGATTTCTCTGATTACGTTCATTAGAGCGTATGCAAGTACAAAAAACTATAAGGAGGTTATATAATGAGAGCTTTTGTAACAGGGGTTCAAGGTTTTTGCGGGGCTTTCTTGGCTAAAAAGCTACTTGAGAAAAATTATGAAGTTATTGGATTAGCGCAAGATATGCGACCAAGAACAACCTTAAACACATTAGGAATTCAGAAAGATATCACTTTCATTAATGGAGACATAAGGAACGAGGGATTTTTAAGAAGAATAATAGCGGAATACAAGGTAGAAAAGGTATTTCACTTGGCGGCTCAAGCAATCGTTTCAGTGGCATTAAAAGATCCACTAACGACTTTTGATGTAAATTGCATGGGCACGATAAGTATTTTAAATGCTTGTAGGGGAATGGATTTTATTGATTCTATACTTGTCGCCTCGACTGATAAGGTATATGGAGAAGGTTTAAACAGACGTGAAGACGATAGACTAAACGCTAGGGGGATTTATGAGGCATCCAAAGCTTGTACTGACTATGCAGCATTAAGTTTTTCTCATATATATGAATTGCCGATAGTAATTTCTAGATCTTGTAACATCTATGGGGAGAACGATTTCAGCTCAAGAATTATTCCAAATACTATAAAGGCATTAAAGAATGATAAACAGCCTATAATCTTTGCTAATGACAAATCAATTAGAGAATACGTTTATATAGATGATTTGGTAGACGCTTACATTCTATTATCGGATAGGATAAAAGAAAGTCAAAGAACGGCTTGGAACATAGGTACAGGAGACGTAAGAGGTCAAGAAGAGATAGTGAAAAAAATTATAGATATTTCTGAAAAAAATATCGAACCTCAGTACATAGAAAAGCCAAAGTCTTTAATGGAAATAGAAAGGCAAACGGTAAATTCTGAAAAAATTAGGAATGCGTTTAACTGGAAGCATAAATACACTATAGACATCGGGTTGAAAAAAACATGGGATAACTGGAGGATTTGAACTAAAGGAGATTTTTATGGATTTGTATGTAGTGACAAATGGATGGTTTTCTTCTAAGGATATTGGCGGAGGCTATAATATTTTCATGAACATGATTAAACGATGGTGTAAGATGGGCATAAACTTACATATCTACACCTCTTGGGTAGGTTACTTACTAATTCATGGAAGAAGCAACATAGAGGCAGATTACCATATAATTGATAAAAGTCCAGAAGTTAATGAACTCTCAACTAAGAGATTTATTTTGACCTCGCTAAAAAGGATAATTAAAAGCTGCATTTTGCTATTAGACTTACAAAAAAAGACATCGGACATAATAATACTTTCCTATGGAGACTTTATCTTTGACACGTTTCCTTGTTTTTTTGTTAAGCTGTTTAACAAAAGAATAAAATGGGTTTCTCCTTTTTTTATGATTGCTCCTTCACCTTTTAAAGGATACAGGAAAGCTTTTAGTAAAGAATACAAATTTCCGAACCTAAACGAAATGTTATATTTTGTTAATCAGAGAATTAGCACTCAACTGATTAAATCATGTGCGGATCTTGTCCTCCCGATCCATCCCCAGATAATAAAGTTTCTTAAAAAGAAGGGAATACCAGAAAAAAAGATTTGTAGGATAAACGGAGGAGTTGACTTGAAATACTTATCAAAAATTAAATCTAAAGGAAAGAAATATGATGCCTGTTTTGTAGGAAGATTTCATCCACAAAAAGGAATAGATGACTTAATAGACATATGGAAAATTGTCTGCAATAGTAAAAATGATGCAAAGCTAGTGATGATGGGCAGCGGAACTCAAAAAATGAAAGAGGAAATAGAGAGATTAGGCCTTGAAAAGAATATAATTTTGATGGGATTTGTAAACGAAGTAAAAAAAATCAAGACAATCAAAGAGAGTAATATATTTTTGTTCCCTAGCTATTATGAAAGTTGGGGCATTGTTGCATGCGAAGCCATGGCATGTGGACTGCCTGTCATCGCATATGATTTGCCTGTTTTTAAGAGTATATTCAAGAAAGGAATGGTAACTGCCCCCATAGGAAAAAAACAAATATTTGCAGATAAAGTAATCTGTCTATTGAATAATGAGAATATTAGAAATAAACTTTCTAAGGGTGCGCTTGAAACAGCTAGATTATATGATTATGACAAAACAGCTTCGGATGCATTTAATGCCTTAAATAAACTGGTTAAGAAAAACAATTGATTTTATGAAACTAATTAAACTTAGTTGCCCTAAAGATAAAAACAAGCTACTTGTATTCATTCTTTACTTAATTATAACCTTAGTTGTAATGAGAGATTTACTATTTTCTCCTGGTATGATTATGTATTATGTAAATCCTGTTATACCCCCATTTAATTTCCAATTAATAGAGCGTGCATACACAAGGTCATTCATGTGGGTAGATGAAAGTTTAGGACGCGGTTTTGCATACCCGTCAGAAATTTATTTTGATTATCTAATCGGTATTTTAGGACTGTTGGGTTTTAATGGAGAAATTCTAAGTAAGCTGTTTATGTTTCTATGCATTTTATTTTCTGGTATTTTTATGTACATGTTCACTAAGAAATTAGAATTTTCAAACAAGTCCGCGTTTATAAGCGGTTTATTCTACATGATATCTCCAGTTGTCTTTACAAAGATATTGGAAAGCCACCTGTTTTATCTAGTTGGCTATACTTTATCCCCCATAATCTTCCTTTTATTTGTTAGCTCCATAAAAGGTAACGAAATTAATATAAAACCACTTGTTCTTAGCGGATTACTTTTTGCATTTGCGATTTCTCAGTTGCAATTTTTTTTCATGTTGCTTGCTCTAATTACTATGTATACGCTTCTTATGGTAAGGCAGAAATTAATTGTGAAATTTACAGCTTTATCTGTATTCTTTCTAATTTGCTTATTAATACATTTGCCGTGGTTACTGCCGCTACTTTCTAATCCTAACGTAGTTTCGTCGGTAGCTGCAAGAGAAGTTACGTTCGGTAGCTTCGAAGACACCAGCCTGTCTCCAGTGGACGCTTTCCGCATTATAGGTTTTTATTTTCCATTTTTCAAGAACAGCGCTATCCAACTCGTCCCATTTTGGAATATAATTAGCATTATTGCAGTCGCTATGATATTTGTCCCCTTATTAATAAGGCCCAATAAAAATATCTTATTTTTTTCAGGCATGGCTGTATTATCGATTTTTATTGTTAGCGGATTTAAATCACCGTTTTCCGAACTTTTTGTATGGGCTGTCAAAAATATTTTCTTAACTGGCATATTCAGAGAAGTGTACCATCTTACATTTTTCATAGCGTTTTCCTATTCAGTACTATTAGGCTCTGCTGTTACTGCCTTTGAGGTGCTACTTTCTAAATATATTAAACTTGGCAACGCAACTGAATATTTATCGTTCTTAATCTTAGTTGCTATAATTTTATTGTTTTTAGGACCGTTTTTTTCAGGAAATCTTGGAGGCAACATGCATCCGTATGACTACAAAGAGTATAAACAACTGTTCGACTATTTCATAGAACAAGAAGGTGACTTTAAAGTGCTGATGCTTCCAATGGACCATATAGTAAAGTATGATTCTAGCTGGAAGGAATGGGGTTCAGATGTAATGCAACAGTTGTTCCCTAAATCTGTGTTAGATCCTTATCAAAATGAAGGAAGCGATTCCCACAGGGTTGTTGGTTATATTTATAGAAAAATTAATAACGATGGACTAAGTAGATCACCGGCCAGCATCTATTATTTATCAAAAGATGTATTATCAGAAGCGAAATTACTGGCCTTAGTGAATGTGAAATACGTCATTCTAAGAAAAAATATAATAAGCATACTAAATAATTATTTTGAGCTTGTAAAAAATAAATTGAGTAGTTCTAATGATTTTAAACTTGTAAAGTCATACAATAATGAATCAATATTAATATTTGAAAATAGTCGTTTTATCCCTACTATTTACACGTCAAATGAGATGAACTTGCTTGTTGGAGATATGTCAATGACTGACAATCTCTCTCCTTTTGTTTCTATACAGCAGTTAGAAAAGAAAGAAATTCCATTTACAGGAATTTATCTGAATCGGGAATATTACATGGACTATTTGTCGGCATTTGTTCCAGAAGAATATAATATTAAGCTCATACAATATGCGATGAAACCCAATCCATATAATGACTGGGCACCATACTTTAGAACATGGTGGGATGACCCGAGATTTACAAAGTCATTAGAAAAGAATATAGTTATAACAAAAAAGAGTGGAGCCAATTTAACTTTATGGTTTGATGCGGAGAATACATCTGACTATGTATTATTAACAAAATATAGCCTTGGCGGTTTATGGGACTATTTGCCAGACTCTGGTTTTATTATATATCTAAACGGGAAACAAATAAAAACTTTCGATACAGAAGAAGCTTCTTTGGGGGATATCACATGGTCAAGCCTAATCTTGCATAACTTAAGTCAAGGTAAACATAAACTAACAATAGAAAACATTGGTAATAATAAAAATTGCGTAGGAGGATGCTCTGTAGAAGGAGAATCAGTAATTTTAAGGCTTATAATTGTTCCTTCTAATATCCTTCAAGATTCGTTTCAGAAAGCGGAATCATACCTCAATAAAACCACAAAGGATTTTGATATACCAACTATACCAGAATACAAGAAAATATCATTAGATGGATTTAAAAAAGGTTCTTCTGATTATCCAGGTGAAATTAAAGTACAAAATGATATTGCAGAGTTCAGTTTTCAAGTTAATAAGTCAAGAAATAGAGACAGTGGGTTTGGCTTTATAGGAGTGTTTGATTCTGAAGATTGGACAAATTTCAACAAATTAACATTTCAGTTTTACACAGAAAATTCAACAGATTGTGATGTACTCATAGACATTTACAGTGATCGCTATTATAAAGAAAAAGGCGATTTGATACGCTATTGGATTGGAAGATTCTCAAAGAATGGTTGGAAAAAGATAACAGTTGATCTTTCACAAGTACCAAGGGATGATATAGACCAACTATATTTTCAAATAGGAGACGGCATATGTAATCAGGACGGGAAAAAAGTTACTTTAAAATTTTCCAATTTTACGTTAGTAAACGACACTCCAATTTTTAACTCGATTTATCGCAATGAATCCGTAAGAGAAATCAACGTAGAAAAAGAGAATCCCACATATTACAAACTTAATGTTGATTCCACAACGCCTTTCTTCTTGATTTTTGGCGAGTCTTATAATGATAAATGGAAAGCCTTTGTAAACGACAAATATGAAATTCCAAACGAATATCATTTTGTAGCCAACGGCTTTGCAAACGCTTGGTATGTGAATAAAACTGGCAATTTTACGATAATCTTAGAATATACTCCGCAAAGGCTCTTTAATTTGGGATTGGAAATCTCATTAACAATCATTATAATTCTAATAGCAATTATGATAATTCCGGAGAGAGAATTAAGGCTCATTATGAAAAGAAAATTATAGTTCTATCTCCTCAAATGCAAAAGATTATCTACAGATAACAAAATAATTCCGATTGCTAAGAAATAGTAAGAGTAAATTGCTATCTTATTGGCATAATCTTCACGACCTTGAGTCAAAGTGATGGCACAACCGACCAATAAAATTAATGCTATTATTACCAAGCTCTTAGGGTTTATTCCAAAGGTATAAAAAATCGGTATGTAAAATAGCAATAGAAAAAATATAAAAGCGTCAAAAGGCATCTTCTGAAAAATCCAGTTTAAAAATATTGAATAATCTACAAAAAGTATCAAAATAATCGCTGGTTTTTTCATAATACTTGTAATTCTCACTCTGGGAATCTTGATTTTTTTCAAAAACATAAAATAGAAATATAAAATGCCAAACAATGCAGTTATTATAATTAAAAATAACTGGAAGTTAAAATTCATCGAAGTGTAATAACTATAAGCGTAGAAAATGTTTGAAACCGCTAGCATAAAGAAGAATACGTCTCTAACTACCTTTTTGTACATTTCTTTTTTAGGCATTTAAAGCATCCTTTGGAACATCTTCTATTCTTTCAGCATCTTTTTCTTTTCTACGATGACGTATATAGGAAATTATAATAAACGCACAAATCAAATTTATTGTAAAAATATATCCAGAAGCTGGGTTTGAGCTTATAAAATCGCTTAAAGTTCCGTACATTCCGGTTAAACGGTTTGTATTTTCTGACTTGATTTTCTCTTCAACCTTTTCTATTGGCATAGAGAATTTAATTTCATATGCGATATTTCTAGTATTTGCTTCTAATCTTGGAACGGTAAAAAATATTTTAGAAAAATTCGAAGGTACAAAGATTGTAATGTTAAACATATCTATATCGGCTGAATTCTTTAAGATAACTTTTTGACTCCATAATTGAGAATTATTAATAACATCTAATTTAAGTTCTTCAAAGTAGACATCAACTCGGTCTATACAATAATTTATATCGGAAATCTTTGATTCTAATGGATTCAACTTATCAATATAGGTTTGATAAGCGCCATCTGAATTTTTACATCCTTCGTTCAGATTCAAAGTTCCATTATAAGGTATAAGAATTCTAAAATTTATATCGGAAATTGCTCTATTATTTTTATTTGTCAAATTTATTTTAAGCGTCATATATTGAGCTTCGTCTGTGGATTGCTTACTGAAGTCCTGAATATTACTTATTATTTTTATTCTATATTCATCATTGTCTATTACAATATTCTCAGAATTCTCATCCGAAATAGATTGTTTAACTATTAGCGTAGAAAAGTTCGACGCTGAGGTATAGTTCTCGGCTTCGGTCATGTTGCATACAAAGTAGTAATTTCCAACTGTAAAATTATCGTATATTGTATTTTTATCAAGAATCTTTTCATTTCTATAAAGATGAGTATCACCGTCGCCGTCACAAATACAGCTTATTATTGTTGAACTATTATTATACAAATTCCAACCAATCAACGACGTAAGAAAACATGATGATGTTATCTTTGGCTTTTTTATTATAAGTGGAATTACTGGACTGTTTATATTTAGATAATTTGTCCCTCCGGACGTATTTACAAAATAATAGTAGTATCCGATTCCGTAAGTGTTTATGTCCGGTGAAGACTTTACTGAGTCGTTCTGGTAAAAGTTAAAAGATATATTAGAGTCTATAGAAGAGGTTGTATAGCTAAAAATGGTTTGAACTGGATAGGATTCTGTTCTATAAAGCATTGATATTTCTGCGTTGTCTAAAGCTCTATTGAATATTGTAACTTCATCTATTGTGCCATTAAAAAAGGTCCAAAAATAGCCAAGCTTTAATTCTGGACCCATACCTGTCAAATTTCCAGTTACCTTAGAATTTCCAGTTGCTTTGCCGTCAACAAAAACAGATTCATGGGTACCGTTATATCGCATGGTTAAATGGTGCCATAGCCCCTTAGAAACAGGACCACCATTTACAGTTTGCCAACCAGACGCATTAGATATTCTTCCTTCTACATTTCCTCCTGTTATCCTTATCATATAAGAGTAAGTTGCAACAATATCGCCATTTCCATCAGCTCTTACCCATACAGATAATGTAATCGCATTTCCAGTTATATTCAAACTGTTAGAATATGGGACAGAAATAAAATCTTTAGATGCATTATCAAAATTCAAAGCATTGCCAAACCTTCCTGTGCAACTAGTATTGAAATTATTTAAAATACCATCATTACTCTGTCCTGAAGAATCTGAAGTGTAGTTAGTTGAGTTAATGGGTTCAAACTTCCAGTACGCTACCAAACCTGATGTATTAATAGAATGAGTTCCATTTGAAATTGTTATTAAAGGTACTGCCTTTTGGACATTTAATAGATATGATGTAGAATTAGAAGAATAATTTCTGTTGCCAGAAGTATTATATGTATAATTATATTTATCAGCATTCAATAATGATAAATCTGGATTGTCAACTAGGATGCCATTTCTATACAGATTACAGCTTATCCCAGACGGACAGCCGGAACCTGTTGTGTTTGATGGTGTTGGATATGTTGCTAACCAAGATAGGTTGTTTTTCAGATCAATTAACGGAGAAGCTGGGCTTATCGTAAATGTCCACGTCCCTGAAGAACTCCAACTATTTGTTGTATTGTTTGCATAAGAAGTCCAGTTAAACGTTCCTGCAGGTAAAATTATCGAAAAATTGTAAATATTTCCGCCATAAGTCAAATTAGAGATAGAAGAATTATTAACAAGTACATAACCTGTAGAATTTGTTACGGTTATAAAAGTCATGTTAACATCGTTTGTCCAAGTTATATTAAATTCTGATAAATTTGTAGGTGAATAGATTGGTGGTATGGATGAATCGTTTTCAAACCAGACAGGATATGCCAATCCTACGTTATCGAACAGACATAGAATCAGCAATGTGAATAGAAAACATTCTTTTTCATGCATATAATCACAATATTTTCATTAAGATTTTTCTCAAATCGTTTTTAGTTACGTTTCTTGGGTTATTATTAGCCCTATCGGGTCTGAACCCTTTTTCAACAATGAGTTTGATGTCTCTTTTTTTAATTCCAAAGTCGCTTAGCTTTGTTTCTAAACCGACATCTGTGATAATATCCTCTATCCTTTTTACGCCATCTTGAATGCTCTTGGCACCAATCGTTTTCGAAATCTTAATTATCTTTTCTGGAACGGCTTTTGCGTTAAACTTCATGAAATAAGGGATTGTCATGGAACATGCGAGCCCATGAGGAATGTTAAAATATGTGGTAAGAGGGTATGAAACAGAATGAACAATGGTTGTTTTTGTATGACTTATAGCGGCTCCTGATAATAAACTTGCTCTGGACATATTTATTCTGTATTTTATATCTTGAGGATTCTCACACGCCTTTTTCAGATTTTCGAATGATAATTTAATCGCTTCAAGGGCATATTTATCGGTTTGTGGAGTAGAATTTATCGACCAATACGCTTCAATGCCTTGGATTAGTGCGTCCATTCCTGTTATGGCTGTAAGTCGCGATGGTAAAGTTAGAGTAAGGCTAGGATCCACTATAGCAGCGCGAGGACACAAATATTCATGCGACAATGACAATTTTTCCTTTTCATCTATGATTGATGCATAAGGTGTTACTTCACTACCCGTTCCAGCAGTCGTAGGTATTGCTACGAAAATTTTACCTTTTTTTTCTATTTTTTCTTTTTTATGAAGATAACCTTTAACAGAACCTAGATTGTTAAGTAACAAAGCGACTGTTTTTCCGGTATCAATAGCGCTTCCACCACCTAAACCAACAATGAGGTCAGCACTGTAAGAATTGTTTACATATCCGAGGCAGTTTTCAATGTCGTTAACAGTTGGATTTGACCCGATTTTGTAGTTTATCAGTGCATAACCTTCAAGATACTTTTCAAAATTACATCTTTCTACGGTTTTTTCGCCGGATATTACTAAGATATTCTTAGGATTATAAAGTCTAATCAAGTTGGGTACCGTCTTAATTGATTTAACACCAAAAAAAACTTTGGTCGGTGTGGTGTCAAACTTGATTGCTTTCATAATTTTTACCATTTATCGTTTCATAGAACCTTTTTGCTATTTCTCTGTGTGCAATTGAAATTCTGGGAGCAGTATTGTCGCCTGTCTCTACATTTATAACAGTGCAGTCTGCTATTTTTGTAAAATCAATCGCATCACTACAAGTTTTTTGTCTACCTGTAGTTTCATAACAATTGTTATCCAAAATATATAGTTTCAAATTCTCCATTTTGAGTTTATTAAAAAGCACAAGAGTTCCTAGGCTCATCAAAATCTCTCCATCACCCGCAATCACAATAACTTTTCTTTCTGTATGCAGTGCCAAGCCTATTCCTATTCCTAAGGATGACCCCATAGAACCTGTAACATAAAAATTTTCAGGTCTGTCCTTTACCAAGAACAACTCCCTACTAATCATTCCACATGAAGAAATGACGAGTTCATCTCTAACATTGTCCATTATACTTTTTATAGCATCTATTCTCTTCATTCAATTTCCTCAATTATTTCTACATTATTGTAATTTAGCAATTTCAACAGGTTTTTTGTTATTTTCCCAGTGAAACTGTGATGAAATGGTTTATGCCTCAAGCTTAGAACCAGTTTTGGTAATGGTATCTCATAAGGTTTGTATAAGCTCGTAACTATGTCTATTATGGAGCCAAGCCCGCTATTCTGCATATAGACTATTGGAGTTTTACCTGCGAACCATGCCCCGCAAGCCAAGGACATAGCTTCGGATTCGCTTGTGCACGGAATTTCAGCATCGCTCGCAAATTCTTTTAACTGGCTGCATGGCACACCGAACTTTAGTTTTGTCATTGGTTCACCCTAGAATTTAGCGGAACAAGTTCTAGTATTTCCTTTATCGACGTGCAGTATTTATCTACATCACTGCATCTTTCTCTCAGAAGAATTGTCTTAGCAGTCTTAACCATTGCTGGATAAGCACTTCTTAACAACTGATTCGCATATATTACGACATTGATATCAGCATCAATTAATTCTTTTTCAGTAATTGTGCCGTATGTAGTGGGAGCGACTACTAAAGGTACTTTATTTTCAAATTTAGAATATTCTTTACAGAATTCTAATATCTCCTTAGGAGATTTTTCTTTGCTGTGTATCATTATAGCGTCGGCATGTGCATTAATATAAGCATTTGCTCTTTTAAGAGCATCCGTCAAACCATTTTTTAGTATAAGGCTCTCAATGCGAGCAATTATCATAAAATCCTCTGTTACCTGCGCTCGTTTCCCAGCTTTTATTTTATTAGAAAAATTCTCTACAGCGTCCTGTACCTGTTCTATGTCCGTCCCGTAAAGAGAATTCCTTTTCGGCCCAATCTTATCTTCTATCACGATTGCAGATACACCAAGTCTTTCTAAAGTTCTGACATTATAGGGGAAATGCTCTATAAGCCCACCGCTATCACCGTCAACTATTATGGGTTTTGTGGTAACATCTAATATCTCGTGTATGGTATCTAATCTCGACGTCAGTTCTATATCAGGCTTACCCTTGGCTGTCGAGTCGGTTAAGCTGCTTAGCCATATGCCGTCAAACTCCCTTAATCTACCATCTTTCTTCACTTTTATATTTTCAGCTATCAGACCGGTTAATCCATTATGAGCTTCTATTACCCTGATTAATGGTTTTGTCTCTATCATCCTCCTTAGCCGTTTCATTCTTAGTTCGGGTGTGGTGCCTATTTCGTTTAGCCGCTCACGTATTTTAGTTGAGGATATATCTTTAGTGTAATGTGGTTCGATGAGTTTTCCATTCCACTCTTTTAGTACTTTAATTACTTTTTCTCTTATCCCTTTTTGAACACCTCTTTTCCAGTCGTCACCATGCACAACATAATCGGGTTTTATTTTTCTCAAGTTCGGCTCGTAATCCCACGTCTCTTGAGGAATAACGAAATCAACACCTTTTATGTTTTCTACTATTATTTTTCTTTGTTCATATGTTAGGATGGGAACGCGCTTGTAAGCTGCGATGGCTTTGTCAGTTAGTATCCCTACCACAACCTTTCCTAATTTTTCTGCCTCTTTGATTATATTTAAATGTCCGTGATGAATGAAATCTGCCGACATAGCAACATAAACTGTTTTTTTAGGCAATTTTATCCCTCTCGTCCATGAATAAATCACACTATTGTAATATTAAATATTACATATTATATAAGTATATTCATTTTAAGATGTGCTAAAATGATAGCAAAGAAATATTTTTTATTAGCAGGGATATTTGTACTGGCAACTTTCATATCTTACATCCCACACTTGGATTATCGCTACCCTTTGCATGTCGATGAATGGTATCACGTGACTGTATCCAAGCAGATAGCGGAAACAGGAGGATTTAGTTTAGATCCGTTTACCGGAAAAGCAGTTTTTGATGATTTTGAAATAGGATATCATTTGTTGCTAGCCTTGATACATAAAATTACAGGTTTGGGAATTCTAATTCCTGTATATTTTCCTGCCATATTTTCAATGATATCAGTTTTATGCGTTTATTTGTTAGCAAGAAGGTGGGGAGAAAATGCGGCTTTTGCGTCTGCTTTTTTAACTGCCATTTTACCCAGTAGTGTGACTATTGGTGGTCCGAGCCTATTAGTACCACTAAACTTGACCTTAATATTCACACCGTTAGCGTTAATTATAGTTTTTAATGCGAAAAAAATTAGGGACTATATAATCCTATCTTTGATTAACATCTACATTATTCTTGCCCATCCGCCTACAGCAATCCCAATAAATTTACTATTGTTCTTTTACTTTTTGCTTAATATCAAAACTGATAGAAAAAAGTCAAAGCTAATTTTCATTTGTCTAATGATATCTTTAATGTTAGGACTTATTAGGTTGGCAAGTTTGGTTGAAATAAGCGGATATGGAATTTTAACTTATACTTTCTGGGTATGGTTAAGGGAAATACCAAACTTGTTTGGTTACATCCAAACCGCATTTTTTATTCTGGGTTTCTATTTGTTAGCTAAGCATGGAAAGAAAGAGAATCAGACTATATTATTGGGAATATCTTCCTTCTTAATGGTTATATTTTTTTATAATCAGACTGGCTGGCTTCCCTTGTTTAGCTATCATAGGATATACATGCCTTTATTCATCCTGATGGTTTTAGTAACAGGTTATGGTATTTCAAAAATTAAATCAAAACCTGTCTTGGTGGTAATCTTATCAGTAATTGCTGTACTATCTTTACAACAGCACTTCTCTACGCCTTATTATCATGTAATCGATGATAATGATTATCAAAATTTTGTTTGGATAAAGGACAATACATCTCCTGATGCAGTAACGTTGCTAGACCCTTGGAAGGCTAGAGCATTTCCAGCTATAGCAGAAAGAAAAGTTTTTACAGTTACCCCATTCGGTCCAAACCAGGAAGTTCTAAAGATAAATCAGCAAGCTTATGATTTTTTCAATGGAAACTGCACCAATACAACGTTCTTAATTGAAAATAACATATCAGTCATTTATTCTCCTATAAAATGTCAGAATGATAACCTAACTGAAATGAAAGACAGTATATATTTTCTTAAACAAGGACTAAAAAGCTAACGGCAAATAATACAGCATTTTGTAACAAAACCAACAAAGCAATTCTCTTTACTTTCCCCAAACCGCGAAGATATGCAATGTATATGCTTGCATAACCAAACAACAAACCTAAAGATAATATGGATTGAAACATAGTCAGACTTGGCAAATACCTTATATCAACCAAAGAAATGAACCATTTGGAAAGCAATAAAACTGCTACCAAACCAGTAACAAAAACAATTGTGTACAGCTTCAGTCCTTTTTTTAATATACTCTTGGCATACGAATGTTTCTTAAGGCCATTTAATTCAGAGATTTTAGGAAATAATACCGAAGCTAAAGAACTAGGTATTAGGGAAGAAGCATAATAAAACATGAATGCAAAGGAAAAGTAGCCAATCATCAGTCTTGAAAAGAACAGATTTAATATTGGTATCAGGAAGTTCGGCAAGGCAGCGGGTATGTTTAGCAAATACATGGGCATACTGAACTTCCAAAATATGCTCTTTATATCAAACTTTTTGATTTTATTAAAAATCCTTTTCTTGGACAGAAATTTCCAATACACCAGAAGACTAGCATTGCTTAATGGCCAAGCTAACAAGATGTAATAAACTCCATAATTAATGGCTAGAACAGCAAGTATAGAAAGTAAAACAATGTTTAAAATTTGTGCCAAGCCATAGAGCCTAAAATTCTGATAACCTAGAACTATGCTGTTAGCTATTACAAAGAAATCTGCTATTATGATAAGTAATCCAGGTATTATGATAAAATTCAATGACGGATCCTTGATGAAATAGGATATTATAAAGTCTTTGAAAATAAAAACAGCCGTGATTAAAGCAATAAAAGAAATTATTCTAAGCTTCAAGAACACTTTTATCAAGTAGCCTATCTTTCTCTTTTCCTTAGAATTAAATTCAGCAACATATTTTGTAAAAGTAAAGCCTGTCCCGAATTCTATTATTATTGTCATGGACGTAAAAAGATAGAGAGCAGATTTTAAAGTCCCGAACGATGCTGGACCAAGCTTGTTTGATAGGAACAAATTCAATAAGAACTGTATCGTTTGTGCGATAAAACCAGCAGAAAATAGAATTATGCTGTTTTTTACCAGTTCTTTCCCCGAGAATAGACGTTTCATATAATCACTGGAGCAGCATTAAGATATAAATAGTACTATTTTGTAATATTTAATATTACAAATTTTAAAGGTATCCCCTATTGGTAGAAAGGTGCGATGTTTATGAATAAATTTAAAAGAAAACATGTTTTTTCAGTCATTTTCACACTCTTTGTCGTATTTCTATTAGTCTTCTCAGGTCCTGCATCTGCAGTAACGATTAACGTTGCAACAGACAAGGAAACTTATGATGCGAGCGATAGCTCAATTACTTTTACCGTTCAGGTCGATATAGAGTCAAATGAAAGAATACCTGTTCAAAACCTAACGTTGAGAATAACAGGTCCTAACTCGTTCTCAAAGAACTGTACTTTCACCCCTACTGGAACAAATTTAACATCCTGTTCTAACCTTGAAATAACTGTTATTAATTCGACTGCTATTAGCTCAAGCTATGGAAATGGAAGTATGTTTGGTTCCGGTTATGGCTATAACTTTACGTCAGGTCAATGGGGGATTGAAAACCAGACATTCGGTGAGAATTATGGGTATGGATATATTTCTGGTCATGAATATAATTCTTCTTCCTATGCTGAGCTAGCCTACAATATAACATGGAACATCTCTGCAGAATCTACGCCCCTTACAGGCGGTACTTATTATGCTAATCTGGAAGCATTAACGCAATCTAGTTCTTATGCGAGAACATACTCTGCCCAAACTTCTAGAGATTTTGGATATGTAAAACCTCCGACTTATTCTTTGAATTCGACCAACACAACCATGGCTGGGAAACCAACTGAGTTCAGACTGAAATGGAATGATGATGTTGGTCTCTCAGGTTATATATTCAGCCTTAGCAATTGCAGCGATAGTTTTGCTAACAGTAGTTGGACCCCTATGACAGGTGCAACCAATTGGAGCAATGTGACTCATATAATTAATTCAACTGTCGGATGTACAATAAGATGGATTGTTTATGCAAATAACACCAACAACAAGTGGAATACCAGCCAAATCTATAGTTTTACAACTACAGACGGTGATCCGCCAACATGGTCAAACCCACAAAATTCAACGCCAACGATTTACTCATCCTCTGCCTTATCAGAATTTAATATAACCTGGCAGGATAACGTAGCTGTGAGCAAAATATTTATAGAAATCAACTTAACAGGTACTGCCTCTAATTATAGCATGACCAATACGTATGGAGGAAGTATCTATAACTATTCTATTGTCCTTCCTGCTGGAACGTTTACATGGAAATCCTACGCAAACGATACTAGCAATAATTGGAACTCCTCTAGTTCCTGGAGCTTTACGATAGGAAAAACAGCCCCAGCTATTCATTTAGCCTTAAATCAATCAGAAGGAAATACTACTTGTACTTATCCTGAAGCTATTAATGTCACCGGATGGGTTGAAGTTCCTAGCGGAGAAACAGGAAATCTATACAAAAATAATACTTTAATAAGCGGTTTTACAGATTCTGATAGCTTTGCATCATTTAATTCTTCAAGATGGTTGAATGATACAACTCAAGTTGATTTTATAGGAGAATATAGCTCATCATCAAGTGCAGCTTGGAAAATAAATGATAGCAATTTGGTAGGTTATAATTTAGGTAGTTTGGTAGGGGGACAAAACTTTTGGTATAAAACTAAACTCAATCTGCCTCTTAATGTTAGTTGGTATGCTAAAGTTCCAAGCTTGGTTAATTGGGAGATATTCGCGGTTTGTCTTGTGGATACTAATGATACAGCTTATAGGACAGCCAAAAACCAGACCTGTTTAGCATATGCTGATGACCCTCCTGACAAATGGGGAGTTGTAACAATGAGAGGAGGATCTGGTTCTTGGAGTTATTCAAATACCACTGAACTCACATTCTCAACGTTCAAGAAGCATGAGTTGCGATGGAACGGAACATGGCTGGAGGCGTACAGGGACGATACGCTCGTCTGGAACGGGACGCTAAGTGATTTTCCAAACACGGGCATGTACTTAGTCTTCATAATATCTCACAACAGCGCCCATGGAATTGACACTTACTTTTACATAGATAACATCACCATAAGAACTGCTGGGGAGACTAGAGAAATTAGGACTTTAACCCCTACTCACTATAACTATACGTTTGTTTACAATGGAAATGAAAATTATTCATCTAGCTCAGCTACCTATTACGCATTTGTCAACAAAGCACCCACAAGTGTTAATTTGTACATAAACGGTAGCGCTTCAAATCAGACCTCATCCTATCCCAATTCTACTCTAAATGTTACCGCTGTTTCAAACGTCTCAGGTCTTTATGTCCAGTTATGGAGAAACGGGACATTAATAGCAAATAGCACAACTGCTGTGACAAATATAACTAAATGGGGAGCTTGGAACAATAACTTTACAATCCAAGTTTTGGGCAATGAAAATTATTTAAGTAGCGATTCGGTTACATTGTGGTGGAATGTTTCTAAAGGTGGAACACTTACAACACTTTATCTTAATGGAAGCACAGCAAATCAAACTTCTGCTTATCCAAATTCCACTATAAATGCTACTGCCACATCAAATGTTTCTAACCTTTATGTCCAACTCTGGAGAAACAATACTTTGATACATAACATTACTGGAATATCTTGGAATGTAAGTGACCAAGGAGCTTATAACAATAATTTTACTGCTCAAGTGCAAGGGAATGAAAACTATTCTAATGGCAATGTGATTATGTTATGGTGGAATATAAGCAAAGGTGATGCTCCATTGGTATTGTCTAACAACATATCTTGGTCTGGAACTTATTCAGCACCATCAAACACAACAGGCTCCGGCTGTCCGTCTGGGATAAGCTGCAATCTATCTAGAAACAATAATTTGGTTACCAGTCCTGACCTAGTTTTGCTGGGAGCAGGAACTCATAATTATATTTACAACACTTCTGGAAATGAGAACTATTCTTCAAATTCAACTTCTAACACATTAACGATTAATCAAAAGAACGCAAGTGTAAAAGTTTATCCAATAACTCAAACAATAACTTATCCTCAATCTGTTATTGAATATTGCACTGTTAATTCTTCTCTAATCAATTGTAACATCTTTAGAAATGGTTCGCAAATAGTAAATGGAACAAATGAAACTTTAGGGGCCGGAGTCTATTCATACTTGGCAAATATTAGCGACACTTCAAACTATACAAATACGCAAGACTCTAGCACTCTAACAATTGATCGAGCGACCTCAAGCTGTTCATTATCGGGAATAACGAATCACACTTATGGATTGGCAGACATAGTAGTTTGTTCATGTACAGGAGAAGGAACAGCTAATTTGTATCAAAATAATACGCTACGCGATGAGTGGAACAACACTGCTAGAATGTATGAAAACGCAACGTATATTTGGGTTTGCAATATGACTGACATAAATTATACGGATGCGTCAACATCAAAAACTCAAACAATAAACGTTACGAACACAACCACAGGAACTTACACCAACAATTCAGTTTCAACCACAGCAAACACCACAACAACAATAAACGCAACAACAACCTCAGGCACGATTATAACGTTAGATGCAGTTACAACATCAAATGTTACAAACTCGTTTATCAGCATAACAGAATATAATTCAACACCTTCGGGAATAACAAATCTAACGACTATAGGAATATATGGATTGAACAAATTCTTTGATATAAGTGTTGGCTCGAGCCTTAACTCAAGTCTAAGATGGGCTGTGGTAAATATCTCTTATAATGAGTCTGAAGTTAATGCTTCTAATCTGGATGAAAGCTCATTGAGAATATACTATTACAATTCGACATTAAGTAACTGGACTTCTTATGATACGCCATTCGGCGGTGTTAACACAACAAGTAACTATGTTTGGGCAAACACCACTCATTTTAGTTATTACAGTTTAGGTGGCTTGCTGGCAAATGGGCAATCATGTAATTCCAATTCAAACTGCTCTTCAGGCTATTGCGTTCATAGTATCTGTAGATCATCCTCACCTTATTGTGGTGACGGATATTGTGATTCTGGAGAGACTATCACAAACTGCCCAATAGACTGTCCATCTAGCACACCTTATGTCGGAAGTGGATGGGTTACGCCGACCATAAAGAAAGAGGAAAATGTAACTCAAGAAGCAGAAGAAAAACCAATTTGTCAAGAGGTATGGACGTGTACTGATTGGTCTGACTGCCAAAACAGCGTCGAAACAAGGATATGTAATGATGCCAACAATTGTGGAACAACCGATAAAAAGCCTATTCTATCACAAAGCTGTGTTGTACCTACTTCAGCACCTTCGATTTCACCACCCACCTCAACAACGTCGTTGGGCTTAGGGGTGGGCTTAATAGCGGTAATAGCTCTTTCAGCTATTATAATATTTATAATCTTAAAGAGGAAGAAAATCAAGAAAAAAACAAAATTTGCTAACATGATTCCATGAACGAAATGATTTTGTTACAAATCGGCACAGTTGCCACTATTTTTATATCAGTTTTTTACTTTATCCTAAGAAGGATAAAGAGAAATCTTAGAAGATATGTGCTTAGGTTTGAACAAATAAAAGATAAATTCGAATGATATTATGAAAAGAAAATCCATAATTGCTATTATTTGGCTTGTTATTATAATTATTTCTTCTATTCTGATAGCCTTGCCTCCTACTTCAAGAAACGCAGAGTCTGCAACAACGCCCCTAGGTTTAGGAATAGGGTTAATACCGATACTAATAATCGTTGGAATTGCAGTATCTGTAATTCTTATAAAAACAAGAAAAAAATATGTCTATAGTTGGTACCCACCTAATAAGATTTAGTAAAATGTTTTTCTAGTCTTGACTTTAGAACTTATAACTTAAAATAGTAATACTCTATATTAATTTTATTAAAGATGAAGTAAATGAACAAAATTTTGTTGTTTGTTTTAATAATTTGTCTAGTTAATGTTCTTGTATTCCTTCTTATACCAAGTTCCTCCTTTACTTTTAACCTTAACTTGTTTTTAAGAGAGCCTTGGAGAATTCTTACGTTTCAATTCTTTCATGTTGATATTTTTCACTTGCTAGAAAATGTAGTAGGTTTAATGTTCATCGCTTTTATTGCCATAGAATTAGATGTTGATTTTAAGAGCTTTTTGTCTGTGTATTTGTTATCTGTATTTGTAGTCTTTTTGCCCATTATACTTGTTTTTCCGCTTTCTACTGTGGCAGGCAATTCGACTGGAATATATGGAGTTTTGGCCTTGTGCTTGATAAAGTCAAGAAAGCTCATTTCATCAAAAATAACAGTACCTTTACTAACAGCTTTAATATTCTCCTTCTCTATTTTAAACTTTATTCTTTGCGGAATGTGCTTTTTGACTTATTTCAAAGGCGAGCTTTTTCATTTTGTAGGCTTTACCGTCGGTATTCTGGCAAACTTTCTGCCAACTCCAAAGCCAAAACATATATTACGAATATAAACCTTATAATTTATATTCGTAATAATAAGTATTACATATAAAGAGGTTTAAAATGCCAGACATTTTTAAGGACATAAATATCAATGAGCAATTTTCAATATTGGCAATAACCCCGATAATAAAGCTTCAAGAAAGGATAAACAACATATTAAAAAGGTTTTCAGAGATGGATTTAAGTGGCATTTACGTCAGCTTCTCAAAGCCGTATGAGACTTTGAAAAACGTCTTTAGTCAAAACAACATTAACATAGAAAAAATATTTTTTATAGACTGTATATCGAGATCAATAGAAGGCCGTGAAAAAAAGAACAATGTTTTTTACATAAGTAATGCAGGGGATTTGGATGACCTCGGAATAAGCATTACTGAGATTTTGGAAAATAACAAGATAGACTTCTTGCTGATAGACTCTTTAGAAACATTGCTTATTTACAATAAAATAAACACAGTTGCTATTTTTACTCAATCTTTGATAAGAAAATCCGTGAAATTCAAACTAAAAACAATAATTCTAACATCAAATGGTGATAAAAAGCTAGCAGACGAGATAGCCATGTTCTTTGATAAAATAATAGAGGCGAATTGAATGGAAGAAAATATAGATAAGTTAAAAGAGTCTGAAGAGAAATACAAAAGTCTAGTAGAAAACACGGATACAGGAATAGCTAATGTAAATCTTAGAAGGAAGCTTACTTTCGTTAATGAAGCGTTATGCAATATTATTGGATACACTAAAAAAGAAATGATAGGCAAGTCATTCAGTGATTTTCTTTATCCAAAGGATAAAAAAAGAATATTAAAAATATTCTTGAAATCTTTAATAAGACCTAAAGGAGAACTTCATTTAGAATTTAGAATGGTTCATAAAGATGGTCATATAATTCCTGCATATTCTACTGTTACTTCTTCAAAGCACAATAATAAACTGATTAGCTTCAATGCAATTATAATAGATGAAACCGAAAAAAAGAAAGCAGAAGAAAAAATAAAAACAAGTGAGGCACGTTATCGTTCTTACATCGAAGCAACAAAACAGCTAGGGTGGACTACAAATGCTAAAGGACTGATTATTGAAGACATACCTACATGGAGAGCCTATACTGGTCAGAGTTTTGAAAAAATTAAAAATTGGGGTTGGATTAAAGCAATTCATCCAGATGATGCTAAACGCACTGCAGAAGTATGGAAGAAGGCAATTAAAACAAAAAGTATTTATGAAACTGAATACCGCATACGTGGGAAAGATGGAAAATACAAATGGTTTTTAGCAAGAGGAATTCCTGTGCTTAAAGAAAACGGGAGTATTAGTGAATGGATTGGTACTTGTATTGATATCTCAGAAAGAACAAAGACAGAAGAAGAAATAAAAAACGCACAGGAAAAATGGAGTTCACTGACGCAAAATACCAATGACATTATCATGATAGTAGACGACAAAGATATAATTCAATACATCAATAAAACCATACCGCCTTACACTCCAGAAAAGACAATTGGAAAGTCGGTATATGAATACGTGCCAAGAGAGCAACAGGATATAATGATGAATTCTTTAAGAAAGGTTTTCAAAACAGGGAATCCAGACAGCTACGAGATTTCTTCGAACATTCCAAAAATTGGCACTGTATGGTTTGCCACAAAAGTAGTTCCTATCAAACACGATGGAAGGATTGACAATGTTATAATGATTTCCACAGACACCACCAAGCAAAAGAATGTGGAGGAAGAAATTAAAACAGAAAAAACGAGACTAGAATCTTATATTGAAGGTATGAGCGACGGTGTTGTAATACTCACCCTCAAAGGTGGAGTTATTAATGTAAATAAAGCCTACAGCAGAATGTTTGGACGAGAAAAAAGCGAGGTAATAGGCAAATCAGTCTTTTCAGTAGGAGACTTGCCAAAGAAAGAGTTTCTAGGAGCTATTTCAATGTTAAAAGGAATACTCCAGAAAGGTTCGGTAGAAAACAGGGAACTTACCCTGTTAAATAAAGAGAAAAAGGAAGTTCCTATTTTATTTAGTGCTACTTTAATAAAAGATAGACGTGGTAAACTAGAAAGCATATTTACTACTTTTAAAGACATCACCGAACGCAAGAAAGCTGAAGAAGAACTAAAAGAAAGAGAAAATCGTTATAGAACATTGGTTGAGAATCTACCACAAAAAGTGTTTCTCAAAGATAGAAATTCAGTCTATATATCCTGCAATGATAACTATGCTAAGGACCTCAAAATAAAACCAGATAGAATTGCTGGAAAGACAGATTTTGAATTTTATCCTAAGGAATTAGCTAAAAAATACAGAGCAGATGATAATAGAATTATGAAGTCAGGAAAGACAGACGATATAGAAGAGAGATATGTACAAAATGGAAAAGAGAGATGGGTTCATACAATTAAAACACCTGTCATGAATGAAAAAGGAAATGTAGTTGGTATATTAGGAATTTTCTGGGATGTTACAGAGCAGAAGAAAGCACAGGAAGAAGTAGCAACAGCATGGAAGTATTCGGAAAATCTAATTGCAAATATGCCAAGCTCTGTTCTTGTTTTTGATGATAAACTAAAATGCACTTCAGCAAACTGGACGTATCATCAAACATTCAAGAAGAACATCAAGCACATAGAGAGTGAAGATATCACACATACCTTGCCTTCTGGTATGATAACAAAATACAATCTGGATAAAAAAGTCATGGAAGTTATGAAAACAGGAAAAACAATTGAATTGCCTAAATGTCAATACAATAGTGAAATCTACAATGTGAAAATAGTTAAAATTACAAAAAAAGCAGAAGAAGAAGAAGAAGAAGAAAGATTTGTGATGGTCATCATCGATGATGTAACAGAAAAAGTAAAGGCAGAAGAAGAAATCAAGAAAGCAAGAGACGAATTAGCTGATAAAGTAGCAGAGCTAGAAAGATTCAGCAAAGTTGCAGTTGGCCGTGAATTGAAGATGGTTGAACTAAAGAAAAGAATAGGGGAATTGGAGAGGCAGTTGGATAAAGGGTAAGAAAAAGGTATTGTGATAAAATGAGTTTAGAATCAAAAAAAGAATGGTAAAAAAGAGGTAGAAAATATGAGAAAAGAAATTTGGATAGCAATTGTTTTGATAGGAATATTGATTACAGCAGGAAGCTTTTATTGGTATTCTCAATCTAAAGATTCAATGAATGAAACTCCAGTTAAAATAGCTGTTAATCAATGGCCGGGGTTTGCTCATGTTTTTATTGCGCAGGAGAAAGGTTTTTTCGAGAAAAATAATGTTAAAGTTGAGCTTTTTTTTGGTATTGAGTACAACAAAGCTCAGGAGAGATATATAAATGGCGAGGCTGACGGAGTTATTGAGGCTTTTTCTGATACGATTTTTCATAATTCAGAAGGAATTAAAACCTCGGTAGTTTATATAGCAGATTATTCTGATGAGGGGGATGCTATTATTGGAAAATCCAGCTTGAATTCGCTAGCTGATTTAAAAGGAAAGAAAGTTGGAGTGGATGGAATAAACAGTTTTTCTCATATATTTGTTTTAGCATCTTTAGAAAAAGCTGGATTAAAAGAATCAGAAATACAAATTGAAAATGTTCCTGCCCAGCAAGTTTTAGATGCATTGGAAAGTGGAAAGATAGATGCAGGGCATACATGGGAGCCGATCAAATCGGTTGCTTTGGCAAAGGGATACAAGCAATTAGGAAAAGCAGGAGACATTCCTGGAATCATAACTGATGTGCTTGTTTTTAATTATAAAATCATAGAAGAAAGGCCTGAGGATATTCAGGCAATTGTAAAATCAATATTGGAAGCAAAAGAGTTTTTGGATAAAAATCCAGAAGAAGCAATAAAAATAATGGCTGAAAAAGAAGAAATGAGTGAAGAGGAAATGAATTCCGGATTAAAAGGAGTTCATCAGCTTAACTCGAATGAAAACATTGAAGCAATGAAAAAATCAGAAGAAACAACATCCTTGTACGCCTCTGGCAAGATTGTAGCAGATTTTTACATTGAAAGAGGGCAATTATCATCAGTACCGGATTTTGACAGTATTATAGAGCCAAGATTTGTTAATAAAATGGGGTAAAAAATGAAATTTGCCATAAAACTTTCTGCTTTGTTATCTGCAATTATAATAGTATTCGGGCTAACTATCACTTTTTTTATTTATCAGTCAAATCTTAATATATTAAAAGAAAATGAAATTCATCATCTACAAGATATAGTATCTAATACATTAGATAAGGTTGACAGAAACTTCTTTGAAAGATATAGTGATATAAAAGAACTGGCTGACGATCGTGTAATAAGCTCAAGAAATTCTACTGACAAAGAGATAACTGAAAGATTAATTGACTTTAGAAATACATATAAAACTTATGCTTCTTTGTCTTTTTTTGATTTAAACAGAGTAAGAATTGCTGATACTTCTGGAATAGGTATTGGAAAGCAGAATGAACTTGAATTATATTTTGAAGAAGCCTTGCAGGGGAAAATCAGCGCTGCATCAGATGTTAAGATGAGCAGCACATTAAATCAGCCTATAATTTATTTTGCATCTCCTGTTAAAGATGAAAAAGGAGAAATTTTTGGTGTTGTTGTTGCAAGAGTACCTATTACAAAATTATATGAAATAACAAAAGAAGCTGCTGGAATTCGCGAAAAGGAAGAATTCATGATAGATTTAGTTGATAAAGATGGTTTATTGTTATACTCTAATTATAACCGAAAAGGAATATTAAAAGATAATCTGACTGAATGGGAGTCTTTTCAGAGGTCAAGAGCAGGAGAGAAAACTGGAAACGATGTGCATACTGATCCAGGAGAAGAAGAGATGATTTATGCTTTTGCCCGTGAGCAAGGATATCTTGATTTTAAGGGAAATGGCTGGACATTGATAATTCATGTTCCGACAAGGGTTGCATTTCTTCCCGCTGTCGAATTAAGGAATGTAACAATTATTATTTTGCTGCCGTTGATTACTCTTGCTTTGCTGATTGCATTTTTCTTTTCAAAAACAGTAACAAACCCATTAACAAAACTAAGAGAAGCAACGATTAAAATCGGGGAAGGAAAGTATGGACAACGAATAAAAATTAAGACTGGTGATGAGATTGAGACTTTGTCAGATGCTTTTAACGCGTTATCTATTAAACTGAAAAAATCTCAAGAAAAATTACAAGATTATTCAAGAAATTTAGAAAAAAAAGTAAACAAGAGAACAAAACAATTAGATAAAAAAGTCAAAGAATCTGAAGAGACAAAAATAGCTACTTTAAACATTCTTGAAGACGTAGAAAAAACAAGAATAGAACTAGATAGAACTTACAAGGAATTAAAGAAATTGGATAAGATGAAAGCAGAGTTCATGAATATATCTGCTCATGAACTAAAAACGCCGTTGATTCCAATAATAGGATATCTGGACATGGTAATAAAAGGTGAAATGGGAAAGATTAATCCCAAGGAAAAAGAGAGCTTGGCTATTGCTCTAAGAAGTGCTCAAAGGCTCCAAAGATTAGTTAGTGATATTCTTAACATATCAAAATTAGAAACAGGAGCCATGAAATTTTATATTGATGACGTAAGCTTAACCGTCCTTCTCAGCAATCTAGTTGAAAACATGGTGCCATTTGCGAATGAAAAGAAAATAAAGTTAACATCCAAAATAGATAAGAATTTGCCTCTTATCAAAGGTGATATCAGTAGAATTACAGAAGTTTTTGAAAATCTAATAAATAATGCGATTAAATTTACAGAAAAAGGCGAAGTTCTTATTGAATCAAAAATAGAAAGTAAAAATATAATTATCTCTGTAAGAGACAGCGGCATAGGAATGAGCAAGGAGTTTATCAAGAAAAAATTGTTCAAAAAGTTCCAGCAAGAAGATAGCACAGAGAGAAGAAAATATGGTGGAACAGGCTTGGGTTTAGCTATATGTAAAGTTATAGTAGAAAGGCACAAAGGTAGAATATGGACAGAAAGTGAAGTAGGAAAAGGCTCAACCTTTTACGTTTCATTGCCTATAAAAAAATGATTACTTGAGAATGCTGTTCACTTTTCTTACCAAATCATCCGGTAAAAATGGCTTTGTTATGTAGTCTGACACACCGCTTTTTAATAATGTCTTTTTTCTTTCAGGAGAAACCTCTATGATGCTTAGAAATGCTATTTTCGTTTTCTTGTCTTTTTTTCTTATCTTCTGATAGACGTCCCATCCGCTCATGTCCGGCATCATTATATCAAGCAAGATAAGATTCGGCTTTTTCTCCTTTATTATTTTAAGGCACTCTTTTCCACTTGTTGCTGTTACAACTTTATGCCCTTTCTTTTCTAAAATCGTTTTAACTAAAGTTAGTGTATCAGGCTCATTATCAACAGTCATTATTAATGCCATTTATTTCTCCTCCTTTTCTGTACTCAACCAAGGTTCATCAGGATAAATTTTAATGCCTTTATCGGTTATCTTGTAAAGGAATATGTTCTTGGTATGTTCTACACCTCTCATTTTCCTTACTGCTATTCCCTGATGAAAAACTGCCTCTTGCTTTACATTATATAAGGTAATTACTCCGTCTACAACAAATTCTTCAAACCCATACCAACTCAAATCAAAGGTGTTTTCTCTGACTTCACATGTTAACAAGGCAGTACAGTCATTCTTACTTAATATTTGATTTAATGACAGCAAAGCTTTTCTTCTTTCTTCATCTGTTTGGAACAGCATCAATAGCAAGTTTATAGAATCTATCACAACCCTTTTTGCTTTGGTCTTTTTTATTACTTCTTCAATTTCAGCAATAAAGTCTTCTATCTTTGCTTTGGTCTTATCCTTATAATACATCACTTCAGCCATCGGGCCACCGATTATATTAAAATTATTTCCTAGACCTTCAAGATCCATCCCAACAGGTTTCATATCCTCTAAAATCTTTTTTTTGTCTTGTTCTAGTGTTATAAACACTCCAGGCTCGTTGAATTTTTTAATACCATTATAAATAAATTGCATCCCTAGCGTAGTCTTTCCTGTTCCTGAAGATCCAGAAATAAGGACGACTCTTCCTTTAGGTATGCCTCCATTCAACATATCATCTAATTCTTTTATACCAGTACTGATGCTAGACATTATATCATCCGTAATATCTAATATTACATTTCTAATCATTTATATATATAAAACCATCTTTTTTAATCATCAATACTAATAAATACCTCTCAATACCCCATCAATACTCAACGATGAATCGTTCCTTATTAGCCTGCGTATAAAATTCTTAATTACAGGCAAATTGGCGGGCGTTTGCAGTGCAGTTGTACATGGCGTGAGTATGAGTAATTAATAACAAATACATAAACTAAACCTAATTCTTTTTAAATTTCAATTTTCTATATTGGTTAATATGAAAGGATATGTAACATCTCTTGAAAAAGAGACTAGGAAAAACTCCAACTTCCGCAAAGTGCTTTACACTGGGAAGAATAGTCAGCTCGTGCTCATGAACCTTAAGCCTTTGGAAGAGATTGGCGAGGAAGTTCATGAGAATACAGACCAATTCTTCAGGTTTGAGAAGGGAGAAGGAAAAGTTGTAATTGACGAAGTAGAACATAACGTCAAAGATGGGGATGGGGTTATTGTTCCAGCAGGTGCAAAACATAATGTCATTAATACCTCAAAGAAATTAGAACTCAAACTTTATACAATCTACTCTCCACCTGAGCACCAGGATGGCATAATACGCAAAACCAAAGCAGATGCAATGGCAAGCGAAGAGCATTTTGACGGCAAAACTACGGAATAGATACTGCAATTAGTGAGTTTTCAATTGGACATATAAAAGATGTTTTTCGTGACGTGAGTATATTCAGCAGTTCTTAACATATTATATAAGACTTATTAATATCAAAAAAAATAATAATTCTATGAATTTTCAACAAAAGGTTTGGAAATTGTTAGAAAAAATTCCTAAAGGTAAAGTTACCACATATAGCTTGATTGCAAAAAAGATGAAGACAAAGGCTTATCGCGCTGTTGGAACGGCCTGTCACAACAATCAGACAACTGCTCCTTGTTATCGAGTTGTTAGAAGTGATGGAACTGTAGGTATATGTCGTCATAATGATAATTGTTATAAAACAAGAATTGAACGTTTAAGGAAAGATGGAATAAAAATAAAAGGAAATAAAATTCTTTGTTTTGAGAAAAAATTGTTCAAGTTCTAAGTATTATTTCATACTTTATAAATATTTTAGTTTACAACCAATAAGACTTTCTTACCAAAGATATAGTATAATAATTCTTCTAATTCTTTTATTTTCTGCTCCTTGTTTGCTTGAATCCTCTTAAATCTTTCTTCAGCTCTTTTTTTATCTTCCTTAATATCTTCAATCTCTTTTTTCAATCCTTTCATCTCGCTCTCTAATTTAATCTTTCTTTTTGAAACTTCTTGGGATGATATCTTTTCTTCTTGATTTTTTAATTCCTGAGAAAGACTTTTATAATCTTCAATTACTTTTCCTATGGTGTTATTTTCTATTATGTCTTCTATAAAAGACATAAACTTTTTGCTATCTTTCAATTCCATTTTTCCTTCGATTATCTTTATTTTCATATCTTTAACTGCAGACATAAACGCTTCACTTTTAGGGTCTTCGCGTAAAATAGATTCAAGCGATTTTTCTATGTATAGGTTTAAAATACCTTTTTCAAATAACCATTTATATTTTTTCAATGGAACCTCCAACTTTGATATTTTATTTACAAAGTCAGATCTTTTGTTTTCCACCCTCAATTTCAGTTCTTCTTTGACCCTGTTCATCTCTAGAAATGCTTTCCAATCATCGCTATAGTGCAATTTCTCAAGTTCATTCTCAATCTCTTTAATTCTGTCTTCGTCTTCCTTTGACTTATTATCTAGTTCATAAACCTCATTTTTCTTCAACTCTTCTGATAGTTTTGATACCTCAAGAACAACTTCATTTATTTTTAGTAATTTCAAATTAGACTCCTTCAATCCTCTTAGAATATCACTTATTTTATTGTTTATCTCAATTATCTGACGAAAGCTCTGAACTACCTCTTTCCCTTCTTTTTCAAAAAGTATTTTAAGAAAAGCATATTCCTTTGTGGTCTCTATATTTGTAATGTTTATTAATTTATCAATTTCTTCATAGAAAGTAAGAATAGATTTCACATCATTTCCAATAGGTCTCTGTATTTGTTTGATTAGAAAACTCATCTTTTCTAAGAAACTTTTCCTGTTTCCAACTGCCTTGTTTATAAGAACAGTATACGTTCCTTCTGGATAAGTAGCCTCCTCAAGAACTTTTAGTTGATTTTTCATGATGTTTGAAACTAGATTTAGACTAGCATATTTTTCTTTTATTGGTTCTTTCAAGGATTCGAAATCCTTTTTTATTTTATTTGATACAAAAGTTTCGACGTCTTTTAGTAAAATCTTTGCTTCTTCAGCATCATTCCTTATGTAATCCTTTTCTTTTTTGTTAAAAACCCAATCTAGAAAGCCCATTAAACCAGAATTATATTATTTATTAGAAAGATAAAAATTTAACATTTCACAAACAATGTGCTTCTAATGGGTGTTTTTAAGTTTGTTAAGAAGTTTTAAATAAGTTATTATATCTTTGACCTTATAACTTCCCTTACTTTCTTTGCGTCTACTCTATTGCCTGTTTTTTTGATTACTTGTCCAACCAAAAAATCTAAGGCTTTTTCCTCGCCGTTTTTGAATTCTTTAACAGCTTTTTGATTCTCCTTTAGAATCGCATCAACTATGTTTTCAACACTTTCAACCTCAACTTTTGAATAATCTTTAACTAGACCGTCAAATTCCTCTGGTTTTAGTATTATCTCTCTGAGAATCATTTCTCCACCACGTTCAGTAATCTTTCCGTTCTTCATAAGCTTTAGTAAATCAACAAACATACTAACAGTTATTTTAGTGTCTTTCAAATCCAAATCATTGTAGAAAAGCGTCTTCTTCAATATGCTCATCCATGTTGCGGCAAACTTAGGTTCAACTTCTTTGATTACTTCTTCATAAAATTGAGCTAACTCCAAATCAGATGTTATTGCAAAAGCAAGCTCTGAAGATATGTCAAAATCTTTTTTATATCTCTCAAATTTTTGATGTGGTAGTTCAGGTAAAGTTTCTTTTATCATATCTATTAAATCTTTTTTGATTTCAATTTTTGTCAAGTCAGGTTCAAAAATATAACCATATTCTTCTTCAACTTCCTTCTTTCTTAATGTCTTTGTAGATCTTGAGTCTGGATCCCAAGTCATTGTTTCTCTTACTATTTCTTCTCCTCTTCTTATGAAATCTCTTTGTCTCACTATCTCATACTCTATTGCCTTTTCAATGTCTCCAAAACTAGAAATATTTTTTATCTCTATTCTTTCATGACCTTTCAAAGAAATATTAACATCTGTTTTCAAGGACATCTCGCCTTTAACGAAAACTCCTAAATATTCTAAAATAGTTGAAAGCCTTTTTAGAAATATTCTTACCTCTTTGGAAGAGCTAAAGTCGGGTTTGGTAACAATCTCGCATAACGGTATTCCTGATCGGTTATAGTCAATTAAAACATATCTTGCAGTGGTTATGTTGCCGCCCACATGCTGAAGTTTTGCAGGATCCTCTTCCAGGTTAATTCTCTCAATGTTAATGACTTTTCTCTTTCCTTCAGTATCTGTTATCTCAAGTCTTCCTCCTCTGGCTATAGGTATTTCATATTGAGTTATTTGGAAGTTCTTTGACATGTCTGGATAAAAGTAAGTCTTCCTTGAGAAGAATGTCTCCGAAGCCAGCTCGCATCCCAAAGCAAGAGCTATTTTTATTCCTGCTTCTACTGAAGCTTTATTTACTCTTGGTTTACTTCCAGGCATTCCTAAACATATCGGGCAGCATCTTGTGTTTGGTTCTTCTGGTATGTTTTTGATTGAGCATCCACAAAACATTTTCGTGTTCGTATTTAGTTGAACATGAGTCTCTAGACCTATGATAACTTCTGGCATAATCACACCTTAGGATATTTTATTTCTCCTCTTGCTTTTTCGTAAGTATGGGCAAGCTGGATTATTTTGCTTTCTTGAAGATGGTCTCCCATCATATGCAAACCTATTGGCAAACCGTTAACAAAACCACAAGGCACAGAAATATGAGGCATACCTGCCAAATTAACAGGCACTGTAAGTACATCACACTGGTATTCTTTAATAGGGTCTAAATTAATTGCGTCAGAAATTTTTGGAGGTAATATGGGCATTGTTGGAGACAAAAGAACATCAACTTTCTTGAAAGCTTTTTTGAAGTCGTTTATTACTAGAGTTCTAATCTTCATAGCCTTAAGATAGAACTCATCCCTATAACCTGCCATCCTTGCATAAGTGCCTAGAATTATTCTTCTCTTTACCTCGTCACCAAAGCCCTTTGATCTTATCTCAGAAAAATATTCATTAAATCCTTTTTCCTCAGGATTCGAGCTTAATCCATATCTCAAACCGCAATATTTTGCAAGATTGGTTGATGCTTCTGACATTGCAATCAGATAGTAAGCTGCAAGAGCATATTTTGTATAGGTTAAAGAAACTTCCTCATACTCGAATCCTATCTTTTCAAGAATCTTTATAGTATTCCAAACCTTTTCACTGATTTTTTCATCTATGTTGTTAAAGTATTCCCTTGGAACTCCTATCTTCAGTTTCTTTCCTTCTAAGAATCTTGTATAATCTTCCTGCTTTAAGTTTAAGCTGGTAGAATCTTTTGAATCATAACCGGAAATTACAGTCAAACCAAAAGCGCACTCCTTAACGTTTCTTGCAATAACACCTATCTTATCCAAAGAGTTTGCATAGTCTATCAAACCATATCTACTAACAAGGCCGTAAGTTGGTGTTAGACCAACTACTCCACAGAATGCAGCAGGACAAGAAATTGAACCTCCAGTTGATTCTGCAACAGCTATATGCGGATAATCTAGAGAAGCAGTTAAGCAAGCCGCACCACCTGAGCTTCCACCACAACTTCTTTCCAAATCCCAAGGATTCTTAGGAATTTTATAGGTGTTTTTACAGAAAGTTCCAAAACCGAACTCGTCCTGACAGGTCTTACCTATTATCGAGCCTACTGTTTTTATTTTTTCAACAACAGTTGCGTCAAAGACAGGAATATAATTTTGTAGAATTCTGCTTCCGGCACTTGAGAGCATCCCTTTGGTGCATATGCAATCCTTAACAGAGAAGACTATTTTTTTATCGATTTTATCAGCTATTGTTGTAAAGCAATTTAATTTCTTATCTATTCTCTTACATTCTTCAATAATATCCATATTAAACAGACCTTGGACCCTTGAAGAATTTATCTTCCTTTTGTTCTGCATTTGATAGAGCTTCATCTTGTGACAAACATTCTTCAGGAGTGTCTTCTCGAGTTATATTTTTTATTTCAGTGGGTTGGAAAGATGGTTTGACATCTCTTGTGTCAACCTCTTTTAGTAATGAGAATGAATTTAAAACATCAGATATTTCTTTAGAAAATTTTTCAATCTCTTTGTCGGTGAGGTTAATCCTTGATATTTTCGCAACATGTTCGACTGTTTTTCTATCAATCATTAAATCACCTAAAGCGGCTGAGGCAAGACTCGAACTTGCGACCTCCTGCTTAACAGGCAGGCATTCTACCTACTGAACTACTCAGCCATTTTAATGCTAATAATAACTAAATGGAGAATTTAAATAATAATCTACTTTAATTTCCGTCAAGCCATTTTACGCCAGTAATTTCAGAAAGGTCTTTTTTTAAAGAAACAAGGTCATTTATATCAAGTTTATTCACATTATCCTTTCCTATAATTCTTGTAAGATTTGCAATTTCATTAGTAGAAATTTCTATGAAATTAGACAACTTTCTTACTCCTTCATTAACATCAAGTTGCTCGACTAGGACTGGGTTGTTAGTAGTAATACCTGTAGGACATAAACCTGTGTGACAGATTCTGTATTGTTGACAATTAATGGCAATCAAAGCTGCAGTTCCTATGTAAACAGCATCCGCTCCCAGAGCAAGGCATTTTGCAAAATCAGCAGAAGTTCTTAATCCACCGCCAGCTATTAAAGTAGTATCATCCCTAGCGTTAAGTTTTTTCAAAAATTTGTGAGCTCTAGTAATTGCTGCAATTATTGGTATTCCTACATTCTCTCTTACATAATAATCTGTTGCCCCAGTTCCACCCCCAAAACCATCAAGCGCAATGAAATCTATATTAGTGTCAACTAGAACCTTAATATCGTTTTCTATATTCCCACAACCAATTTTAGCGCCTATAGGAATTCCTTTTGTGAGAGATTTGAGATATACTATTTTATCTCTAATTTCTTCTGGAATTTTCATGTCATCATGATGAGCAGGGGAATAAGCTGGTTCTCCTTGCTTTAGTCTTCTTAACTTAACAATTTCTGGAGTTATTTTGTCTGATGGTAAATAGCTTCCTTTGCCTGGGTATGCTCCTTGACCAAATCTTATTTCAATCGCAGCAGACTGTTTAATAACATCATCACTAATACCAAATCTACCGGTAGCGTATTGAGTAATGATGTATTTTGAAGCAGTTTGAATTTCTTCAGGTATAACTCCTCCTTCTCCTGAGTTGAAACCGATTTTTAAATTTGCAGCTGTTTGTGAAATAATTAGCCTAACTTTTTTTGAGACTGCACCAAAGCTCATTCCAGAAATCAATATTGGAGAGGAAACTTTTAGAGGCTTTCCTGATTTAGGCCCTATAATAACTTCGGTATTTACTTTATCTTCTATGTTCAATGGAATTTTGTGAACCTGTGCTGGAACAAAATGTAAATCGTTTAAAGAAAAGGGCATTTTTTTCAACGATCCCATAGAACGAACAATGCTATTCCCTGATGCAGCCATGTCTTTTATATCAACTATCATTTGATAAAATTCATTGTCTTCTTTAGAACTTTTCTTTCGCATAATTGTATTGCTTTGACCAACCTCTTCCTTGTTACAAAAATAAAGATCTTTTAATTTATTCTCTATGAAAACAGGGCATATGTTACACTTACAACCTTTTGCGTTAATGTCACAAGAACTTTTTCCTAAACTGCAATATAGAATTTCTCCTTTACAGTCTTTATTAAAGCTAGGGCAGTCTGGACAAACACATTTTCTTCTATTCACTTTGGTATCTTTAACTGATTGCATTTATTGACCTTTTTTATAAATTACTTTGATTTTAAGAATTAATAAAAAATATGTATAGTCTTCTAAATATTATTGAAAATCCTCCAACAGAGGTTATATGAAAATAACATCGATAAGGACTTTAGACAGTTTTTATAGAACCAGTTTTACCAATTCCTAACTGTATTTCATCTCTGAATTCCTTTGTGAATCCACCTACTACTTCTACTTCCTGTCCTTCTTCTAGTCCTTCAGATTGCTTTCCCCATAAGGCTAATCTTATAGTGCCAGACTCATCTTCTAAAGTAGCTTCAGTTAAATCTATGGTAGTTCCAAATTTTGTCATGATTTCTCTTGGCTCTTTCAACTCTGATATCTTAGCTTTTATGTTTACGTTATTCATACCTGGTTTTAGTTCACTTATGTTCATAATATCATTTTTAATAATGAACTAAGAAGTTTATAAATGCAATCTTCATAACATAAAAGAAAGTATAAACCCAGCAAACGTCCCAAAGGTTATGAATGGTAAGGCTGGCAATGGTCTTGGTTTCTTACTCATGAAATAAATCAAACCTAATAGTGCTAGGGTTGATCCTAAAATAGATGCTAACGAATTTATTAAGCTAAACTTGTTTAACACTGAAACTGAAAACATTAGAGGTATAACCATATCACCCACTCCCAGTTGAAATACATGTATTTTCTTGGCTTTTTTTCTGGATTTTTTAAAACTAGTATAAGTTAGCGCTTTAAAGTTAGGTGGGGCTGCAACAGTAAAAGCAGTTGGTCTTTCTGTTAGTGCCTTGGCCATATGGACCATATGTTTTGTAATGAAAACTGAAACAAAATCATAAGCCGACAATATTAACATGAAAACTACTGCTGGTAAAACTCCCAAAGAAGCTCCAAGTAAAGCTCCGACCCCCGCTCCAGAAACTACAGCTGCGATATTTTGATTTAATATGCTTGGCCTAAGCATTTTCCAAGCTGTTAATGCCAAAGCTAAAAAGAAACCTAATGAAAAATAAAAAGCTTCTAATGGCAGTATAAAGTCAAAAGTAAGCCAAGATGCAGTAAAAATCACAAAGGCTTCTAGAATTCTTATTGCTGATCTTTTGAACTTAATAAGAACTAGGATTCCTATGGTTGTTACTATAATGTATCCGAATAGATAAAAAGAGGTTTGTATGCTTTCTGGATTTTCCAAAGCAGGAGACGCTATTCCAATTTTTATAGCCTGAAGATATTGAGTTCCTACATACAACCCTAGAAACTGAGTTATTAAAAATAATGCTACTAGAAAAAATGCTGGTTTCATTTTAAAATCACTGAATATATTATGATTTTTGAGTTCTTAAATTATAAAAACCTTATTTTCAATATATCTTTTTTAGGATAAAAAAACTTTTAAATAGAGTTTTCGATAATACTTTTTGTCCTTACGGACAATAATTTTGACCCAACGGCTCAAGAAGTGATGTGTTGGGTCCTTCTATGATTTATAAATTACTCGAAAGAATAAAATTATATGCCAAAAAGTTCAAAAGGTTCTAGAAGGGAAAGGGAGCTATTAGAATTTCTAACTAAAAAAGGATTTGTTGTTCATAGGGTAGCTGGTTCTGGGATAAAGAAGGAAGCTATTTGTGACTTGGTAGCTGTTAAAGACGGTAAAGTACAATTCATAGAGTGCAAATCCAAGAAAAAAGCTTATTATTCTAAAAGTCATCTAAATCAATTAAACGAACTTATAGGGGTTGCTAAATCTTGCAGGGCAAAGCCTATCCTAGCGGTTAAATTAAACTACAAGGATTGGCAGATAATAGATTTAGAAAACGGAATTCCAAAAAAAGTTGATTAAGAACGTAAATTTCTTGGAACGTATTTTGGAACTTTTTCTTTACTAATATCAATTCCTTTTTCAGTTACTGTAACAAGTCCGTGCTTTTCATAGAACTTAAAAGCAGCTTCAATTCTTTCTTGACTTTCAGATCTAGGTTTATCATGAAATTTATCTAACATAGAAGCAACATAACCAGGTTTATTAAATGCTTGTTGTCCATAACCAAAACTAGAAACTAGGTCATGAAGAACTTCTCTACAATAATCATCTTCTCTTAATCTTCTAGATACCTCATCTTCTTTAGGAATAGATGCTACTTTCATAATTCTAAATTATCAAAAAGATATATAAAATTAACTATTGCAACCGAGTTAATTTTTTAGAGGCTTCTTACCTTTTTGCATTTCGAACAAGGTAAATATTCTTTGAGTCGTGTCAGCTTCGTCAGCTCCTTTATCTATCCTGATTCTAATGAACCTTGGAAATCTTAAAGCATAACCAGAAGAATAAGTCGGACTTTTCTGTATCTCTTCACAAGCAACTTCAATAACAACCTTTGGTTTTATTTTTACTTCGTTGCCTTTTTCAAATTCTATATAAGGTTTTAATAACTTAGTCATATCTTGCAAGGTTACGTCTTCCGCATTTGTTTTCTTCTCCTTTACTCCTGTTCCTAGCATACCACATTCCAAGAACTTTCCTGTATCTGGATCTCTACAGCTTAATATGTAAGAACCTAGCCACCCAACTCTTTTGCCTGTTCCCCAAGTAGCTCCAGTTATGACTAAATCCAAACTTTCCATAACTGGTTTTACCTTAAGCCATCCTCCAGACACCCTTCTACCAGATTGATATTTCGCTTCAAGATTCTTCACAATCAACCCTTCATGACCTGCTTTCAAAGCTTCTTTGTAGAAAGTATCTGCTTCCTTCATATTGTTTGTAATCAATTGTTTTGCTAATTGAATTTTCTCAGGGACTGTTTTAACTATGCTTTTCAGAATCTCCCTTCTTTTTTCTAGAGTCTGATCAAATAAAGCTTTGCCTTCCAAGTAAATAATATCAAATAAGTTTAGTTCAACTGGAATCTCTTTTATTATTTTTTCTATATCATACTTTCTCTTTATTCTTTGAGAAAGCATTTGGAAAGGAACCGGTCTCTTATTTTTTGGATTTATTGCTACACATTCTCCATCAACTATACATTCCCTAGCCTTTAGATTATTTTTACACAGCTCCGCTACTTCAGGAAATGCTTTTGTAACATTTTCTAGTCTTCTTGTAAATATCCAAATTTTTTCATCTTTCTTATGAACCAAGAATCTGGCACCATCATACTTGTATTCTAAGGCTACCTTGTCAAAAGATTTTATAGCATCTTCTAAAGAGGGTGCTTTCTCTGCAAGCAGAACCATTATAGGTTTTCCTAAAACAATCTTAACTTTCTTTAGTCCTTCTGCCCCTCTTTCCTTTGCAATCTGCGCTATCTCTCCGTAATCAGGGTTCAAGAACCAAGCATTTTCCACATTCTCTGGTGAAATGTTAAAAGATTCTGCAATAGCATCTCTCACTATTCCCTCTGCAACTCCGATTCTTAATTCTCCTAGAATAGTTCTAACAATATATTTAGCCTCTTTTGATTTTGCTTGAATTAGTAGTTCTGTGATTAAATTCAATTTTCTTTCTTGAGACCTACTGCCAACTTGCTTTGATATTAGTTGTATATTTTCAAAGACTTTATCAATGGTTAGATTTTTTCTTCCTAAAGTAATTTGCTTTCTCTTAGTCGACAACTCTTCAACACTTATCCCCAAATCACCTGTTTTCTTGAAGTTTTTAACAACATCACTTTCGCTAATGCCGTAAGATTTTGAAATTGCCTTTATCATCAACTGATTTGCAACTCCGAGTTCTTCTTCACTCCAAGAAGGAAATACCCTACCATTTATCAGCAAAACTATCTTGGATAAAAGTTCCTTTGATGCTTCAACTAAAATTCTAGAAACAATATGGGTTTTGTCAAGCCTTCCAGACTTGCTTTCTAATTTTTCATAGATTTCTGCCAATGTTAAATATTCCATATAAAAGAATACAGCTTAACAATAAATAAAAGTTAGTTATTTTAAGCTGTTAAAACAATTAATTTTTATGCCATTTGACATTATAAAAAAATTTGGAAAAGAAACAAATACAATAGAAAACCCTGATGAACTTATTCAACCAGAAGTTTGTGAAACTTTATCAAAAATAATCAAAAAAAGAAGGTCTGTTAGGAAATATCTGAAGAAAGAAGTTTCAGATAAAGTTTTAGAATGGATTTTTGATGCTGCTAGGCATGCTCCTTCTACAGGTAATTACCAGCCATGGGAGTTTATAGTTGTTAGAAATGAGGATACTAAAAAAGACTTGGTATCAGCTTCTTATAATCAAAACTGGATGTTGGAAGCTCCTGTCCTTATTGTGGCATGCATAAACATGAGACTAGCATCAGCTGTTTATGGAGAAAGAGGAGCAAGGCTTTATGGAATACAATCTGTATCAGCTGCAATTGAAAATATTCTTCTTATGGCAGAAGCATTAGAATTAGGTACATGTTGGGTAGGTGCTTTCTCTGAAGTGGTAGCCGCCAGACTAATTGAATGTCCTGAATACGTAAGGCCTTGTGCAATCATAACCTTAGGTTATCCTGCTGAAGAACCCAAAATGCCTCCAAGGCAGTCAATTCAAGAATTCGTCCATATCGAAAACTTCGGAGAAACCCTTCAAACGAGATTTGTTAAACTGGAAAAAAAGCCAACTTATATGAAATTTACTTAGTGTTAGATTAAATATTTTATTTTAATCTTTTAGGATTAAACTCCTTTTCAACCTTATTAATCGTAACTTCATATTGAGCATTCGCATATTTTAGCTCTGCATATTTCTCAGCATCCTTTCTTTTAGTAAAGTACAAAATAGGCCTCCACAAACCTGAAGCTCTAGGCGAAACGATAACACCGCACCCCTCTAATTGATAATTACCTTCTGATTTAAAGCTAAAAATTCCAGAATCTAGTAATTCTTTTACCATTTTATCATAATCTTCTCTAGAATGTGTTCCATATTCAAAATCCTTCTTTTCAATGAACTCCCTCCAATTTACCTTTTTTATTTAATCACCTCATAAAAATCACGCAGGAATACTCCCTTCTTTAGAGGGGAGAGGAACTGCGTCTCCCATAACTTCTTTTGTCTTTGATAGCCGCTCAGAAACTTTTTGAAGCTTCTCACCCTTCTTCTGTGCTACAAAGTCGTGGTTTTGAAAAGCCATCTTAATTTGATTAATCATAACTTCTACATCTGCAATTTCTTCTGATATGCTTTCTACGATTGGGGTGCATTCTTTTCCTTTATGTCTTAAAAACTTACATAGAGCTTTTTGAAGTTCAGACAACTCTTCAATCGCTATTATGATTTGTAAGTCTAAACCCCACATCTCTAAAGCTTTTCTATCAATCTCTTCTTCACTCAACATATTCAATTCTCCTTAATAGATACCACGGGATTTATCCCGTCGGAGTGTGTCATTTTAAAGGAATTCTGAAAAATGTCTAAATTCAAAAACTAAATTTCTTGTTTTTAACGAATCAAAATCAAAACCGAAAAAGTTTGAAACAAAAGGAAAAGTTTTTGAAAGTTTATTTATGTCTAATGCTGCTTTACATCTTAATAATTTTTCATTTCCTAATTCAACAACATATTTTTCTTTTTCTAAGGTTTCTGTGTTTTTTAACACAGAATTTGTACACGGTAAACTTACAGCATAACTTGATTGTTCTTTTTCAGATGATGGACTAAAACCATATAAAAAATATTGAAAACTTTCAAGTCGTCTTTTAAATTCTTTGTCTGTTTCACAAAATAATTGATTTTCCAATGATCTCCTAAATTCTTCTTTTGAAACATTTTTCTCAATCTCTTTTTTTAGTTCATCCTTTTTTGCTTTCAGTAACTTGTCATTAAAACTTTCATAATTGCTTTTTAAAATCTCCGGGTTAACCAGTTTTACAAAATAAGCTTCTTTAGAAGTGTCATAAAACTCCACATCTCGATAATAATCTCCAGTTTCTATATTACCCATGCGTACATTTTTTATTTCTGTAGGAAGCTTCTCCCCACAAACGAGACACTTGAATTTTAAGTCCTCATAATTCATATTCTTATTATGAGTTGTATAAAATAAGCATATTACATACACTTTTTTATACACATAGTTGTATATTATTAGTATGCTTACCAAGGATATTATTCAAAAAATAAACGAATTCGTGTATGCAAAACCCAGATGTGTTGATGAAATAGCTAAGTTAATCAATGTCAACTGGAGGACTGCTAACAGATATGTGGAGAAAATAGCGGTTGAAGAAGGCACTATATCTGCAAAAGTCTTCAGGGAGGGTACTCCTGGGGCGTTAAAAGTCGTATTTTGGAATAATATAGAGAAGTTTCATGTCTCCGAAATTCAAGAAAGACTGTTTAAGCAGATAGAGCGTGGTAGAAGAAAAGAAGACTTTAGTCCGTCAGAAATATTCCAATTTGTTGATAAGGATAAGAAGAAATTCAAGAGAATGACCAGAACTCAATATTATTCTTCAGCTAATTTCAAGGATTTCATAGAATATATTAAACAGGCAGAAAGACAGATTATGTTCTTCTCAGGAAATCTGACGTTCATAAATTACTCATATCAAGGAAAGACAGTCAAGGATGTTTTGGAAGAACTCGGGAAGAGAAGGATTTCTACAAAAATCATAAGCAGAATAGAACTAGCAGGAATAAATAATGTTGAAAATGCATTGACAATAAATAAAAGAATCGGCTACGACACTATCGAATTAAGACATTGCTACCATCCTTTAAGGGCAAGCATAATAGACGACAAAGTAGCAGTCCTGAAAGAAGTTCTAGATCCAAGGAATTATGCAGGTGATGAACTGAAACATGAGACTTACATTCTTTATTATATTTACGATAAAGATTGGATTGAGTGGTTGCAAAAGGTATTCTTGAGTCTCTTCAGAAGCTCAGTAGACGCTAAAAAAAGAATAGAAGAATTAAAACTTTTTGTATAAGATTAAAAAAAGAAAAAAGAAAAGGGAGTTTTAGTTGTTTCTTGAAAAGAAAATCAAAAAGAAGGGAGCTTCCTCACCCTTCTTAAACTTAACTTCCTTTATTTTGTTCATCTCAGAATCACTGGGATGCCCAACTCACTTTCAGCTGTTCTTTCAAAGTCCTCTCTCTGCATTGGACCTAAAATGTATGGTGATTTTACACCTGTTATAATTGCAATAACTTGGACTTTACCTGCATACTCTTGCAAGATTCTTGCTCCCCAGATTACTTGGGCGTCTTGGCTTAGTCTCTTGGATATCAATTCTCCTGCCTCGTTAATTTCTGCCAATGTGCAGTCAGGACCACAAACTACGTGTATTAATGCTCCTAACGCTCCTTGGTAATCTACTTCAAGTAATGGGTGATTCAAAGCCTTTAGAACAGCATCTTTTATTCTTGATTGAGAGTCACTTTCACCTACACATATCGCAGATACACCACCGCATTTCATTATTGTCCTAACGTCTGCAAAGTCTAGGTTAACTAGGGATGGTATTGTTATAGTCTCTGTTATACCCTTTATCATCATTGATATTAACTCATCAGCCAAAGCAAATGCTTGAGCCAATGGCATTGCCCCTGCATACTCTAATAGCTTTTGGTTCTCAATAACAACAACTGTATCTGTTACTTGTCTTAGTTTTGATAGCCCATCTTCAGCCTTCTGGATTCTTGTTCCTTCCATCTTGAACGGCATGGTAACTGCTCCTACCACTATTGCCCCCAAACTCTTAGCTATTTCTGCAACTACTGGGGCAGCTCCTGTTCCTGTTCCTCCTCCCATTCCTGCAGTTACGAATACTAAGTCTACGCCTTCTAGTAATTGTTTAATCTGGGTTCTCTGCTCTATGGCTGCCTTTTCTCCTATTTGTGGGTAACCGCCTGCACCTAAACCTTTGGTTGTATCCTTTCCTATCAACAATTTCTTGTGAGCCTTTGTTATTGACAAGTGTTTTGCATCTGTGTTTAATCCAATTATCTCAGAACCTGAAGCTCCTAGATCTGTTAATCTTGAAACTGTGTTGCATCCTGCTCCTCCACACCCAACAACCATTATTTTGGCTTTGTGCATCTGAATATCAAATTCTTCTGAAACTTTAGCTTCCCAGTCAATTCTTTCAGCTTCCTCTATCCTACCTTGTACTCCCGGTGATGTGGTGTAATTTTTATCGACTCCAAATGCTCTATTAAAAGCGGATTGAACTACGCTTTCCATTTATATTCACCTCATATCAAAAAGCAGTGTATGCCTCAGCATACTTTTAAAAATGATATGTATGTGCCAAGCACATGTTTTTTAGGATATATATTTTGTGCTCGCGAAATGCTTTTTAAACATCCCGCTTTAATCATACTCACAGAAATAGCCCTAATAGTAGTATGTGATTACAAAATGTTACGTTGCCCGACGTAACGTGAAGTTCACGTTAATAATTGCCCGATTATTAACGAATTAGTAATTTATGTTTTCTTAAGTTTACTTATAAACATATCTGTATAGAAAAATATGTATTAAAATATCGAGTGATTAGACATAGGAACTGAAAAAACAACATAAATTTCTGTTATGATTCCAATGCTGAAGTTTTCCTAGAGTACAACTCACAATAGAATGCTGTATGAGGAGTTTTTGCATGGTAAGCTCTTGCCATCAAATCCTGTAAACCTATGTGATGGTTTAAATCTTCAGCTGATTTCCATGTTCCATTCGAGTTATCTAGTCTCGAGCACCCGAAGCAACCACATTTTGCTTTAAAATCTCTTAAACTAGTATATTTTGTTGGGTCAACTAAGGATCCTGTTTCCTTGTATTTTACGGGGTTAACTCCAGGGTTAATTAATCTTTGTAATGCAACATTTTTTCTTGATACTTCTGTCATGATTAATCACTTACTCTTTAATGTGAGTAAATAAGCATTTAAACTTTACGGTAAAAGACGTATAGTTTAGATTTAATTATTTATAAACATAAAAGTATTATTCTCAGTTATGCCCAGCTAGCTCAACGGAAGAGCGACTGCCTGTTAAGCAGTAGGTTGCAGGTTCGAATCCTGCGTTGGGCGCAATCTTTTATTTAGTCAAGTCAATAAAATAAAGTATGAAGAAACTAGCTCTGCTTCTAATTTTAGTTTTGTTAATAGAACCCACTCTCGTACTTGGAGATATAACAAACGGAAGTGATACCTACAACATGACGGTCAGTAGAATTAACAACATAGAGGACATAACAGCAGAGTATCAGAACCTAATACTTAACCTGAATTCTCAGGGGGCTTTAGTTTCAAAAACAATAAAGCTTTTATCAGACATAAAAGACTTGATATGGCAATCGAAAACGTTTCTAACTGAGAATAGTTATGATGAAGCAGGTGCAAAGCTGGAAGAAGCGCTTAAGCTACTTCCTCGTATAACTTTAGATGCTAGATCTTCCTTTAAGGTTAACAAAGGTCGCTTAGCTTTAGAAGAATCTTTATCATTGATTATAAATTCTAGGAAGCAAGGTTATGACGTCAAAAAAATTGAAGAATTTTATGATAATGCCAACCTTTTATACAGCCAAGCCAAGGAAAGTTATATTAATGAAGATTATGATAATATCGATTCTAAGATTGATTCTGTTTTAGACATAGCCAGCAGGATTTCTTCTGAGGTTGAAATAATGAAAAATCCTAGTAATAATCAAAATACTATTAATGCGTTACCAACAGGTTTTATGATTAGTAACTATTCCTGGGTTTCTTTACCTGTTGTCATAACAATAGCAGCAGCTTTGATTATATTAAAAGTAAGCAAAAGAAGGAAAGAACTGAAGGGAATACATAAGTTAGTAAGAATTAAAAGCAGGATGGAGTAATAATTATTATGGGTAGAATAATAGGAATCCTATCTGGAAAGGGTGGGGTTGGTAAAACTACTCTTTCTGCAAATTTAGGTACTGTTCTATCTCATGAGTATAAAAAGAAGGTTGTCTTAATAGATGCCAATGTAACTGCACCCAACCTAGACTTGCATTTTGGTTTGTATGATGAATTCCAGTATACATTAAGAGATGTTCTTAATGGAAATGTTCCTATAGATCAAGCAATAAACCTTTGTTCTAGAACAGGTGTAAAGATAGTTCAGTCTCCCCTATCTAAAGGGAGAATTAACTTGAAGAACTTGAAAAGCGTGTTAAAAAAACTGGAAAAGACTCATGATTTTGTAATACTAGATTGCGCACCAGCTCTTGGAGAAGAGGTATACCAAATTATAGACATGATTGATGAAGCAATAATAGTAACCATGCCACTAATTCCTGAAGTAGCAAGTGCATTAAAGACAATAAACACTTTAAATGATAGAAAAAAGATTATTTTAGGTTTGGTTGTAAATAGAGCAAAGAATAAAAAATATGAATTAAAGATTGACGAGATTAAGGCTGTAAGTAGACTGCCTGTTTTATCTGTAATACAAGAAGATACAAAAATTCCTCATAGTATTTCTCAAGGCATGCCTGTAGTAATATACGATAAAAACTCCAAAGTTTCTACCCAATTTAGAAGACTTGCAGCAAACCTTATAGGACAAGAATTTGAAGAACCCAACATTTTAGAAAGACTAGCTAGCTTATTTAATTTAAAGAGAAGAACAACACCTGTATTTGTTCAAGAAAACACTTTTTAAAATTTATCCTATATGATGACCTTCTCTCATCTTATCTGCAGAATACTTTATTATTCCTAGTTTTTCTGCTTTTTCAATAGCTTTATTTGGAATTACGCCATGAACTAAAAATGCATCAGTATAAAATCTAGCAGGCTCTCCTGGTTTGGCTTCTTCTTTTAATAATAAAACGTTATCTTTAGGTGTGCATGCTTCAAGTGGTGTATTAGGTGTTCCTACAATGCTGTAAGATCTTCCGCCTCTACTTTGTAAAATTTTACACCAATCAACAACATAAGAAGGGTTTCCCTCACCTGATTCAGTATAAACTTTTCCTTTTCCTCCGGAAAGTGATGTCCATATTCCTATATCGCCAGGCATAGTAGAGGGTGTACTAGATTCTCCCATAACGAAGGCTTTACCTCCCACCAACATTTTGAACTGATTATCTCTTACGCATGCTGTTTCTGAAACAGTTCTTGCCAAACCTGCATAACCACCTAAAAAGGCATAAGATCTGGTTACCATGTCATCTGTTATTTTTTCAAAGAATTTAGAATTTATTTTTTCGTCAATAGTACTTCCTATTTTTTTAAGATGCTCTTCTGCTGTTGTATAAAAATCTCCCACTTCTCCATTTTTATGTACAACCTCGGTTACGGTCTGTAGACCAACTGCGGCTCCAGTTTCAAACAAATCTCCCAAGAATCCTGCCTTTTTATAATTATTTGGATCAATGTTATATCCCTTTCCTTTTAAGTTCAGAATTACACCATTATGTCTTTTAACAATTTTACCAGGAATAGAATCTGGGTTTGATGTTACAAAAAGCATTCTTATTTTTTCATTGTCGTTATTATCAAGGTAATTGTCTATTTGTTGTGCCTCGTTGCACACTGTTGCTTTATTACCGCTCTGAGAACCTATGAGTATTAAAATTCTATCATATTTTTTTTCCAAGTCTGGCAATGCATCGCTAATCGTTTTCGCTGGAAATCCAGGCTGTATTAACGGGTTATCAAAGTCTATACCCTTCTTACTTGTAGACATTTCACCGATTCCAGTATTCATAGCGCCAAGAGTTCTTCCTCCAGGCTCGCCAACAATTATTGTATCTATAGCAGTCTCGCCAGGTTTAAATTTAAATTCATTCAAGAAGTCTTCTGTCTCAGAATACTTTAAGTCAAGAACGTTATTTCCCATTATGTTTATGTACTCAATTTCTTTGGAAAAAACTTTTTTCATAATCTTCTGTAAGAACTTTGTATATTAAACAATAAATGCTTTTCCTTCAACAAAGACATTTGAATATCGTTTATAAATGGTTAAATTTTTAAAATCTTAATAAAGAATAAGAATAGTGATTCGATGGAATTTGTTCATATAAAAGATGTTTTAGAAGGTAAATATTCAGGAAAGGAAGTTTCTCTTAGAGGTTGGATTTATAGAAAAAGAGATCAAAAAGACATAGTTTTTCTTATGCTAAGGGACTCAACAGGAGTCGTCCAACTAGCTTGCAAAGAAATTGAAGAAGCTTCCAGAGCAACAATAGAATCTTCCATAGAAGTTTCTGGTAAGGTAAAGGAAGATAAGAGAGCACCTGGGGGGTTTGAAGTTGAAGTTAAGAAATTGAAAATAATAGGTCTGGCAGAGAGATTTCCAATAGCAAAGGATTTGAGTGATGAATTTCTAAGAGATGTTAGACATCTTTGGTTAAGATCTCAGAAATTAACCAATATTTTTAAGATAAGGAGCGAAGTTTTTAGAGCTATAGATGACTTTTGCCGCTCAAGAGATTATTCTGAAATACAGTCTCCAATTTTTACAACCTCAGCTTGTGAGGGTGGCTCTACTTTGTTTGAGGTAAAATATTTTGATAAGAAATTATATCTTTCGCAATCGTGGCAGTTGTACGCTGAAGCCATGATACAATCATTAGAAAAAATCTATACCATAACCCCTGCTTTCAGAGCTGAGAAATCAAGGACAACACGTCATCTATCAGAATACTGGACAGCTGAGGTTGAAGCTGCTTGGACTAATCTGGAAGAAATAATGGAGTTTGAAGAGGATATGATTATTCATGTTATTAATCATATTCTAAAACATTGTGAAAGAGAATTAAAAGATTTGGGAAGAGATGTTTCAAAATTAAAAGAAATTAAAAAACCTTTTTTAAGAATAACATATAAGGAAGCAATTGAAAAAATTGGAAAGAAATGGGGAGATGAGATAACCGACAAAGAAGAGAAACAACTTCTAGAAAAATTAGGAAACAAACCTATATTCCTTACTTCGTTCCCAAGAGAAATGAAAGCTTTTTACATGAGACCTGACCCTAAAAATCCTAAAACTGTTTTGGCTGCTGATTTACTTGTCCCTGAAGTTGGAGAGATAATTGGTGGTAGCGAGAGAATTTATGACATAAAAGAACTTATGGAATCATTAAAAATATTCAAATTAGACAAAAAATGCTATGAATGGTATATTGACCTAAGAAGATATGGAACAGTTCCTCATTCTGGTTTTGGTTTAGGAATTGAAAGGCTAGTTATGTGGATTTCTGGAGCAGAACATATAATGGATACAATCCCGTTCCCGCGAACTATGACAAGAGTTTATCCTTAAATTCTTTTCATATTATATTTATTTCTATGAAAACAATTGATTTAGGAGAATTTTTTTCTTTTGAACCTTCGGAAAATAATGATTATATGAGAGGGGTGGAAAGAGTAGGAAAAACTAAAATTATTTTGTATGCAAGCGGTTATTACAGAGGAATACCTGCAGTCGTAACAAGAATAAATATAGGTTCTGATTACAATGGTAAACAAATAAGTAAATATGCTGAAGAGATAAGAACTTTTGATTTACTTGATGGAAGCAGCATTCAAGTATTAGAATGTTTACATTCAGCTCCTTCTTTTGAAGAAAAAGATGGGAAATATGAGTTTAAAGATCTTGTTATGAAACCTTTCTCAAGGTCATTTAGGTTTGAAAAACATATTAAAATTGAAAATCTACTTAAGTATTGTTTTAATTCCAAATCAATTTAATTATTTAAAGTAAAATATTATTTGGACCTGTAGCTCAGTCTGGATAGAGCGGCTGGCTTCGGACCAGTAGACCGGGAGTTCGAATCTCCCCAGGTCCGTTCAATAAAATATGATTTTTATGAATAATGATATAAAATTAGATAACGTATGTGCTGAAAGAAAAAATTTCTGTATGAATTGTAATAGCCATTTTATGAAAGTTAGACCTATGATAAAGGGTGTTCTAGTCTCTAAGCATTTTATTAAGGATTTCAAAGATGAGGAAAAAATGAATTCTATTATAAAAAATATTCTTGATTGCTCTCATATGGAGTTCAACGAGCTCCATAAGTTCGAAAAAAACATAAACGGAAATCTAATATTTAGAGCAAAGAAAGAGAATCTGCACATAGTCTACTGTGTAGACAATAAATTTAGAATTTTGTTTTTAAAAGCAATAAAAAATTTTGATGAATATAAAAAATTCATAGAGAATAGAAAAGAAATAGTTATGATGATTGAAAGCTTATAAAAACTGCATAAAATATTATTCTTATGCCCCTGTCGTCTAACCCGGTTAAGGACACGAGGTTCTCGACCTCGGAATTAGGGTTCAAATCCCTGCGGGGGCATTTAAAAAATATATATTTGAAAATATATTATGAAGAATATAAAATTTTATTATTAGAAAGAAAAATAAAATATGTTAGATAGACTATGAAACTGATGCATACATATCTTTGGGTAAGAACACCATCTTTCATAGTCAATGGAATCGACACTAAATGCTAATTGGGGATGATTCCTAGGCCTGTTTCTTTGTCTCCTTTGGATGACCTGTACATACTTCCAACACATCACCAAATTTTTTGAGAAAGGATTGAACTGCAACCCCATAGTGGTATACTATTAATAGTATTTTGGCAGTTTTTCTCAATCCACTTCTCTCCATAATTTGTAACGAAAAGCTTTTCGCTAGTTTCCCTTATTTTATTTTCTATAATTTTATTTATTTCTGTTAGCTATTTTTATAACTTTGAGAATAATTCTATTATGCCGATGTGGCAGAATCTGGTAATGCGTCAGTCTCGAAAACTGATGCCCGCAAGGGCTCGCAGGTTCAAATCCTGCCGTCGGCGTTAATAATCCAATTATCGTAGCCTAGTATTTTAACGGATATGACAATTAAGTTATGTTCGCCTGCCGACGGCGCAGAATTTTTCTAAACCTCGCTTCTATTAAAGAAATAACTTCCTAATGCCATAGTTATAACTGATAAAGAAACTAAAACCGTTAGGCTAATATAAATTGGAAAGTAGGAGAAACCAATAAGCGTTGCCCTTAGGCTATCAATGCCATATGTCATCGGGTCTATGAAAGCAATCGTTCTTAATACTGTAGGTAATGATCCTAATGGTGAAAATGGTGATGCCAAAAATAATAGTGGAAATATGAACAATGATACTATGAACTGAAATCCTTCTATACTCTGCATTTTAGATGCTATTATTAAACCAATTCCTATGGCTACAAAGGACGTCAGAATCATGAAAACGGGAACTAGAATTAATAATAAAGATAGATTGAAGTTAACTCCTAGAAGCAGTGAAATGAATAAAACAATAATTCCTTGAATCATAGCTATGGTAGCCCCTCCGAGGGTGGTTCCTATAACTATGGATAACCTGCTGACTGGCGCAACAAGAACTTCCTGTAGGAATCCGAACTGCCTGTCCCAAAGAATGGATAGACCTATGAAAACAGAAGGAAACATTATTGACATTACGATTATTCCCGGAGCCAGAACATCGATATACGTTATGCCCGAAGGCAATCCTGAAAAAGTCGCTGATCCTAAACCAAATCCTAGTACTGACAAGAAGAAAAACGGCTGTATGAAGTTTGAGACGAGCCTTCCTCTGTCTCTGACAAATCTCTTCAGCTGTCTAAGCCAGATTACGTAGATTGCTTGATAGTTTAAGCCCATCATCTAAATCCCCTTCTAAATCGTTCTGGTACAGCGTTACCTTCTTCTTCTCTTATTTTCCTTCCTGTATAGTGCAAGAACACGTCCTCTAAGGTTGGTTTCCTTATGTCTACCGATGTTATTTCAACATTATTGATTTCAGCCAATTTTATTATTGTCGGTAATTTTTTCTCAATCTCCTTGGCACCAATTATTATGTTAGAGTTGTCTGTCTTTATGCTCTCTACCCATTCCTCTTTTTTTAGCGACTCTAAGCATAACTCAGAGTTAGAACAGCTTATGGTTATAATATCATTACCAAGCTGGCTCTTCATATTAGAGGGCGTGTCAATAACCAAGATTTTCCCGTGGTCTATTATCGCAACCTTGCTGCAAAGAAAATCTGCCTCGTCCATATAATGAGTCGTTAAAAATATGGTTATCTTTTCCTTTTCGTTCAGATTTTTAATATAATCCCAGATAGACCTTCTGGTTTGAGGATCCAAACCTAGAGTAGGTTCATCTAAAAATAATATCTTAGGAAAGTGCATTAAACCTCTTGCTATTTCTAATCTCCTCTTCATTCCTCCAGAATAAGTCTTAACCAAGTTGTTTGCTTTATCTTCCAATTCTACCAGCTTTAATACTTCTTTTATTCTTTCTATTCTCTTGTCTTTTCTCATCCCATACATCCTAGCATGAAAATCTAGATTTTCCTTTCCAGTTAATCTATCGTCTAAAGCAGGTTCCTGAAAGACAATACCTATGTTGTTCCTTACCTTGTCCGGGTTCTTTACTATGTCATTTTCTACTACTTTAGCTGTCCCTTCAGTCGGTCTAAGCAAGGTAACAAGCATCTTTATTGTTGTTGTTTTTCCTGCGCCATTAGGTCCTAGAAACCCAAAAACTTCTCCTTCGTTAACTTCAAAGCTAACGTCATCAACCGCTTTAACATCCTTATAATATTTCTTCAAATTCTGAACGGAAATTATTGACATACTTTTCTTTAGTTAGTAGATAATTCAAATTATTTAAATAAAACTCATTATAGATTAATTATGAACATTAAGAAAGCTTTTTGGATGTTTTCGATGTTAGCGATTCTATCAATGATATCAGATAGGATAATTTTTGTTATCTTGCCTTATTACCTTCTTGACAAGGGAATCTCAGGTTTGAATTTTGGTTTGGTATTTTCTATGGCAGCCGCTTTGGTGATAATACTTCCAAGGATTTTCATAGGAAAGTTGTCTGATATCTTCGGAAGGAAAAAGATATATTCTCTGGGTCTTTTGATAGAATCTTTATCAACGTCCTTCTATCCGTTCCTATCTAGAATGTATGAGTTTGGAATAAACAAGGGAATAAAAGATTTTGCAGACACTGTTGAGGATTCTGTTGAAGATGCAATAATAGCAGACACTTTCAACAAAAAAGTAAGGGCAAATTATATAGCTAAAATAGGAACTTTCATACCCTTTGGAAGGGCTATTGCAACTGTGATAGGATTCTTAATTGTAACATATTTTTCTTTGACTCTTGGTTTTTATGTTGCATCAGCAGTAGTCTTCATTGAATTCTTGGTTTTTACTCTTGTCTTCAAAGAACCAGTAAAAAATATTAAGAAAACCTTTAAGCTTTCAATAAAAGATTATCCAACCAAATTCAAGATCATAACCATAATAGGATTCTTGATAGCAGTAAACTTTGGTATGTCTTATTATCCTGCATTCTTTCAGCTAGCTAGAAGTTTAGGAATAACAGAAAGTGCTTTGTTTGCTTTACTTTTCTTTGATTATATAATAAGTTCAATATTTACCTGGAAGAGCAAAGATTGGATCGATAAAATTGGTAGGACAAAAACTGTTGTAATAACAACTTTAGGATTTTCAATATTCTCGATGTTGTATGCATTTTCTTCTAATATAATCCAATTCTTTTTAGTTTTAGTTGGAATATCAATTTCATTTTACATCTATAGAGTAGCCTTTAAAACAATCTTGATGGATTCAACCATAGCTAAAATTAGAGGTGAACAAATAGGATTTGGAAAGACTTTACAAGGGCTAGGAGATGTTATAGGGCCTGTTTTAGGAGGATTTTTAATTGATTTTGTATCCTTACCCTCAGCATTTATATTTTCAGGAATATTTGGATTGATAGCAATCTTTTTAGCTTTTAAGATTAAATGATTTAAAAAATTAGAAGACCATTTAAAGTATAAGAGATATAACTTATTGGTTATGCGTCGGTAGTCTAGCCTGGCTAAGATACAAGCTTGCCAAGCTTGTGGCCCGGGTTCAAATCCCGGCCGACGCACTTTAAATTCTTAATTGCCGTATTGAATTAATGGATCGTGATTTAGAACAAAAAGCCTACGACATAGGCAAAAGATTCGGTAATGGAAAATTAACCGTGAAGGTAGACCCTTATTTCACGGAAATTGAAAATCGCTCAGGAACAATCAAAGGTCGTTCTGTATTTAGTGAATCACTAGATAATCACCTGCACGTATATATACAACTTCCTGGAGATGTTTCAGATAGGGAAAAAGAAATCAGAATAACTCATGAATTTGGTGAAATTGCTTTTAAAAAGAATCATCCTACAATTTCTAAAATGCTACATATATTAGGTTACAATCGTTTTGTTGGAGAGGTCTCTAGGCTTTTAAATGATTCACTGGCGGACATGGAAGCCAGAAAGAGAGGGTTTGAGATTCCCTATTTCTACCATTTAGGCTATCATAAATAGGAACAGGTTCTAAAGCGCTTTTAAGATAAACATACTTAGCTTTAAAAATCAGTTTTTATATAATTCAAATATGAAGAACAAAACTTTCATACTTATTGTATCTTGGTGCGTTATATGGTCTTTGATAACCATTAACTATTTTTCTTCTATTAAAGCCGGTCTTCAAATGATAACATCTTTTCTAGTCGAACATGGATTTGAAATTTTAGCATTGTTTTATGGACTTACAGGCGTCATAGTCAACTATCTTATAATAAGAGAGGAATTCCGTTTAAGAGATAAATATAAACAAACACATAACATTGGTGAATAGCATGGAGGACCTGGAAGAAATTAAAAAGGCAGTTTCTACTAAGCAATTCTACGAACCTTTAGGGACAGAGCCATTGCCTCATGAGGTTGTTGACTTGGGAAAGATGATAGAAGAAACTCCTAAGATTGCTCCTATCTTTGTAAGAGTTGACAAGTACAAAGAGATTCTATCGCATATACAGGAACTCAAAACAACCATAAAAAATCTCGAAGGTGCTCTAGCTGTTAGAAAGACTGTTCATAAAATTAATGCTGAATCTGATGAGGTTATTGAGAAAGCTTTACAAAAGTTTGCTGAATCAACCAGTTTATTCGGCAGAGAATTTGTAACTCCAAGAGGAGCAGAGAATTTTGCAAAAGGAAGCGAAAAGGAAGATGTTGTGGATGGCACTATTTCTCAAATAAGTGATGAAATCACTAAACTTAAGCAAGAATTGGAAAAAATAAAGTTATGATTTTAAATATTCTAAATGGGAAATTTAATTTATGCAGGGGTAGCCAAGTCTGGTCTAAGGCGCAAGATCTAAAAATGCGAAGCTTAGGATGCGATGCTCAGGAATTCATGAGAGACCTTGTGGGTTAGTCCCTCCGTCGGTTCAAATCCGGCCCCCTGCATCACTTACGATTCAAATCCAACATCTTCAATAAAGATATAAAATTTAGATTCAATAGAAATTATTGATAATAATGGATACTTTAATGAAGCATAATACTGATCCAAGATTCGTCGGTTTACAAAGGCTTAAAGAAAGACAAGGTGAGCAGTTAGCATTGTTTGAGGAGTGGGCATCAAAAAATCAATGGAATAATATCCATAACAACCATTATGATTGGTGGATGTTTCCAATTGATGAGCCAAGCAGTTACGGTTATGCTTATACAGTTTTTGAAGGAGATGTTCAAAAACTCAAGAAAGATGATAAATACATTGTAAAGTATCTACGTGGTGCTGATTTACTCGCATTAGCGTGGGGATGGAATCTGGAAAAAAGAGAATATATTCCAAATCCGATGCCAGATCAAAGATGGCAAAACTGGCCGATAAGACTCTATAAGGCATCCAAGTCTTTGAAACTGTTTAGTTTTGAAAATCAGTTTGAATCATTTAGAGCATATGCAAGAGACTTGATGCAAAAAGGCAAAGATATGACATATAATGATAGAGACTTAAGTTTGTTGTTTAAATGATAATTTAGTCGGATGTGAACTCCAAGTAAAGCAGACCCCCTACACACCAACTATTTCTGAAACAGATGATTCAAGAGTTATTTAAATTTCTATATAGCATTTATTATAAGAAAGTTTAACTACCAATAATCTAATAATTAAAGTTGATAATATGTTTGAAATCTGGACCGAAAAATATCGTCCCAAAGCATTGAATGAAATAATAAATCAAAAGCATATTGTTGAAAGGCTTAAAGCATTTGTAAAGGAAAAGAATATTCCCCACATGCTCTTTGCCGGTCCAGCAGGATGTGGAAAAACTACCGCTGCGTTTGCAGTTGCTCATGAATTATACGGAGAGAGATGGAGAGAAAACATATTGAACCTAAACGCCTCGGACGAAAGAGGAATAGATGTTATAAGAGGAAAGGTTAAGGACTTTGCCAGAACAAGAGCCATAGGCAATGTTCCTTTCAGATTAATATTTTTAGACGAGAGTGATGCCTTAACACCTGAAGCCCAGCAAGCCTTGAGAAGGACTATGGAAGCCTTTTCAAATATCTCAAGGTTCATTCTAGCTGCTAACTATTCATCAAGGATAATATATCCTATTCAAAGTAGATGCGCGATTTTTAGGTTCAGTTCATTGAAAGATTCGGATGCTAAAGAATATGTAGAGAGTATAGTCAAAGGTGAAAAATTAAAGATTGATGAAGGTGCTATAGAAGCCATAATAACACTGTCTGAAGGTGATTTGAGAAAAGTCGCAAACATACTACAGGCATCAGCAGTGTTAAACAAAAAGATAACCGAAGATTTAATCTACAATGTGTCCGCCAAGGCAGAACCCAAAGAAATAAGAAAAATGGTAGAACAAGCCTTGAACGGAAAGTTTTTGGATGCAAGAGACATGCTAAAGGAAATACTGTTGAAAAGAGGCGTATCAGGAGAAGATATAATAAAACAAATTTCAGGTCAGATATACGACCTTGATATTCCTGAAAAGGCAAAAGCAGAGCTTATGCAAAAAGTTGGAGAATTTGAATACAGGCTTCAGACTGGTAATGACCAGATACAGATAGAAAGCCTCTTAGCTCAGTTTGCCTTATACAAAAAGGATTAATCATGCTATCAGAAAGGTACAAACCTAAAAATCTAAGAGAAGTTCTAAGTCAACAGGATTTGATACTAAAAATAAACGAGTGGCTAAACAAATGGAAACGAGAAAAGGCTCTTCTTATTTACGGGCCTTCTGGAACTGGAAAATCCCTTATAGTGAATTTGATTGCTAAAGAAAGAAATATGAACCTTTTTGAAATTAATGCAAGTGAAAAAAGATCTGCTTCTACTATAAAGGAAAAACTGATGCCAGCATCTAAAGAAAGCTCTTTGTTTAAGAAAAGGTTAATACTCGTTGATGATGCTGACAGCTTTAGCGAGGCAGACAGAGGAGGAATAGCAGAAATTATAAACGTTATAAAAGCGAGTGCCAATCCCATCATATTGATTGCGAATGATGCCTACAATCCAAAGTTAAGATCGTTAAGAAGTCATTGTGAGTTATTAAGGATTAGAAAGATACCGGTAAATGTAATAGAGAAAAAATTAAGAGAGATAGCGTTAAAGGAGAAACTTAAACTTAGTGGAGAATCCATAAGGATGATAGCCTTAAATTCTGGTGGCGATATTCGTTCTGCTATAAATGATATAGAAACTTCTAATGAAAACACTTTCAGAGACAAGGAAACTAACATTTTCGAGGTTTTAAACAAAGTTTTCAGAGGAAAGAGCTTGTCAAAAGCAACTCAAGCTATTGATAGTTCTGATAAAGATATGGATGAGTTATTCTGGTGGATAGAGCAAAATATTCCTTTAGAATATCAAACTAACGAACTAATAGCACAAGCTTTTGAAATACTTAGTAAAGCAGATATTTTTAGAAGTCGCGTAGTAAAAAACCAGAACTATAGATTTAGAAAATATATGAGAGATACCATGGCTAGCATTTCTTTAATAGAAAATCCTCAAAAAAGATTTATTCTGTACAGGCCACCACAAAGATTAATAACCTTAGGAGCTACGAAGGTTTCAAGAAAAGATATGGAAGAATTCTATAGAAGCTTGAACCTCAAATGCTCTATGAAAAAAATAAAAGAGCAAACTCCTTTTTTGAATATAATATTAAAAAATAAGATTCCTAAGGTATAATTAAGAATGTTACCCATATTCGCTAATTATTTCAGCGTTACTTAAACTTCTGTTCCAAATTTTTATGTCATCTATTGTGCCATTAAACCATCTCTGAGCAGCAATATCCGCCCTTACTCCGATGAACAGGTTATTTGTTGGTGATACCGTCATATCCGATAAAGAGCCTGCTGTATCTGCAGCAGAAGCATCTAAAACCCCATCAACAAATATATTAATGATATTGCTTGTTGTGTTTCTTCTAAATACGGCATGATGCCATTTAGTATCGTTATATCTACCGTTAGTAGTTGGTTGAGGCATATTTACTCCATCATCAAGATAACATCTTATTCTTCCATTATTAGCAACTTCAGCAGTTCCTATAATACTGCATCCGTACCACCTGACACCTGCACCACCATAATTCTTACTAAAGATATAACCAATACCAACTTGATTCTCCGCTTTAAACCAGAAACCAACACTAAAATCTTCATCTGCAAAATCAAAGCTGTCGTCATTAGGCACATACACACGCTCATTTACACCATCAAATATAAGGGCTGTTCCACGTACCCCCAAAACCCAGTCAGAAGACTCCATATTTATCAATGTTCCATCATTCCCGTAACCAGAAGAGTCTCTAGCAAGTGTTCCATAACCTTCTTCGAGTTTCCAGTGGCCGACTAATTTTGGAGATATTGGATTAAAAAAAGTTTCTACATAGATGTTTGATGATTTTATTCTCAGAACGAAGTTGACATTTACGTCTGGAGGACAGTTTATGATGGTGTGGCTGATTGTCAGGTTTATTCCCCTGGATATCATCTCTCGTTCTAAGAAGTCCTCTGTAGAACTCAAATCGATATCAATCTTGTTGCAGTCTAAACTTGAGTTTGAACTTATTACAGTCTGTTCTAGAACATCTTTTATGTATCGAATAGAATCAAGTTCTGTTGTTTTCTTTAGTTGAACCAAGTTGATATCAGAAAAATCATATATGTATTGAATCATTGTCATTAAAGTGTAAATCATTATTACAGTAGCCACCACAAAAAATTGGCCTTTCATTTTATTGCCTTTTTAGAAGACTTTGCACCACAAGCTTCGCATTTTAAAAATGTTATCCTATCCTCTTTTATTAGTTTAGTATCTGGACTTTTACATTCTTTACAGAAAACATAATCGACAACATAAACACCAAGCTTTTGTTGTATCATCTTCTGGGAAAGTTTTGTCTGAAGAATTGCCCTTGTTCCGTCTAATCCAGCCGGTGTTGCTAGTTCCTTGGCAAGAAATTTTAGAATATGAGAAGGATCTCTTCTTAAAGTTTCGGCAATCTGTAAGAAATTTTTTATTATAGTCTGATTTCCCTGTATCATAGTCTCAGCAACAGGAATTTGAAATCTATCTTTATACTCCTCTGTCTTCGGTAGCTTTTCATATGCTTTTTTTAGCAAAGATTCATAATCCATAATAATCATTAAATTTTCTTAATCTTACCAGGATGCGGTTCGTAACATACGCCTGATTCGAGCAAATCTTGAATAGCTATGTCAATATCTTTTTCTGACAAACCAGATTTAATAAGGATATCCTGATAATCAACGCCTTCTCCTTTGTCAAGTGTTTCTATTATTTTCAGAATCTTGTTTTTAACATCGTTAGCAGAGACTACTTTTTCTTCAACAGAATTTTCAATCATTTCCTGTGCCTCTAGAATGCCTTCAGCATCTTCTAAAGACATTAAACCTTTAACAGCAGTCTTTATCTCAGCCAAGTCAGAAGTTTGTTTTTGCAATTCTCTAATCTTCTTTATCTTTTCTCTTTGTTCTTTGAATATCTTTTCCAACTCAAGTACTCTTAACGTCTCGAAATTAGCATTAACTGTAGAGATAATTTCTGGCATTACATAAATCTCTCCGTTGTATTCTCTTAACTTTCCGAAGACGTCGACCATGTCCCCAGATCCATATCCATCAAATATTTTCGTATTAATGAAAACCTTGCATCTTATAGTCTCGGTAGAATCATCCAATGTTATGGTTGCGTATCTTTCGTCAGGAGATATGAACTTGTCCATTATCAAGCCTAGAGTCCTTATCCTAGACAATCTTCTTCCCAAATTAGTTAAAACATAGCTGCTTTCAAAACCGCTTTTTTTAACAAACTTTCCTTTAACTATTTCTCCCACTGAAGCTTTCTTTGCTGTCAATCTCTTTACTTCCATCAAATCACTTTTTTAGTTCAATTATAAAAAATCCATATTTTTTGATATCTTTTATCGAATAAAATTTTTCCATATCCTTAGGCAGCTTAAGAATTGAACCAACTTTAAACTTTATTTTCTTGCCCGTGTATTTTTTTGTTTTTGGATTCCATTCCTTTAGAATCATGGAATCCCCCTCTTTAATTTTAAAATCAGCTAACCTAACTTCAAAGTGATTTTTATTCTTTCCAATTTCTCTAAAAAGCTTTGGCCAAATTTTCTTTTCAATTAATCTCATCTTATCCTCTCAACATAATTTATTCTTGGTTCAAATATAGAACCTTCTGTTTTTAATCTTCTTAATAATTCTTCTGTATCATTAACTTTAATACCTTGTTCCTCTGCAGCAACTATTATTTCTTCCTTTGGAACAGGTTTACCAATCTTCTTTTCAAGCATATCTATTATGTCTAAAAGAATATGTATTTTACTCCTTTGTGAAGCAGAAACACCTTCCGTTCTGTCGATATCGATTTTTCCAGTTTCATAATCATAACCTAACTGTTGAATAGAAAATCTCATAATATTTATTGCTCTCTCAGCATCATGTTCTTCAACCTTGTCTGATAATCTTATCTTAGCTGAAGCTTCAGTTAACCTCATTAGACCTTCATTCTGCCTCAAGGTTATTGCAATAGCTTGTCCTGAATACATGCTTCTCATTTCCAAATAAAACTTCTTTAATTTTTCTGCTGCTTCTCTAGTCATTTTAGGTTTACAATTCTTTCTTGCATATGCTATATATTTTCTAAGGAATTCAGGTCTTATCACAGGTTCAACTCTGCTTGGTTTAAGCCTAGTCTCTAGAATATGAGTAGCAAGTTTCTCATCTTGCTCCACGTTCGGAACATCTTTTAATGCAAACTTTAAGTCAAATCTGCTTAGCAGCGTATCAGGTATGTCTACCTGGTCTACTATTGACTTTAAAGGATCGAATCTAAAGAATTTTGGATTAGAACCTGCTAGCACAGAGACCTGTGCCGGTAACGTCGCGATAATAGATGCTTTTGCTATACTTATTTGCTGTTGTTCTAAACCTTCATGCATAGCTATCTGATCTTCTTTGGACATTTTGTCAAACTCATCAATACATAAAATTCCCTTGTTCGCTAAAACCATTGCCCCAGCCTCTAGCATCCAACCGCCGCCAAATTCCTCGTCCTTAACAACAGTAGCTGTTAGACCAGCAGCGGTTGCCCCTCTGCCTCCAACATATTTTCCCCTCGGAATTATGCTTGATATTAACTTTAGCAGCTGACTTTTTCCTGTTGATGGATCGCCAATCAATAGAATATGAATATCTCCTCTGATTCTCGTTTTATCAGGAAGGTTGTGACCAACCCCACCAAACAATTGAAGTGCTACTGCTTCTTTTATTTCATCCATTCCATAAATAGAAGGTGCAATTGATGAAACTATTTTATTATAAACATCAGGATCATTGGCCAGCTCTTTTATTTTTTCCTCATCTTCAGGACTTATTACGACTTCTTCCCATTCTATTTCAGAAGACTCAACATAGTTTGCTTCCACAAAAATATCCATCTGTGTCTTCATCTTGCCTCTAAAAACTTTTTTTATCTCCTTCACTATGCCGTTTATCCTTAGTCTGTTTCCAGGGTCCGTTTTTCTTTGCATCTCTGGAGTTGTCAAGTCTTCTTTAAGATAAACTGAAACTTCTCCTGGTCTTTCACCAGTAACAATTTCAAACGGTTCTTCGATAAATATCCACCTAACATCAAAAAGCTTTCTGTCAATTTGTTTGAAGCCGCCTTTTCTTCCACATTCACATACTAAAGGTTCTCTCAAAAATCTTTCTGTCTGTTCGACTGAAAGTTTTGCTCCACAGTCTGGGCATTCGTAGATAGCAATAGAAACTTCAGGCTTAACTTCTGAAGCTCTCCTTACTGTACCATCTAAACAAACAAACTTTCCGATGTGTTCAGACCTAAGACTTCTTATCCTTATGTTAAATCTTTCAGGCAGATTCTTGAATCTTGGTTCAATTTCTAATTTGCTTTCAGAAGGTACGTCTACACTTTTTATGGCTTCTTTAGCAGCCTTTAAAATATTCTCAGGGTCATTTAGAAGTTTGTCTGCTAGTTCAGGATAGTGTTTATCTAGTAAAACAAAATCAACTTCTATTGACTTTTTACCCTGAGTAGCCGCTGCCATCAACTCTTTTTGGTATTCATGACTAAAAAACTCTTCAAACTGCTCAACTTCCATATAAAACACTATTTATTTAAATTTTTTAAGCGTTTGTCTATTTTAGCTACAGCCCTTTTCACATCTTCTATGCTTCTTCCACCAGTACAAATAATTTTACCACTACCAAAAAGAAGAAAAGTAACTCTTGGATTGTCCATTCTATAGACTAAACCTGGGAATTGTTCTGGTTCGTATTCCGTGTTCTCCAATGAAAAAGCAATATTGTTCAAGTTTAATTCTCTGTTGAGCTTTGCAGAAGCAACAATGTTCTCTAATTGCACTTTATAATCCTTTGGAATCTTTATTCCTATCTTGTTCATCTTTGCTACTATTTTTGCTATAACAATTTTCGAATCCTTTGGAGATTTTGCACCTGTACAAACAACTTTTCCTGATGAGAATATTAAAGATGCTGCTTTAGGATCTTTCAATCTTAAAACAAGACCTGGAAACTGCTCTGGCTCATATTCTACGTTGTCAAGATTAGAAACTAATTTTTCAAGTTTTATAGGGACGTTCAAAGAAGATGATGCGACAACATTTTCAATTTTAATTCTAAAACCCATTAAAAAGCACCTCTTGCTGAGTATAAATAATGTTAAAGAACGTATTTAAATGATTTATAAAGAACATGGCCTTTATTTCCCATGGAAAATTGTTATCTTATGGAGTAGGTGGAGGACTACCTCCAGCATTCAGATTGCAATTGTTTGAAACTCTCACCCAATAACCATAACTAGGATCTAGTGTTGAAGCAAGTTCATATCTAAGTGTCACAGGATTGTATTTCCAAGGTCCGCCTAGAACATTGCAATTTCCTTTTACATCATTAAAATTAACTGACTGTGATAAGGCTCCTACCTGGTTCCACCCAGCTTTTAACTCGGGTAAGCTCTCTATATTATTACCGCTAACTTGAATGTAACAATTATTCGAAACTTTCAGCCAGTATCCATATCCAGGTTGAACTTGAGTTACTGACTCATATAGGCTGCTTGATGGATTGTAATGCCATACTGGGTTTGTAGTCCCGCATTGTGTTTTTATGTCGTTTACATTCAAGCTTGTGTTAACTGGTACAGAGAACATGTTCCAACCGGGTTTGAGATTTATCTGAATATTCCCAGAAGGCGTATAACAAGTATCTGAGGTTGTGTTACAGGTTTGACCTATTGGACAACCACAACTTTTTGAAGAGCACTTGTCAACTAAATTGCCGTTGTCGCAGTACTTTGGCTTGTTTGATGAACATTGTCCGTAAGTTGTCCCATCAGAACATTGATTTGTAGTACCACCAATAACATAATTTGCAGAACCCGTTCCTGTATAGGAACTGCTCGTTGCAGTTACGCTAAATGAATAAGTTCCTGAAGTAGCGCTACTAGATGAAGTAACTGTTATTGTTGTTGACGAATCGGTACTTCCTGGAGAAATTGCAACAGAATTTTTGTTTAGACTACAAGTCCATCCTGATGGACAAGTATTAGTCAAAATAAAAGTAGATGCTGAACAAACAGAATTATCATTGTTTTTTATGCTAGCGGTGTAAGTTAATGATTGACCAGGAGAACTTGTTTGAGAACTTGGCGATATTGTTACAGTTGGATTTGCGTGAGTACAAGTAGATGAGCCTGACACACATATCCCGCTTTGGCATATTTTACCTTCTCCTGAACAATCATAAAATTCAAGTCCACAATCTCTTCCATTTACAAAGTATTCTCCTAAAATATTCTTACAATTTATTGTTTTTGTTTCAAGACAAGGAGAAATAGGAAGTGGAGAATCTTTTCTACAACAAATTACTGTTCCATCTTGTGATGTATAATTAGCATACCAATTTTCTCCCAATGAATTACAACAATAACCTTTTGGACCTTCCCAGGGGCAAAAATCTGTTTGCGGTCTACCGCAGGGACCAGTACAATTTCCTTGAGTATAATAATTTTTATCATTGTCCGTATCTATTGGGAAATTGCAAACTGTTTTACAATTTCTATCCTTTCTAGCTCCCATATCATAACCAGTATTCTGTTGGCTTTTTGTATCTAATGCATTTCCTATCATACAAATTTCAGAACCTGCGGAATAGGAAGTAGGAGTAGTATAAGTACAGTCTGCTGAAGTTCCAGAAACGGGACAAGTTTTAACTACGCCATATTGAGTTGATACCTTATAATTAGCAAATAATATTTGAATTTGACTTAATCCTTTATCATCCTCGGCATGCGCGGTGTAAGTTATTAAATCACTTGGGAGTATAGGTGATGGAGACCAAACACCAACATTTGGTAACGATGGTAGATTATCTCTTGTTGGATCAGAAGAAAGTTTTATAGATCTTGAGATGGTTGTTTCTTCTACCTTTACTTTAAAGTTGACAGTCTTACCCAAACAGCTTGTTGGTATTTGGGGAAATAACCATGAGAATTCATAACCACACCAAGAACCACTACAAACATATCTACCAACTGCAGAGTTATCTTGTATTATACAACCATTTTCATTTATTTCAAAATAAACAATTGGTGTATTTTTGCAATTCCAAGTCGCTTGTATTACTACATATCCCCATAATCCATCTCCTTGTTGGATAACATTATTTGGTAAAGATGGAGACAAAATTAAATCTCTTATATAATCAATACAACTTATACACTTACATCTTTTATCAAGTGGGTATAATGTAGATCCCCAACAATACTTGTTATAAGCGCAATCATAAAAACTTCCTTTGCCTCTACAAAGTTCATATTGGGTTTGACCTGCACATATATCTTTGTATACATTATTTCCTTGACACACATAACAATCTAAAGCATCATTTGGACATTCTGTGCAAAGAGGATCACCTCTAGAGCAAGCAACATCATGACAACAACTTTCACCTGTCCCTATACATATCTGCCAATGACCAGACCAACAACAATCTGTCCTTGCTAAGCAGTCAGTTTGACCTAAATCAGAACATAATTGAGCTTTAACTAATCCTATGTTAACGATATAAAAAATCATAGAAAAAATTATTATTCTTAAGATGATTTTTTTATTCAACTATATCACTTTTTAGTTATTTTTTTCATAATTTTTCAACTTATTAACCTGGAACTGGTGGTGGACAATCTGGATCTCGGGCATCGGTACAACCAGGTGGACAATTACCGTTTGGACCATCAGGTACACAACCTCCGCCCCCTCCACTTCCTCCTTCACACATGCAAATGGTTTTGCAGTTTTTATCAAAATCTGTATTAACAGGTATACCATACCAACACTTGCAGAGCATATATAAGGTATCACCCTGCGCAGTGCCGCAATCACCTATTCCAGCCCCAATTGTATTTAAATTTCCATCTCTATCAGCATCAAAATCTCGGATAATTATAGTTTCTGGATTTACATTACATCTTGAAGCAATCAACAGCTGGCAAGCATTGTTTTTTGCAGCTTCTTGTGACAGAGTACTTTTTCCAGGATTCCATACGCCAAAGAATAAAACTACAATAGCTAAAAGAACTATTAAACATAAAACAACTATTATCATTGTGTTTATGGGTAGTTCAACTCCTCTCAAAAAAATCACTATAAATTATTTGCATTTTTCCAGTATTTATAAATTGTTTTTTAACCTTTCTAGAGCTATGATAGAATTTATTTAATGTAAGGAAAACTTGCTACAAAGTAATTATCTCAACATCTTTAAAAACAAAATCAACTTTTTTATCATTGATTCCATAAAATACCCAAGCTTTATTCAAATCTCTTATTCCTCTTGAAGCATGTTTATTTTCTTCATCTTCTATATCATCTTCTGTTTTTAACAATTCATCTGAATATTCTCCTTCTATTTGTCTTACTCTTTTTGTATAATATTTGTCCGTCTCACTTTGAGCTTGACAACAATCTTGAATTGTCTTTTTTGTTTTTCTTGAGCAGAGAGTTTTGAAGGTTGTGTATGTTGCGAGTCCAGTAATTCCTGCAATGAGTGCAGCAGGTTCTTTTGGAATATTGAGATAGGCATAACTAATGGCAAGAGAAGTTGAAGATGTTAATGGTGAAAGTATTCTAGTTGCTCTACCATATATGTTTTTGGTTTTTTCTATTTCATCATCCTTTATTTCTTCTAATTCTCTTAAATATCTGTTTTTATTTATTGTGGCTTCTTCTAATGAAATTTTTTTATTGAATTCAGCTCTTTCTTTTCTTATAGAATCTCTTCTGTTTATTTTTTTCATTCTTTTGGCTAAGTGAAATGCTTCGCTTATGTATGTTTGCATGTATGCCTTTTCATTTTCTCCTAAAGTCGAATAAGGTGAACAATAGTTCGTTTCGACTAATTTAAGGTATTTTTTTGCTTCATCGTTGCTTTCATACAGCGCCTGATAGCAGACTGTCGAAAACTCTCTGACTGATTGAGGCTCAAAGACTCTAGGGGAAGATTTTTCCCGAGTCATATTTACCCCTATTTAATAATAAAACAAGAAAGAATTTATGTGTTAACATATATATGAACTTAACTACGTCAATTTACTAGAAAATTATAACAAGTATAACTTAATATTATTGAATCATTCAATTTTTATTATGGTTTATAGTGAAACAATAAAACTAAAAATGAGATCTCAAAGCTTTTCTAACATAACAAACCAAGTAGAAGAGGTTGTTAGAAAGTCTGAAGTCAGTGATGGAATTTGTACTGTATTTGGTATAGGTTCAACTTCTGCTATTCTGTTAAATGAAGATGAACCAATGCTTTTACAGGATTTGAAAAACTCTCTGGAAAAGGTTGCTCCTGAAAGAGAAATTTATCAACATACTGAGAATGCTCATTCACATATAAAATCTGCATTTATGGGCAATAGTCAAACAATCCCAATAAAAGAAGGAAAACTTCTCTTAGGAACTTGGCAAGAAATAATAGTTGCTAACTTTGATGTTGACAGTAGGGAAAGAGAAATCGTCGTAACTGTTGTCGGAGAATAACTTATTAAATAATTATCTTCTAATTTATCAGATATGACAAACATTTACATAGAAACCTATGGTTGTTCTAACTCTCAAGCTGAAGCAGAGATGATAGCTGGTTTGCTAAAACAAGTAGGCTTTGAAATTGTTGATAATGAGAAAAAAGCTGACTTGATAATAATAGTAACCTGTTATGTTAAAACTCCAACTGAACAGAAAATACTCTTCAGGATAAGAGAATTAAGCAAAAAGAAATTGATAGTAGCTGGATGCATGCCAGAAGGAATATACAATAAATTAATAAATATTGCTCCCAAGGCTAGCTTGTTAAGCACGCATCATGTAAAGGAAATTGTTCAAGCGGTTGAGAAAACCTTGCAGGGTAAAAGAGTAGAGTATCTTGGAGAATCAAATGAAGTTAAACTATGCTTGCCTAAGATAAGGAAAAACCCTATTATAGACATCGTCCCTATTTCAAGCGGCTGTAATTCTAAGTGCTATTACTGCTGTGTTAGGCTTGCCAAAGGAAAACTTTTCTCCTATCCTAAGGATATGATATTAAAAGAAGTAGAGTCTTCTTTAAAGGAAGGTTGTAAGGAGATATGGTTAACAGCTCAGGATACTGCTTCTTATGGACTTGACAAAGGAGCAAAGCTTCCAGAATTACTAGAGGATATATCTAACATCCCAGGTAAGTTTTTCGTTAGGGTTGGAATGATGAACCTAAAGAACGTCATTCCAATTGCTTCAGATATTGTAAAAGCCTTCAAAAGCGAAAAAGTTTACAAGTTTATTCATCTACCCATACAAAGCGGGTCAAATGATGTCATAGCCTCGATGAATCGTGTTTATAAGATATCACAATTCGAGGAGGTTGTTAAAATGTTTAGAGATTCCTTCAAATGTCAGATCTGGACTGATGTGATAGTAGGTTATCCGACGGAGAAAGAGGAAGACTTCTTAAAAACCCTAGACATAATTAAAAAAGTAAGGCCTGATTGGGCGAATGTTTCAAAATTTGGGATAAGACCTGGAACAGAAGCCGCTAAACTAAAGCCTTTGTCTACAAAGATTGTAAAAGAAAGGAGCCAAGTCGTTTCTGAGCTAGTCAGGAGAATTTCTCTAGAGAAAAACAATGAATGGATTGGCTGGGAAGGAGAGATTCTAGTCTCTGAAAAAGGCACTCAGCCGAAGCAATGGATTGGAAGGAATCTTGCATACAAACCTGTCTTGGTTGAAAGCAGGAACGACCTATTTGGAAAGCTGTTGAGAGTTAAAATCAAGGAGGCTAGTAATTCCTATCTTTCAGGAGAATCTTTGATATAGCAATGTTTATATTTAGGGGAATTCCTATTCTTAAAAGTGAAATAATATGAACTTTAAAATATACCTAATCGGCGGAATAATCTATGTAGTTCTGGCGGTTCTCCTAGGTATGTTAGTAGCAGCATTAGCACCCTACGCTCTACTACTTGGAGCATTGATAGCAGGTATTTATGTTGGTATGAAAGCAACAACGCCAATGAAAGCTGCTATTGACGGAATAATAGCAGGCGTAATCGGTGGAGTTATAGCAAGCATTATAGCACCTTTTATACGAATACCGGGAACAACGGGAGTAACACTTGTTGATCAAGTTGTATCAATTGTTGGAGGTTTAGTAGGACCTTATGTTCCTATTGTCGGAGCAGCGTTTTTCATAGGTGCAGGTATTGTACTAGGAGCAATCGGTGGATACTTAGGTAAAAAGATAAAGAAATAAAGCAATTTTTTGACTAGCTATTTTTAGTTTTTCTTATTATTTTTTATATTTTATTCATTCTAGATTATTTTTTATTTTCCATTTTTATTGCTAAATTATCACATTTTTTATATAATTCAAATTTCATGCTTTCTACAAGCCAACTTGCTGAACATCCCCAAGGTTCGTCTATCTGCATTTTAGTCACTCATGTAAGCTATTTTACAGTAACGCTTTTTGCTAAGTTTCTACCGTCTTCATTTTTTGTAATAGCAACAGGCTGTTCTTTGTTTCTATAAAAATGATCTTGAGAATTTATGCAGGATAAGCATTCTTCAACTCTTTTATCTTCGTTTATAAAAGAGCTGTATTTGTAGCTACAGCCATCGCAAAAAGCATATGAAAATTCATTCCAAGATCTATAGGTGTTTGGATATAAAGTTCTTGAATTGTTGTTTTCTCCCATTTAATTCACTTAAGCATAAAGCAGAGGGAGAACATTTTTTATTATAGGACAACCCCTTGGGTTTTTTCTCCTCTGCTTTTTTGAAATTATAGAAAAAGATAGATATAAATATTATTAAAATAATTATAATAGTATTAAAAAATAATTAATAGTGGTTGAATGACCTGGATAGTTGAACAAAAAAATGGCAAGACTTTTAGTCAGATAACAAAGCTTCTAGAGCCAAAGCATTTGAAGGTTGCTCTTTCTCCTCTAGCTTGGAAAATTCTAAAAACCTTATCAGACGAACCTAGCTACCCAAAAGAAATTGGGAAAAAACTAAAGGTGCATGAGCAGAAAGTCTATTATCATATAAGAAACTTGGAAAAGGCCGGCCTTATAGAAAAGTTAAAGGAAGAAAAAAGACAAGGGGCATTAGCAAAATTTTATACTATATCTGACTATGCTTTCACCGTTCTCTTAAAACCTTTAGAAGAATCTCAAAAGGTCTTCCAACTAAAAAAAGAATATAAAAACTTTTTAGAGCCTTTCATTTCTAGTGGTAGATTAAATGCATTGATAATCATGGGTAGTCCTGAACCCCACGGCTTGTCAAAAGCTAGAGCAAAGGATGGTTTGTTTGCCACAGATCTTGGTTTTTTCTTAGGCACTTTTCTTAATTACACTCCTGAATTCTTTACAAAATTAGATACTGAAGTAAAAGAGGGAGATTTGAAAAACAACTTAATATTGATAGGAGGACCTGGAGTAAACGCAATAACAGCAAAAGTAAATTCTAAACTTCCTATAAAATTTGAAAAAATAAGAGACAAAGAAAACTTTTATTCTGGGTTCCATTCTAGTGTTTCTGGAAAAAACTATACTGAAGAAGAATGCGGAATAATAGTTAAAGTGAAAAATCCATTTGATAAAAATAAGGATATATTAGTTATAGCCGGTAGAAGGATGGCTGGAACGAGGGCTGCCATTCTAGCCTTCTTAAAAAAATTTGACGACATCTGCAAAGGCAACTCTCATAACTCAAATATATTCGCAAGGGTTGTCGAGGGAATTGATAAGAACAGCGACGGAGTAATAGATTCAGTAGAGTTTTTGGAGTAAAAGTATTTTTATATCAAATTTTAGTATATTTATATGACCAAGTGGATTAAACTTTTAATTTTCATAATAATTTGCCAACTAGCAGGCGTAATCGGTTCTATTTTCACAACCCCTCAAATTACAGGTTGGTATGCAAATCTACAAAAGCCAAGCTTTACGCCTCCTAACTGGTTATTTGGACCAGTATGGACTATACTGTTCACCTTAATGGGAATATCATTATACTGGATATGGGGGATGAGACTAGAAAGAAACTTTAGAAGAGCTATTTCTTTCTTTGGTATACAGCTTGTTTTGAATATACTATGGAACTTCTTTTTCTTTGGTTTACAAAACCCTCTCTATGGATTAATAGAAATAATATTACTTTGGGTAACCATATTGATTACAATTTTTGAATTCTACAAATTGTCAAAAAAAGCAGGATTGATACTTTTACCATATATAATTTGGGTAAGTATTGCAACTGCGCTTAACTATTACGTTTTGATACTTAATGTGTAAGAAGACTATTTTGATTCTATCTCCTCTTTTAATGCCTTTGCAACTATTTCCCCTGATATCTTGCCTCTTACTTCTTTCATTACCTCTCCCATTAAGGCAGAAACTTTCTTTTCCTTAACTAAATTTGGATATTTATTGAAAATTTTTCTTATTATTTCCTTTAGTTGTCTTTCATCCAAAGCTTTTAACCCACCTTTTTCTATGGCTTCTTTTACAGATACTTTATCCTTGCAAACAGTTTCTAAAACATTTGGAATAGCTTCTTTTGAAATCAGTTTTTTATCAACAAACGAAAACAAGTCTTCAAAGTGTTCTTCTGTCAGGAATCTTGTTTCAAATCCCTTTCTTCTCAAGTCTTTTATGACAGAGTTAAAAGTGTTTGCAACATAAGTAGGATTATATTTTTTAGATAGTTTTTCAAACAAATCTAAATACTCACTTCTTAAAACTTGGTCTATCATTTCCTTAGGTAATATCTTCGAGAATCTTTTTGCTTTTTCTTCCCAGGTCTCAGGTATTTTTACTTTAGATAAAAAGTCTTTAGTTATTGATACTGTCTCTAAATCAGTTTCAGGATACATTCTTTCTCCACCAGGAAGAGGTCTCATATAATCAGTTGTTCCATCTTCCTTTGCAACCCTAGTTTCTTCTTTAGGTTTCACTTCCTTTTCTATTAGTTCTTGTTGGCGTTTTACTTCATTCTCAATCAATGTAGGTATCATGTCGAGTTCCTGAACGCCTTTTATCTCAACCCTTGCCCCTTTAGAAATCGAAACGTTCAAATCCTCTCTGGTGACGCCAATGCCACGCTGGCTTTTCCCTGTTGATCTTATAATCATTCCTAGTTTTTCTGCTACTTCCTTTGCATGGTCAGGATTTTTAATATCAGGAGCCGTCCCTATCTCTATCAAAGGTATGCCTAGTCTATCTAACCTGTAAGATATATCGTTACCTTTTTGCCCAACTATTCCAGCAGACTCTTCCTCTAAGCAGATGTTTGTTATCCTAACCTTTCCTTGAGAGGTTTCTAGTATTCCATTAGTTCCAACAACAGCTGTTCTCTGAAAAGAGCAGACGTTAGAACCGTCGATGACTATTTTTCTCATGATATGAATCTCGTCTGGTATCTCTGCTTTTAAAAGTTTGGTTATCTGCAAAACAATATTCAAGGCTTCTCTGTTTATAGAATTAGGGGGCTCCTCATCTATACATATCAAACAAGTCTCTTCCTTATAGCAGCTGTAATTGAAAGTTCTATCTCTCAAATATTCGTATATCGCAGCAACATCAACTTGTCCCATCTCACCTGAAACTGCTCTTAGTTTTCTTTTAATGAGGGTTATTGGTTCTTCTTCAGAAAACCTAGGCTTGCAGTTACAGAATAGTTTCGTTTTTGTATTCAAACGATTATGAATTTCTAATCCGCATTTAAAACCTATTTTATCATAATCCATATTACCACTTTTCAAAACTCATTATTTCATTTAGTTCTTTTCTTCCTCTTGGTTCAGGGTTCTCATTGGGATAGCCTATAACAATAGTATAGGGTATTATGATGTCTTTTGGTATGTTCAGGATTTTCTTTATCTTTTCTTTATCAAACCATGCAACGAAGCATGTCCCCAGACCAAGTTCTGTAGCTCTTAAAACTAGGAAAGCGCTTGCAATAGATAGATTTATCAAAGACATAGAATCTTCCTGCTCTTTTATTGAGTGAGAAGAAAATGCCTCTTTATTCGTACAGCATACAATAACAACAGGTGCTTCATTCATACCTTTTTGAAAGAATACTCCTTGCCCTTTGAACTTGAGCAAATTTTCTTTTTTAACGACTATAAAATGCCAAGGTTGAAGGTTATGGCTAGAAGGAGCTCTTCTCGCAGAATCAATCACTTCTTTTATTATCTTATCAGGAACTTCTTTTTCTTTGAATCTTCTTATCGATTTTCTTTTTGCTATTGCTTTTTTAACGTCCATTTTCACACCAAGAAAGTTTCTATATCACTTCTTCCAGTGATTTCTCCGGCCATGTTTGTTAGCATCAATTCTCTAATCTTTTCCAACTCCTTAGTGTGTCCAAGAATCCATCCGAGTTTTAGATACGCCACCTCTGGCAACATATCCTCTGCAGGGATGGCTTTAGCCTCATGATAAAGTATTCTTAGGTTTGAATAAACGTCTGTATTAATCCTCCCATAAATTGTCTGAGTAGCAATAACGACCGGAATTCCATCTTTTATCAATTTCTTAATGGTAGGTATCCATGTTTTCTCAGAAGATGTAGGAACATGACCCATTCCTGTTCCTTCGATAACAAATCCCTTGTAACCCTTCTTGACAAGGAACTCTAAAATATCAGGCTCGCTTCCAGGATATGCTTTTAGCAAAGATACCTTAGGCTCGAATTTAACATCTGCAACAACCTTCTCATCGCTTCTTTTCTTATAATTTTTATTTAAGATCTCAATTTTTCCGTTAGGCCATACTTTTGCTATAGGCATTTCGTTTATGCTTCTAAAAGCATCTCTTCTTGTGGAATGCATTTTTCTAACCTTGGTTCCTCTTGTGAAATAAGAGTAATCGTCGTTAGCATTAGCATGCATGCATACTCCAACCTCTGCTATGTCTGAGATGGAGGCATAAGCCGAGCATATTAGATTCATGAAAGCATCGCTACTTCCCCTATCAGGAGATCTCTGAGAACCCACAAAGACAACGGGCTTGCATAAATTCTTTAGCATGAAAGATAAAACAGCAGAAGTGTAATGCAAAGTATCAGTACCATGAGTTATTATTACTCCTTCATTCTTGTTCAATTCATTTGCTGTTAGTTTTGCCAGAGTTTGCCAATCCTTATAGTCCAAGTCTTCTGACATTTTCCTAAAGGGACTTAAAATGTCTTTTATGTTTAGTATGTTTTTTAGTTCCGGAATGTTTGTAAGAAGTTCTTCTGGTTTTTCTAGAGCATGAACGCCGCCAGTTCTATAATCAACTCTAGAAATTATTGTTCCGCCCGTCATTATTAGCGATACCTTAGGTTTTGCTGGGTCAAATTTTAATTTTTGGATTCTTTTTTTCTCTAATTCAAAATCAGCTTCTTCCCTTACTTCCTTTGGTTCATGCTTCTTGCTTTTATCCACCTTTACTCCTTTTTCATATCTTATCCCAATATTGTAGCCTGAATCCAACTTTATAACAATACAATCTTTGTCTCCAAGCTCTGTTTTAGGCATCAACAAACCTTCATAAGACTTGGTATTTTTGTTAACAGATATTCTATCCCCTATCTTAATATTTTTCAAGGCTGTCTGGATTTGTTTAGAATAATTCTCAAGCATAATAAGAATTAATATTATCGATATTTATAAGTTTCAATAAAGAATTACAAATCTCTGACCTTAACGTTTGTTGTTGTGTCTTCCTTTTCTAGAAGTTTCTTGAATTTGCAATTGGGACAGTTTAACCATCTTACGAATCTGCCGTCTATTAATATAGCTTCCTCTCCACATCTGGGACATCGAGTTGTATCGCTTTGCTTTTTATTTTCTATCTGCTTTAGGGCCATTTAATCAAACCTCCCTCTTCTTATTTCAACGTGGGTGTCCTCGTGTATCTCAGGATACCTCTTAGACAACTCATCCATGTCTAAAACCATTTGAGGTTTGTTAACAAAGGCTATCTGTTCTCCTTCAATCTTCTTTTCTAGCTTTTGATTCGGATTATATTTCTTAGTATTAGTTAAGGTTAGTTTGCAAAAAGGGTAATTCAGCCTGAAAAGCTTGTCTAGGCTAACATCTTCCAACACTCCAACCAAAATAGAGCCATTTAAGTCAACCGCAACAACCTTTTTAAGGAGTTTTCTAGACTTATCTTTAGTCTTTTCAATTTGTGAGTACCAAGAATCTGGCAATGTTGAATCCTTGTTCATAATAATAGTTTAAATGCAAACTATAAAAGTTTATCCCATATGAATTTCCAAAGCGTCCTTGTCTTCTAACTTATGATACAAACCAACCTTTTCTCCCTTGTATTTGGCAGAAGGTCCATAAATTCTTGCAAACCTGAAAAATCTTACAAAGTCCTTATGTAACCGCTTGGCTGCATCTTTTACGGTAGAGTATTTTTTCATTACCATGGGTTTTAATTCAGGTTTTTTACCGGGTTCTTTGCAATAAACTCTTATCAAACCTAGAGAATTCCATAACCTATCTTTAATCTCTTCTAAATCATCATCAGTTTTTATTTCAACGCCTATGTTTTTTAGTCTAAACCTTTCCAGAGTGTTTTTTAGTTCGTTAAGATCGTCCTCATCCCTGTATAACAAGATATTAGAATCAGCATTCTGAGCTATGCTCATGAACATAGAATGAAAACTCGAGGGAATCTCTATTAGCTGGATTTTAACGCCGTGATAATCAAACGTTCCTATCTCCGGTTTTGTTGTTGTAAATGGGTGACTGGAAATTTTTGGCTTGGCGTTAGTTAGTTTGGAGAGCAAGGTTGATTTGCCAGACTGAGTTAGTCCAAGAATGCCTACCTGCGCATCCCCTTCCTTTGGAATGGTCATTGTCTTTCTTGCGGCCTTTGACTCTCTTTTCTCCCTTAGTTTGGCAAGCCTTTGTTTAAGTTGGGCTTTCATCACCTCGCATCCCTTGTGATTTGGAACAGTGCTTATCATCTCTTCCAAGGCTGCCATCTTTTCCTCCCTAGTCCTTGCGTTCATATACCTTTGCTGAGCCTTTACATACTCGACTGTAACGTTTGTCGGCATAATAAGAATTTATCATTTAAATTTAATAATATTCCGTTCTGTATTCTCCGCCTTTTGGCTCGAAGAAAATCTCTTCCTTCTTGGGCTCTGCTTTAACTGCTTTCTTTATTTTTTGTCTCTTTCTTCTACCCTTTATCTTAAAGGCTGTTATTATAATTATCACTATAACAATTGCCAAAGCAAAGTCCCATATTATGTAACTATTATCAGGTAAGTTTTCATAAAGGTTGTTCACCTCTGTCTCAAGTTCTGTAAATTTGGCTGAGGCTTCTTCGAATTTGGTTTTGGCAATCTCATAGTTTCCTTTTTGATATTCTCTTATAGTCTCGTTTAAGATATCTTTTGTCTCATTCAAAAGAACCATAGCATTGGTTGTGTTGGACCAGAGCTTTTCCAGATACGTGATGTTGTTTTCTATTAATGATAATTCTGCGTATTTTTCAGAGGCCTTTAAAGCAAAGTCACCAACCAAGTCTAGCATTATTACTATTTCGGCATCTCCAACCTGGCTGTACAATTTTATATATCCGGTGTAGGTACCTTCAGACATGCCATATGTATTAATTAATATTCTTGCTTGAGTTTTATCTCCTGCCTTTAAAGAGGAGGGCGCTGTTAAAGTCATTTCAATTCCAGAAACGTTTTTCAATATATTAGTTGCATCCATCTTAGCCGTGTTTTCTATGGTAATAATCTTTTCTATTGTATAACCAGGTACGGATGTTACCAAAATCGTTGAGGGTGTAACAAACAAGCTAGGCTCTAATGTTGTCATATTGGTCGAGAAGTTCAGATTTAGAGTATAGCTCCTATTGTTAGAATCCTTAAAACTTATTTTGATGGTTGATAACCCGGTCGGATATCCTTTAGGTATTAAATAAGAAAAGTTGTATAAGCTGTTGCCTTTTATAGAGGTCTCTCCTAGAGCAACGCTACTTTTTTCAGGAGTTGTAATCTCTGCTGAGATGTTAATATCTAGACTGTTAGAATAAGATTCAGCTGTCCCAACGGTTAGAACTAAGTTTTCAAAAATTTCAAAAGTATTTTTATTCAGGTAGGCAAAAGGATTCCATGCTATAACATCTACAGTCTTGTTATAATCCCCAGATAGTGTTTTTACGGTTATGATATAAGTTCCGTTAAGAGAAGCGGTACTTAGAGTATAGTTCTTGCTCCAGTAGGTTGATGTTATCATATCCATTGGAAGTGGGCTAGGTATTTCCTTTGATTTATCTGGTCTTAAAATCGTAAAGTTTACCTTTGTTAGTGGGTTTAATGAAAAGAAGTCAATCTTTATGGTGTTCCCTGGTTTGTAAACGTTTTTGTCTGTTGATACTATCTCTTTGGGTATTAATTTCCAGGTTCCACCTATGCCGTCGCCAACAGCAGTCACCTCAAGAAGCAACGAGTTAGTATCTGGCATGTTATCCACATTACCGCTGCAGATATTTTCTGAGCAGTTTAAATTGCCTTCGAGCATTAAGCTGTAATTTAGAGGATTTAGAATCCTATATGACGCTCTGGTTGCTCCACTAACAGTTGAATTTATGAAATAATTCGAATTTGGTTTGAAACCACCCGAGGTTATGTTAACTAACAAGTTACCAACGCTTACCGGTAGGCTAAGATATCCTCTTAATGACTTTGAATAAGCAGTTATGTTCAAGTCATATGTTTTTATTTTAGTAAAATTTATTTTAGACCTCCAAAAACCGTCATAGCTCATGCTCCCTGACAAGTCATCGGCTGAGAAATTAACATTCCCTTTAACAGGCTTTCCAATTTGAGTTATGTTCGCAACTATCAGAACTTCTTGGTTAATGGTTGCTAGGCTTGGCAGCACTAAAGCTGACATTGTCCAATTGGTATCATTCATAAAGTTTAAAACAGTCCTCTCAAAGATTTCCCAAGTAACGTTTGAAAAGCTGGAGGGTTCATCTAAACCCCAGAAAACATTTCTATCGTCTGCATAAATCACAGGATAAAAGTCAATAGGAGCGTTTAATGGAACGCATTCTGCAGTTATCCAACCCTCATTGGAAGTGTTATAAAACTTAACAGCCTTAGCCGAAGGATAGATGGTTATATTTTCGTCAACGTTAAGGCCTTCAGTTATAAACCCAGATTTTGCTACCTTAAACGCCTTGGTATTGCACCTGTTATCCGAGAAGTTAGAGCTTACCACGTTTAAAAAAATAGAACAACCTTCTGTGTCGGGTTTGAATATCCAATTGTTTACAGATGTAAAAAACAAAGGTTTGTTTTTTGAGCTTATGTTTCCGCAGAAGGCATCCCTAAACTTCTTCTTGTTGGCCATATTTGCAGTGTTACTTCCAAGGAATATGGCATCAGAAGTTTCAACATACTCGTTCCATGTGGAAGAGTTATCCTTTGCATGCATTTCGTTTATTACTTTTACAGTATAGCCTAGATTCGCCATCCTATTACAGTACAATAAATCAGAGGCTGGCAAACTAGAGCAAGGAGTATCAGTAGGGGCGTTGGTAACATACAGTATTGTTTTCGCCTCAGCTAACTGGCTGAGCAAAATAACCATTATAAAAAAGACCAACCTCTTCATATTATCAATTTATATCGTTTTGTCCTAATAATGTTATGGAACCTCTTAAAAAAATCTTTTTTGGGGTTATATTCTATGAAATTTTATTAGTTATATTATCCTTATTCTTAAACCAAGTAGTTGCCCTAGACGCTGGTCTATTCTCTTTTGCAAGTAGTTTGTATAATCCTTACTTAGACTTATTCTTTAACTTGATAACCTATGTTGGCTCCTCTGCCTTCTGGATCCTTTTGATAGTTTTGTTCTGGTTAAAGAACAAGAAGAAAATATCTCTTCATCTTCTTTACGCTTTTATATTGGACACGGCCTCGATATTGCTTCTAAAATTTATTTTCCTTAGACCAAGACCCTCTGAGGTTTTTAACCTAGGCATAGACATAGAAATTGGTCCAAGCTTTCCTTCTGGCCACACTGAAAGGGCATTTTCAGGAGCGTTTGTCCTATCTAATTATTACAAGAAATACAGAATTTTGTTTTATTCACTTTCAATTCTAATCGCATTTAGTAGAATCTATATAGGGCTTCACTTTCCTTTAGACACCCTTATAGGAGCTATAAACGGCATACTATTCGGCGCTATATCTCTTTTAATTCCAACAAAAAGAATAGAGAAAATCAAGCTTTAACTCTCAAAGACTAACTCAACCTTTCGGTTATAGAAGTTAGATATTATCTGAGAGAAACCCTCTGGCGTTAACAAAACCTGGTTCTTTTGGGTTGCTGGAACCCTTATTTTATAGACCTCTTGGTTCTCCCTGAACAAAGTGTTTATGCCAGTTATGGATGCAGGTGATATCAACTCCTCTATGAAATCTCTAAAGTTAGGAGCTTCCTCTAGGATTCTTATTGATTTCTTGAATTCTTTTGCGATCTTTTTAACTATGACTCCATCCCTTCCAACAAGCTTTGCAGCATCCCCTATTCCAGTTATTATTATCAAAGTGCCGCAGTCAATTGACCTTATTATCTTAATGTTTCTTATGCTTCTCATCCTTTCGCTTAAGTTGTAAAGATATCTAGCAACGTTTACGTCATACTGAGTGATTTTACCAGTGTTTAACTTCTCCTGGCAACCGCTGCATAGTATATCAGACTTTAAACAGACTTCACAAATTGGAGTTTGCATAGGATTATATTGTTAAAAGTTAAATATAAACGTTATATGATTGAAATAGGGATTGCCGGAGCAATTTTACTTGTGTTAGCGTGGCTGTTTGAAACCTTAGAATCGATTAAAAAACACAAATCATTGATAGATTTGAAGTTTGCCTTGATTTATTTATCGGGAACGGTCTTACTATCAGTTTATTCGTATCAGGAAAATGATTATGTATTTTTAGGATTACAATTTTGTCTTATAATTTTGGTTATTTTTGAGATTGTATATACACTTTATAAGAAAAAGTGATTTTATGGAGATTGCAGTTTGTGGTAAAACCAACGTTGGAAAGAGCTCCTTCTTCAAGGCAGCGACCATGATAGATGTTGAGATATCCAACAGAATATTCTGCACTATTAAACCAAACGTAGGGGTAAGCTATGTGACAGCCCCATGTCCTTGTAGTGATATAAAAATAAAATGCACGCCTAGAAATTCTCAATGTGTGAATGGTGTGAGACTTGTACCTGTTAAACTATGGGATATCGCAGGTCTAATTCCAGGAGCTCATGAAGGCAGAGGACTTGGCAATCAGTTCCTTAACGACATAATCCAAGCTGATATGCTTATTCACGTCATAGATGCCTCAGGGACGACGGATTCTGAAGGGCATGTGACTGAAGGTTATGATCCTGCTAACGATGTAAGATTCTTAGAAGAGGAAATTGACTTGTGGTTTGCTACTGTCATTAAAAGACATTTGGAAAAAATAAAGGATGAGAAGAAGGCTGCTGAGATTCTAGCCGGATTAGGAATAAAAGAGAAACATATTAGAGATGTCACTGAAAAAATCGGCTTGAGTAATATAGAAGAGTTCGCAAAAGAGTTAAGAAAGATTTCAAAGCCTATGATAATCGCTGCTAACAAAATGGACTTGTCAAAATCTGAAGAGAATGTAAAGAAATTGATAAAGGATTTTCCTCATCTAACCATAGTTCCTTGCTCTGCAGAGGCTGAGATTGCATTAAGGACTGCTGCTAAGGCTGGTTTTATAGAATACATACCTGGAAAAAGCAACTTTATGATTAAAAAGGAACTTAATGAAAAACAAACAAAGGCATTGGAACTGATAAGAACCAATATCTTAAACAAGTATGGATCGACTGGAGTTCAAGATTGCTTGAATAAGGCTGTTTTCAATTTTATGAAGTATATAGTAGTCTATCCGGTCGAGAACGAGCATAAGTTTTCTGATAAGAAAGGAAATGTTTTACCAGACGTCTTCCTCATGCCTCCAGATTCTACTGCCTTGGATTTGGCATTCAAAGTTCATACAGACATTGGAGAAAAATTCATTGGTGCAATTGACGCAAGAACCGGAAGAAAAGTTGGTGCTGATTATATTTTAAAGCATAATGATATAATAAAGATTTTAATCCATTAGTTGATAGAAGTTATCTTTGCTTTTAGGGGTAAATCAATTTTATCTGCTTTCTTCAAATTCTCAAATCTTTTGGTAAAATTTAATATAGTAAAACCTACAACTTCCTTGTTCTTTGGACTCATCCTGACTATTACATCTTCTCCAACTTCCTTTGAAACGGCCTTTTTAGGCTTTCCTATAGAGATGTCTAAAACATCCCCTTCTTTATCAAACCAAAACATTATTTTTCCTTCCATATTTCTTCACCTACTTTTATCCTATCTGTGATATAAGATGTAATCACAAATCCTTCTCTATTAAATAGTTTGACTGCTACTGTTAAATACTTTTTCAATCTCTTATAAAACTTGTAGTATAACCATACATCTGGGTTATACTGGCTCTTTCTTATTAAATCTGGACGTATCAGAGTGCATCTAATTTTATCAGTTTTATTTGAAATCTCTGGGTGTTTGAACAGAATATAATTTAATCTTTCTTCTGTTAATCTTATTTTCTTTTCAAATGCTGCTTTAACTTCAAAAACCACCTTCATATGATTTTTGTTTTGAATGTTTTATTTACTACTATTGGTAGTGATGAACTTCATTCAATTCAATCAGCTGCGAAATAATCAATAATTAACTATGTCAAAAACTTCTTTCATAATTCCTTCCTGAACGCCCACCTTGTCTATGATTTCTTTCTCCAAAGCTCTGTCTGAGTATAAAGTATATTCCTTTAGTCCATATCTTTCTCTAAGTCTATCAACCTGTTTCTTAGCAGAGTCGAATATCGAGGACCTTCGAGTAAAAGCAAAGTCTATGACATAGTCTGGAAGATTCGGAAATTTTTTAGTTACGTCTAAGTATGACAAGACATAAGGTTTCAGAGAATCTGGAAACTCTAATCCACCAAGCTTAGGATTATCAAAATCCTTTAATCCTAAGGCACTTGACCCAGTATTATTGCGAATATTAGCATCAACAGCACCAATGTGCGTGCAGGTGTTAAAAGAGTGATGAGAAGTTGGAAGTTCCCACTCGTCTAGAAGTCTTCTGTCCCAAATGCTTCTTATGTTCCTATATCTAGTTTGTTTATCGCAGTCACAGGTAAATTCAACTTTTTCCAAATCATGTGCATTTATTATATTCACTGTGTGAGGGTCTGCCCTTGATCTCATCGGCTTTATATAACCTATATACACTCTAGATTTTTCATTGGGCTTAACATCTAATACCCTAGAATTTAAAACAGATTTCCTTTCAGCTTTTGTTAAAATTCTTCTTAGCTTATCAGTATTATAATAAGGCTCTACTAATTTTCCTAGTTTGCGACTACTTTTTGCGTTTATGAGTGCACCTTTAATCTCATCAGTCGGATAATGAATTCTGAATTTTTGGCTTTCAGACCCTGGGCTGAAGTAGGCAAAGCCAACTAACTGATACACTTCTGGAAGACTGTCTTTTCTCATAGTTTAATATAGAACAGAAAATTTTTTATAATTGACAATAAAGGAAACTATCTAAAGTAATCATTATTAGTTGAATACCATTGATTATCTAAGCATTTTACTCGATATATTGGAGAATATGATGACATTGAACTTACAGCCCAGTTTGCATCATTTCCTGAATCTAAATAATAATAAGATGTTTTTGTTCCTCTTGTAGAAGTGTAAGTCTTATATCCATAAGTTCCTTGGGCACATTTGCAGAACTTTTTCAATTGATTTGAATTCAGATAAAGATATTGATAACTTCCACTCCAGCACTTAACAGTTGATACACAATCTGGATCATTGTTATTACAACTAGGTCCACAGCATCCATCTGCTAAACCGCAATTTGGCCAAATGTTTTCACATGTTTTTAAACCTTCATTGCAACTATCACTCGTACAAGATATTCCATCGTCACAAGAACGCGTTAATCCCCCACAAACTCCTGCTATACATGTATCTGGATTGGTACAGAATTGTCCATCATTACAAGAAGTTCCGTCTGGTTTTGATTTAGTTACACAACTATCAGTAGTTTCATCACAAACTCCATTGTTGCATTGATCATTTAAACTAGAACAGCTTATTGGAGTTCCTGCCTGACAAACACTATTTATACATTTTTCTGCTCCATTACAATATAATCCATCATCACATTCAGCATCAGATGAACACTTTGGCACTGGCTTAACAGCTAAGTATGCATTGTAAGCATCGACTCTTCCCCAGCCATAATATTTATCCCACCCCACACTTCCTAAATCTTTGGCCGTTGAATAAAGTATGCTTTTGATTTGACTGTCTGTTAAGCTCGGATTCTCCTGTCTCATTAAAGCTACTGTTGCTGCAACATGCGGTGTTGCCATTGAAGTCCCAGACCAAGATGCATAAGTATTGCTAGGCAAGCTTGAGTAAATGCTTACTCCTGGTGCGACTATTTTTAGCGCTAAACCTGAACCAGACCAAGATGGTCTTACATCATTTTTGTCAACCGCCCCTACTGATATTGCCCCACTTGCACAACCCGGACTACTAACTATTCCTCCAGTATTGCCTGCTGCCACTACAACTGTCACGCCATTGCTTACTGCCCAATTAACTTTTGAAGCCAAGTAATCGCCATCACAATTCGCTGCTCTTGTACCGCCGCCGCCTAAGCTTATGCTCATTATTTTTGCTGGTTCATCTCCTGTATTTGGTGTGCCATCAGGACCATTAACTACATAATCAATTGCAGTTGCTATGTCACTTGTGTAACAACTTCCGCTAGCATCGCAAACTTTTGCCATCCATACACTTGCCCCAGGTGCAACACCCTTTGCATTTGCCACAACTCCGTTAGCAGTTATTATTCCTGAGACATGAGTTCCATGTCCATGATCATCGTAATAACTAGTTGTGTATGAAACAAAACTTTTTCCTCCTGCTATGCTGTCTAATAATTCTTGATGATTAGAATCTACACCAGTATCCAAAACAGCGACTGTTATTCCGGTGCCATCATAACCTAAAGACCAAACCTTGTCTGCTCCTATCTGCTGGTCTGCTTGTAAATCCATTATATAAAGAATTTCATCTTGCTCAAATCTTGATGCAATTGTTTCTGGGCAGTCCATTGCAGTCGCATCATTTAATTCATGAATTATTTTACATCCCTGCAATTTGAATAGCATCCTATCTGTTAGTGAATTCGTACGAGCTATGACTCTGTTAGATTTGATGCCCGAGACTTTCACATCTTTCATTGCCAATGTCATTGAACTTAGCAGAACTATTGTTATTATAGAAAATAAAATGACTTTTTTCATTATCTCACTTTAATATAATTTAATGACAAAAGATATAAAGTTGATTTTTATCTTTTTCTCTTGGATTTTCTTTTTGGTTTCCTTCTCTTTAAAATAAACAATAATAATGTTAGGAAAGCTAACCCTAAAATTGATGTAGTTAACAAGTCAAATGTATTCAATCCTGAGAATAATCCTGTAGGTGATTCTGCTACTTGCTGTGGTGGTTGCTTCTCTTTACATTTTTGAGTTTCATCTGGTTTACTTTTCTGAGTTCCACAATTGTTAGAATCAGTACATGTTCTTGTTTGTGATTTATTAACACAAGTAGACCAATCTGTACAAGACCAATTCTCTTCACATTCCACAGGAATAAAACAGTCTTGAATTACAGATGGTTTGCTGTTGTTTGTTTCACATTCATTCAAGTCTGTGCATGTTCTTGTTTGAGTCTCATTTACACAGCTAGACCACTCAGTGCATGTCCAATTCTCTTCGCATAAAGTTGGAGGTATTAAAGGACCTAGTGGTGTTGTACAAGTCCCAGCATCACAGATTTGACCTGAAGGACAAGAACAATCTACAGAATTAGTGCAATTCTCACCTGTTTGACAGCAACCATCTCCAGAAAATGGCTTGGACGGTCTACAGATTTTTTGTCCGTTACATTCAACGCAATATCCTGAAGAGCAGCTTATATCTTGTTCACATAAGGAACCATCAGTAAGTTTGTTTGCTGTAAGTTCTAAATAAGAATGACCTCCAGAAGGACATAATTGTTCAGATTGGTCGACATCTATCCCTGCTATCTTGAACTTAACATAAGAATTGGTTGCATTAACAATTGTAATAGAATAGATTCCAAAACCTATTTCATCGGCTGTTGCTAAATATTCCCCTGTATCATTCAAATTAGCAGTGACTAGAGTTCCGTTAACATAATTACTTCCTATTTTTACTGTTCCGAAGAAGGCGCATGGAAGGGCAGAGACTGTAATAGAAAAAATAATAGAGAAAACTAAAGAAAATAATATAAGTTTTGTGTTAGACATCTAATTAATTTATAGAAAAGAAGTTTATAAAGCCTTTTGATAAAAGATAAAAAGAAAGTTCTATTCTTTTAGAGCTGCTAGGTTTTGCATTTAAGTTGTTACAGTAACGCTAACAAAATCTGTCCACAAATTTATTGAATCAGACAAGCTATCTGTCATAGTCCAAACTTGAAATCTTAGATATCCTGAACTCAAATAATTATCAAAGTTAGAAGTTATGTTAAAGGTGTAAATCTGATTTTCATTCGTTATGCTTGACACATCTTCATATCCACTATTAGTTATTACTCTGAATTTACTGTCTATCAAATTCGATTCTGAGTAGCCTGCCCAACTGATATTAATGCTTTTAACATCATTCACATTCTCATTTATTTTGAACATGAATGAATGCCAAACAGTTTTGTTAGCTCTGCTTGTAAAAGTATATTCAAAGCAATTATCGTAATTACAAACTCCTCCCTCGTACGCTAGCGTGGCTGGGTATTGAGACGAGTTTGCTTCTTCTCCATAATCAGTATCTAATGAAGCGGTTGGATACTCTTCCAAAGACTCGTTATAAGAATATTTTATTTTGTTGTTTGTTGTATCAGAATAATTGTAATAAGTTATATTCTCTGATGTTGTGTTTTCTTCAGGAATAATTTCAGTTGTATTATAACTAAGCAAGTCAGTAGCATTCCAGTTGTTTGATGTATCGTTTGCATAAACCATCCAATTAATTGTGCAGTTAACAGTTGCATTAATTGTTTTAGTAAAATTAGACCAGTTACCTTCAAAAGGAATCCAAGTCTCGTTTACCATTAAATTTTCGCAATTGTCAAAAGAAAATATGTAACCTGATAACTGAACGTCGTCATTCCATAAAACTGAGTGTAGAGTATCGGTTCCAGCTAAAGTCGAGTTTGTTGAATTATCCGACCATGTTGGTGCTATTACATCTATTTCATTGTTAAGTTCTTCATTTATTGAAGAACCACCAAAAAATGTAGTCGAAGTTTCTTCAGATCCTCCAACCCATTTTAAATTTGCTGTTAAATCAGCAGAACTTTGAATTTTTTCACCACCGATTGTTACACTAGCTAAGTTTGTATAAGTATGTGGAAACATTTTTATTTCATCGTCTGTCATTGACGTTTTTATGAATGCGTATTTCAAATGAAGATTTACGTAAAGTTCTCCAGCATCCAAAATTTCTCCTGATTTTAAATAAGCAGTTAAAGTCGAACCATCAAAATTATATTCAAATTTTTCCGAGACCTCATTTCCATTTAAATAGGCATGAAAAGGATGACCACCTTGAGTTTCAAAATCGCTACTTCTAATCGGATGTAATATAGTGTCTGTAATAGTTATGGAGTTTATAGTTGGCATGTTATCAATCATAATATTTATGAAAAATCCTCCAGGATTTGTACTAGAAACTTCTTTTGTTGAAGAGTGGATAACAACTTCAAAAATATTATTGTAAATTGGATCTGACATTGAAACAAATTCTGTATCAGACCACCATTTTTCTATTGTAGTTGGTGGAGCTTCTTGAACCCAAGCAACGAAGTTACCACTACCTACTTCAACATCAGAAAAGTAAGCACCTGTAATGCCGTTTGAAAAAACAATTGCTTGTGAAGCCAGCAAGCTGAAGGAAAGAATCAAAATTATTGAACGAATTAATCTGTTTGATTTTTCTATCTTTCTCTTTCTGACTTTGTCTTCTTTAAAATATCCGAATATGTTTTTTATTTCAATTATTATTAAAACAAAACCAGGAACTACAATTAGAAATAGTAAACCATAAATCCCTCTAGCAAAATAAACAATATATCCTGCAAACGGAACCCAGAAAGCAATCTTTCCAACCACACTGCTGCTGCTTCTTACCATAGGGTCTGGATCTTCATTTGCATCACCTTTAGTTATGAAACCACCCTCGGTTATATTAATGACTCGATGAGTTATTGGAAATTCTTTACCATCATTAAATGCTACTATGTCACCAACTTTTATGGCATTAGAAGTTATGGGCGTTGTTACGACCATATCACCCATGTTTATGGTTGGTTCCATGCTTCCGCTTAATACAACAAGAAAGTTACTTGCTCCCAATCTTGAGGCTATGAATAGGAATACAGAAAATACCAAAAACACCATTAATACGACATCGCTTTTTTTCATTTTTATCGTTCTCGAATTTTTTTATAAAATTTAATAAAATAAAAAAGGGTAGGTGGTTACTAGCCACCATGCTAAAGCTATATGCCCAAGTACCATTGTGGATGTGAAACACCCAACGATCTGTAGTAGTCATCGAAATATTGGTATGGCGTTGTGATTTTTACTCCCTCACCTGGTGGAATCCAATTAGGAGCTGGAATCACTAAGATGTATGGTACAGCAATACCTGGAGATGGATCACCAAATGTGGTGGTCGTTTGCCAATCTACAATATGACGTGTTGCACCAATAGATTTGTCATTCATCCAAGGATCGTAGTTTGCCATGAATGGATCTAAATCCCATCTTGGTTTTGTTGGAGTTGGATTGAAATAGTCGTCACAATGATTTATCTCAACGTGAATTACGACTTTATCACCAAGTATTGGTGTAGTAGCACTGTCAAATAGTATTACGTCTATATCATCTGAACCTGTATATGCGCCTGCAGGCTTTTCTGTTCCTTGTGCTGGTGAGCTTCTTGTAATTGTATAAGCGTAGTCTGTGTTAGAAGAGAACAATCTTTTTATGTGGATATCATGCACATCTCCTGCTAATTTGACTTTTACTGTGAATTCCATATCGACTTCTGATAAGCAATCATCCGCATAAGTCTCTTTTAGTTTCATATCCATTATTCCAAAGTCGTTATAATCGAAATCACCTGATGTTCGGTCTTCATAACCTACATAGGCGGTATCCTCTGGATAATGTACAATTTCTTTGCATCTAAAGTCTGGATTGTTTCTTGACTGTTCTGTCCAGAATTTTATATCTCCCTTAAGACTGTCGCTTTGAATTATGTTTCCTACACCTGAAGGAACATTCCATTTTACGCCAATACAATTCTTACCTGCTGGCAACGGTTTGCCTGTTGTTGGATCTGCAATTGCCCAAACAATTGGTTTTGCTTTTTCATTATTTACTACTACAGGTTTTTCGTCATCATCTAAAATATTGTTACATTTATGACCTAAACCTGCTCCATTGTCTAACCATATTGTAAAGTAAAGATTGTCTTGTAATTCGCCTACATTATTACTTGCGCAGTTCGGTTCTGCATTTTGTTCAGGTTCATTACAATTGTTTTCCTTACTTTCTAGATTATATACTCTTGCACAAATCCAAGCATCGTTGTCAACATTCAAACTAATTGTTCCCTCACCATAGTCACCTGGCTTAACATCGTTGAAGTTAAAGAACTTCTCGATTGTTAAGTCATTAAGAGTCCATGAAGGACAATTAGTTGTGCCGCCTACAAGTTTATTGTAATAGCAGTCGTAATCTATTTTCAAGTCTACTTCTCCTGCTGTGAATGTGTTTCCTGCTGATGTTTCTACATCATTGACGTAAGCCAAAGTTGCCCCACTAATTAGAGCGACTACTGTACTAACTACTAATATCGATAGCAATATCTGTTTTTTCATTTTGTCACCACTGTATTAAAGGATTACTAAGCACAGATAGCGTAGATCTTGCAAGTCTGACCAGTACCGCCGTTCTGCACTACCCATCCGGTTTCAGGAGGAGTGTAAGTGTAGTGAGGATATACGGGATATTGCGAGTCGCCTGGCTTTGCTGCCTTCGAGATTGCCAACGGTAAAGTGCATGTGGTTCCGCCTCCGACCACTATTTTGCCTGCGGGACAAGACCAACCAGCCCATCCGTTAGAACCGAAGATTAAGTCTCCACTTTCTACTCGTACCAATCCTACAGGGCAAGTAGCAAATTGACTTCTCTTTTGTTCTGCATAGAATATTACATCAGCTGTAAATGAATCGCTTTGAACAATATTTCCTACGCTACTAGGTAAGTTCCAATGGATTTGGATACATGTTTTAAGAGCTGGATCTGTAGACAAATCTCCTAATGCCCAATACTTTTCACCATCAACTATTCCTATTAATTCCGTATCACCTTCATCTATTACGTTATCACAATCTAAATCTTTATAGATTTTAATAACGAGGTTTTCATCCAATTCTCCATCTCCAGCGGCTGTGCATAATGGCTCTGCTGCTAATTCTGGTTCATTACAACTCACATCACTATCTGTAATTTTTGTAATTTTAACAAATCCACATGATGGATTATCAACCACATGTAGACTTACAGTGTCTTCTCCATAGTCACCTGGCTTAACATCCAAGAATTTGAAGAACCAATCACCTGTTACCAAATCCTTTGAGCTCCAAGTACAGAATAGTTGTGATACACCGTTGTAAGAACACTTACTGTCTACTAATAAATCCAATTTTCCTGCAGTGAATGTGTTTCCTGTTGATGTTTCTACGTCGCTAAAGTATGCAACTGTTCCCATTGTTATTCCTGAAATAGCTATTCCTATCAATACTAAACTAGCTAGAATTTTTGTATTCATTATTTCACCTTAAAATTTTCCTTTTTTTGGGTACTTACCTAGAATTTTCTTGAAACTAAGTCTCAAGGCAAGGCTAACCAACGGTCGCCTTAATATCGCGCCCCTCCTCGGCGCTAGAGAAATTTTACTCACAACTTAATTACGAAAGAAAAACGCTATTAAAATCCTGCTAAACAAATCTTGTACAAACATAAAACATGTGCAATACAAAACTATGACAAGAATATGACAACCTATCTGAAGCTTTTATTTATGTTAATCATGCCGACAAGTTCTCTTTCGCTAAAGAAGTAATTTTTTGTCATTTTATAGCATTCTTGTATCCAACTTGGATACTTTAGATTCAGGCCCCAGATGCTTCTTCTAGTTTTCTTACCGTACTTTTGATTTTTCTTAACTTCAGTTAAATTACAGTCTTTTAATTTTTCCAAGTGATATAGACAGACAGTCGGCCTAATGCCTAACCTAAAGCAAAGATCTTCCACTCTCATGCTATGCATCGTTTCAGGACAAGAAATTAATAAGTACAATATTCCAGCCCTTATTTTGTTCGAGCATATCTCGTTTATTTCTGGCAAGAATTGAGAAAGAATAAAACCCTCATTTTCTTTATTTGTTTTTTGTATCAGTCTTAAAGAAAATTTGTTCATATTTCTTACTTAAGATTTTAAAAATAAATACTTAATCGGCATTACATATGATTTACGAATTATCTTTTTCTCTTTGGTTTTCTTTTTAGAATGAATAATAATATCAATGCAAGAATTATTCCTACACTAATTGCTGTTAACCAATCCGCAGTTGTTAATCCTAAGAATTGTCCTGTTATAGTTGGTGGAGTTGAAACAACTACACAACCTTCTGATTCAGCTGGTTTACCTACAGTTGTTCCACAATTTTTCAAATCGGTACATGTTCTTGTTCGTAAGCTATCAACACATTCAGACCAATCTGTGCAGGACCAGTCTTCTGTACATGGAACTGTACAACTTTGAGATACAACTGATTTATTTACAGTTGTTCCACAATTGTTGGCATCTGTACAGGTTCTTGTTTGAGTTCCACCTAAGCAACTAGACCAGTCTGTACATATCCAATTCTCATCGCATGATGTATAACTACTTCCACCACCAGCATAAGTTCCGCCGCCTCCCGAAGGTGTTGAACATACTCCAGCACTACAAATTTGTCCTGAAGGACAACCACAGTCTACACAACAAGTTACATAGTCTTCTGTAGAATCGCAATACGCATTTCCACAGAAAGGACTACAGAAATTATTTATACATTCCCCTGAAGAACATGACTCATTATATTCACAATATTCACCATTTCCTAAAGTATTAACACTAAGATTTAGATTAAAAATATCTCCTGGTGAGCATGATAAGGTTCCACTAGCAGTTAAATCGAAAACCTTTAAAAAAACATTATCTCCTGAAAGGCAAGGAACATCAATCGCATAAAGTCCACTTATTATTGAAGTAGACACTGAAAATGTACCATTAACATAAGCTCTTACTATACCTCCTGTAGGGGTTGAACCATTTATTGAAACAGTGCCCCACCATTTAGTTGGTATTGGTGGCATTGCTAAAGCAATGGAAGATATAACAATGAATGCCAAAATGCTTGTTACAAAGTAGTTTATTTTCAATGTTTTCACCTAATAGTAATTATAAAAACAAAGGTTTATAAAAAGCACCTATGGGTATGGAATACCCAATAGGTCTTTCTTAAACATCTTAATCCAGTAAGGATTGCTTACCTGGTCGTTGAACTCTTTCAAGGTATTTAGTATTGGTGGCATAGTTGGTGCATAACTTAACCACTGTGTTCCGTTGTAATACCATACTACATCGTATGAAGGAGTCTCTGTCTTGTTCAATGAGGCTAAAACTGTCTCTGGATAATGCGTAACACTTCCGTAGATATCATCCAAAACCAAGTCTGGTAGGAAGAAGTAATCCCATGTTGGATACAACCATCTAGCAAAATCATAGTAACCCATTGTTAAATCTTCTATTCCTATTGGAGGATAGTTGTCATTCATATACTTGACAAAGTTGAAGATGTTCATGCTGTTGTAAGCGTCAATTACATCTTCTAATTGGCCATCAGCATTGCCAAGTCTGTCTCCGACAGTAACCACTAGGAATCCAACATCGCCCTCTGGAATAGCTGTTGTATTCAATATTGCAAACCCTTGGCATTGTTTCGTGATTTCATTATACTTCAGGTTTGTGTTGTCTAAAGGTAGTATCTGGAATGGAATTGTTCCTACAAGGTATGCATAGCAATAAGCTCCGTTTTCTATTCCTACTGAGCATTCCTCGTTCTTACAAGGACTTTCTTTGTTAGTGAGATCTTCAGCGAATGCAACTATCTGTATAGTATCTCCAAAGGAGTACCAACCGTCAACTGGTTTTATTATAAATATTTCAGGTGGTGTGTTATCGACTTTATGATACTGTACGTGCATTTGCTCTTCGTTGCCCAATTTATCAATAGCATACCATGTTATCTTATGCAAGCATTCTTCTCCGAAGTTGAATGTATATTGATAAGGTTCTTCTACATAGTCATCAAATACAACAGTATCAACTTCACCATTACAATCACTGTCCCATTCTATCTTAACATGGAATTTATCCACGCCGACTGCACAAGGCTCTTCTTTATCTATAGCTGTTATTGTGAATTGTGTATCTGAAGTAACCCACCATAATTCTAAATCTTCATCCCACCACTTGGGATCTCCTATTGTCTTCTCACTCTCAGGTGGGGTTGAATCTACTTTGAAGTATTCAACGTCAACTTGGTTCGCATTACCAAGTGCATCTACACAATAATATTCTAAATCATGTAAAGAATCTTCTTGGAATGTGAATGTGTATGGAAGACCTTCTCCTGAATCACAACACCAATCACCTTTCATATCTCCTCCGAATTCATCACAGTAATCAGATGTCAACCATTCTGGCTCTCCATCGAATGATATTCTATAGCACATTGTTTCATGGTCTACTGGATGAGGCTCTGGGTCGTTGCAGTCTAATGTTATTTCTGTTACATGATCTCTTACCCAGTAATCACAAACTGGTTCACCGTTTAGTATTTGTTCTAGACAAGAGCCATCACATTCATCAACTATTAGTCCACAAGGTATGTTTGGCTTACCGACAGTCTTTGTTCCTTCAGGTGGTGTGTTGTCTACGAATACGCACTGTCTCTTCACAGTTTCTTCGTTTCCTAGAGCATCAACACTATAATACTCTATTATGTGGCAGGATTCTTCATTCTTATAGAATGGTCCTTTATAGACATTCCAAGGTTCTTCTGGATTAACAACATATTGCATGTATGTTTGAGGATTACAATATTCTTTTGGATCCCCACATACTTGGTAAGCTGCTTCTCCTCCTGGAATCCATAGATTTCTCCAATATGTAGTAACATCGTCAACAGCGCAGATTTCTCCACCGTCTACAGCAGTCAAGGTTATTGGTGTGCTTGAATTAATCCACTTTGGATAACCGCCGTTTGTTGTGACTATAGGTTCACCATAAGTCTTGGTTGTGACTGGAGGTGTTGAATCTACTTTGAAGTATTCTACATCAACTTGATTTTGATTGCCTAATGCGTCTACACAATAATATTCTAAATCATGTAAAGAGTCTTCCATAAATGTGAATTTATACTTGGCTTCACCTGATACGTCTGCGCAGCACCAATCTTTTTCCATGTCTCCTCCAAACTGCTCACAGTAATCTTCGGTCAACCATGGTGTTACCTCGCTATCGAATGATATTCTATAGCACATTGTTTCATGGTCTACTGGATGAGGTTCTGGATCTTTGCAATCCAAAGTTATTTCTGTTGCATGATCTCTTACCCAATAGTCGAAATCACACTCTGGTTGGGGTCCCTCATTCAAACATACTGCTGAACATCCATCGCCATTATTAGTGTTTCCATCGTCGCATTCCTCACCAGGATCTATTTTTCCATTTCCACAAAGTTCTGGTTTTGGTGGCTCGTTGAAGCATGCCAATGGAACAACTATTATTGCGGTATCGTATATGGAATCTCCCGAGTCCGCAACTTTCAAAGATGTTGATTGAGATGCTGCGAGAGTTGCTAATGCAACTGAGCCAGCAGATGATGGCCCGTATGCAGGCATTAATTGTAATGAAGACAAACTTGGCCAAGAGTTAATTGACATATCTACTGATCCTCCGATTTGCATCCAATCAGTGAATGTTGTTTGATAGTATTCTGGCCATTCTGATGAAATTGCTAAAGCTAAACTATCAGCACTTGGCTGGTAGCTGTTCAATATTACACAATCATATGTTCCATATCCATCTGGGTTTACTCCACAGCCTGGATTGCCCATAGATGTGCTTAAATAATTGTCAGTGTCTGCTGGATTTCCTGATGATAGAACCAATATCTTATCGCATCCTGGATTATCTAAAGTTCCGCCCTGAATTTCTATGGTATCTTTTACAAAGTTTGGTAAAGATGTTGTATCTAAATAAGCACATTGACTTGGTTGTGTTGCTGAATCGCAAGGATTAACTTCTGCAATCATTAATAAGAATTGTTCACCATCTTCTCCACCTATTTCTGGCTCACAAGGTATGTTTGGCTTACCGACAGTCTTTGTTCCTTCAGGTGGCTGAGTATCAACAATATCAATCTCTTTGTGAACGCCGTCTGTGTTTCTTAAAGCATCTTCACAATAGAATTCTAAAATATGTTCTGAATCTTCATTCTTTTGTATTTCAACATATCCACCGGGAACTGCTGTATACTGTGGTGCTTCATCATCCATCAAATAATCTCTATAATATAATGTAACATCATTTACTGGGTGAGGCAAAACATCAGTACAATTCAAGGTTATTGTTGTTTGTTGTGTTATGTACCAGCAACCATAGTCAGGTTCTCCGTACTGTTCCCATTCTCCCTTTGTGCATTCATGTTTCGGCTCGCTGACTGATTTTACTATTTCAGGTGGTGTGTTGTCTACAAAGAAACAATTAACTTTTATGTCCTCTACGTTTCCAAGGCTGTCTACACCAAAGTAATATAATATGTGACAGGATTCTTCCTGTTTCTGGAAAGGTCCTGTATATAGTGTCCAATCCCAACCGCCACAGCATTGTTGATTTGATTTAAATTGAACGCATTGCTCCCAACTACTGCATGGTGTACCAGCATAATCACAAGCATGGTTCTGATAATCTTCGCAATCTTCCTGAACATTATCAATACATTCCTTAGGATATTCGCCACCGACACAGTTCTGACAATATTTGAATCCTTCAGGTACAACACACAATTCTGGATGTAAGCATAGCTCATCGCTTCCAGCTAAAATATTCTTATACCATACTTTATCTGTTCCAACAGCGCAGATTTCTCCACCGTCTACAGCAGTCAAGGTTATTGGTGTGCTTGAATTAATCCACTTTGGATAACCGCCGTTTGTTGTGACTAAAGGTTCACCGTATGTTTTGGTTGTTTCTGGTGGAACCGAATCTACTCTGTAAACTTGTTGATGAGGGTTATCTCTTGTTCCGTCGGAGTTTCCTAAAGCATCAACACAATAATATTCTAATGTGTGTACAGAATCTTCATTGAATATTATTTGTTTGTGAGCTTCTGGTGCTACTGGATCAGTCCAACCTTGTATAACCTGGTCGTCTAACAATATCCTATACCATAGATGAACTTGGTCGACAGGGTGAGGTTGTTGATCGCTGCAATATAAATCTATTGGTGTAACATGGTCTCTTACCCAATATACGCACCCTGTTGGATCTTCAACATCACATGGAATCTTGGGTTCACCTTCTACCTTTGTTATAACAGGTGGCTTATTATCAACGTATACACACTGTTTCTTTGTAACTTCAGTCTTGTCAACATTATCCTTGCTGTAGTATTCTATCAAATGACAAGATTCTTGTCCGATTGTGAAAGGAGTTCCTGTATAAGTTATCCAACTACCAGAACCTGTTTGTTGTTGACATATTGAATCAGATTCACAAGGTTCATTGCTTCCTAACAAAGTCACTCTATACTTTGTTTCCTTTATTCCTGATTTATGAGGACCTGTATCATCGACTGTTAATGTTATCAATGTTGAGGAATTTATCCATTTTGGATGATACATGTCGTCTGGATATCTTGGAGTGCTATATGTCTTTGTAGTTGTTGGAGCAGTCTTATCAACTAAGAATTTCTCGACGTCAACTACCTCGTTACCCAAGGCATCTCTACATGTTATTGTTAAAATATGAGTTGATTCCTCTGGGAAGTTTATATCAAATGGTGGTGTTACTCCTACTTGACCTGATCCTGTTTTTGTTCCATCTGTTACAGTGTAATCCCAATCACATAAAACATGGTCAACTGGGTGTGGTTCTTGGTCTGTTGACACGACGTGTATTGTTGTTACACCATCTATGTAACAATCATCTCCCATATCTTCTGGAAGACAGTCTCCATAACTAGGACCAACTATTGATTTTACTATGGTTGGTGGTTTTGTATCAACTATATCCAATTCATAATGATGAGTTTCTTCCCAACCACACAAATCAACTGCCCAGTATTCTATCAAGTGATAAGAATCTTTGTTCAAGGTTATGGTTACGCTCTGGTTTATTGCACCTACTCCCTGTTGATCAAGTGTCCATGGATCTGCAGCGTTAACCTTGTACCAAACTTTCCAATGTATTCTAACATTGTCTGCATATTCATGGTCAGGTGTGTCTTGGTCTTGAGCGTTAAGAGTTATTTGAGTTCCTGTCTTAACATAATTACAACCGTTTGTAAGTGTTGCATTAGCTGGAAGACCATCTTCTTCTCCGCTTTCACATTCATGCAGTTTTTTCTCAGCAGGAAGTAGAGTCTTTGTTGTGATTGGTGGTTTGGTGTCTTTAATAAACGAAACATTTTGACATTGAATAATCTTACCCCAGTTCTCTACAACATCCTTACCTCTTAGTTTTATGTAATGAGTACCATCTAATAGATTGGATGTGTCTACAAAGGCGCCTATTATAGCACAGTTGTGACCATCAGTAGGTCTTATGAAAGTAGATAAAACGTTCATCCATATTCCAGACCAAGGTGCTGGAACTGGAGGTATTGTCTTGTCTAAGAAATATTCTCCACCTTGTATTTGTGATTGCTCATCACATACGGTTGCATTCAACCAAGCGTTGTTTCCGCAGATTAAGTATTCTTTTGGATACAAGGTGTTGTTAAGATAAATATCGTAAGGACAGTCTGGAGGAATTGTGTCAGTATCAAAATAAGCACAATCACAGTTACCCCAGTTGTTTGCAATATCTTGAGATTGTACACAAATCCAGTTCAAACCATCGAAAACGTTATACATGACGTTGTCTTTTTTCAAGTCTTCTGCCATTTCATCAAATAAACCGTCTGTTGCGTCCATCGGAGTTCCAGATCCTGGAATTCCACAGAAACCTACAGAGCTGTGTCCTAGGAAGTATTCAGATTTCTTTATGTTTGAACAATCGTCCTGTGTATATGATGTTGCATCAAAGTTTCCGTTGTTAAATGGTGGGTCAACAGCTGTTCCAGACGTTGCCGGGCCGATTATGTCGCTAAATACATTTGAACATGTAGCATACCCAGGTTTTCCTACACAAGCATCAACTGTGCATGGGTCTGCATCAACGCAAGATTCTGTACTTGTAACAGTATAATCGCAACCACTTACATCACAGTGATAATCTCTGTGTTCTCTTGATGTGTCTGTACAGTACCAACCATCATATTGGTTGCAGTTTTCAGTATCATAATCACATGTACAGTCACCCAAGCAGTCTCCATTGTAATTCCAAACTCCATCTAGGCATTTATTATCACAAGGATGTGTAGCGTCACATTCTGCTTGACAATCATCTACACTACAAGTATGAGTTATTGTTGAATCGCCTGTTGTACAATGTCCTTGATTATTTCCATCTTCGACACATTGACTTGTGAATGCTTGTCTATAATCCCACGTTGGATAATAATCATCAGGTATATTGTCGCATGTTGCTATACCACAAAGATCATTTTTAGAACAAACTACATTTGCACCGGCAACACAATTTGCATTTAAACAAGTTTCCTGCCCATCACAGTATTTTCCATCGTTACAATCTTGAAGAGTTGTTGTTTGATCAAGAACACAATGAGCTGGTGGTTGACTGCATGTGTAATCGTCATGTTTTATTAGAGTTCCTTCACAGTAATCTTGATTATCAAGATTACAATCATAAACAGTGATTGGAGTACTATCCACGCACACATAATTTACACATAATCCATCTACATGCTTTATTAAATCTCCATCACAGTAGTCTCTATCTAATTTATCACAATCATTATTTGTTTCGCATTCACGACCAGTATTTCTGAATTCACAGTAAATTGCATCGGTCTTTCCAACGTTTATACCTGTTACTGTTTCTGTTCCAGGTGTTCCGACTTCTACGTTATCCTTATAACAATGAGCGCTAACGAAACCAAATCCTTGTTGTGAAGTTTCTGTTACAGCAACAGATACAGATGTATCTGGAATAACTACATCAAAAACAACATAACCTTCACTATCAGTATTTCCATCTGCAGGTATTGATGTCGAAGATGCACCCGTTAAATCAAAGTGCCAACCAGGTGCTTTAACATTATCAACAAATTTTCTAACAGTTACTGTTCCGCCACAAAGATCATCTGCTAAAGCAGCTAATGTTTGAGCCAGAGTACTAAAATCTGTGTCATAATAAGCATCATCGCTTGATATTGCTTTTAGGTTAGCAGCACCACCAGTCCCAAGACCAATACCAAGAGTAATTATCCTTATTCCTGATAGCTTGATTTGGTTTGCTTCTAAAACAGCCTGTGCAACTGCAACAGGTTCAGTCGCAGTCTGTGCTGGATCGCCATATCTATTAGGATTCCCATCTGAAGCAAAAACATATAAATCAGGCTTGTCTGCCCTGTTATCAAATTCATCGTATGCTTCTTTCAAGCCATCCTGCCAGTTTGTATAACCGCTGCTTGTTCCTACAGAATCAATTGCACTCTTTATTGTAGTTGCATCACCACTGTAATCCAGAACAAGATCTCCATTAGTATTAAACTTCACTAAAGCCATTTGTGTAGGCGTATTTGGAAGGAAAGCATCTACGAAAGCCTTGAACGCATCTTTCATTGTTGTTAATTCTGAGCTGCTAATGCTTCCAGAATTGTCTATTATAAGAACCATATCTATTCCACAAGAACTTGGAAGAGTTGGATTAATAGTTTTGCAAACACTTGGTGCACCAGAACAAGTCCAACCATTTTCTACTTGACATGCAGAATATGAACATCCATCACCACTAGCAGTATTTCCGTCATCACATGTTTCTGGCGGTGTTATAATACCATTCCCACAAAATATAGTGCAAACACTTGGTTCTCCAGTACACTGCCAACCTGATTCTACTTGACATGTTGCTGAACAACCGTCTCCAAGATTAGTATTTCCGTCATCACATGTTTCTGGTGAATCAATTTCACTATCTCCACAGACAGCTAATGATGTAACTGTTATTCCGTCTGTCAAAGTATAGGTATTACTATCACCACTTCCAGTACAACCATCAGTATTATAAACAATAAAATTAACATCATATACTCCTGGATTTGCAGGAGCTGTTATTGCAAAGGATTCTGTATATGTACCAACGTTTGTATGATCATTTGTATTCACGCATGTCCAACTACCACCTTCTATTCTATATTTCGTACCTTTCCAACTAGATGAACCTGTTAATGTAACAGTTACTTTAGCTGTTATAGAAGTGCTTGGAGGAACAGTTACACTGTTTGCATCGTTAAGTTTTGCGCTATCAATATTTCTAGAATCAGTAAAAATAAAATCAGCATAAACTCCTTGTGCGTCAGAAACATGAACATTATACTCTCCAGTTATTCCATTCAAATTATACCTATAAACAAAGTCTCCTTCTGCATCAGAAGTTTGTAGTTCGTCTAAGAATCTCAAATGACAGGTTACTGAATTACATTCTTCAAGATTAAGATCTGGTCTTGTTATAGTAATATCAATCTGAGAATCTGGATTGAATCCTGACCCACGTATATAAACTACCTCTTCGGGTTGAAAATCATTTTTAACATTTCCTTCGGCATCTGTTGTCCAAAGTAGAGCGCTGCCGCTAGAAGCTAAAGCTGGGAGAACAAAGGTCATCACGAAGATTGCTGCTAATGCTATAGACAAAAGAGCTATAGGTATTTTTGCCTTACCTAAAAGACCTTTGTTCATAAATTACACCCCCTAATTAGATTAGATATTCCTACAAGTTCAAAAAACGAATTTTGTATTCTACTCATTTTCAACATAATTTAATAGGAAAGTAATCTTTTTATTGGTATCTTTCATTACGAATGCACTACAAAATCATTCGATTTTTGACTTATTACAATTCCACAACGACTACAAAAGTACCACATGTGTATAGCTTAATCAGTTCAAAGAAAGCTTTTTATACTAATTCAAGTTTAAATCCTTTTCTATCCAATTAAAATTATGCATCCAGTTCAGATAAGGTTAACAAGGGAATTAATAGAGAAAATAGACAATCTTATTGAGGTTGGCATGTATCCCAACCGTTCTGAGGCCGTAAGGGACGCTGTTAGAAGGCTTAGACTGATGAAATAATTCTATAGAATTTTTACTTATTCATTTTATAAGATTAAAAGGTATGGCAAATGCATCAACAACTCTCACAAAAGGATAGAGGAAGAGGAGTATATGAAAGGGCCCAAGGTTTTATTTCCAAAAATAATAGGTCAAGATATATAGAAAACCAAGTCTCAAAACTTAGGGCCGCTAAGGAGAGAGCATATCATAATTTCGCAAAGCTTATGATAGAGTATTCTAAAGGGTTTACTGAGTTAAAGACCAAACCAGAAGAGGCAATTGTCTGCTATCACAACGACAGAGAAAGCTTCGAAAAAATCGGTAGTATCGATAAAGAACTCTACAAGAGAATTCTTTCTGCTGGCATGCTGTCGAAAATACCTGTTATGGTTCTAACTAAGGAGACTGAAAACAAATCTTTTGTCCCTATAGTAAGCAAAAAATCAAAGTTGGATAACGGCTGTAAAAAAAGCTGTACCAAATTAGATGGTATAATTTCGGATATAGAGAAGCTGAGACACGAGAGCAGAAGCATAAGCATCGACTTTGGAGAGGGAGCAACCCTTCTAACCCAGATTGACGAAGAGCGTAAAAGGATGAGAGGTGAGTATGAGTTCATGATGACTAATCTTGAAGGGGCTAAGGAGACGAGGAGCGCTCTTAAAGAAAGATGCATAGAAATGAGAAGTAACCTACAACCACATATAGAATATCTTTCGAGAGCCGGTCTCTCTTTTGATTTTATAAAAAGATTAACCCCAGATCAAATAGAAGAATTGTCAAAAGCAAAACCTGATATTAAGGATTATTTTAACCACGACATTGCTCAGCTTATTGAGGAAAGCAAGTGTGCAGACAGTCTGGAACAATCCGTAGCGCATCTTTCGACGGAAGTCAGTTCTCTTGACAGCAAGTTAAAAAGATTTGAAGGCGTGTCTAATGAATTAAGGCAGATAGTTAAATCATAAATGAAATAATTTTAGGATTTTACTACCAAAAGTGGTAGTTTATCTTATAAATCATTAAAATAATATAAATACTATGAAAGTAACACTGGATCCACTAACAATTATTCTTATTATTGCCATTATAATCTTTCTTTTATTCATCACTGGCGTCTTAAAACCTTCAGATATAATTAATTTTTTTAAAGGTGTATTCCCTTGAAAATTAGCAAGAATCGAGATTTATTGATAAACATAATATCAATTGTCCTACTGATTTTATCGGTTTTAGCTTTTCTTTTCTTAATATTTTATTTTCAAATACATAGCCCAGAATACCTTACTCATGAGCAGTTTTATTCATCCATGGCTGTTATCGGATTTGCATTTTTTGCTGGTTTGCTAAGCGTATGGATAAATGTATCTAACAAATTAACCGACTTTGCAAGAGAATTAGGCGAGATTAGAGGTTCTATAAATCAATATATGAAAAACCATTCAAAAAAATAAGGAAGACTTTTATAACTGGTTTTTTATAGATAAAATAAAGAAAGGTGAATTGATATGGAAAAAAGAAAGTCTGGTTTGATTTGGAGAATTATATTTCGATGAAAAGCAATCTGATGACCTAGCAAAGAAAATAGATAAAAAATTAAAATAAAGAAATCAATAATAAAACTGGCTTAGATCGTTTGCCAAACTGTCTTGAATCTGAGAATTGAAATCTGTTTGCTCCATTGATAGTTTGTTTAACTCTTCCTGAATCAAACTAGAGTATTGCTCCCCTATAATTGAAGATATCTCAGCTGAGTTATCAGTTGTTGTAGTGGTTGGAACTGTTGTAGGTGCTGGACTTGTAGGTTTCATGAGCACGTATACTGCTACTGCTACTAAAACTATGACTACAATTGCTGCTATTATTTTTGTGTTCATCTTACCACCTTGGATATGCAAACGTCACAAAAGTGTACTGAACGTTCTTAAAGTTCAATATCCCTGCCCAGACTCTAGGATCTGTTCTATTGTCTTCGAAAGCTTCTGTCTTCTTTGTCAAAGAAAAGTCACCAACTTTTGTAGCATTGCTCTCACAGTCCTCTGCTGAGATGTTTTGCTGAACACAGGTCGCATAGACAGGCATCTCTCTTATGTCTGCTGTTGCTGTCTCATTCGAGACTAAAATGTTCGTTAAAACATAGTCTGTATTCCCAATTCTTATTCTTCCTTTCTTTATCTCGGTCCCTTGATTCTGAAGAGCGGTTTGTATCTCTGCTCTTAATTGTGACCAGTCTGTTGAATTTGAGTTTGAGACTATTTCTCTTATTTGATTTTTTGCCAGTATTCTTACATTGACTATATGCCACTTGGCTGTAATGTAATTGCTTTCGTTAAACCCGATTCCATATCCATGAAGAACTGGATGGAAGTAGCTTTGTAACATTGATTTGTATGAAACTTTGTTTACAGCTGTTATAGCTGGAAGATTTCTTGCGAGCACTAGTGTCGTTGCCATGGTTATTGTTAATACTACAATTAATATTGCTAAAGATTTTTTCATAAAATCACTTTAAAGTATTTGAAATAGACCCTTAAAAAGATTTCAATATAGTTAGGTACGTATCTAAAAATCATTTCTTTAGTTTTTTCCTTAAATTCTCAATATCCTTTTCCAAGGTTTCGAATTCATGGTGGACAAAGAATAATTCTTGTGAAATTCCCCTAGCAGGGTAGACTGCAAATGCTTTTAAGAAAACGTCGCTAGCTGGCAAGGTTTTCTTAGCCCTTACTTCCCTCAAACTAGGCAGTCCATACGCAGTCACAGCACCTCTTAAAACAAATGAAATAAGGAAAAGTATCTGCAGTCCGCTAAACCAGAGAAATATAGTATTAGAAAAATACTGGGATATCAAACCTCCTATGAAAGGTCCTAAGAACAGTGCCATTCCAGTTGCTATCTTATATTCTGCAATGTACGAGGGTCTTTTTTCAGGCGGAGTCACGTCCAACAGATAGTTGAATGTCGTCAGATCAAAACCGCTCCAAGCAATCCCAGAGAATATGGCTACCAGTATCAGATGGAAAGGGTCTCTAACGAAAAGGAAAATGAAAGGATAGAAGACTACTAGTATATTGCATAATCCCATAACACTTCTGTCCCCAAACTTATCTGATAATACACCCCAATATCTCTGCATGAGTATTTTTGCAAGAATCTCTGATGCAATTACTATGCCATACCATTCATAACCTATGTTCATTACGCTCAGCATGTAGACAGTGAAAAAAGGAGATGAGAGGTTTACTGCAAAGCTTAACAGAGACATATATCTTTTGAAAGGCTTGAAGTTCCTGTATCTCTTCAAGTCGCTTATAGATTTGAGAATATTCAACTTTCCGTCAACTGTTCTGTATTTAACGTCGGGTATTTTTGTCAAGTAAAAATATGAAACCAGGCCAAATATGAAAGCTAGAAAGAATACAAACGAGAATCCAAGTATGCTATTCGTCAGACCAAGTATCCATCCTGTCATCAACGCAGTTGAAAAGCTGAAGATGCTTTGTATGGTATTCCTCTTGCCAAAATAGCTTCCCCTTATTTTCTCAGGAACTAGACTCCCAATCCATGAAAACCATGCAGTGTTTGCAAAGCTCAAGGCGACGTGCGAAAGTGTTAAAAGAAGTATGAACAAGAATATGCCTTCGTTAAGGAAAAAGATTGGTATAAAAATTATTGGAATCCATACAAGTCTTTGAAGAAAAACTATGCTCTCGCATACATTTTTTCTGCCTATTCTTTCTATATACTTCCCTATGAACGGTTGCAATAAAGTGGAGAAAAGATTTGGAATTGAATTTAACAATCCAACTTCTGCGTTGTTAGCTCCTAAAGCTAAGGCAAATGGGGTGGCATAGGTGCCTGTTATGCCTTCCATCGCTGAGTAGGCAGACCCTTCTTTTATGGAGTTCTTCAAGGCATTATCTATTTTTTTATTGGATAAAGGCATAAAAGAATATTCTCAAGCTTTTATTAAATATTAACAATATATTTCTATGCTTAACCCTATAGAGATTTCAAGTCAGATTGAAAAAGTTGTTTCAAAAGGATTAGAGAAAAAATATTATAGATTTAGGGCTGCAAAATTCTACGGTGGAATAGCAACAGCCGATTGTATAGGTTGCAACTTGTCTTGTTTATTCTGTTGGAGTTGGAAATATAACAAAACCCCAGAGGAGTATGGTAAATTCTATTCTCCAAAAGAAGTGGCTGAGAAGTTAATTGAAATAGCAAAGAAAAAGAATTATCATCAGTGTCGAATAAGCGGCGGTGAGCCTACTATTAACATGAAACACTTGTTAAAGGTTTTAGAATATCTTTCAAAAGCAGGTTTAAATTTGATTCTAGAAACAAACGGTATTTTAATCGGCTATAATGAAGAATACGCTAAAAAGTTAGCTAACTATAGGGATTTTATTCAAGTTAGAGTAAGTTTCAAAGGATCGACCCCAGAAGAATTCTCAAAGTTAACTGGATCAAGTCCTGAATTCTTTGAACTTCAGATACATGCCTTGAAGAATTTAAATACTTTTAATATTTCTTGTCGTCCAGCTGTTATGAAATCTTTTTCCAAACCAGAGTCTATTGAAAGGTTGAGAGATAGACTTGAGACAATAAACCCAAGCTTCTATGATATCGAAGAAGAAAATCTAATTTTATATGAAAGCATAAAGAAAAGGTTAAGAGACTTTAATAGCAAAGCTCATAATTCAGTTTAAGGTTTTTACAAATTTCTATTATCTTTTCCTTGAGTTCCTTATAATATTCTTCATTAGAAATTGCAGATTGCCATTTATCAGCCAAGTCAGCATAGTTTTCTTCCAACACAGCTTTTATCTTGCTCCATTGAAACGGGTGTTTTATGTTTAATTTGTCAAAGTATATCTTCTCAGGTTTTAATTCTGCTAACTTCTTTAAGGTATCTTCTATGTTCCTATCGCTTATGTAGGGAAGCATGGGGCCAAAGAAAATGTAAGTTTTTATCTCAGAGTCTTTCAACTGTTTTAAGGCATTTAGTCTGTCCTCAACCGACGAGGCGTTTGGCTCAAATATTTTTCTTACGTTATCGTTCAAGGTCGTTATAGTCAAACCAACCTCGCAGTTTAACTGTTTTAACAAGTCTATATCTCTTAGAACCAGAGATGATTTTGTTAGAATTGAGACAAAGAGTTTTGTGTTTTTTAGTTTTTCTAGAATCTTTTTAGTTATCTCATATTTTCTTTCCAAAGGCTGATAAGGATCAGTAACGCTGCTTATTAAAACATTTCCAGAATTAATTTTTCTTATTTCCTTTTCCAAAACTTCAGGCGCATTTATTTTTACGTCAACAAATGTTCCCCATTTTCTTCCTTCTCTTAGAACATACGGCGCGTAACAGTATATGCAAGAGTTCGAACAGCCCCTGTAAGGATTGATAGAATACTTGCTGTCATAAAGTCCTGACTTGCTTAAGACTGATTTACATAAAACTTTTTTTATTTCCATTTTCTCACATCTAGAAAATCTATTATCCTTCTTTGATGAAGAACTTCCTTTAGAACGCTACTAACTGATATCCACCTCTTAATAGGAATCTCAAGTTTCTTTGATGAGTAATCAAGAGCCTCGTTCAAGGTTGTAAAGTTTTTAGGTTTGTTTTTAACAGCCTGTCTGACTGCTTCTCTCACATTCCAAACCCCAACTGGCATTATGTATCCTGGATGAGCCTCCCTCATTATCACTACTCCTGCCTGCCTTCTTTCCTTGTTTAGCAGTTCGTTTGTAGCGAGCCTAGCAGCATAGTAACATCCACCTATTTCCGCATAAGTCTTTCTGCCGTCGTAAAATTCATGGTCAGAGAATATTGATACTTCTTTTCCAGCAGGGTTCCATATGGTGTTTGGATACCAAGCCTCTATAAGTTCGTAGCACCATTCCCTAGGAACCATTAAAATAATCCATCTATTGTCTAGTTGAACATGTTCGTAAACTCTAAATTCGTTTATTATCGGATAGGTCTTTGTATACTCAACCATGTCCTTTGAAAGGGTATCATCCACTGCAGTAATCGACCATCGAGTCGGAACAAACTTTCTATTTCTTCTCAAACCAAACGCTCCGACAGAGAAAGCCTTTTGTATTTTAGAGACCAGAACCTTGTCCTTGTACAGATTTATGACTGCTTCCTTTGCTTTAAGATCAGTATCATAAAAAGCCTTTTCAACTTTACTGTCAAAGCGATAGCTCCCAACATCTAGTTTAATCATTGATGCTGAAGGACCAAATGGTTGGACTTCATCATTTAGAATAATTCTTCCAGCAGGCTTTGATTTAAATTCAACCTCAGCCTCTGGTGATTCTTCGGCTAAAGCAATCTCTCTTGTTTTTTCAACAATCTTTCCCTCAAAATTTTTTATACCTGTCAGATATTTTCCTCTTACTAATTGGAATCTAAAGTCAACTATCTCCTCTATAGATTTATTAGTCCAAAGTTCAGGAGTGTCCATGATGCTCGTATCACCGTGCTGTGGCGGTATCATCGGACCTATAAAAACTTTGGGATAATTAAAACGACCAATGAAGACGCTTGGTGGTGATGAACCCTCTAAGTTTGTAGAGTCTATCAACGGCTTTACCTTAGTTTGAGTATAGAATTTAATCAACAACGGACATCTGTCTTTTCCACACCATAATCTTCCCTTGCATTTAGCACAAAGAGAACCCGAGCCATTAGAAAACATAATTAAAGTTATTTTTAGAATTATTTAAGTTTTAATAATATTTCAAGAAGGTAGACCCTCAGGTTTATTACACTTGAACAAAGTTTGAGGACATGTATCTTTTCTAAAAGCTTCCAAACCTCCTTCACATAACAGACTTTGTTCAAAATTAATTATTGAAGTTTCAGCTAACGTCATTTCAGGAGCTTTGCCCTGGACTGGTTGCAAGTTAATATTTCTAATATAAAGAGGTAATCTAACCGCATAATCACTCGGATTAAAGGAAAATAATTTACTATATCCTGCATCTAGATTTGGAGAACAGATAGCAGTTGCAATACCTTTTTCTAATAACCTTAATCTGGATAAATCTCTCTTCATTGCAAGAATTTCTCCATCTCCCCAAGGAATATTTTTTTCTAGGAAATAAGCTTTAGTAACTGTTGGTGTATTTTCATTAGGTTTATCTTTTACTAAATCTGCAGAAATAATGTATTCTGTAACCATATAATCAGTGGTACAAAATAAGAAACTAATCTTTAAATGCTTATTGCCGCCCTCCATCAGCGGTGAAGGACGTCAGATGTGCGGAGGGCATGCTTGATTTAAGGTTCAAATCCGACTAATTAATTAAAATATTTATCTATTCTCAATTGTTTATCATCTTTCTCTTTTTTATTATTTGCTTTAAAACTTTCCAAATCTTCTATTTCATACTCTGTACCAAGTAATTTCCTAACATCAAGTATTTTGAATTTATCATTCTCATAAAATCTATTTCCACAATCGCACTTATCGGTTCGTGGATTTTCTTCTTCATCTTCCATTATAAAAACCCTGCAATTTGCACACTGATAAATCAATCCAAGACCTCCTATATCTCTTAATAGCAAACCATCTTTTGGAAGATTTGACAGAATTTCTGTTTGACGATGAAGTATCATTTCGATATTTCCTTCTTTCCTATATCTTTCTAATGCTCCATCCATAAAAATAAATTGAATTTTAAATATTTATTCAAGTCTATTTTAAAAGCCGGAACTGAACCAAAGGTGATGCGGAGGGCAGGATTTGAACAAATAATCGACTTACCTTTTATAATTTTCAATCCCTGAATCTTTCATCCATTGAGCTATAACCTCGAGATCTGTCGGGGATCTTCTTAAAACCTTTTCAGTCCTGTTAACATGTGGTAATAGATTTACTTCTTTTTTAGGATTTTTTGAATATATCTCCAAGACCATTTCCTTAACAAGGGCACCCATATGTGATTTGAAATCTTGTGAAGCGCTTGGAAATATATTTGAGAATATTGAATCATAATCATCTGCAGGTCTCTTTATATCGATGCTTCTGTTTAGTATGTTTTCTTCTCTATCATCTCCAAGTCTTCTCATGGTTGCCCAGTCCATAACATAGGGAGTTCTATCAACTAGGTAGAAATTATCAAAATGCGTTTGTAGATGCACTCTTCTAGCTTTATCGTGAAGTTCCCTAAGTCCATCAACCAAAGAACAAATATATGGAGATATTCCATAATAGTAAGTCATCACAACCTCTCTTGGATCAGATTTTTTATGAGATAATTTTGAAAATTTACCAAAGAATTCATTGGCAGCTCTGGGTTTGTTTACACCCGGAACAGGGAAAACTATAAACCCGAAATTACCGCTATCATTCCTTAGTTCATCACCTATAAATCTTCCGTAAGCTTCCACATGTGGAACAGTCATTTTTTCTAGGCGCACATCTGATATATCCATTGTACACTTTATTTTTTGTTTTAACTCAGGTTTTGTATAGGTTCCTAGAGCCCTATAGCCAGGTCGAGTCGATATCACTCTCCTCCCTTCTGCATGGGCAGTTGACATCTTTGTTCCAGTGACATAGTCCATGAAGTTTTCTTTAGAAGGTGGATAGAAGTGGTCGCTCTTAGGAACAGTTTGTAACATTTTTGAAGTATCAAACTCTTTATACCCTATCCCACTTATCTGAAGGCCTCCTAATTCAATAGATCCTTTCTTTATGGGATATTCCCTGTCTATTACAACCGACCTTATTCCTTCGTAGCTTTTTGCCTCTTTATTGGGGTCTGATTTCCAAGAGCTTAGAGCAAGTACCTTTTCAACCTCTTTTCCTGTTAAGGTTGACGACTTGGGGATTTCTAACTGTATTCTATACTTACCATTAAACGTTACTACATCCCTCAAGTCTTCTAGCAAAGGTTGCAATTCCATAGCTTTTATATTAAAGGAAAAGAATTAAAACCCATAATGCATGTTCTATTTCTGTTATCATTTCAGCATTGAAGAACATCAGATGTGCGGAGGGCATGCTTGTCTTTAGGTTCAAATCCGACTTTTAGAAATCAGAATTCTCATATCTTTTATTTATTTTACTTATTTTGTCTTTTAATGCTCTTTCAATATCAATATCCATTCTCTTTGCTAATAGTAATGTAGTAATCAATACATCTGAAAATTCTTCTTCAATAACCTTTTTATCCATATTGACTAATTTTTCTTTTCTTTGAAGAGAAAGATGGTTTAAAACTTCGTTATACAATTCTCCGAGCTCTTCGTTTATTTTCACCGTTTGTGCAAGTGTTAGTTTTTCTTTATCAAGATTAGGATACCTTTTTCTTATTCTTTCGCTTTCTATTTCAATGAATTTAAGAATTTCTTTCCATTCCATGTTATCTAAAATATAATAAATCTTAGTAATATAAAAACTACTTCGGATTTGAACTAATTGATGTGCGGAGGGCAGGATTTGAACAAACCTTCTTTAGAAGAAGCTTTAGCAAGAATCTCTTTCATATTATTTACCTTTCCTTCTGAAATAAAAGAATAAAACGACCAAGATAAGAAATACAAATATTAAAAAAATACCTCCAAAAGTTCCTCCAGTTCCCTCATATGTTGGTATTGTAAAATTTGATTCTTTTGTATACTCGAAGGAACAATCATATGTAGTCAAGTTCTGCATTAAATATTTTCCACCAAGAGACTTGCACTCTTGGTATTTTGTCATGTTAAATTGCGTTAAGTTGAATTCCGTACAGTTTACATCATCATACCCTGAAAAATAAAATCCTTCTGGAATAACATCACCACCACCATGTTCATCTCCTCTCCAATATCTATTGCATTGGTTAGTTTCAGGATTATAATAATATTCGTTGAAAGGTGCAGGCACAGCATATGCTATTTCTATACTCAACAAGAAAATCAAAATAATCAAATATCCTTTTCTCATATTATCAATTTAGAATTCTGGTTTATTAATGCCGCCATCCATCAGCGATGAAGAACATGAGCTGTGCGGAAGGCAGGATTTGAACCTCCGCAACAATTTTAAAACCGTAAAGATAATCTCTAATATGGTTAAAGCATTATGCCTTTTCTCAGGCGGTTTAGACTCTATACTTGCTGTAAAACTTATTCAAATTCAGGGAATAGAAGTAAGGTTAGTAAATTTTACAACGCCTTTCTTTCCACCCAAGAACGCAAGAAAAATGGCTAAACGATTAAATTTAAAATTAAAGGAGATTGATGTAACTAAAGAATATTTGAAAGTCCTTAGAAATCCAAAGCACGGCTATGGCTCTTTCCTTAATCCTTGCATAGACTGTAAAATATTCATGTTAAAAAAAGCCAAGAAATATGGAAAAAAGATAGGAGCAAAGTTTATTTTCACAGGAGAGGTTCTTGGAGAGAGGCCAATGAGCCAGAACAAGAATGCTTTAGCTTTGATAGAAAGAGAAGCTGGATTGAAGAAAAAGTTACTGAGACCTTTGTCTGCCCAGTTGATGCCGATAACAGAAGCTGAGAGAAAATGGATTGATAGAAGCAAGCTGTTAGATATAAAAGGTAGGAGAAGAGAAAGGCAAATTGAACTGGCAAAAAAATTTAGTATAAAAGATTATCCTACTCCTTCAGGCGGATGTTTGTTGACAAACAACGAATATGCAGCCAAGGCTAAGGACTTGATTATCAATAACAAGAAAATTTCTGTAAATGATATCAAGCTTTTGAAAATAGGCAGACACTTCCGTTATGGAAAAAACAAAATAATTGTTGGAAGGAACGAGAATGATAACAAAGAACTCCTTAAACTTAAGAACAGTTCTGATTTCATGTTCGAGGTTCTAAACGCAGGAAGTCCTATAACCCTTTTACAGGGTCCAAAAACAAAAGAGTCTATAGACTTAGCAGCCAAATTGACAGTCTATTACTCAGACTCAAAAGGCAAATCTCTTTTAAGATATGGAAGAAAATTATCAGAGAAAATGATTACTAATAATATAAAAAACGAAGAAATAAACAAATTAAGAATTATCTCTTTCTTCTAGGTGGCTTTTCTATCTTTATTTCTTCCCACTCTATCCAAACCAATATTGCTCCTATGAAGATAAGAAAGATAGGAACTATGCCTTTGATTACTTCCCATAACTGAACATAAAGTCCTAAACCATTCCAGCTCAGAGGCATTATAGCCCACAAGCCGACAATTACTATAATTAATCCTAATATTATTTTTCCTATTCCCATTGATTCACCTAGATTCTTTATATGATTTCTGATTTAAATAGATTTTTCTGAATTGGGCATAGTGCTGTATCCTTCATTAGTCCAAAAGTATCTTCCTTTTTTAATGCCATTCTCATATCTACCTAAGGCTAAGGTTATCATATTGCTATCAGGTTGTTTTCCAAATTCATCCCAAAGTCTTAATCTAATTTGAGTAAAATCAACTTTTCCTTTTTCTTTATGAAGATTATCTATCATTCTATCTATTCTTTGAGACAAAGTTTCTTTTTTTCTTTGCTCTATTTCTTCAACAGGTACGTTATCAACAGCCGCTTGTTTTTTAGCTTTCTTTAATTCTAATTCCCTAATCTCATCAACTGTTTTTCCACGAGGTTTATAGGGTATATCTTCATCTTTTTCAGCATATGCTAATATTTGTGGGTATACAGTTCTGTTTTTAAGAATGTTACCTCTTACTAAACCCCATCGATCATGATAGTAATGTAAGGTTAGTGCTGCTGAAGCATGAGAAATGCCTAACCTATCTGAAACATCCTTGCTAAGGGTGTATCCTTTTTCTCCTTTTGACCTTCTTTCACTAATAACCTGTAGAGCAGTGTCTCTTATCCTCTCTATTTTTTCATTGTCAACGTTCATAAACATAATTAAAATAGAAAAGAATTTAAACCATAAAGAATAAAAAGCCTTAATATTATAGATAATAAAGCTTGAAACCTTACGGTGATGTGAGATGGGTTATTTAAAGTATATTAGAGAATTTTGGGAAAATGATTCATACAACAGTTTAGTAAAGGAAAGACTAATTTCTTGGAGAAAAGAACCTGTAATATTGAGAGTCGAGAGACCGACTAGATTAGACAGGGCTCATATTTTAGGATACAAGGCCAAGCAAGGTTTTGTATTAGTAAGAATAAGAATTGGAAAAGGAGCCAGTAAAAGAGAAAAATTTGCAGGCGGAAGAAAACCTTTGCATGCAGGCATGACGAAGATGACCCCCGCGCAGAACGCCCAACACATATCAGAGATGAGGGTAGCAAGAAAGTTCCCAAATCTTGAAGTTCTTAACAGCTACTACGTCGCCGAGGACGGGAAGAGCAAGTGGTTCGAGATTATTCTAGTCGATCCAGAACACCCGTGCATTAAGAACGATCCACAACTGAACTGGATATGCAATCCTGCCAACAGGAGAAGGGTCTTCAGGGGCTTGACAAGCAGCGGACGTGAGAGCCGAGGTTTGTATGTAAAGGGCAAGAAGGCCGTAGAAAGAAGATAATTTTGTTAATTTTAATTCTTTAAAAATCTAATTTTATAGAGGTTGTTTAATGAAGTTTTACGATTTGTTTGTTCAAAGCGACTTGTCGGGCGGTGAGAGCAGTTTACAGCAGTTAGTAGACTTTGCTAAAAAACTAGGTTATTCTGGAATTGCTGTATGCGACAATTATCAAGGCGTAGATAAACTGGAAGAATTGAAAAAAAGGATATCAGAGTTAAAGACTGATATAGAAGTTTATTCAGGCGTGAACATAATACCGACAAGCGTTATCGAAATGAAAGAAATAGTCAGCAAGGTAAGGGAGAGAGTAAATTTAGTAGTGGTCAGCGGTAGCGACTATTCTGTGAACAGGGCTGCCTGCGATGACTCGAGGATAGACATACTTATGCATCCAGAGTTAGGAAGACCTGATAGCGGTTTGGATGAGCCTTCACTAGAAGCTGCAACCCAGAACAATGTTGCCATAGGAATAAGCTTCAGGGAAATTCTTTTTAACTTCAGAAAACCAAGGGCATACATTCTAAATCATATAGCCAAGAATCTAATGCTCTGCGATCACTTCAGGACTCCGTTTGTAGTTTGTTCTTGTGCCCAAAGCGTTTGGGGCATGAGAAATCCTAGAGAGTTTGTATCCTTAATAAATGTTTTAGGTTTAGACATAGGAAAAGCCTTTGCCTCGACAACCTCTACGCCGCAGTCAATTGTAGAAGGAAATAAAAAAACCTTGGAAGGAGATAAGATTACGGAAGGTGTTGAAGTAGAGTGATTTTTATGGTTGATGAAAAAAAGCCAAAACCATTACCTCCAAGCTTGAGAGGAAGAAGAAGGTATATTGCTTTTCAAGTTTTTTCCGAGGGGAAGTTCATTTTACAAGACTTGAACAACTCCATATGGCATTCTCTGCTAAATTTATTAGGAGAATTGGGCGCTTCTAAATCAGATATATGGATTGCAAGAGACATTTACGATGAAGCAAAGCAAATAGGAATCATAAGATGCTCTCATGATAATGTGGAACAGGTAAGAACTGCTTTGTCATTAATAGAAAGAATAGGAGATGTTAGGGTTGTAGTTAAAGTCCTTGGAATTTCAGGCTCGATAAAAGCAACTAAGATGAAATTTTTTGGAGAGACCAGATTAACTGAGTTTACTTAAACTTTATAAACTTGTAAAAAATATAGTTTTTAGGTGATATTATCGAAGCCATTCCAGAAATGATGGGTTATGATAGAGCAATAGTTACATTTTCTCCTGATGGTAGATTATTCCAAGTAGAATATGCCAGAGAAGCTGTTAAAAGAGGAACAACCTCGATAGGTTTAGTATCCGCAAACGGAGTTGTATTGATTGCTTCTCGTCCTTTTGTAGAATTGGCAGTATCCGATAGCGGAGGAGATAAAGTACATCAAATAGACGATAACCTAGGAGTCTCAATATCAGGATTCCTAGCAGATGGAAGAGTTTTAGTTGATGCTGGTAGAATCAAAGCACAGGTTTACAAATTAACTTACGACGAACCCTTAAATGTTTTAGGTGCAGTCAGAGAGATTGCTGACAGAATGCAATTGTACACACAATTCGGTGGTGTAAGACCCTTTGGAGTTGCATTATTATTAGGCGGTATAGATGAGAAAGGTCCTCAATTAGTTGAGATAGATCCTTCTTCAACTTTTTACGGTTGGAAAGCTCAAGCAATAGGCAGAGGAGCTCCGGAAGCATTAAAAATATTAAGAAAGAATTGGAAAGAAGGATTAACTGAAGAAGATGCCATTAGATTAGGCGTGCAAGCTTTGAAGGCTGGAGAAAAAGGAGTAAAGTTACAAGAGGTTGAGTTAGCTGTTATCAATGATAAAGGTTTTATCAAGTATCATGGTGATGAAGGGGCAAAATTCATTAAGAAGTTTTGGTGATATGATTACTTTAGAAAGTTGGTTACATGATTTCTTTAGAGAAGGCTGTAATAGCCAAATTAACAAAAAATAATGAAAAATTTGAAATACTGGTCGATCCTGAAAAAGCGATGGAACTCAGGACAGGAAAGGAACTACCATTAGAAGAATTGATAGCTTCTGAAGAGATCTTTGAAGACGCTGGAAAAGGTACTAGAGCTCCTAGCGAAAAAATAAACAAGGCTTTTGGAACAAATGATTTAAACATAATAGCCAAGAGAATAGTGAAAGAGGGAGAAGTTCAGATAACAACAGAGCAAAGAAAGCAAATGCTTGATGAAAAGACAAAAGCAATAGCTAATTTGATTTCAAAAAGAGGAATTAATCCTCAAAATGGTTTGCCTCATCCGCCAGACAGAATATTAAGAGTAATGGAACAAACAAAGGTTAGAATTGATATAAACAAAAGAGTTGAAGAACAATTGGAAGACGTATTACAGGCAATACAAAAGGTAATTCCCATAAAATTTGAAAAGATTCAAATCGCGATTAAGATTCCACCTGAATTTTCTGGTAGGGCTGGTAGTGTTGTAAGAAGCCTTGGAACTTTGTTAAAGGAAGAATGGACAAGCAATGGAAGTTATGCTTGTTTATTAGAAATACCGGCTGGCATACAGACGGAAGTTTATGATAGATTAAACAATTTGACTCATGGTCAAGTTGAGGTTAAGGTTATTAAAAAATAAGGTGATTAAAATGAATAACATAGAAAAGGAAAAATCTGAATTATACGTTCAAGAAAGGCAGTTAGTCATACCTGGAGAAATTCTAGCAAGGGGCTTGGATTACTTGCCCTCTTCAGGTTGTTATAGAGTAAATAATGAATTAAAATCAAAGTTACTAGGTTTAGTAAAGTTAAAAGACAGATTCATAGGAATAATTCCTTTAGCAGGAGTTTACATTCCTAAAACAGGTGACGGTGTAATAGGTTTAGTAGAAGATATGCAGACAACCATATGGGTAGTTGACATAAATTCTCCTTATGATGCAATTTTACCTTTAGGTGAGGCTGTAGGAGAATATGTTGACTTGAATAAAACTGATATATCAATTTACTATGATATTAGCGATTTAATATATGCAAAGGTTTTAAATGTTTCAAAATCAAAGCAAGTTCAATTAACAATGAACGACCACAGAGCTAGGAAGTTAATCGGTGGAAGGGTTCTAATCATAACACCTTCCAAAGTGCCTAGGCTAATAGGCAAGCAAGGTTCAATGATAGAACTAATAAAGAACGAAACCAAATGCCAAATAATAGTTGGCCAAAACGGAGTAGTTTGGATAAAAGGAGAAAGAGAAGGCCTTGCTGCAAAAGCAATTTTAATAATTGAGTCAGAATCTCACATATCTGGCTTGACTGATAAAATTACAGCAATGTTAAAGGGTGAATGATATGAGTAAAGTTGGACAACCAGAAAAATTGATAGTTAACGGCAAAAGACTAGATGGCAGAGAATTAGAACAGTTTAGACCAATGACTGTAGAGGTTAGTGTACTAAAAAGAGCTGAAGGTTCGGCCATTTTTAAATTTGGCGATACTTACGCATTAGCAGCTGTATTCGGACCAAGAACAATGCATCCAAGGCATATGCAAGACCCGCAAAAGGCTATCTTAAGATGCAGATATTCAATGGCGCCCTTCTCAACTAACGAAAGGATTAGACCTGGAGTAAATAGGAGAAGCGTTGAAATATCAAAAGTTTTAAACGATGCCTTGTCAAATGTTGTATTCTTTGAGGATTATCCGAAAACAGGAATAGACGTTTTTGTTGAGATTTTACAAGCAGATGCCTCAACAAGATGCGCTGGCCTAAATGCAGCTTCACTAGCTTTAGTTGAAGCAGGAGTACCCGTAAAAGACATGATAAGCTCATGCTCAGTGGGAAAGGTAGACGGTCAACTAGTGCTTGATGTTGGTGGCGATGAAGATCAATTCGGAGATGTTGATATGGCCACTGCTACCATAGGCAGTGAAGATAAGTTTGTTTTACTTCAACTAGACGGCATAGTAACGCAGGAAGAATTCTTTAAATTGCTTGAACTTGCAAGAAAAGGATGTACAGAGGTTTACGAGAGACAAAAAAACACCTTTAAAGAAAAATATAAGGCGGGTGAGATAAGTGTTGAAAGCTAGTGAAAATTACGTTAGAAAATTAATAGACGAAGGCATGAGGATAGATGAGAGAAAGTTTGATGAATTCAGAAAAATAAAAATAGAAACCAGCGTAATCAAAAAAGCTGAAGGTTCAGCAAGAATCTTACTTGGAAACACTCATGTCTTAGTAGGAGTTAAATTATCAGTCGGCACACCGTTTCCAGACAGTCCTAACGAAGGAGTATTGATAGTTAATGCAGAACTTGTTCCAGTAGCATCTCCAACTTTTGATCCAGGACCACCAGATGAAAATGCTATAGAATTAGCAAGAGTGGTAGATAGAGGAATAAGAGAAAGCAAGTGCATAGACTTGGAAAAGCTCTGCATAGAGGAAGGCAAGAAAGTTTGGATGATAAACATAGACATTCACGTCTTGGACCACGACGGAAACTTGATAGATGCGTCAGCTTTAGGAGCAATAGCTGCTTTGCTAAATTCTAATATTCCAAGATACGAAGATGAAAAAATAATGTACGGAGTATATGAGGGTAAAATTCCTGTAAATGATGCCCCAATAGCAATAACAGTTACAAAAGTATCTACAAAGCTTTTAATAGATCCTAACTTAGAGGAAGAGAATGCTTTGGATGCAAGGATAACCATATCAACAAATGAAAAAGGAGAAATATGTGCAATTCAGAAAGGCGGCATTGGATTTTTCACAACAGATGAAATAAAAGAGGCAACAAATTTATCAATTGCAAAAGGCAAAGAATTAAGGAAGTTGGTTAAATGACTAAAAAAGTCGGAATAACAGGCAAATACGGACCAAGATATGGTACTAAAACAAAAAAGGAAATATTAGGTATAGAATTAAAAATAGGAAAAATTTGCCCATATTGCGAAAGATCAGCTTTAAAAAGGATTGCCGCTGGAATATGGTATTGCAAAAAGTGCAAAACCAAATTTGCCGGCGGGGCATATTTCTCTAAGAGTGGTTAATATGTATAAATGCTTAAAATGTGGAAAAGAAATTGATTTAAAACAGGTTAAAGACAAGATAAGATGTCCCTATTGTGGATACAGAATAATAGTAAAAGAAAGTCCAACAAAGTTAGTTAAATCCAAAGCAGATTAAATGAAAGCTGAAATAGAATTAGAGTGTAAAGAACCTAAATTAGTTGTAACGTCTTTACAGCCTGACAAAGAAGAGTTAAATAAGTTCGATGTTAAGCTAACACCGGGAAAGAACAAACTTATACTAGAAATAGAGGCTGAAGATATTTCCGGTCTATTGGCTGGTATAAACTCATATATGAGACTAATAAAAGTAGCAATTGACGCTATGGAGATTTAATATGGCTGAATTAAAATTAACCCCTGAGACCCAACAGATACTGATAGAACTACAGACATTTCAACAGCAAATGCAGACTGTCTTAATGCAGAAAGAAAGTTTAAACATACAGAACATGGAACTCGATAAGGCTTTGGAAGAATTAAAGAAAGCTACAACTGAAGATGTTTACAAGGCAGTCGGTCCTATACTTATAAAATCGACAAAAAAGGATCTTGAAAAAGAGTTATCGGAAAAAAAGGAAACTATAGAATTAAGGTTAAAGAGTTTACAAAAGCAGGAAGATAGAATAAAGGAAAAGTTGAAAGATGTTCAAGGAAAGTTTGAGGACTTTTTAAAATCTTCTCAGGATAAATCCGAAAGTGCAGAAGCAGAGTAGTCTAAGAATTTGTTGACAGAAAAGGATTTAAACCTCGAAATATAAGAATATTGAAAGTATGATGCATATGGCAAGGTGTCTATCATGTTTGAAAATGTTATACCACTCATTCAACAAATTGCAAATGATAGAACTGTGCCGAGAAATATAAGGACTAAATGCGAAGATTCTATAAAAATTCTTCAGAATGATAAGGAAGACGTTGCTGTAAGAATCAACACCATCATTTCTAGCATGGATGAAATTGCTAATGATACTAACATCCCTACTTATACAAGAATTCAGATTTGGAATATTGTGTCTGCATTTGAAAGCATGCAGAAATAGCTATTTATATATCCAAAAATAATTAAGAATATGATGATTTTGGAGGTTGATTAAATGGTTTTAGAAAAATTATTTGGAAGAGGCATGAAAGAGTTAGGTGAAGAAGAGTTTATCGAATTAGATACTGGTGAAGTATCAGCTCCTTCTAGAAAAATCCCAATAAGAGTAGAAAAAATCGAAGATTTTTCAGATACAGACAGAATTCAGAAGATAATAAGGGATGGTTCGATAGTTTTAGTTAAAATCAAAGCACTACGAAACAAAGATATTTCAGAATTGAAGAGAGCTATTGATAAACTTAGAAAGACATGTGTTGCAATAAATGGAGATATTGCAGGAATTGATGAAGATTTTATTATTTTAACACCGTCTTTTGCCCATGTAGTAAGAGCATGAAACTTGTTTGATAAAATTTAGTTTTTGTATTGTTTGTTCTATTTCTTATTTTGTTTTAATTTTCTCAAAGAGGACTTTACCTCTTCTTATTTTAGTTCCTACCTTTAGCTTGCCCCATTTTAAATCATTAAATGAAAATTTCTTTTCCAAACCTAGTTGGTCAAAAATCTTCTCAGAGGTTTCCGGCATAAAGGGTTGAAGTAGAATTGCCGAGAACCTTAAGGTTTCTAATAATTCATATAAGATTCCACCTAGTTCTGTCTTATCTTTTATCTCCCAAGGCTTTTTCTCGTTTATATATTTGTTTGACTCATTCACCAAATAGAAAATGTCATTCAAAGCATTATGGAATTGTAGCTCTTCCATTGAATTTTCAACTGCCTTGCATATGTTTACGGCTAATTTATTTAATTTATCTTCTCTGTGTGGTTTTGGTATAAGACCTTCGAAATTCTTTTCAACTAAAACCAGGACTCTGTTAACCAAGTTTCCTAAGGAATCAGCTAACTCAGAGTTGTATCTATTTGCTAAAGCCTCTTCTGAGTAATTACCATCCTCCCCCAGAGGAATTTCTCTCATTAAAAAGTATCTTAGAGCATCGGCAGTATATTTTTTTGATATCTCAACAGGGTCTATCATCAATCCTCTAGACTTGCTTAATTTCTCTCCACCCATGTTAATGAAACCGTGAATTAGAATGGTTTTTGGCAATTCTATGTCTGCTGCGAAAAGAATCCCTGGCCAAATAACAGTATGGAACCATGAGATGTCCTTGCCTATGACTTGTATGTCAGCGGGCCAGTATTTTTTGAATTTTTCTTTTGGATAATCTATCGCTGATATATAATTCAGCAAAGCATCAAACCAAACGTAAATAACATGATTCTCATCATTAGGAAGAGGTATTCCCCACTTGAGCGAGCATCTGGAAACACTCAAATCCTTTAACGGCTCTTTAAGCCTGTTCAGAATTTCATTTCTTCTTTGTTCTGGAAAGATAAAGTCCTTGTTGTTCTTTATATGGTCTATTATCTTTTGTTGATATTTGCTTAGTTTGAAGAAGTAAGATTCCTCTTTTATTACATCTAACTTTGTTTTGTGAACCGGGCAGTTTCCATCAACTGCATCTTTTTCAGTATAGAATGCTTCACATGATACGCAATACAAACCTTCATAGTGCCCTTTGTAGATATCGCCTTTATCAAAAACTTTTTTGAATATCTGTTGAGCAATTTTTGTGTGCCTTTCCTCAGTTGTCCTGATGAAATCGTCATTAGAGACTTCTAATTTTTTATAATAATCTATGAAGAATTTAACCAATTCATCAACAAACTCTTTAGGTGATTTATCTACTTTGATAGCAGCTTTTTCAACCTTTTGACCGTGTTCATCTGTCCCTGTTAAGAAAAAAACATCTTCCTCTCTCAGTCTGTGCCACCTAGCGATGACATCAGCAATTATCTTTTCATAAGCATGTCCTAGGTGAGGCTTTGCATTTGTATAATCGATTGCTGTGGTTATGTAGAATTTTTTGAAAATTATCACCTATTCTATTATTTTCTTTAAACCTCTTAAATCCTTTATAAGATATTTTGCACCTGCAGCCTTAAGATTCTTTCTGTTTCCCCAACCTGTTAGAACACCCACAGGCAAGCAACCAGCTCTTCGGGAAGCAATCATATCAAATGGATGATCGCCAACAAATATGCAATCCTTAGGTTTTAGTCCCAATATTTTACAAGCCTTGAGAACAGGCTCCGAATTAGGTTTCCTTTTTTTAACATCGTCATGACCTATTACCACATTATAGGGCAGTTTATAGTAGTTTAAAGTAACCTCAGCTTGGATTCTGGATTTGGTTGTGACTATGCCAATCTTAATTTTCCTTTTTTTAATCCATGTGAAAACTTTTTTAACACTAGGGAAAGGCTTTATTGACTTTACATCCTTATTGTAAATGCTTCTGTAATAATCTGAAAACTCATTTATGAATTTTTTCGTTTCAGGAACTAACTTAGGCATGCTTTCTTTTATAGTATATCCTACTGCATTTTTCATTATCTCTTTTTTTGTAACTATCCTTACTTTAAAGTGCCTGCAAGCATTTTGAAGGTGGCGTACTATACCTTCAAACGGCAAGATTGTTCCATCAACATCGAAGAATATTGCATTAGGTTTCATAACTAAAGAATTATATAGTTAGTTTATAAGTTTTATTATATGCAGAGAATGACACACTTGATAATGGCATTTCTAACTCTTTTGTTGTTTGGTTTTGTTCTAACTTTTCCAATCTATATGGCTTTCTTCGCCTTTCTTGGAGTGTTGTTACCTGATCTAGATGTCAAACCCAGGAAATATCATCGTAAGTTGTGCCATAACATATGGTTCTTGATGATAGTTTTGTTCATAGCCTATAACTTAGGGTTAGATAGAACTTCTGCAATTATAATATCAATAGGATTCTTCAGTCATTTGATTTCAGATGCATTAACTCATAAGGGCGTTGCTCCATTATGGCCAATAAAAAGGCCAAGATTTAACGGTCCGATAAAGACAGGCGGCTTTGGAGAATATCTTCTAATTCTAGTTTTATTAATGATGATTTACTGGGTCGGAAAAACGATATAATTTACTCTCATAGTAGGGTAATAAATACTGTTTTTTATAGATATTTTCATGAGCGAAAGAGAAATACCTGAAAAGGATTTTAGAAAAGCTATTAGAGAAGGTTTTAGCGGTGATTTAGGCAGTCTTATAACTGGCGGGGCTTTTAAGGTTCATGATGATGGAAGGGATGTAGTAATTTACAGAGGAGATAAAATGATAGATATACAAGAAGATGGTGACGTTTATTCTTCTCTCAGTTCTCGCAAACCTCCTAAGAATGTTCCATCAGACAAGTAAACCTCTGATTTTTTCCATCTTAATATTTCATTCTTTAATAGAGGCCCTAAAGGTTCAAAGTCTTTGGAGTTGAAAGCCATTCCTCCTATCAGGTGATTGAATGAAGGTATCACAATTCCTTGCTTGAAACTAGTCTTTATTCCAAACTTTTCTTTAAGCTTTCCATTGTCAATCTCACATTTTAACCAGCACGGTTCTACAGTTCTAAAATTTCCTGTTAAGAATTCAATTGCTGGATGAACGTGTCCCATTACTAGATATTTTGCTTTTAGGTCTTTTTTATTTGGCCAAGCATGCCCATGAGTTAGAAGAAAATCATTAATCTTAAATCCTGAAGGCTCGTAAACATCTATATCTTTAGATGCTAACCTCTCTATACCACCATCGTGATTACCCTTGATTATAGATATTTTTAATTTTGAGAAATGTTCTAAGAAAAGTGGGATTTCTTTATATTCCTGCCAAGAAATGTTTGGAACTTGATGCTTAAGGTCTCCTAGAATTACTAAATGATTTGCCTTTGTCTGTTTTATTAATTTATCTATTCTTTTTTCAATCCTTTCAATTTGCGATGGAACGGTTATACCGGATTTGAAAATTTCATACTCTATTCCTAAATGTAAATCTGTTATAACTAAAGCCTTCCCTATTAACAAGGCTGGCTCTGTTAGAAACTTCATCAGCATAAAGAAATTTTGGAACTTTAAGTTTTTAAACCAAACGATATGAAATTTACTTAGTGTAAAATATATACACCCTTTCAGAAATATGCCAACTAGTTGCTAGAAGAATTGAGATGTTTTTTAATTATTCATATCTTAATGCTTCTACAGGTTGTAAACTAGCTGCTCTTCTTGCAGGTAATAATCCAGATATTGCACCAATGAAAACAGAAAATCCCAACGCAAACAAAACTAATTCAGGCGTAATAACTGTAATTGATGTGCCTCCTCTCATTCCAGCTCCTATCAATCTAACCCCTAGTTCAGAGATTATACCAGAGGCAATAAAACCCAAGAAAATACCTATCAGACCCCCTATAAAACCAATCATTGCAGATTCTGTTATAAAAAGTTTCATGACCTCAGAATTTGTGGTTCCTAATGCCTTCAAAACTCCAATTTGTCTTGTCCTTTCCATAACAGACATAAACATAGTGTTTGCTATTCCTATAGCACCTACAAGCAGAGATATTGCAGCTATGCCTGTAAGGAACAAGTTCATTGTATCCATTACACTTGAAATTGTTTCTTGCATTGCTTGAGCAGATGTAATACTAAAATCCTTTGTACTTTCTGTGACATGCCTTAGAATCAATAGTTTTTCTTCAATGGCATTTGAAGTCTCATTGATCAATGCTGGATCTGTTACTTTAACTTGTATGGATGAGAATTGATTTGTACCCATATCTTCAACAACAGTTCTTGCTGCACTTGCTGGCATGAAAATTGTGTTGTCGTTCCCTCCAGCTCCACCAAAACCAGCAACGCCACCGGATGCTTTTAATATGCCAACTATTTTAAATGAATTTCCTTCAATATTTATTTGCGTGTTTATCACTAATGGTTGTTTGAACATATTATTTGCAATTCTATTCCCAATCACAATAGAATTTGAATCACCAGGAGCTAAATATCTCCCAGATTCTAATTCAGAGGTTGTCATTTCTCTCCAAGCTAAGATATCAACCCCCTGAACTGATACAGAAGCAGTTTCTGCTAAATAAGTAACATCCGCCCTACCAGAAACAATACCATTTACGAATTGGACTCCAGGAACTGATTTTATGGTTTGGATATCTTTGTTGGTTAAATTTTGTTGGATAGTAGTCTGAGTAATAATCTGCATGGTCTCTATTGTTCTACCAAATCCTTGTACAAAAGCTCTATTAAAACCTGGAGAAACAGTAATAATATCTGCACCCAAACCGCCTAGTTGGCTTGAAACAAGTTGCTGGGTACCAGAACCTATTGATATTATTGAAACAACTGCTGCTACACCAATAACTATTCCTAAAATAGTTAGCCAACTTCTCAATTTTCTGTGCATTAAACTATTTAGAGAGAATCTTATTATATCATTAAACTTCATTTCTTCTTCCTCTTTCTAATTTTGAGAAATGCCACTACAACAACTATTCCAGATACACCTATTATGATGTAAGTAAGTCCATTATTTCCTATTATAGATGTTGAAGATTGACTTGCTTGAATTATTGATTTTGCTGATTCACTTACAGAATCAAAAGAAACTTCTTTTTGAACTGTTCTTCTTATACCAAGCAGGTCTGTGTAAGAAATCTCGACTGTAAGATTTTTTCCTCCGCTTGTAGAAACATTGAAAGCTCCAGTTGGTGGCATTCTCCTACTTATATTAGATACATTTGCAATGCTTGTAGTTGACGCCATTTGAAAAGTTGCAAGTGTGTAATCTCCGGCATTTAAATTGCCTATAATACTAGCAGAAGTTCCTGTCACTCTAAAATTTTCTTGTTGAGGAATTTTTACAACCACAGAATATGCGGTGTTTGACCCTATATTTGCTATTGCTAAAGTTGTTGAATCTTGAACAACTATATCAAAATCTGTTCGCGGGTTTGAAACGGAAACATTGAAAGTAACTATGCTGTAAGATGAACCACCCCCATCTGAATATTTCAACTTTATTTCATTATTCCCATTTAAAGCATCCTTATCTACTTTCAGTTTGTATCTAATCAAGTATGCATCGTCTCCGCGTTGCAGACTGTTTATTGTACCGATGTTGTTCACAGTACTCACACCGGGATCTAAAGAGAACGGATACGTTGGCAATAATTCAAAGGTTACGTTTTCTGCACTTTCTGTTCCCCAGTTTTCAATTTTAAATAACAAATCCACATATCCTCCTGGATCAGCTGATGAGGGATTTTGATTTACAAGAGTAAATTGTAAATAAGACATATCTATAAAAACAACACCTGATGCTGTATTAAAAACACTCGCACTTTCCACCAAAGTCAAACTTGATAAAATGCTTAGTACTGTAAGCAAATACAATATTTTTTTCATTTTTTATCACTCCTTATTATTTCACCATCTTTTATTTTTACTATGTTCTTAGCATGAGAAGCAATATATTGATCATGAGTTACAATAATAAGGGTTTTTCCACTTTTTTTTAAATTAGTAAAAATTTTCATAACTTCATATCCGGATTTTGAGTCCAAATTGCCTGTAGGTTCGTCTGCAAGAATTATATTTGGGTCATTTGCCAAAGCTCTTGCTATTGCAACTCTCTGTCTTTCCCCTCCTGACAGCTCTGATGGCAAGTGCTCTGCTCTTTCTTCCAGTCCAACGGTTTTTAATAATTCCAACGCCCTTTCTTTTCTTTCCTTTTTATTCTTTTCTACTATCATCATAGGCAATTCAACATTTTCCAAAGCAGTCAAGGTTGGATATAAATTAAAAACTTGAAACACAAAACCTATCTCCTTTCCTCTTAACCTAGCCAACTCAGAATCATTTAACTTGGATATGTCCACACCATTTATAAATATTTTTCCAGATGAAGGTCTATCTAAACATCCTATCATGTGTAATAATGTTGATTTACCAGAGCCACTTGGACCCATAATTGCTACGAATTCATTTTTATTTATTTTCAAATCTACATTATTCAAAGCCTTAACTTCAACTTCATCCATCTGATAGACTTTTTTAATATCTTTTAATTCAATTATTTTATTATTCATGGTATTGCCTACACCTATAAATATCTGGAAAAATTACCGCCAAAATCAAATACAGCCCCCGAAACTGCCACTAGTCATATGATCAAAGCTGTTGTGCATATTGACATTTTGTTCATTTTTATTTTTCACTTTTATTGTTTTTTGATTGTATGGTTTCATATACATGAAACCATATATAAAGAGTCACTGAAACCATCATGCAAGGTTTCATAATGTTGAAACCTTTATAAATTTTAATTTTCTATCATTAAACATGAAAAATAGAAGATTGTTATTAATTTCAATACCGGCTATAATTGCTTTTTTAATTATCTTTTACTTTAATGTTTACGAAGTGTCTGAAGAAGTACGCCCGTCTAGAAATGAAACTAGATTCGGACCCCCGTTACCAATTCCAATTCAGTATAGAACATGGCTATCTCCACTATTGTTAATAGTTGCAATTGTTCCAATATCGTACTACTTCATATCAAAAAAATTAGAAAATAACATGAAAATAATTTTAAAACTTATTAACAGAAATGGTATAAAAGGAGCTAATAATTTAAAAACAAGAGGTTCAACTGAAATAAGTAACAAAAACACTATTTTAAAACTTTTAAATTTAAATGAAAGAAAAGTCTTAGAAAGATTAATTGAAAGAAAAGGCGAGATTCTACAATCAGAGATAAGTCAAACAGAAGGAATGAATAAATTGAAAACTCATAGAGCTATAAGAAATTTGGAATTAAAAGGTGTAATTAAAACAGAAAGTTATGGTAAAACTAAGCGAATTTTTCTATCAAAGGATATAAAAGATATTTTGTGATAATGCTAAAATAATGATAATATCTTATACTTATATTAGTTAGTTGCATACACTATCTAAATCAATCGATATGAAAATGATAGTTAACTCTCAGGTCCTGTTACCAAAGAAACTTTGGTAAAGCCATCTCTTTCCTTTTCCCTCTCCAACCTGTAGAGATAACCTGAAACTGCATTTTCTAGAGAAGAATCATGAGTTATTAAAAATACCTGTTCAACGAAATTAGTTATTCTATCTCTTAGAACGTTCGCTAAAACCTCTACGGTTCTTGAGTCTAGGTTGGCTGTAGGTTCGTCAAGAACTAACATTTCTATGTTTGGTGCTAGAACCAAGGACAGAGCTATGCGTAGAGCTAGGCAAGCTATAGCCCTTTCTCCGCCGGATACTACCCCGTCAGCAGTGACCCATCCGGTAGAATCTTGCAGTTGTAGAACATAATCCCCCTCTTCAATTCCAAGTTTTATACTGTAAATATCCTTATATGGATAAAGTTCAGGCCATATTGATTGCATTGCTTCGTTAACGGCGCTCACAAAGTCTTTTCTTAATTGTTCTTGGGTGGCTTCTAACGATATCTCCAAAAGTTGCAACTGTTCGGAAATTGCTTCTAGCCTTTTTATTTCTAGTTTATAATTTTCTAAAATTTTTCTCTTGTTATCAATCTCATTTAAAAGTTTCTGTTTTTCTTTAACTATATCGGCCTGGTTTGATAAACGAGTCTGTAATTCCTTCTCCAAACCTATTATATTTTGATAATCTTGTTCAATTTTTTCAAGAACTGATAATGAGAAGGATGAAAGCATTTCTCTTTCAACTGAAAGTTGGGAAAGTTTTTGACCATATTCTTTAAGTCTGTCTAACTTTACGTTTGCTTCTTCTTTCTTTGATATCACTTGTCTTATATCATCTTGCCTTTTTTTCAAGCCTTTGAGGTTATTTTCAAGCATCTCAATGTTCTTCTCGAACATTTTCTTTTGGTTTGTGAAAACTTTTACCTTATCGCTTAAATCTTTTAATTCGTTAGTAAGAGCTTTTAATTGCTTGTTAGAATCCTTTATCTGATTAAATCTTTCCTCTAATCTCTCTGCTTCTTTGCATTTTAAATTAAGCTTGTTTATTTCATCTTGTAATTTTTCTGTTAATTTTTGAGATGACTCAGTAGACTTGTTTAAATCCTCTAATAACTTTTTATTTTTAGATAACAAGCTTGATTTTTTATTTTCAGTTAACTTGCTATTGCATACTGGACAGATACTTCCCGCTAAGCTTAGCTCATGAATGCTGTCTTTTAGTTCAGAGATTTTAGCCAAAGATTTTTGAGTGTTCATTTGAATTTTTTCCAACTCTTTTTGTTTGTTTTTTAGTTCAGTTTCAATTTCTTTCAAAGGATTTTTCTTTAACTTTTCTGAAATAGCCTCGAATTCTTCGGCTTCTTGTTTAATCTTAGGCAATTTCTCTTCTTCTATTAACTTTATCTTAGCATTCTCTTCAGCATATCCTTCTCTTAATTTGTCAAGATTTATTTTCTCATCCTCTATAGAGAAATTTAATCTTCCAATATCTTCGTTAACTTTCTTGCTTTCATCGTTTAACTCTTCTATGGTTTTTTCTGCAAACTCTACAAGGTCTGTTTTTAGTTTTTCAATATCGGTTTCTGTAAGCTCCATCAAAGCAGTGTATTTCTTAGTGTCTTCCTCAATGGTTTGCATTTTTCTTTGTTGATCTTTTAACATCATCAGATCTCTGGCTGTACCTAATTTTCTTTTGACAACATCTTCCAACTGTTTGTTCAATGAATCTTCCCTTTCCTTCAAGTCAACAAACTCTCTCTTAATAATCTCAATTTTCTTTATGCTCTCGTCTGCCTCCAAGTTTTTAAGCAGGTCCTCCTTTTCGGACATAAACATTAAGCACTTGTTCTTTAGAACCTTAGTGTTCATCCTTGCTTTTTCAAATTTGTCTATAGCCAGAAGCTCGTCTATCTTTTTCATTCTCTGACCTTTCGGTATTGTCAAGAACATGTCAAGCTGATTCTGCTCCGAGTAAACTGCTCTAGAAAAAAGTTCATAGTTCATTTTAAGAATTTTCTCTACTTCCTCGGTTACCTTAGAGGATTGGGGGCCTTCTATAAGCTCAGCACCTTTTCTTAATTCTGCTGTTGACTTGCCTTTTGTAACTGTTCTCTTAATGCTCCATTCAGTTCCATCGACGTCAAAATAAACCGTTACTTCCGCTTGGTCTTTAGTAACGGGTTTTTTCATTATTATGTCTTCAAGCTTCAATTTTTTCTGCTGTAGTTGTAAGAATGTTCCGAACAATCCAAAACATATTGCATCCATTATGGTTGTCTTACCACTCCCTATATTTCCTATAAAACAATTAGTTCCATCTGAAAAATCTAATTCAGTGTCTAGATGTGATCTCCAATTTTTTAGTTTAACTTTTGTTATCATGAAGTCCACTTCTCTAATCCTGATTTCAATGTCTGCTGGTTTCCTGTTAAGATATTGAATATTAAATCAGTGTCCCCTTCTACTAAATATTCAAAAATTTCATCAATCTTTATGCCGCAATTAGATTCTTTCAATTTTTCCTGAAGGATTCTTAGACCATGCTCTTCTGGAGAAAGTTTTTCATTTCTTAAAGTCTTAATCATTTCTAATTGATCTTGTAAATTTTCAATTTCAGTCTCCTTGTTTATGTTTATTATTGCCTTCCTGCTGAATTTCTCTTCAATCTCATTGAAGTTAGAGAATAAAGAATTTTTTACTCCTCTTATCTTTATGTTTACTATTGGTTTTGGAACTGATGTGGATAATGTTTCAATAAAATTTCTTACAACATCCTTTGTGTCAGCATCAAAGTCATACTCCTGCCAGAAGATTTTTCTTTGAAATTCCAAAGGAATTTTTTGAATATCATTGTTAAACTTGAAAACACATTTCTGTTGTTCAGATTCGGTTTTTCTGATTGTTGTTGGTATAGTGCTACCACAGAGCAATAATTTTCCATCCTTTAATGGTTTTATCTCGTGCCAGTGCATATGACCTAAAACATACAAATCAAAACCTTTAGGTAAGTTTTCTATATTCATGGAAGGCGGTTCTAGAGGAGAGTAAATATATGGCGTTATACTGTTGTGAAGCATGAGGATGTTTACTGCATCTGGAACTGGTTTTGGATCCCATTGAGTAAAGCAGTCTTTAGCATACCTATCTGGCACACCTGACATTCCATGAATAGCAACTTTTCTTCCTTCTATGTCGAAAATAGCTGTTGCACAGTGTAAATGGACAAGAAGACCTGCATGCTCTAGAGATTGTATAGGGTTTATGAGGTGCATGCTTCTTCTTTCGTGAGTGCCATGTATCGCTACAATAGGTATTCCTCTTAATGCTGATGGAGATATTTCATGTTTTTCCTTGTTTACTATTTCTAGAAAATTTGCTTTGGAGGTAAAGCTTTGAGCTTTTCCAAGAATCTTTGCCACTTTTGCAAAAATTTCAGGTCTAGGAACTCTAGTATCAAAGAGATCTCCTGCTATAAGAATCAAGTCACAGTCTGAAGTTTTGTCTAAGGCTTCATCTAAAGCTATAAAGCTGTCTTCACCTCTTTCTTCTCCAAATTTATAGCCACAGTGGCAATCAGAAAAAATGCCGACAAGCATAAGGTTGCACCAAGTATATGTTTTAACGTATATCGCTGATGATAAATATGGAAGGTAAAACTAATAAAGATTTTAGAAGTTTAAAAAAGTATTTATTAATGCTGTTTTATAATTATTTGCTATGTCTAAAGAGCTTGGATTGACTGTAAAGAAAACTGAAAACTTCGACGAATGGTACGTACAGATTATTTTAAAATCTGAACTAGCTGACTATAGCGCTGTCTCTGGTTGTATGATTTTTAGACCAGATGCTTATTTTATATGGGAACAGATACAGAAGCTTACAGACGAGAATTTTAAGAAATCTGGAATTAAAAATGTATACTTTCCTTTATTTATTCCTGAAAAGCTTTTGGCTAAGGAGAAAGAACATGTTGAAGGGTTTTCTCCTGAAGTGGCATGGGTTACCCAAGTTGGTAACAGCAAATTGGATGAGAGATTAGCCATAAGACCTACTTCAGAAACAATAATGTATCCTAGTTATGCGAAGTGGACAAGATCATGGAGAGATTTACCTATAAGGTATAATCAATGGAATAATGTAGTAAGGTGGGAATTCAAACACGCTGTTCCATTATTGAGGACGAGAGAATTCTTATGGCAAGAAGGTCATACTGCCTTTGCAACCGAAAAAGAAGCTTTAGCTGAAGAAGATGAAATAATAGAAATTTACAGAAAAACTACAGAAGACTTGCTGGCTTTACCAGGAATTATGGGAAGAAAAACTGATAAAGAAAAATTTGCAGGTGCGGTTTTCACTTCTAGCATAGAGCATCTAATGCCTGATGGGAGAGCTATACAAGGTCCTGATTTTCATCATGATGGTCAAAATTTCTCTAAAGCTTTTGATATAACTTTCTTAGACGAAAATAAGAAAAAACAATATGCTTGGCAAAATACTTTTGGAATGTCAACAAGAGAAATTGGTGTCATGATTGCTATTCATTCAGACGATAAGGGTTTAGTTTTACCTCCAAAAGTCGCACCAATTCAAGTAGTAATAATTCCTATATACGACTCAAAAGCAAGGGATGGAATTTTAAATGAAGCAAAAAAATTGGAGGGTGAAATTAAATCAAAGTTTAGAACAAAATTAGATGATAGAGAAGAGTTTTCTCCAGGCTTCAAATACAACGAATGGGAATTGAAGGGCGTACCATTAAGAATAGAAATAGGTCCCAAAGACATAAAGAATAAGCAGGTTGTTCTAGTTAGAAGAGATACATGTAAAAAAGAAACTGTAAAAATCAGTGGTGTCACCCAAAAAATAAAAGATTTGTTGGAAGAAATTCAGAAGAATGTTTTTAATAAAGCCAGAGATTTCTTGAAAAACAATACACATGAAGCAAAGACGTATGATGAGTTGAAAAATATCTTAAAAGCAAGAGGAGGCATATTACAAGCTCCTTGGTGCGGAGAGAGAAGCTGTGAGGATAAGTTAAAGGAAGATACCGGCACTAAAATCATAAACATTCCTTTTAAACAAGGAAAAATAACTTCTAGTTGTATCATCTGTGGAAATAAGGCTAAAGAGATTGTAAACATCGCTAAATCTTATTAAAATTAAAAAGAAAATAAAAAATTATTTATTATTTTTCTCTGAATACCTGACCATACAGACTCCAGGTTATTACACCTGAAACAAAGAATGCTATTGCAGAACCTATCCATGGAATGAAAGCCAAAACGGCATTCAATACTACAGATATTACTCCTGCTACTATCCAGATTGTGAAATATTTTAATGTCAGTGCTTTGCTGAAAACAGCCCCGAAATCAAATGCCTTTCCAAATCCCTTGTTTTTCAGATAGTTTAGAACTGCTATTGGAGATACATAAGCTGCAACTAGTAGTAATATCAATCCTAGTAGTATTACTGGCGCTGCTGCGGCCAACGTTGGCAACATCATTATCCAATTTTGTGAAAAGAACTGCTCTAATTGTGTACCTGCCACTTGACCTGCCATTAAAGAGTTCAAAAGGTCTTGAGGCATTATTCCAACAATTGTAGTTATCATTGAAATTGCTGCATAACCGACCCCAATAGAAAATAATATTATTGCTGGTAGTGCGTAAATGACCATTATTATGACTGAGAGTAAACCCTTAACAAAGTAGTCTAAATAATCTTTCCAAACAGGCATATTTTTTGAAGGCTTGTTTTTTCCTACTCCTGAACATTCTATGGCAAATCCATAAGCAACCAACTGAATTATTGGAATTATGCTTAATATTATGCCTAGAACTAACTTTCCCAAATCTGTAATTGGCTTCTTCAAAGCTTCTTCATAATTTACCATTTGAATACCTCCTACTAACCTATTATTTTAATTTCTGATTTATAAAGTTTCCAAACCATAACCTTTATAAATATTGGTTATAAATTATCATAAGAATTTCTGGTGAACTTATGGATGATGTAAAAAAAGGAACAACAACCATTGGTTTAATTGCTAAGGACGCTGTCATTTTAGCCGCAGAACAAAAATCTACGATGGGTTATTTGGTAGACTCGAAAGTGGCTCAAAAGATATATCAGTTAGACTATCACATCGGATTAACCATAGCAGGATCGGTTGGCGACGCTTTAGCAATGGTAAGATTATTAAAGGCTCAGCTTAAGCTTTACAAGTTAGAAAGAGGCCCAATAACTGTTAAGGGAGCTGCAACTTTAATTTCAAACATCTTACAAGGGTCTAAATATTTCCCTTACATGAATCAATTCATCCTAGCAGGTTATGATAAAGAGCCGGCTGTATATTCAATTGATCCTTTTGGCGGCTTTGACTTTAAGGACAAGTTTTATTCAACAGGTTCTGGTTCTCCTTTTGCATACGGTGTATTAGAGGCAGAGTTTAAAGAGGGCATTAGTGTAGAAGAAGGTATTGGCTTAGTCATCAGAGCTATTAAGACTGCAATTGAAAGAGACATAGGCTCTGGAGGAAAGGAAATTCAAGTTGCTATCATAGATAAAAACGGTTATAGAGACTTGAATAAACAAGATTTGAAAAAGTATTTGTAAAATTTTTTATGATTTAGAAAATTCTGAAAACTTAAACAATTTTTGGTGAATTTGTGGTTGAAGAAAAAACTACTGACTTATTCGAAAGAGTGAAGAGCAGTATTCCGGAAGAAGCAAAGATATCTGATATAAGATTTGAAGGTTGTGAAATAGTCTTATACACAAAAAGCAAAGACTTCTTCATATCAGATTCTTCTACTATTAAGGATCTTGTTTCTTCATTAAAGAAAAGAATAATACTCAGACCAGATCCTTCGATTTGCATAGATATGGAGAAAGCTACAGAAATAGTAAAGAAAATCGTCCCGGATGAAGCTGTATTAAAGGATATTAAGTTTGAACCAGAGTTCGGATCGCTCATAATTGAGGCAGAAAAACCAGGTTTAGTAATAGGAAAGGGTGGAGAAACCTTGAAGGAAATAAGAAAGCAAACCTTGTGGCTACCTATAATAAAGAGAGCACCTGTTATTGCGTCTGATGTTGTAAAAGTCCTAGATGATTTGATACATAAAGAATCTGCTTTTAGGAAAGTATTTTTGGATAAGGTTGGTAAGCACATCCACAGTGGATGGAAGTCGACTGAGTGGATACGTCTAACTGCTTTAGGCGGTTTCAGGGAAGTGGGTAGATCTTCTATGCTCTTACAGACTCCGGAAAGTAAAGTTCTGATAGACTGTGGGATAAAACCAGGTACGAACGAATATCCTTACCTTAACATTCCTGAATTTGACATAAGCAAATTGAATGCCATAGTCTTGTCTCATAGTCACATGGACCACTGTGGAATGGTACCCTATCTTTATGAGATGGGATTTGACGGTCCTTTATATCTAACAGCACCAACCAGAGACTTGATGGTCTTGATGTGCATGGATTTTATAGAACTTACACAAAGGGAAGGTAAGACTCCACCTTATACAACTAAGGGCATAAAGGAAGCTGTCAAGCATGCGATATGTCTAGACTACGGAGAAGTATCAGACATTACGCCTGACATGAGATTAACTTTGCTAAATTCCGGTCACGTTCTAGGTTCATCATTGGTTCACATCCATATAGGCGAAGGAATGCACAACTTACTTTATACTTCTGACTTTAAATTTGATAGAACAGCCCTATTCGAACCTGCTAGCACTGACTTTCAGAGGGCAGAAACAGTCATAATAGAAAGCACTTATGGAGCTAAGGAAGATATCATGCTCAAGAGGCAAGATGCGGAATCACAGTTGGTTGATATTTGTAAAAAGACTGTAGAGCGTGGTGGTATATGTTTAATACCTTCCTTTGCAGTCGAAAGAAGTCAAGATGCCATGGTAATACTGGCTAAATCAGGATTTGAATATTCAGTCTACTTAGATGGTATGATTTGGGATGTTAATGCTATTCACACAGCATATCCAGAATATTTCAACAAGGACTTGCAGAAACAAATTCTATCCCAAGGAGATAACCCCTTTACCAACAAAATATTCAAGAGGATAGGTTCAGAGGAGGAAAGAAAGAAGATTTTAGAAAACAAGGAACCTTGTGTTATAATTTCAACATCTGGTATGCTAACAGCTGGACCAGCGGTTTGGTGGTTAAAGAATCTAGCTGAGAATAAGAATAATTCTCTAGTCTTCATAGGATTTCAAAGCGAGGGAACTCTTGGAAGAAGAATACAAAAAGGTTGGAAGGAAGTACCTATGGAAGAAGGCGGAAGAACTATGGCGATTCCGATAAATATGGAAATAACAACTGTCTCAGGATTGTCTGGTCATAGTGATTTCAAGCAATTGATAAACTATCTTTCTAGATTGAAACAAAGACCTGAGAGAATTATAGTTAACCATGGAGAAAACAGCAAGTGCATAGACTTTGCTAGAACTTGTTATAAGATATTCAGATGTGAAACCCTAGCTCCTAAACTGCTAGAAACTATAAGGTTAAAATAATTGTTTAGAACAATCTAATTTATGCTTTATCTGATAGGACTAGGACTAAACGACGAAAAGGATTTGACACTAAAAGCAGTAGAAATAGCTAAAAAATGCGAATGTTATTGTGAATTGTATACTTCTATCTGGAAAGGTTCTTTAGAAAATTTAAAAAATATTATAGGAAAGGAGGTTATACTTCTAAAAAGAAAGGACTTGGAAGAGGGTCAAGAGGCATTTTTAGAAAAAGCTAAGAAAATGGACATCGTTTTATTCATACCAGGAGATCCTTTGGTTGCGACAACGCATATAGACCTGGTTTTTGAGGCGAAAAGAAAGAAAATACCTGTTGAAATAATCCATAATGCCTCAATATTCTCTGCTATCGGTGAGACGGGCCTTCAAATATACAAGTTTGGCAAGACTGCAACCATTCCTCTGAACGGCAGGTTAGAGAATGTAAAGTCAACAATAAAGGATAACAAGAAGCTAGGCTTGCATTCTCTGTTGCTTTTAGATATTGATAATGAAACTAGCTTACATATGACCGTTAGGGACGCTTTGAAGTTGCTACTAAAAGCAAAGTTAGTGAAGGAGTTTGACGAGATAATTGTCTTTTCTCAAGCAGGAGGCGAATCTAAAGTATATTATAAAGCTGCTAAAGAATTTTTAATCAAGGAAGTAAATTTACCAGCAGTATTAGTAATCTCAGGCAAATTACACTTTAGGGAAAAGGATTTTTTGGAGTTGTTCTAATGGAGATAAAAAACGAGATAGTAAAGATGATTGAAAAAATCGAGCCTTTGATAGGTAGAATAGAGATTAAAGATGATAAAGGAGAGGAGATGCTTGTAAACATGAAGGCCTATGTTTCCGATAGTAAACATTTTCTTGGAGATGAGAATTACTTGAAATCGTTCGAAGCTATTGTTTGGGCTTGGGCTATTCTTGAGATTTGTGATGAACTGGGCATTTTTAAGATAGAAAGATGATATTCACTTTGTAGTGATAAAAAAGGAAAGATATTTAAAGTTTTCTATCACAGTATTAGATAGTGATAAAATGGCTACTTGGTTGGATGAAATTATATCATCTGCACAAAGATACATGAAACCTGAAGAAAAACCAGATTTCATTTATGAAGATCTTATGGGAGTTTGTGCACCAGGTACTTATATACATGGTATGCAAGGTCATGTTGGTCTAGGTATGGCCGATTACGAGTGGTAAAAATGGTTACTCACGCCCAAACAGAAAATGTAATCTCAAACATAGCACCTTTATCTAAGGTTGTCACCATAGATGTTCCTTTTGTTCTTGGAGAAATTGTTTTGCCAGAAGGTGCTTTTTTCGAAGGCCTTTATAAGGCAGTCAGAGATCCTGTAAAAGGTTTTAAGAAAAATCTTAGAGACGAAACTAAAGAAGCGAGGTATGCAGGTATCACTGAGGCAATAAGCACGCAACTTAACAAAGAGCTGGCACTAGAAAGTGCATATGCATCAGGTTTTATTGAAAGACCTATTTTAGCAGGTATTCCTACTAGGCATGGTTTATCAGGCTCTTATTATCATACTGGATTAGATGGAGGATATGATGATGGAATTTCATCTTTGCTTTTAGGATATACGGCTCAGGCAACAGGCAACCCTAATCTAGAAATAGGCAAACTAAAAGATGAAGTTGGACCCCTATTACCTAACAGTGTTGAGAGAGGAGCACAACTCTTTAAAGCAGGACGCGATGCTGGAACTGCAATACATGAATATCTTACAGAACAAAGAATATTAAATCAAAGAAGATTTATAAGTGATTAATATGATAAATTGGCCACATCCATTTAGAAGAATTCTACAACCTCACTTAACGAATGAGTTTAAGAATCTGGTTGGTCAAGAAGCTCAAACAATAAAACAGGATGTTTATAAGAATGGATGGATGGAAAATTGGATAGCAAGCAAAACAGCTGCTAATCAGCACATTCGTGGTTATAAGTCAACAGACATCGATTTAGGACCAACACCAGAATTTATATTAAGAGGAATGTCTGATAGAGAACATCATGTAGGATTTGGAAATGCTAGAGATTATTATACTCATTTAAACTTTAATGATATACAACAGCAAATAATTAACAATCCACAACTTCTTAAGAAACTTTATGAAATTTCTGATAAAGTTTATAATGATTTTGTAAATCAAGCAGAAGCAGCAGGTATAACTCTGACTGATGCTGTAAGAAGTGACTTTAGAAAGGCAGGAGTAAGAAGTGCTTTAATGAACACTTATTATTCTGATAAAGATAGCTTGATGGGTGATATACAAAAAGATGCTATAGTCACTCAATCTCTAATAGCTTCTGTTGCCGAAAGATCGACTCCAATACAACATACACTACAAAAATTCAAACCAGAATATATGATGGATATGTTTCCAGAAGGTATTTTACCTTATACTTCAAAGAGAGTTCTTGAATTGAGATCAAGGGGAGTATCACCAGAAGATATTAAGAAACAGATACAGGTCGAAGAAAACTTTTTCAGAGCAAGAGGTAGACCTGTTGACGATGATAACTTAGCACGTTTTAATACTTTTATAAATGCATGTGCTACACAGGCTTTAGCAGACGAAGCAGGATTAAATGAATTTGATATTGATAATCTAAAAGCCTTAGATGCTACATATGTTTTAGACCCAGAAGGAACAAACATAAAGGAAAGAGCACAGAGAATTATGAGGCATGTTAAAGATCCTAAAACAGCTTACATGTGGCATTTTCTTGAGCAGGAAGAATTGGAAAGAAGAAAGAATTGGTTTAAAAAGCACATCTAATTCTTCTCTTATTAAAACGATTAATTTATATATAAAATTTTATATAAATCATTTATGGCATCTGATTTAATCAGTTTAGTACTAAATGAAATTCTTAAGATTAGCCCTACTGTTATGACAAAATATACAACCGTTCAGGATCAAGTCTTATACCTTATATTTATTCCTTCAGTCATTCTGATTCTGTTTATCTACGCTTTTGCAAAGCAGATAGTTGGAAGAATAGTAGGAGAACATAAAGGATTCGAATATCTTATTAGCATAACCTCGTTCATTTACATTGTTTATAGCGGAATGTTTGGAGCAACCCTAGTTCCTATATTCATAAATTGGTTAAATATCGCTATAGTACTGTCTTTAATAGTTTTCGTAATAAGCGTTGTCTTTCATCCTGCCAGAGGTCCTGCTTTGACAAAAGCAGCTGCAGAAACCGGTAGAATGATTGGTGAAAAAATTACCGCCAAAGAAAAAGAGAGAAAAGCTATAGAACAAGAAGTAGACGCAGTTAAAAAAGAGTTACAAGGACTTAGATCTGAGGAATCTAGAACATTGGAACCAACCGCCAAAGCCTTCATACAAATGCAGATTGCAAATCTTGAGGCTCAGAAAAGAAGATTAGAATCAAGATTATGATTTTTATGATTTTGGATTTAGCTTTTTTAATGTCAGAACAAACTTTGATACCGTTTTTATTTGTTCTAGCCATTATTTTTGGTTTTTTAGACCTTCTGAAGATTTTTGGTAGAAACATAGCTGTAAATTTTTTAATTGCTCTTTCAATGGCATTCTTTTCAATTACCAACGCTACCTTCGTTAATATGCTTTGGTCTTATTTCGGAAGCATAACAACCTTTTTCATTGTAATGTTCCTTTTAGCCTTTGTTTTTGAAGTCTTTGGATTAAAAAAAGATAAAAGAGAACCCGCTTCTTCTATAATCATATACGGTGGAATTCTGTTTTTACTTTTATCTTTATGGTTCCTCTCTGCTAAGTACGTACCAGACTTGCCTTTCATAGGCTCGGGTCAGAATCTACTCTTTTTATTTGCCATAATATTTGTACTAGCTATTTTTTGGGCTGCCTATAAGATAGGTGGAGGAGGGCCTAAAATAGTACCTGTAAGGGGCGGTTAAAAGATATCTTTATAAATAGGTTCTTATAGTATATTTACTATAAGGTAGTAACTATGAACATGAGAAAATTTGCATCAGGTTTGGTCGGATTTTTGCTAGTTGTATCACCAGCCTTTGCTCAGAACCCAGTAGAGGACTTGATAGTTAATCTAAGGGCAATAGGCTTTCAATTGGTCTTGCTCTGGCTTTTAACCTTGGCAGTAGTTTATGGCATATTATCTCACATGGAATTGCCAAAGTCAACGTCTGCTAGAGGAGTAATATCAATAGTATCTGCGTTTATGGTATTGTTAGCAGCTGCAGGAACCCAAGCAGCTGACTTCATAAGTAACTTGGTAACATCATCTATTTTGGTAGCTTTTGGGTTGTTAGTTGCCATGATATTTTTAGAGATAACTGGGACAAAGGTCGGAGGAGAGCATATCTTCGCAAAGCATCCCAAGTTTTTTGCAGCGGCCTTATTGATACTTGCAATTTTAATATTCATAGGTGCAGGCGGATTGGAATTATTGAATATCCCCGTATTCGCATTATCAGATCCGTTAATCGCAATAATCTTTTTCCTACTTATCATGGTGGCAAGTATATGGATATTGATTAAAGAAAGCGGAGAAAAATAAAATAAATTAATTAAAAAGGTGAAAGAAATGGTAGGTGTAATAACAGGTATGGCATCCCTAACAAGTTTAGGTTTGCCCGAAATACTATTGTGGGTATTAGCATTTGCAGTAACATTCGGAATCTTAGTAGAACTTAAAATCTTTAAGAGAGCACCGTCTGCTTTGATTTCAATAGTCATAGGATTTTTCGTCCTAATGGCTGTACCAGCTGCAGCGATAGCAGTAATAGCAACTATGTCAACAGCATTAGTACTAGCGGCTATAGGACTTTTGGTATTAATGACCTTACTAGTTTCAGGAGGCGTAGGTGGTATTTACAGAAAATTTAGCTGGGTAGTAGAATTAGCAATAATAGCATTAGTGGCTTTAGTATTCATTGGATCAGGCGGACTAGCATTGATAGGAATAACATTACCTACATTAGTATGGCTAGGTTCAATACCTTGGATTTTGGTTGTCGTGGGAGTAGCAGTATTATGGATGATATATGAATCTAGAGAACAACCAAAAGTCGAAGCTAAACCAGCTACACAAACCAAATAATTGGATTAGTTACTTTCAGTGACTTTTTCAGTGACTTTTTCATTTCTTTTCTTCTTTTACTTTTTCAACAAATTCTGTCATACTTTTAATGTTTTCTGATAGCTCTGGCAATACCTCTTTAAAGACCCTTTCTATAGAACCGATTCTACCCTCTATGTTCTCCATTGAACCTCCAAACTCTTCCATTTTGCCAGATAATCCTTTTTCTCTTTCAACTAAAGAAACATCAATTTCCTTGAATCCCTTCCTTATATCATCAATCTCAGACTGCAGTTGCATATCTTTTTTCTCAAAATCAGACAATCTTTCCTCAAAATCCTTCCATCTCTCGGTAACTATTCCTTCTATAAGCTCTTCAACCGTGATCTCCTCGATAGGAGACTGCGGTTCTTGAACAGCCTTGGGTTCGAAAGTAAAGGATGTCTTAACGTCCTCTAGAGACATGGGTTTAGTCTCTTCTGGTGAAACTATCCTTTCAGGAGGATAGCCTAAGGGTGTTGGACGTCTTGTTACAACTGGTTCAGGAGCGGCTCCGTAAAAATCGGTTGATCTTGGTAGAGATGGTTCAGGTTGTCTTAGCTGTACGCCTGGAGCAGCTGTAACCCTTTCTTTTAATGCAATCTTCAATGCTCTGTCAATGTGTTCAGGCTCGAAACCTTGAGCTTGTAAACGGGACATAATTTCCTGTTCTGAAAATCCCTGAGCTGCATAGTTTAAAACCAAGTCTACAGGGATGTAAACCTTCTTAGGCTCTTCTGGCTTCTTTTTCATAAAGGGCAATGGAAACATTATTATTCTTCTCCTTTTTGTTCAATCATTCTTCCAACTTCTTCTCTTGTTACAAAATTTGTTTTCAGTGGATTAAAAAATGATAGCATATTTTCTATTTCCTTTAGCTCGGTCTTTTTTGCCATTTTCTCCAAAATTTTATTTATCTTAACTAATTCATTATCTATTCTTAAAATACTATTTTCTATATTAATTAATCTTTCATTTAACTTCTCATTAAATATTTTCCTTTCTTCATTCATCTTTAAAAAGGAGTCTTGCAAAGTACTGGCACGCATTTCTGTAAGAGAAGACCTTTCTTCCAAGGCTCTTAACCTTCTGGAGGTTTCATTTTCCCTTCTAACTAATTCAGTAAGAATAGCCTGTACATCCCTTTCAACCATTGAATCACAAATTATATTTTAAGTTGCTATATATATAATTAATTAAGATTCATATAAAATTAGGTGCAAAAATGGTCTTTGAAACCGAAATTACTGATGGTATTCTAAGAATGAACTGCTTAGGTTCTATATTCGGATTTACAGTGGAAGACTCGGATGTTGTAATGGCAAGGATAATTGAAAAGTTGATAGAAGAGAAAAAGGTCGTTGGAATTGTCCTTGCAGAAACAAGGGAGTATGAATACGACTCGGAACAGACACAAAAGCTCGTTGAAATTGCAAATGTGATAACAGATGTAATAAAGGAAAGAAAATTATTATCAATAAAAAATATAGCGGTAGAGCCATGCACAAAATATATTCCAGCATGGTATGGCTGGTTAAGAGATCTAGTGACTTTGCAGATGAGAGGAGATCCTATTGGAGCTTACCTTAATTTAACAAGAGAAATAAGACACTTGAAAACCAAGATGGCTTCTTCTGATGAATATGGAAAGTGCATATCATATTACATTGAAAATGTGTTAAGCCCCTTACAAGAATTATTTGATAAATGCAAGCTTATACAGGAAGCAAAGCCTTACTTGTCTGGATATCATATCGGCGATAGAACACTCTATAGAAAGTTCTTCAAGCCAACAGTAAGACCAAATTTCATGTACACAAAATTCATGGCACAGCCTCCTCCAGGTGAGACCGTAGCAAAGTATAAACTAGGGGATACTGACATAGAGATTTTCAAAGTCCCTGAAAAGGTTAGGTATGTCTATCACGTCACTCCGCCAGAATTTAAACTAAGTGAAGAAGAATACACGTTGTTGGATGCTGCCAGAAGAATATTAGAGCAAAGAAGACCTAAAGAACTAGAAATAACAGAACAGGAAAGAATGAGAGAAATCTTTCATACACTAAGTCTAGACCTATTAAGAGACTTGTCAGAACAAATGGGAAGAACTTTTGAAGTAGGACAAATGGAAAGACTAGCAGATATTCTTACAAGATATACTGCCGGTCTAGGTATCTTAGAAATCTTGCTAAAGGATGATAGAATACAAGATGTTTACATAAACTCACCCATGGGCAACATTCCTATTTATATTTATCATCAAAACTACGAAGAGTGTGAAACCAACCTTGTTCCTACGCTGCAAGACGGCGATAGATGGGCCACAAGATTTAGACTAATCTCAGGGAGGCCTTTAGACGAGGCTAACCCTGTTTTGGATACTGAAACCACTGTTCCAGGCGGAATAGCTAGAGTTGCTGCAATAAATCCAAGGCTTTCACCCGATGGCTTAGGATTTGCATTAAGAAGACATAGATACAAACCATGGACATTCCCACTGTTCTTAAGGGAAAGATACTTTAATCCTTTGTTCGGAGGGCTAATGTGGTTAATTGCTTCTTATGGTAGAACTGTTTTAATTGCTGGATCAAGAGGTTCTGGTAAAACTTCATTATTAGGAAGTTTCATGCTACAAATTCTTCCTTATTATAGAATAATCTGCAGTGAGGATACTCTAGAGCTTCCAGTCGAGAGTCTAAGAAATCTAGGATATAATATTGAAAGGATGAAATCACGTTCTGTCATAACCCGAGTAGAACTAGAACTTCCTGCTGAAGAGGTTATAAGAACTGCCTTAAGACTAGGTGACTCTTGCCTAATTATGGGAGAAATAAGAAGCGTTGAGAGTAAAGCCTTGTTTGAAGCAATGAGAATTGGAGCTATGGCGAACACAGTAGCAGGCACTATTCACGGTGAGTCTGCCTACGGTGTCTTCGATAGAGTTGTTAATGATTTAGGAGTCCCTCCAACAAGTTTTAAAGCAGTTGATTTTATTGTTGTCTGCAACAAGTTAAAAACACCAGACGGATTAAGGACTTTCAGAAGAGTAACAGAAGTAACAGAAGTTAGAAAGCATTGGAAGAAAGATCCAATGGATGAGGCAGGATTTGTAAATTTAATGGAACATCGCTCTGAAGAAGATAGACTTATACCAACAGACACCTTATTGAACGGTGAATCTTATGTTTTAAATCAGATTGCCTCTAGAGTTCGAGGATGGGGAGGAAGATGGGACCTTCTATGGGACAACATCCAACTAAGAGCAAAGATTTTAGAAACAATAGTTGATATTGCTAACAAAACTAATAAACCTGATTTGCTTGAGGCAGAAACAAGCGTTAAAGCAAACCAGATGTTTCATATTTTATGTGAAAAATGTAGAGAAGATATAGGAACCATAGATAGTAAAAGAGTTTACAATGAATGGTTGGAATGGTTTAAGAAACGTGCAAAAGAATGATTTGAATGGTATTTGATAAAAAGAAAAAAATGGAAGAATTAGAAAAAAAAGTACAAGAAGCTAAAAAAGAAGAATTAAGAAGAGTATTAAGCATTTCTGAAATACAAATGCCTTCAAAAAAAGAGCTGGAGGAGTTAGTTCCTTATCCATCTGAGTACTTAACTTTCCTGGAAGAATTAAAACAAAAGCCTGTTACAATTTATGAAAAAGCCTGTGCATTTGCAGAAAAATACCTTGCAATAAATCCTGATGCAAAAGCAAAAATTAAAATTGAAGAAGCTTTGAAAGCAGGATACACTAACGCGACTCCAACAGGAACCTTTTCCTTAGCAATTTTAGTGGCTTTGATAGCCCTAATATTTATTACCTACAGCATATTTTTTCTAAACATTGGGATGATTTTTGGACTTTTTGGAGTTATATTCGTTTTTGGAACTTTCTGGTATTTTTACAATTACCCAAATACAAGAGCCAAGTCAATGGGAATAAGAATGTCAGCAGACACTGTTCTTGCCATTTTGTATATGATAATTTACATGAGAAGTTCTCCTAACATGGAAGGAGCAATAAAGTTCTCTGCTCAGAACTTAGAAGGTCCTTTAGGATGGGACTTGAGAAAGTTACTCTGGGATATCGAGACAGGTAAGTACGCCTCTGCTGATGCTGCTCTAGTTGACTATGTATTCAAGTGGAAGAACAAGAATAGGGAATTCTCAGAGGCTTTGAATCTGCTAAGAGGTTCTTCTGTTGAATCTAGCAGAAGGGAATTAATCTACGAAGAAACTTTGAACGTGATATTAAACGGTACAAGGGAAAGGGCAAAACATTACGCTGCTGGACTAAGAATGCCAATGACCATGATATACGCGATGGGAGTCCTTTTGCCTGTAATGGGTTTGGTCCTATTTCCCATAATAATAATTTTCATCGCAGACTACGTTAAGCCGTCATTTGTTTTGTTTGGATATGATATTCTTTTGCCAGCTTTTCTATATTTTATAGTAAATTACCTGCTTTCCTCAAAGCCTCCTACATTTTCACCGCCTGACATATCTAAAGCCAAAGGAGTTCCTCCAATGGGTCAGTTTGAATTTTTTGGAAAATTCATTCCAATTTGGCCTTTGTCATTGCTATTGGCAGTGCCGATTGTACTTTTAGGGTGGGCTGGGATTTCAAGCGAAAATGCTTATGAATCTGTTAACTATTCTCTATTGATTATTTTAGGTATAGCTTTAGCAATTGTAGTTTATGCATTCCTGGATAGCTATCAAAAAATTAGAGTAAGAAAGGATATAGAAAGAATTGAGGATGAGTTTGCAACTGCTTTGTTTCAACTTGGAAATGCAGTCTCAGGAGGCGCTCCTTTAGAAACCGCGATTGATAAAGCAAAGGCAAACTTAAAAGATATGAAGATAGCTGATATGTTTGATATCATCAGCTTGAACATGAAAAAATTTGGATATACCTTTGAAGAGGCTATTTTTAACAAGAACGTAGGCGCTATCTGGTATTATCCGTCTAAGCTTATACACTCTATAATGCAGATTGTAATTCAATCTGCAAGAAAAAACATTAAAACAGCCGCAAACTCGATGATTGTAATCTCCCGTTATCTAAAGGGTGTTCATGAAGTAAAAGAGGAAATAGATGAAATTCTAGGTGAGACGACCTCAAGCATGAAATTTTTAGCAATGTTCTTGGCTCCAATGGTTTCTGGTGTAACCGTCACTCTAGCAGTAATCATATTGAGAATACTACAGAACTTAGGCGCATCAATGCAGAATATAATGGCAAGTACAGGAGGTACAAACAGTTATCAGACCTTCTTCATGGTGCCTTGGGCAATGGGAGGAAATTTGCCTATAACTCCCCCGTTCTTCCAGTTAATTGTTGGAGTTTATATGATTGAGACCGGAGTGTTACTGGCGGTGTTTTTAAACGGTATAGCCTATGGAGAAGACCCTATTGGGATGAGACAGAACATATGGACAATTGTAATGTTTGCAATATTAATATACATCATAAGCTGGTTCGTTACATACTCCATGTTCGGAAGTACAATAGAAGCATTGTTGGCACCTACATCATAAATATAAGTAGATATAAATAACTTTTTTATATGAAGGCAATTGTATTTAGATATCTTTTTGTTGCTTTTGCTGCAGTCTTATTTCTTATTGTTGCTGCCGGAATCTTTGATGTCTCAGCTAAAATGTTTGAGGAAAAATCATTAGAGCATTTGAGAAGATTCATAAAGTACAAGTCTTATTCGTTTAACATAAACGACTTATTAGTAGACCCTAACGATCCAACTGCGTTTGACTCGGATAATCAAACTAAATATTATACTTCAGGTGCTGACCCAACTTTCTGTAAGGATGTTAGAAACTGTATAGAAATGAACATGAAAGAAGGTGAGAGATGTGTTATAAAATATAAAGTAAAACCTGGTACTCCTTTCAGCATAGACTCTTTTAAAAGTGCTTTAGCAACCTGCCCACCAACCACATTAAAAGAAGAAATGTACGGCAACACTCAAAGGAAGATATGCGATTTTAAGCCAATCACAAAATATAACGAGATTAGAGAAGATAATCTTTCAATTATAGATTATGAGCCTGACATCCACAACTGCTATCTTCCAGACAGCCTAGGCTCGCTGAATGTTCTTAATGACGTTGATTCTATAAATTATCTTTATAGCGGCAGAGGAAATCAGAATAATTATAGTTTTGAAAATGGTGGAATTGTTAGGATAGCTGTAACAAATGTTAGCTTAAAAAATGATATTTATTCAACCTGTTCATACAGCATTTATGTCTGCGGGCAGAATTCTATAGGAACGAGGGCGGACGAGACCACAGTCCAAGTTTTTAAGAAAATTCAAAATCTAGATGAGAGAGAACTTTATTACAATGAAACGGTATATTGGGGAGGTTCTACACCTAATATACCTGATGGTCTTACTATAGATGTCTCAGGAAGTTTAATATCTCCTGTATTTTGGGTTATATACACAATTTATCAACTTTTGTTTGGCTGGCCACCGCCACCAACAATAAATAATCTTTATGGATATTATCCCCGTTATTATGATTTTACATTTAAAAGTCTTGTTCCAAACAAAGAAAAAGCTTTGATAGATGCTGTTGATGCAGGAATGTGGGAATGGAATAAAATCAATTACATTAACAGAGATAAAATGAAATACTTTTTACATATTGACCCAGATTTTAAATATATTTATTTTAGTTACAGCCCAATCGAAGAAAATCATATACTGGAAGATAATACTATATCATCTAATACTGGTTGCTGGAATACAAATTATGAAAAGAATGATGCTGATAATAGATTAATAATAGATACCGGTAATCTTCAAAATTCTGATAGTTTAAAACATAATTTTATGTTAAATAAAATAAACACACTTGTTGATGGTAAAAAAATTAATATGACTTTAGGTTTAAAAAAGATTTTTATATCAAATGATCCGTTTACCTTTAAACTTACTCTAGGACCGCTTCCTTTACCGTGTTCTTTTATACCTTATAAAACTGAATGTACATATTCAATTACTCAAGATATAAAAGAAAAAAATCAATTAACAAAAGATTTTGATCCAAGAGTTATATTAGTTTTGGATCCTATAACGTTTTGTAGTGAATAATATGAAAGGAATGGAAACAGAGACGATTATAATGGTAATTGCTTTGATAATAGGGGTTGCAATAATTTTACTTTTTTTATCTGGTGTATTAAAAATTGATTTAACAACTTTGTCACCAGTTTGATATTTATACTGGGGATTTTAAATAAAATTTATGAAAGGCGCAGAAAGAATTATTTTATACGTGTTTCTAACAATAGTTGGAATTATTCTTCTTTTTGCTGTTTTAAGGTCACTCTTTGTTTACAACCCAGAGAGTACCAGCACCTCAATCGTATCACCATCTGAAGATTCAAACGACAGATTTGATTATACTTCATATATCTTATCTAGTAGTCCAATTGACTTGTCAACTTATGATGAATGTAAAAACCTAAAGAATGCTATTAAGTATGCTATAATAACAGGAAAGCCATATAAGGTTGAAGAAGTAGCATACGGCAACGACCTTTCTAGTTCAATTAACTTCCCTTTCATAGGAGACTGTCCTGAAGAAGATATAGAAATACCCATTGGAATTGGCATAAACCAAACCGTATGCAGATTTAAACCTATATCAAATAACCTAATAGTTAACTCAGGCATCGGAGGATTAAGTGATGCAGAATTTCTAGACTTTGATAACTGTATATATGATTATAATCTATATTACAATCTTCTATTCTTTAATGTGGACCCTAGGGTTGAGGAACTTAACTTTAATCCAGGAACCATAAATTTATACAATTCTTCTGATCACCTTTACATAAGAAATGGAGATTATTCTCATTATCCATTAATATATAATAACACTGCACTTAACAATGCTTACAATGGACCAGGAAGGCTAAAAATCTATGTAGGTAATGCAACCTCCGATAACGGTGAGTGCAAATTTAACATCTATTTCTGCCCAAGACCAGCAATAGCTAAAAGCAAAGTAAATAGCACTATAAGTATTTTTAAGATTTTTAGAGATTTGGAGATATATGACATGCCACAACTCTATTATTATATAAAAGATTTTTCTAATGATAACACTTATAATACCATGGCCGGTTATTCAAAAGGAGTTTATTATTGGAATTCTTACGACGTTAAATTAGATGGAGATTACAGAGTTGAAACCATTATAAATGCTATAAAGGCTGGTCTATATTTTAATGTCCGTTCGAGGAACTATTTCTTTGCTCATCCACACTGGGATATATTAAGAAATTCTGCAATTGATAAAAGCACAGAATGTTGGAATACTGCTTTTGAAAACTATCTAAAATCTAGTTCTGAATTTGAACGAGCACGCTCTATAAGATTCAACTGCGGTAGTGATGATATTTGTAGCGGAGATTTAAGAGTAAAAATAGCAATAAGGAAAGATTATAGAACCGATATAGACATAGATGCAGACGACAAAAATGACAAAACAACTTATATTTCAGGTGTAATTTCTTTTTGTGACGATAGCTCTAGCTCTATACCTGCTTGTGGAAATGATGAAATAGAGCTTGGAGAACAGTGTGAACCTCCGTTGGTTATTAATTCTATTCATTGTGATCAAGCTTGGGCTTCATGCAATTATGGTAATAGAAGATACGGTACAAGAGATGGTTTTGGAGATTGTGACAATAATTGTCAATGTATTGAAGATAGTTGGAATTGGGGAGTGGTTGATGGTGCTGATTATTGTGCTAACTGTCCTAATCATTGTGGTGATAAAGCACAAAATTGTGGTGAAGAGTGCGATCCAGGTGCTTCACCAACAGGTTGTGATCTAGGTGAATCATGTAAGGCTGACTGTACATGTGGTGTTTTAGGCACTTGGCCAGAATCACATGATTTATTAACAGAAAATGCTAAAATTGGAACCATTGAATATGGCGCATTAATAATCTCTGTTCTTTTAACAGAAAATATTGATGCTAGTGGTGTTGATATTGTTTGGTATGACTTATCAAACTTGTTAGGAGGCCCTCTACATCGAATTGATAAAAATATTAAAGAAGAAGGAGTACAAAGTATAAATTCTACTCTAGATTATATAGCTTTCACATTTATTAATAATGCGGATCCAGTAACTTTAAGTTCGATAAATATAGATCAATTTAAAAATGTTAAATTCTTTTTAATGTTAAATTCTTCATACTTTGATACAATTTTTGATGATATTTATTTACAATTTGAAGATATAAATAATAAACAAGCAAATATTTCATTGGGATATGCAGATAAAAATATATGGAACAGTTATATAATATCTTTAACAGATTCTAATTGGCAAGTAGATTCTGGATTTGATAGAACGAAAGTTTCTTTAGTAAGAATTGGAAATATAAAAGGATCACACTGGATTGGAGACTACGCGTGGCTTGATGATTTTTACTTTACAAACTAGCAAAACAATCCTTTAAAAAGACAATATTGACAGCAATTTATATACAAAAAATTAAAAATATAATATGCTACTACCAGGAAAAGTAATTTGGTGGGTTTTGATACTAGTTTTTCTATTAATAGTCGGTATGGCTTTTTTATTGCAGAATAAAGATTTGTTTGCAAGAGCTGAAACTCAATTTTCTCCTTTAAATCAATCTGAAGGATCTCCTCCTGTTGAAGAGGGAGCAGAGACTATAACCTACAGGGGGTTGGATATTAGCCCAACAGATTCGCCAGATACTGTCATATATAAGTTGTTCAGGAACTTTGATCCTCTCTTTCTAAACGAGACTAGAAATAATAAGATATTTTACGGCTCTTTTATATTAGACCTAAAAGGAAACACCTACAACATTTACAACAGTGATCTAATTAGCAAGCTAAGAGAAGGTATTAGGAATTTTAGTAGTTCAGATCCTTCTTATCAAATAGGAAATGCTCAACCACCTAATTGCGGAAATGCTAGACCAGATACTCGCTTAACTTATGACAATGGATGCTGGATTCCTGCTCTAGATATTCAACCAAATCCATGTAGGATTTATGTTAACTCGACCACTAACGACTTTGATGGAAAAGTAAAAATAAAAGTAGTATGGTATTTAGGTAGCACTGTAGGAAATAAAAGAATAATATACAACATAATAACGTTATGTGACGGTTGATTGAATGGAAATAAAAATAACATTTTCAACTATTATTGGAATATTGATGGTCGTAATAGTTACTTTGGCGGCAATCGCAATTTTGAGCAGCTTGACAAAGGTGTCTATTTTTTATAATGATACATCATCCACATCATTATGCTCAGTTTATACCGTATCTGGTGATTGTACCAGTGATGGTTGTTACTGGTGTCCGCAATGCTCTGGATACAAAGTAAACCTATGGAGAAAGGATAAGTGCGTCGGTTCTGATGCAGAATGTGTATATGCATGCTATAATGGCTATTGTGGCGCCCCTGAAAAGTGCGACAAGTGTTACTCATGGCATCCAGACACCTGTGAATGTTTGCCGCATGGCGGTTACGGCTGCTAAAGTATAAATTGGCTAGATTAAATATTATCTATGAAAGGATTTAGCAATGATAGCGCAAAAAATATATGTGTAAGAAAAATATAAGAATTGTTAATGATAAGTACTGTAAAATTATCAAAATAAGATGATTTAAATGGCTGGGCCTGAAGGAGCAGGAGTGAGTTGGATTGTTTATGCTGTTATAATGCTAGTGTTTATCTCAGTAGTTATTTTAGTTCTACACTCTTTTGGAATAACAAGCAGATACTTTGGTAGCATGTCAATTATAAATTCAATTGTATCTGCTTTCTTAATAATTTTAGGAATACCTATGGGGTTGAGATAAATGGTATCAGGACCTATTTTAAATGTCGTCGTCTTAATCTTGTTACTCGTAGCATTAGTTTTATCAATCTGGTGGGCAATTAGTATTTTAACTGGTGACACCATGAATGCCGTATGCAAGGAGGGAGCTGGTAGAATTCTTACCATTCCCCTAGTTGGTTATAAACCACTAGCACCTCTATGTGATATAATAGCTCCGGGTGGCGCTGGAAAAACTCAAATTGTATGAGAGTGATGATATGGAAACAGCAATGGAAGAAGAAACATATAACAAAGTGATTTACATAATTATAGGAATATTAGCGATTATAATATTCATTTTCGTTCTAGATGTTATGACCGGTGGAACTTTATTCAGTTCGATAGTATGCGCAATGGTATGGTATCTGCCTTTTAGCGGTTCTGTGTTATCAGGATACCTTGGTTGCGGCGGAATTCCTTTGTGATTTTTAGTTAATTTTATATTATAGCAAATTAAATTCAGAATATGAAAGCGGTTATTGATGTTTATACGATAGTTGTTATAGCAGCTGCAGTAATTCTTATTATCGCCGCTGTTTTTATTTATACTCAGATTATTGATGCCCCTCTAGCAGACTTTCTTTCTTCAACCTTTGCTGGTTGTGGAAGAGGTGGTCAAGAGTGTTGTAAAAATGATTGGTGTGCCACTGGCTTTGGGTGTTCTGGAAACGTATGTATAGAAGACATAACTTATCAAATAATGATTGATGAAAGTTATTTGATATACAATAATCTTGAAACCGCTAGCAGGTCTGGAAGAAATGAATTTTTCTCATTAAGAACCGGACTAGGTTGGGAAGACTGTTCGAATGGTCAAAACTGCCAGAATTGTTATAAGATATTTAACTTTAATTATGCCACAACCTGTACAGATTGTAGCTACTGTGATTTAGACAGCGGAACATGTAAAAATTGTTTAGCCTGCGATTCAGCAGAAAACGGCAAATATGGCGAGCTTTACGAATGCTATGATTGTAGTAATTGTCAGAACGTTCTGGATGACTTGGCTGATAGTTGTTCTCAATGCTCTTTTTGTAATGTAGCAAATGTAACCACATATGAGAATGGTTTAACGTGCTCTAATTGCTTCCAATGCGACGAAACAAGATGCTACTCTTGTTATGATTGTGGTACAGAAGATTATGTATGTGATGAATGTAGTGGAACAGGCCCTGCCAACTGTAAAATTAGACAGGATTATGAGTTGTGCAAGAAAGTAATAGATTGTATAGCTTTTAATGAAGGAGAAGCTTGTGAGATTGAAGAGATTTTGCCTTTGCCATGGGAAAATGGAATGCGTTTTAGTTCAATAGTATCAAATATTTTAACTAACTGCCTAACAAGAGAGGCTAAAAGAGAGATTACTGATAGTATAAGTCAGAAGATTTGTAGTTATGACACATCTAAAATCAACTTTATCCAAAATGAGCAATCATTCGTAGGTCCTTTGAATTATTTAAGAGCTTACTTTACAAGCGATGATAGCACGCCTACCTATTCAAGCCTGCTTGAGATGTTAACCTCAAACCGCGACTTTAATGGTATAACTGGAGAAAACAAAGGAATATTGTTTAACGACTGTGGTATTGAAAAGATTGATTCAACGGCTTCAATTCCATTAGGAACTGAAATAATTTATAGTAATGATCCTGAAATCTTTTCTCCAACAAATCCCACATCGACACCTAGAACTCCTGAGGGCGACATACCTGTTAATTTAAAAATAATTGTTTCTAATGTATCATGGAACGAACAGTTTGGAAATGACTGCTCTTACAATGTTTATTTATGTGCCCAAGAGGCTATAGCAACCTCTGAAGATGACCATATACTTTATTTGTATAGAAATTTCAGTTACTTTAACGAATCTAATTATAACGTTCAGTTTAAGGAATGGGCTCCGTCTAATTTTAATGAAGACCCACTAGTTCAGATTAACGTAACTGCCATAAAATATCCTAAATTAAATTTAAACTTAAGCGGAAGAAATGCTAATATATCTCATATTGCAAAAGCGTTTATAGCTGGATTAAGAGAATACTTCATTTTTAATTCCGACTATAATAGAACTGTGAATTTCTTCTGTGTAAATAGCGGTTTGTATCCAGATTGGGAAACATGTTATGAAAACAACGTTTCTGTCTTATTAAATGACAACGTTCCATGGAAATTAGAAAGTACTAGTTCGGTTATTGATACTTTCTCAAGCCTTCCAGATTTTAAATATATATATTATGATTCAAGTAAAACTTCCTACAACATGGACTTCAATGTTGAATTAACATTTTTTGTTTACACCTCAAATATACCCAAGCTAAATAATACTATACTTGTTTCACCTGTATTAGTTATCACTCCAACTGTTGAATGTGTAAACCATGATGAATGTTCTCAAATATGTTCGTCCTTATGCCCATCTAAAGTATATGGTTGCTGTTATGGTTGTATGTTAGGACAGTGCCAAAGTGGTAAATGCAAGTGTGTATACGCTACTTCTTACTGTTCATCAAGTCCACCTTATCAAAAGGGTAGCGAGTGTACAACACCACCATGCTCAAGTTATACTTCATCCAGCGCTTGTACGACTGCTGGTTGTAAGTGGTGTCCTGCGTATGGAGGAAGATCAACCCAAGGCTGTGGAGACACTTGTAGTCTATGGAGTTTTGCTTTGGGATATCCAACTTGCCTTGATTTATGTTGGAATAGTGGTTCGTCTGGTGAATGCTTCACAACAGCTCAATGTATAGATCCGACCTCACCTACACCATCATGTACTTGGTCAGATAGCTATGTTGGATGGTGTTGGGGATGTTGTTCTTCAACAAATACATGCACCATTCCTACAGCCAACTGTTATTAAAGTATACGATTTCTGCTTTGATTGTAATATAGGTCAGTGTAAATGTTCTAAGTCTATTGACAGTAATTTATATATTCAGTAAATAAATTTTAAATATGAATAATGTTTTACAATGGATATTAATCTCAGTATTATCATCTGTTATTATTTTGATACTTGTTTATAACGCCGCACCTACTTTATTTAAATTCGACTTTATTAGTTTTGTGTCTCAAACTCCGGCTAATTTAGGAGATATATTCCAACCAAAAGACTTGACCGCAGCCAGTCAATATGAGGGATATGAATTAAGCTATGATGGTATGGTCCTTGAAAAGGATGCTGGATATGATAATATTGATCAAGTTTTAAAGGCTAACGTCAGTATTCCTGATTGTAGCATATGTCCATCTTCTTATTGTCAGAGCGTTAATTTAGGAGGTGTAAACACTTACAAATGTTCTGAATGTGGCATTTGTAATGGGATATCACAACCTAATAGATTTAAAAATTGTCTAGGGTGCAACATAACCACTGAGACTTGTATACTCTGTACGGATACAGATAAAGAATACGCTTTGTGTAATAAGATCAAAGAAACTTGTATCTTAAGTCAGTACCGCGAAAATAATCAAAATGGTTGTTACATAGGTGAAATACCACATAATGATGGAACTTCTTTCGATATCAACACTTTAATAAATGTTCTAAGCTCTTGTAAGAGCGAGTCAATAGAGATTAACATGGGGAATAATTTTATGAAAGAGCTGTGTTACTTTAACAGCTCGTCTATTTCTTATTATGATTTTGAAAGACCGAATGATTTCTACCTTAGTTACTCAGTTCATTCTGAAGGAAGTAGTGAAGCACAGAGCGACAGCTTAAATCTAGCGCCATTTTATAAAGAAGGTGAAGATTCTTTACCAAAATATAGAATTTATGTAGCGATAAACGGAACTCCTGATAAAGATTATAGTGTTTTTGTGGGAAAATTTCCAATATATTGTTTTGTTCCGCCTATTCAATGGAGTAAATGTGGATATCAAGCTAAAGGCGATGGAAGTGATTCAGTAGGAACAATACATACAGATGCTACTGGATTTGGCTATACAGAGATTATAGAACTTCCAGATCAAGCTCATGCGTGGGACATGATACTTGGTAATCCGGAATTATTTGAAGATTATGATTGGAAAAAGGAACCAGAAAAATATCCTATAAAAGGAGTAAGTGTGTCAACCTCTGGAGGTAGTAGTCCTCAATTTATAACTGCTACATTTTATGCTAACAAGCCTGAAAGCAATGGTCTTTGGACTAACGAACTCAGATATCCAAATTGTAATTTTAACACCGATATAGAACCATATTTAAAAGATAGACCTTGGTGGGCTTCTAATCCTGACAATTTGAATTCATCTTGGTATATAACCAATGGAAATCCAAATTCATCGATAAAAGTTTTTTATGATTCGTCTATGCCAAGTGGAGGAAACAGCCTTAATAGAGGTAATATAAAAATACAGCTTGGAAGATTAGATGTGGATTTCCAAAGAAATTGTAAGTTTGATATTTATGTTTGCTCTCAGGACGCCTTTGCAGAATATGAGGGAGAAAGTATTTTAAATCTAAATGACTTTCTAAAAGATTTTAGTCCTATAAACGTTTACAAAACTTATAGCTTTGGAAATAAAGAAATAATTTTGTATAACTATTTTGAATTTAATTTAGACAAGGAATACACTGCTGAAGAGATAAAGTCTGCTATCAAGACAGGTTTCAGGAACTGGGAGCAAAATTTATTCCCATATTTAAGCTCTTCAACAAGTTTTGATTGGTTGAAAAATAACGATGGAATTTATCAGGGTTCATGGAGAGATACAACTAGATCACTTGTATATGAAAATGATTGTTGGGACAACTCTTTGAACCTTATTATGGAACGCCTTAATGGAAAATTCATAATAGGAAACTGTCAAAATAACATTTGTAAAGAAAAAATAAAGATTAGAATAGCTTTTAAATATATAAAACCTGATAGCTCAAACCCCGAAAGAGACTTTTTATATCCAACTGTGACATTTTGTGATGCTTCAAACGCACCCGCCACTCCACCTAATTCATGCTCAAGTTATACTTCAGACAGCGATTGTGTCTTTGCTGGTTGTAGATGGTGTCCTTCATACGGAGGAATATCAAATGGTTGTGGAGATACTATTGAAGGTACTGGGTGTGATGGAACCGAATGCTTTACAACAGCTCAATGTACAGACCCAAGCTCACCTCTACCAACATGCCCTTGGGTAGATTTATGGTGGGCGTGCGTATGCTATGCTTATGGTGTACCTTATCCATGCTGTTGTTCTTCAACAAATACGTGCACTGTTCCTGCTTCAGTTTGTTACTAAGCGGAAATTGAAAGCAATTTATATATTCAGTAGACTGCAATGGATTTGGAGAATATGCTATGTTTATTGAAATTAATTAAATATAATTTATACACAGCATAAATGAAGACTATATTGGTGAAACAAGATTAAAATTAGGTAAAAAGTTTTCTAATACTCCAGTTCTTACAATCCATATGAAGCCAAGTACTATAGCCAAAATTATCACGCCAACTACTATCCAATATAACCATGGAACAGAAGCTTTCATTATGTACACCTATTATTAACGCATCTGGAAGGCAGTCCTCCACAATCTGGTATATCCTCAAAACATCCACAAAAGTTTGGAACTCCGTTTATGCTCATACATATGCCTTTTGCACCACAATCTAACTTGGTCTTACAAGCACCACTTTGTGTAGGTGGAATATAACCCCCCGGAGTAGACTGAACCTGATTTACAAACAAGAAGCTGACTAAAAAAACAGAAACTATAATTAAAAGGAACACAGTCAAGGCAGTATATATTGAAACCTCCATTGCTCTCATAAATGTTATTAAAAATTTTTACTATATAAAACTTTAATAGTCAGCTCCACTTAAATTAAATACATGAAGGGGTTAACGTTAGAAAGGGATAAAGCTATAGGAGTTGTTATGCTTCTAGTTATAATAGTTATAGTTGTAATTTGGGCTTTTAATATAAACACAGCTCAAGCTCAATTTGCATACGCATCTATTTTATACATGCATTGCAAAGAATGGCAGGACACACAATGCGAACCAACAGCTGCTGATTCTATAATGATAGATATAGAGGGCGAGTCCGAACCAGTATCATTTGCTACATTATGCGCAAGAGAATATGACAAAAGACCAGGTATACCCATAGCAAACAAACAATGGAATCCGTATGGTTATGATGGTTGTAAAAAATTATGTATGGGCTGTCCAACATAAATAGGAGGTGCTAAAGTGAAAGGTATTCAGTTGTCAACCATGGCTATAATACTAATAGTGTTGGGAATTATAGTTCTTCTAGCATTTTTCTACTTGATTACAACATCCAAAGGACAGGTTGATGTTATTCAATATCAAACAGCCTTGAGAAGCTGTTGCGGTGACCGTAGCATCTACGATTGTAATAATATTAATGTTAGATGTAAGGTTCCGTGGGACGATGAAACTTGGTCACTTACTGACCTAGCAGAAAAGGCAGGTGTAGATCCAAATAATAGAGATACTTTTAATGGTTTTTGTTTCTGTCCTAGTACTACTTAGGTGTTTTATTGGTAGCAATTTCACAAGCATTAGAAACTGCGATAGCAGTAATAATCTTTATAGTTCTAGCCATGATGTTTTTTAGCGTGTTTGGTAGCACCGAGTGTGATAAACTTTCAAATACCACTGCGATAGAGCTTACGAATGCCATAAACAAAGTCGCATTGGAATATGGAGTAGAACCTTGGACAGGAGGAGGCGTTCCCACAAACGATAAACCTGACAACTTCATCTCCGTCCCAATAAGACTCTGTGAAAAAAACATGATAAATTCATTTGCAGCTCAGTTTGAAGCTCAACAACCTACTTATATCTTAACTTATGAAATCTTCCCTGAAGAAGGTTATGCTTGGAGCGAGTCTCAACCCTTCAGCGGAGGTGCAGCTGAATCAGTATTAAATTACCTGATTATGTCTCGCGGCATCAAAGCTTTAACCTATGCTAGCAAGTACGTAACAAAAGCAATTAAAAAAGCAGGAAGTTGGATAAAGACAGCTATATTCAAAGGAGGTTTCTCTCTTCTTGGAGTCAAAATTACTAAATTCTTAGACGAAGCTAAAAACAATAGAGTAATAAAATGGATTTTGAAAAGATTTAGATCTTCGGCAGCACAAGAACCTATTGAAGAGAATGTTGATGATCTAACTAACAGTAAATTATATAAAAAGAAATGGAAAGGTCTTATAGAAGGTTTTAAGAAATTAGTAAAAGATGAGGATTTAGACGAAGAAAGAGCTCTCGTAAAGTTAGGTGTCTATAAAGAAGGAGCAGACGGTTTGGCTTTGAAGACTCTTGACGGTAAAATGGTAGTAAACCAAGAGTATAGAGGTTTTATTTTAAACTTTATTGAAAACAAAGGTGAAGCGGCCAAAGCCTTTGCTAAGGATGTTTACATTCCACCCGCATTTCCCTGGCTATCTACACCAATCGAAAGAATAAAAGCCAATTATTGGCAACCTCTAAAAAACAGAATCAAGATGTGGTGGCAGAAGAGCAGTATAAAACACTACCTTTATGATGCACCTAAAGATTTTTACAAAAGAATCAAGGGAGGATATCAAAACGCTAAAAGTAAGTTCAATGAGATTTTCAATTACAAGGATGGGATGACTGATGTAAGTATTATGCAAGAAGAGATTGGAGTTGTAACTGGTATTGCAAAGGAAAATAACGAAGAAATTTTGCAAGGTATGAAGAAGAATTTTGATAAATTTAAAGATGAGTTGGAAGACCTTTATCAAGGCAATAAAATTTTCCAAAGTGCAGATGATATCACATCCGCCGATGTTGACTTGTATATTGATAGTTTTAAAAAATGGGGTAACTTAAATGATTTAACGAAATTTAACCCTCGTGAAATAGACTTGATAGATCAATCTTCTCTAGCTTCTAGGAAAATGGGAAGCACACTAAGAGAAGCGGCTAATGAAGTAAAGGACGCAGCCGATAAAAGTGCTGCATATAATGATTTTCAAAGCATGGCTGTCAATTCTTGGGACGACCTCCCAAAGTCTGAAGGAACTTATAATAAAGATTACTGGATAAAGAAATTCTCTGCGGGATATACCAATGACGGCAAACCTTTAACAATGACCGAGTCAGAAGTAAAGAAAGCATATGAATATGCAAGAATGAGCATGGCGAATGAAGGACTTTTTGATAAAGCAGAAATGTTTGTAGGATATGATCCTTTAAATGGGATAGAAGGAACTCTTAGAGTAAATCTGTTGATTAAAAAAACAGAGAGAGTTGAACGTGAAATGCTTTCTGCCTCATATAAAATGTATAGTGGCTACTCTACAGAAAGAATAATAGGTTTTCTCTCAATGCCATACATAACAAACCCATCTGCCTTGGATAAAATTCCTAGGAGTGCTAAAATAATTGGTACCGAAGCTTGGCAAACATTTAAGAGAGGAGCATGGTTAGACACGAACAGAATTGGTCAACAATATGATCCTATTACAGGAAAAATTCCACTTTCTATTGCTGCACTAAATGTCCTTCAAAGTTCTTATAATGTTAAACAAGCTTTGAAGAAAGAATCACAAATACAGGAAGGTGGATGCGCCAGCCAGTCTATCTGCAAATTACAGAGAGGAAAGGCTGAAGGGCCCACGGAAACAGCTACCGCATACTTGCTTGACAGAAAAGTTCCTAGCTCTATTAACGTAAAACTGTGGAGACAAAACCCTTCGGTAGGAGCCGGAGAATTTGGACTTGCCGAAAGAACTCCTGCCGGAATAAACACTGCATTGTTTTCCACTTCTGTAACTGAAAATCCAAGATTTTATGTAGCAAGTCCGTGTTTTGCAACTGCTAAAGTATGGAAGGATGAAAGCAAAAACACTGTCTTCGTTAGCATAGATAAGGGTAGTAAATGTGACGTTAGCGGTTGTGAGCAACCTAACTTAGGACCTTATAAAATACCTTGGCTAAGCGACATACCCTTCTTAGGACAATACATGAATATACAAGTTGGTTTGAGCCCGGTTGACACACCTAACTATTGCTATGCGGACAAGGAATTTATTTGGGGTGAAGATGATAGTCCCTCTCAATTGAGTTATTACGCTTTCTTTGGTTCTTGTGTTGGATTTTGTTCAATTGCAACACAAGGAACTGGAATTAAAGCATGCCTAAAAGGCTGCGGTTATGCTACCATAGGAATATTAATGGTAAATGTAGTAACTACGACACAAGTATATAGAGATGTTCCAAGTTGGGAAAGACAAGAAACAGGATGGGGATATTGGAACTATCTGAAAGCAGAGGACATATGTGATAACGTTGAGATGATATCAAGTTTTGGTAGCTTCGGCACAGGCGGAAGTACATTTAAATCCAAAACCTTACTAGGTAAGTTCAAAGAGTTTAGCAAAATGAGCATAACGAACAAATTGAAATTTGTAGGTAAAAAGGCTGTTAAGGCTTCTGGAATAAGTCTCGACGACCTTTGTTATGGTATAGTAGTTATAGGTGATACTTCGCTTTCATGGCCAATTAAAACCCCAGTTGGAGAAGTTTGGAAGAAGGCTGCTACTCTTAATGACGAATGCATGCAGGAATCAGCGGCTAAATGTGTATGGCTTGAAAGATGTGACACAACGGGGTCGGGAACAGATCCATCTCTTATAACCTGTCCTGCTGATTATATGTGCGACCCAGAAGAGAGAATATGTAAGAAGCGTAGTTAACATGAAAGGAATAACTGAAGACTTTTTACTTTTTATTGTAGGCTTATTTGTTATTCTTATAATTCTAGCAACAGTTTTTGGCAGAGGAATAGCTTACAACTTTCTAGGGTTCTTGACTGAAGTAGAACCTACAAACCTTCAAGAAAATCTAAGGACTATTTTAACAGTTGCGTCATACTCTCCAGGAGATTTTGAAGCGAAGATAGCAGTAAATCTTAAACATGATATTTCTTTAAACGATAACCCCTATCCTACAATCTTTGTTGAACCAGATCCAAAAAATAAACTTTCTAACCCAACACCTCAAGCATTTTTAACAAATTGTGATATTGCTAAAACATGCACGAGAAGTTGCGATTCTATAGGAGAAAAATGCGCAAAACAGGAAGATTGTTGTGGAGCACTAAGTTGTGATACTACTGGTCATTGTAGTAGCACTTATGGTATGTGTGGCAACGGCACTCTAGAAGAGGGAGAGGAATGCGATACTGGAACTGCAATACCTAACATAATCCAGTGTAGTGATATGATAGATAATGATAGAGATGGATTGCCAGATTCTCTTGATCCTGGTTGTCACCAAAACGGCATTCTATCAAATCCTTATAATTCAAGTTTTAATGAAACTGATTCTGCTTGCCCTAGCAGTTGCACAAGCACTTGTATTTGTCGCAGTGACTATAAATTCTGCAAGGATGAATTTGATAATGATGGTGATTTGTCTATAGATTTTGAAGATTCTGATTGTCATACAGATTACAACACAGGAAATCCTGACAGTTTTATTACAAGTCGTCATGAGAAAAAGTTTGTTAGAGAAGTTTGTTCTTCTGACAGCGAATGTTATGGATTTTTAGATTGTATGAGTAAGGTTAGCTTTGATAAAATCGGTGGAACTTTGATTATTAAAAAATATTTCGAAAACAATAGGTGTAAAATAGAAATTCAGGCGATGGGAGTATGAAAGGTGGAATATTTGCGCTCAGCGAAACTTTCATGAAAATAATATCGACTGCATCTGTAGCCATAGTTCTTTTGGCTATATTTTTTGCATTTAATCAATACAGTTTAATCTATACAGAAAACAGGGTTGATAGGGAATCGTTAGTCGTTGGCGATACTGTATTATCAAGCTGCATTGCTGAAAGTTCTAATGGCTACTCTATAAAAGGCCTTTTGTCAGAGGAAAAAATAAGAAACAATAGAAACATGGATTGTCTAAGATATAACAAACCAATTTATATTGAGATTTACAGCGATATCCTTTTATACGGCATCGGGAATCCTGCACCCTGTTTAAGAATAAATCCTTGTGTAAAGAGGGCTACAACCACCTATACAGTTTTTCCAGCAGCCTTAAATCAAACCACAAGAATAATTCCAGTAAACGTAACGATATTTATAGGTGTATAGAATGAAAGGTATAGAGTTATTATCATCGCTAATAGCAATTTTAGTAATGCTTGGTTTTAGTTCTTTATTTGGAGGACTTCTCGTTTTTATTATAAACTTAGCAGAGCAACCTTCTACAAACCCTATAAACTATGAAATGTATTTTTCTGCAACATATCCTCCGATAAAATATGAAACTATGCTCTTGTCCTATCTAGAGTCAACGGATGTTTCAGGCTTACAGATTAAAAAAATACTAGCCTATGCAGCATATCAAAACAATGTGACTAACGTTTTTGTTGATGGAACAGAAATTACAACATTAGGCTCTTCTTCGTCTACAGTATTTAACCAGTGGATTAAAGATGAGGCGTACCTACTAGAACTCACTATCGGTGGAAAAGGCTTTGTCATAACAAAGAATGATAGAGCGATTAGGGCATTGTCTAACAACGTATTAAGAATGAGAAGAATTTCTGTACCTGTTTATATCGATGATGAAACAGCCAAAGAAATCAAGTCCGACAAAGCTAGTCCACTCCCAATAAACGTAACTCTTGATTTTTATGTACAATAAAAAAGCCATGATTGTTCCGGTTTTAGGAACTGTACTTGTAGTCTTTGCAATAGTTCTCGCATCAGTTATAGGTCTTGTGGTTGGACCTACTTTTCAAGGAGAAGCTATACAAAAAGGTGGATTAGGAATTTCTATTCATAATCATGCAGAATTTTGGATAAAGGCGCTTGATGAAAGCATACAAATAATCTCTAGAAGATCTGCATATGATTTAGGGAAAAGTGGAGGAATAATAGGGCCAGAAGTATTTACGTGGTTTGCAGACTATCCAACTATGGATGCTTTACAAAAAAATTTGGAATCTCAAATAAAAGAAAGCCTGCCTCAAGGCACAATAAAAGCTGGAAGGATTATAGAATGGGGAGCTGGTTTTATTGATGTTCTATATTTAGATTGTGGTCCAATAGCGAGCTCTGAATGTTTCTTTGTTAAAGGAAATAAAAGCCTTTCTATTTCTGACAAGGCAATTGAAGCTAAAATCTCTTTGAATCCCCACAAATTCTACTTTAAAATAGATTCTAATTATTTTAGGCTTCTAAACGCTGGAAGAACTATACTTGACATTGATCCATTTAAAACAATAGTCTTTGTTGATAAAGATTTAGGGGAACTTCAGAGAGAAATTAATAATGCTAAAGCCGCAGGAGATTCTAGATTTAAGGATTTGAATGTTGAAATAACCGTCTCTGGAGATGTTGTGGAGTTTACTATTCTAGATAAAACTTGCTTGTTAAAAAGTGATAACTATTGCATAACGCCATTAAAACCCGGAGAACCTGGAATAATAAATCCAATTGATGGAAAGCTGATTCCATATGATTTCTTAAAATTAAAATTCAGAGTCAACGTCGAAAATCCTATAGTACCTCCTGCCTGTATTAGAAGCAATCCAACTGTTACCATAACCCCATCAACTCAGACAGGCTCACAAGGTTCGTCTTTGACTTATACTGTAAGCGTAAAGAACAATGATGGTTCTGATTGTGGAAGCTCTATATTCGTTTTAAGTAATACAGTTTGTCCTTCGGAATTAACTTGTGTGCTGAACAGAAACTCTTTAACAATCTCTCCTGGTTTAACAGGCTCTACAACTATAACTGTTAGTTCTACATTATTAACTCCAGTTGGCACACATACGTTTAAAGTCAAGGCTACAAACTTTGGAGAAACTAATTATTGGAGGGAAGGTTCTGCAGATTATGTAATACCACCAGAATGTATAGGTCATAGTGAGTGTGCCCAAGAATGTGATAATTTGGGTATAGATTTTAAATGGCATGGTAGAAACTGTCAGCCTTCGCCACCTATTTGTGATATTTATAGTATATGGACTGGAACATGCCCTGAAGGAGATAGTGGTTGTATGACAGGACAGTGTTGTATAGGTCAGTGTCAATCAAATAAATGCGTCTGTTCACATACGAATTTTGTAGATGTTTATGGAAACAGATGTCCTTCGGGTCAAACATGTGGTGCAGATTGTTATTGTCATCCAACATCTATTTGTACGGCTAATCTAATACCGACTGTAACAGGAAACGGTCCCTGCACAGTTGCGTTAAGCATGTCAACTTCAGGATGTGATAGGCAAATATGGGAAATAAGAAACGCTACAGGTCAGGTCTGCGCAGGAATTGTTTCTAATCCTGTATCATGTCCAGTTCAAACTGTTCCGTTAGGATCACATAACTACAATTTGTATATTAATGGTGTTCTAAAAGATAGTGATCAGGTTGAATGTGTTGCCCCAAGTTGTATAGGCGATTTAACAACTAGTGTGTGGGACCCTGGAACAGGTATATGTACGATTGGAGCTAGCTTTATACCTTATAACTGTGATAATCAGGGTTGGGAAATAAGAGATACTAACAATAATGTTAAATGCTCAGGAACTCTTCCAGATACAAATTGCCCAACTCAGTGGAGCTTTTCGGGAACAAATTATACTTACCTGTATATCGGCGGAGTCTTAAAGAGTACTAGGACTGATACGTGCAGCGCTGCTCCTATTTGCTCAGCTGTTTTTTCAGCAATAATATCAGGAACAGGTCCAGTAATGGACACTTGTGAAGTTTCAGCAAGTTTCATACCTACTAATTGTGATAATAAGCCTTGGCAAATAAAAGATAGCAGTACTGGTGCTGTTGTATGCGGTAAAACTCTTCCTGATAGTGCATGTCAATGGATTGTTTTTTCGGGAGCAACTGGAACAACATATATTTATGATCTTTATATTGATGGAGTTTCGAAAGGTACTAGTTCTGTTAAATGCAATCCTACACCAGAATGCACGATTGATTCTGATTGTACTGGCGGTTCAAGATGCACAGAAAAGAGTTGTAACCCGCTCACTACAAAATGTGAATATCCTCCGAAACCAGCTGGAACTGTTTTTGCTACTAAAAGTGGATATTGTCCAACTTATTGCTCAGTAAATACAAAGTATACTTCAACCTCTTTGAAATCATGTGATAGGAAATGTGATGGAGTTTCTGCAAACGAGCCAGATTGTGATTTCTCTTCAGGTTGTACACCTTCAGATTATTCACCTCAAAGCTGTGGAACTAATACAAGAACCTGTTCAAATTACTGTTCGGGAAGTACCAAATACACAACAACTGGCAATCAGCAGTGTAATAATGGTTGTGCCTCTGATGGTATTAATTGTGATAGTTGTACTCCTCCTCCTTGTAGTTATACATCCCAGTCTTGTGGAACTAGTAGTACAGTTTGCGAGCAAAAATGTGAGGGAGGTGTAGAATATAGTAATGGGCATGTTAAAACTTGCAATCTTGCTTGCGCTTCGGATGGAATTAATTGTGATAGTAGCTGTCCTACTTCTAGTTGTGTAAGCACAGACTATGATACTAAAAGAACATGTCATAATGGTTGTAATGGTGTTAGATGTACTTGGGTATACTTTTGCAATGATGCTAGCGGTTCGAATAATGAAGTTCAATGTTTAGACTGTTGTGATTGGGGTGGTTGTACAGCACCTTATAATTGTGGTTGTTCTGTACCAAAACAAATAATAACTGAATTTCAATCCAGCCCGTCATGCTATTATTATTGGGACTGTTGTGCAGGATGGTCTGGTCCTGTTTGTACATCTTGTGGATGGTGTCCAGTGACTGTTACAGCAAGCTGCGGTTATAGTGACGCATGTACTTATGGAAAATTCTGTGCAGAACAAAAAAAGACATATACAGATTCTTGTCAGTGTTGTTTGATAGGTTGTAATACATACTGGGGCACAAATGAATGTAAAATTAATACACAATGTGCATATTCAGGGAGTGAGCCAACATGTACATATTACACAGACTATGTGTGCGATTGTTTTGGTGCTGCTGGTTATAACTTTCGATGGCAAAGCTCAGCTACTTTTACAGCCACGTGTAGTTGATTAAGATCAAAGAATAAATTTTATTGTGAAATTAAGTTGTTCGCCTATAATAAAAAACTTCATTTACACTCTTCCTTTTAAAGAACCAGTTTATCAAGCAAGAAATTATATAACATGAAATTCCTAGCAGAATCATGATTGAGAAAGAAACAGGTAGATAGTTAACGTAAGCTATAAAAGCTATAATAAACAATATTAAAAAAATTGTAATTTTTCTTTGAGTTGGTTTAAAGAATATTTTCCAATTCATATATATATTATAAATTTAACCAATAATTAAACTTCACATTTATCAGCAAATCTTTATATACGAGAATACCAATAAAAAGATAGAGGTGAAAAACAGTGAAAGGTGTTGAATTACCAATAAATATTTTAGTAATAGTTGCAATTGCAGTTATAGTTTTGCTAGGATTAGTAGCTCTTTATTTCATAGGGTTTAATCCGTTCAGTGTTACCACAGCAATAGAGGCAGCAAAGAATAATAATTGTAGAACTTATTTACATCAGAATCCAGTATGCAATTCTGCAGCCACTGTAACATTTGATTACCCGACCGGAAATACAACTGATTTGGCTTCGTTCACAGACGATTATTATGGTTGTACTAATACTGCAACTGATGAGAGCTGTGCAAGAAGAGTTTGTGGTTGTCCAGGTTACTAGCAATATTTAAAGTGTAAATATGGCAGTTTTTGCAGTTAGAGACATAAACAGCAGATTTTGTTTTAGTTCTATTCTTAATTTTAGCTATTTAAACTTTTTTATCGAAATCTTAAGTAGTATTTAGCATATGGAGGTGTCAAAATGGCAGAAGAGTCTAGAGAATCAGAACGTAGGTCAGATAACAATGTAGTTTTTGTAGGCAAGAAGCCTGCAATGAGTTATGTCCTTGCATGCGTAACTCAGTTTAATGCTGGAAGGAACGAAGTAATATTAAAAGCTAGAGGCAGAGCAATATCGCATGCAGTTGACGTCGCAGAGATAGTTAGAAACAAGTTTTTAACAAACACAGAGATTAGTGGCGTTAAGATAGGGACTGAAGAAGTTCAATCTGAGCAAGGAGAAAAACTAAACGTTTCTTCGATTGAGATAATACTAGCAAAGAAATAATCAGTTTTTCAGGGGCATTAAATTCTTTGCCCTTTCTTTATATTATAAAAGTTTATAAATCAGACTTGCATATAATTAGATTATGAAAGGCATCGAATTACCAATAAATGTTTTAGTAATAGTGGCTATAGCTGTTATAGTTCTGTTGGGACTAGTGGTTCTTTATTTCATAGGTTTCAACCCGTTCAGTGGAAGTATAAGCTTAACCTCATTGAAGAATGCAGGATGTAGTAATTTTTCTCTAAATTTCGATTGTGGAAGAAGAGGTGCAATGACCACAGCCCTAATTACTTTACCAGCCAATACTTATGGTTACACTAATTTATTAGCATTATGTATAGGACAATTAGGAGCAGCTGACGACGCAGCTTGCAGACAAGTTTGTGGTTGCCTTTAAAACAGCTATTAATAATTTAAATTATAATAAACATAAGAATTTCTAATGGGCTGGTAGATCAGCGGTAGATCGCATGCTTTGCAAGCATGAGGCCAGGGGTTCGAAAACTTAATCGAAAATCCCCTCCAGTCCACTTATTCTAATGAAATAATTTTTTCTAACAGTTTCTAAATTAGAATTCGATAAGACTGTGCAGTAAGGATGGCTATATGAAATTAAGGAGGTGATCCAGCCGCACCTTCCAGTACGGCTACCTTGTTATGACTTAGCCCCACTCGCAAACTCTTGGCTCGACTTAGTTAAAGCTGAGCCTCACCAAGAATCTACTCGCATGGCTTGACAGGCGGTGTGTGCAAAGAGCAGGGACGTATTCAGCAAACGGTTATGACGTTCGCTTACTAGGGATTCCGGCTTCATGAGGGCGAGTTACAGCCCTCAATCCGAACTGGGGTTGAGTTTAGGCGATCAGCTTCTCCTTTCGGAGTTGCAACGCATTGTCTCAACCATTGTAGGCCGCGTGTAGCCGAGGATATCCGGGCCATACGGACCTACCGTCGCCCACTCCTTCCTCTGGTTTATCACCAGCGGTCCTGCCATAGTGCTCACATTTTTTTGATACAATCTGAAAATGTGATAGCAAATGACAGCATGGGTCTCGCTCGTTAACGGACTTGACCGCACGCCTCAAGGTACGAGCTGACGATGGCCATGCAACACCTCTCAGCTTGTCTGGTACGCCCATTAGGAGGACCTTCATTCTGCTGTCAATCCTCGTGAGATGTCCGGCGTTTAATCCAATTAAACCGCAGCCTCCACCCCTTGTGTGCTCTCCCGCCAATTCCCTTAAGTTTCAACCTTGCGGCCGTACTCCCCAGGTGGCCCGCTTAACACCTACGCTCCAACACTGCAAGCTCTCGTAAAGCTTGCAACATCAAGCGGGCATCGTTTACAGCGTGGACTATCGGGGTTTCTAGCAAACTTTCAGTCATCTTTGAATCATTGGATTAGAAAGTCTGTATCTAATCCCGTTTGCTCCCCACGCTTTCGTCCCTCACCGTCGGACTCGTTCCAGATAGGCGCCTTCGCCACTGGAGGTCTTCAATGGATTAAAGGATTTAACCCCTACCCAAAGAATACCCCTATCCTATCCCGATCCCAAGTCCAACAGTATTCTCAGCAAGCCTGTTAGTTTGCTAGCAGATTTCACCAAGAACTTTTTGGACCGGCTACGGACTCTTTAGACCCAATAATCGTGATCACCATTAGTAGCGCGGGTATTACCGCGGCGGCTGCCACCCGTCTTACCCACTACTTATTCTTCTTGCTTTTTAGGCAAAACAAAAGGTTATGCATAGCATAACCACTCAGAATTCCCTTCTCAGCCGTTAAGCCATTGGAAAGTTTTCGCGCCTGCTGCGTCCCGTAGGACCTGCCTTCATGTCTCAGAAGGCATCTCGAGGCTCCCACTCTCATGACCCCTACCCGTTACAGGTTTGTGAGTACTTTACACTCACAACAGCCATGATAGGCCGCAGCCCAATCCTCAAGCGCCGGAGCTTTCACTGTTAAAGCATTCCAGCATTTAACGGTTATGGAGTATTAGCCTCAGATTTCCAAGATTATCCTCCACTTGAGGGTATGTTAGCTACGTGTTACTGAGCAGTTCGGCGAGCCCAAATAGCTCACGCCTCGCATGGCTTAGTCGAATTCTGATAACGGTGATCTCCGGCAGGATCAGCCGGAATTGCGTAATGCACACTCACCTCTATTAATATATTCACGCCATCCTTACTACATCAGCCAAAAAAAGTTTTTGACTTCATTTTTAGGCACAATGGAAATGATTTTTCATCAAAGGCTTTATGCCAAGTCAAAATCAACGCCAAACATTATGCCAGAGTAAACAAATTATAAAATTACTAATATAAATAACTGCTTTATCCGAACCTATTTAAAGTTTTCTTTTATGCTATATAGTCTATTGATTTTATTGACTTTTTCATGAAAACTTCAGGTAAGACTAAAAATCCCAAACTAGAAAGCGCTAAAATTCTCAACCAATCAGAAGCAGTTAAAGGAACTGTTTGGAACATGGGCTGTAAGAACGGAACGTATATGATAAGAATCTGAAGTAATATTGAGAATGCGACTGACACTAATAACTTCTTGTTTGTAAAGGGATTTGTCCTAAAAACAGACCTTTTTTCTGATCTACAATTAAATACAAAAAATAATTGAAACATTATTGTTGTTGTGAATGCAACTGTTCTCGCTTTTTCCAAACCATTAGGCAATTCCATTAAAAATGAAAGTAAAGTAATTACAAATCCTAGAACGCCGGCAACAATTATGAAGGGGAAAGAGGAATGTATCACAGCTTCTTTTGGATTCCTTGGTTTTCTTTTCATTATATCCTTTTCCTGAGGGTCAACTCCCAAACTTAAGGCTGGGAAGCTGTCTGTCACTAGATTAATCCATAATATTTGTATTGGTAAGAATGGTATAGCTAATAAACCAGTTGCAGGGTCTTTAACGCTAAGTAAGACCGCAGCAGTTACAGTAAACATCTCATTAAAATTAGCAGAAAGTAAAAATCTTATGAATTTTTTAATATTATCATATATGGTTCTTCCTTCTTCGATGGCAGCAACTATTGTGTTGAAGTTATCATCAAGTAAAATCATATCTGAAGATTCTTTTGCAACATCAGTACCCTTTATACCCATAGCCACTCCTATATCGGCTTTTTTCAAAGCCGGAGCATCGTTTACACCATCTCCCGTAACAGCTACAATATGCCCTTTTTTCTTTAAAGCCTCGACTATTTTTAGTTTATGTTGAGGAGATACTCTAGCAAATATAGTGTCCTCATCAACAACTTCCTCAAGCTCTTCTTCAGTTAACTTGTCTATCTGTTCTCCTGTTATGACATCTCCAACTAAACCAATCTGAGAAGCAACTGCTTTAGCCGTTATGGGATGGTCTCCTGTCAGCATTACTACTTTTATTCCAGCTTCCTTGCAAAGTCTTATCGCATTTTTAGTTTCTTTCCTCGGGGGATCCATCATTGCAGCTAATCCAACAAACGTCATATCATTTTCTACAGAACTTAAAGAATGTTTTTCATCTAGTTTTTTATAAGCAAAACCTAGAACTCTTAATCCATCATCTGCAAAATTATGAACAACTCTCATCATCTTACTTTTTTCATAACTACTGAAACTTTTGTTAGGGTAATTTTTATTACAAATTCTTAATATAACTTCAGGAGCTCCTTTTGAAAATGCAAAATAATCTCCACTTATCTCATGTATAGTCGTCATTATTTTTCTTTCAGAAGAAAATGGTATTTCTTTTACTCTCGGATAATCCTCTGTAATATTGGCTTTTCTTGCCAAAACTTTTAACGCCCCCTCAGTTGGATCTCCAATTATATGCCACCCTACTCCGTCCTTTAGTATTGAGTCGTTACACATCTTCGATATTCTTAGCAAGAGGCTCAAGCCTTCATCGCTCTTATGGTCTATTTTTTTATTATTAACTAGAAATTCACCTTTAGGCTCGAACCCAACGCCTGTAACGTTTATTATTTTTCCAGAACTCCATATTTTTTCTACAGTCATTTCATTTGTCGTCATAGTACCTGTTTTATCGGCGCATATTATTGTAACTGAACCCAAAGTTTCTACTGCTGCCAACCTTTTGATAACAGCATTTCTTTTAAGCATTTTTTGAGTTCCAACCGCAAGAGTTAAAGTTACAACAGCAGGCAAACCTTCAGGCACTGCTGCTATGGCTAAGCTTATTGAAGTTAGTAGCATGTTAAAGAGGTCTGATGTCTTAAGAATACCCATTAAAAATATGAAGAAAGCAAGAACGCTAACAAAGATTCCTATATCTTTTCCAAAATGATTAAGTTTGTTTTGTAAAGGCGTGTCTTCTTCTCTCTCTTCTACTAAAGTTGCTATCTTTCCTATTTCAGTCGATATTCCTGTTGCAACAACAACCCCTAATCCTCTTCCATAAGTGATCAAAGTTCCCATAAAAGCCATATTTTTTCTGTCAGCAAGCTGGACATCTTTTAAAGTTTTTATATCCTTTACCAACGGAACAGATTCCCCAGTAAGCTCTGACTCGTCTACCTTAAGGTTAGATACTTCTATGAGCCTCACATCAGCTGGAACTCTGTTCCCTTCTTCTAAAATAACAATATCTCCAGGAACAACATCCTCTATCGATATCTCATGATGCACCTCATCTCTTATTACAGTGACTTTTGAAAGTGTCAATCTTTTCAGAGCATCAATAGCCTTTTCTGCCTTATACTCTTGATAAAAACCTAAGAGAGCATTTGAGATTAATATTATTGCTATGACAGAAGCATCCAGATATAAGCCTAGATAAAGGGATATAATAGTTGCAAAAACTAGTAATAAAACCAAAATGCTTTTAAATTGTTCGTAAAAAATTATTAAGGATGTTCTTCTTTTCTTTTCCTTAAGCTTATTATGTCCGTAATATTTTAGTCTTGCATTAACATCAACGCTCGTTATTCCTTTTTTATTAGTTCCTAATTTTTCTAGTACAGCCTCTATGCTCATCGTGTGCCATTGCATATTCTTTATTAAGGAATCTTATATTTAATATTAAGGTCGTCATGAGAATAGAAAAGAGGACTAAGAGATTCGTAAAAAACGAAGAAAAGTTTGTCAAGTATGAATGGAGACGCTACAATACAATTCTGTTCTTTCTAATACTCCTACTAACTTTAGAGTCATTTTTAACAGGTTCTCTGCAAAGATTTCTGCAAAGTCTAGGGGAATATGGATATCTAGGAGCTCTCTTAGCCGGATTCTTCTATACATATGGAGTAACCTCTCCTTTTTCCGTAGCAACTTTTTTAATTCTAGCAGAAAACCTAAATCCTTGGTTGCTAGCCTTTTTTGGAGCTTTAAGCAGTGTAGTAAGCGAAATCATAATATACGATTTTACAAGGGTAGAGACTAAAAAACTTCTTAGGCATCATAAAATCAAAGGTTTGAAGATTCCAAAGATAAGATATAATTTCTTGAAAAAAATAAGTCCTTTGATAGCAGGTTTTATAATAGCGTCTCCCTTACCTGACGAGTTGGCTGCTGTCTTGCTAGGCTCAGAAAATTATGATTATAAGAAATTTTTGATTTTAGCTTTCGTTTTTAACTTCTTGGGAATTCTTTTCATAGTTGGTTTAGGAAGAATATTTTAATTATAAAGGCCGCGGCCGAGATTCGAACTCGAACCAAGGGCTCCACAGGCCCCTATACTGCCATTATACTACCGCAGCCATAGTTAAATTCTTTATTTTAAAGGTATAAAAATTTAATATGGATAATTTTTTTAAGCTAAATCCAATAAAGACTTTTGTATTATTTATACTATTTTTACTTTTATTATCTAATGAATCTTCGGATATCTCTTTCAAGTCATTAGGAAGTTCATCAATCTCAATTCTGAAAGCCTTAGTTTTTGGGTTAGAACTAAAAGTTGATGTCCTTGTAATAATTATTTTGTTGTTTTTAATTTCCTATCTTATAACATGTTTGATATTTTACATTTTTTCTGAAGAAGCTATAAGAGTTTTTAAGAGAAAGAAGAAACGTTAAGCATTGAAATAAATTTTATTTGATTATGTAATCTAAAGAACAAAGGAGTTTATAAGTAAAGATTTCTAAATTTTAAGGATATGAAGAGAATTTTGTTTTTGTTGATAATTTTGTTTAGCACTCCAGCATTTGCAGAAATAACAAATCCCCAGTTAATAGATAAGATGCAGGTTGAAATCATTGAATATGGTTCAATAGAGGTTTCTGGAAAAGTTAATGAAATCCAACTAAATTTATCCATACCCCAAGAAGATCTTTATCAAAAGATTGATAATTTTGAAGTTTCAGATAGTAAAGGTTTATGTAGTGGTGAATGCTCTTACAAGTTCGTTTTTGACAAGTTTGGAAATAAAATCCTAAACGTTAATTGGAAAAACCCATCAGAAGACACAGATTTTTCAGTTAAATCTATAGTTTCTGTTAATAGAAGGTACTCAACAGAAAAGAAAATATATCCAGAATTTCTAAAACCTACTACCTTAGTTCAATCAACAGACCCTGAGATAGCCAATATAGCATCAAAAGCGAGAGGCTCTGATTTTGAAAAGGTAGCTTATTTATCGAAATGGATAAACGAAAACATAAGATATAACACTGTCTATTCTGACGTAAACATACCTGCAAAAGACATTCTTAGGTTAAGGATAGGGGTTTGTAAAGAGTTTTCAAATCTATTAGTCTCTTTCTTGAGAAATCTTGGTTATTATTCTGCGGTGACTGTCGGCTACGTTCATCCAGGAAAAATTTATACTGGACAAAACTTCCTGCCTCATGGATGGATAGAAGCTTATAATGATGAAGGAATACTTTCTGATCCAACTTGGGGAGAGGTCGGATATCTGGATGCTACGCATATAAAATTCGCCACATTTCCTGACAGCAGTTGGACCTTTTCAAGCATTTATTCAACAGGATTTGGAAGCTTTAGTGTTAACTTAAAGAACTCTAATGTCTCTGTTAGGCTTTTAAGCTCTGAAGAAAAACCTTTGCTGACATTTACCTCAAAATTATTGGAAAATAATTTATGGAAAGGATATGTGGTCTTAAAGACTGATATAAGTGCAAACGAATGCCTACTAACCAAGTTTGATATTAAAAGTTGTAGCTCGGATGACGGGGAGTTTCTAGAAAAAGTGAATAAAGAAAATATAACCTATTTCTGCAACGAAAAATCTATCTTCACGATTTTTAAAATACCTGATTTACAGACAAATATAAGATATACTTGTCCGATAGCAGTTCTAGTTTATGGTGGTGAGCAAAAAAACATTCCTTTGGCATTATCTTTGGGAGAGCAATATTATACAGAATTGACGGTTGATAAAACTACAGTATCTCCTCATGAAGGAATAACAGCTCAGTCATCTAGTTCTTACATTTTTACTGATAACGGCGACTATGGTTCTGATATGATAGAGATTTTCTCCTCATATTATGATTTTAACGTTTATTCTTACAACAAAGGTGCACTAGATCAACAAAGAATTTCTGTCGTAGCAAGCAAGCCATTAGAAGCTTCATTAATCGTGAATGAAACAGCATACGCAGGAAAAGATTTGTTAATAACCGTCCAAGTTAAAAGTTTAATTAACTATTCTCAAATGGTTACGGTTAAGTTTAAAGAACAAGTCCAAAGAGAGTATTTTAATGACTTGAAAAACTTTACATTTAACTTTACTCCACAAAACAAAAATGATAATCTAATACAGGTTGTTGTAAGCACAAGCGACTTTTCAACTTCTCTTTCAAAGCAGATAACAGTTATTGAAGAAAAAAGTTCTATTGACATGGTCGCAAACATTTTTGAAGTCATTTTTAAGGCAGTATCTGACTTTATTGTTTGGTTGATTTCTTTGTTTAGATAAATTTTATAAAGGTATTGAACGATATCTTTTTAGTGATATTATGGATTTGTTGACTTTGTTAATACCTATATTCATAATAGTGGTAATAGCTTTGATAGTGGTTTACTACCTGAACAAGATAGTAATTCTTTCAAACAGAATAGACAATGCTTTGGCTCAGATAGATGTTCAGTTAAAGAAAAGAGCAGACATGGTACCTAACCTAGTTGAAACAGTAAGGGGTTATGCTAAGCATGAAAAAGGCATTATGGAAGCTGCAATGAGAGCAAGGGAAAACATGCTTAAGGCTGGAAATGTTCAAGAAAGGATAAAGGCAGGGACAGCCTTATCAGCAGCATTAAGAAGCGTTTTTGCTATAGCAGAAAACTATCCTCAGTTAAAGGCTAGTGATAATTTTAAACTTTTACAAGAGCAGCTAGAGGGAATAGAGAATAAGATTGCTTATTCAAGACAATTTTACAATGATTCTGTCTTATCTTTCAACAACACTATAACCACAATTCCAGGTGCTTGGTTCGCTGCAATGTTTGGAAGAAGTAAGCCAAAGGATTTCCTAACCATAGAGGAAAAGGAAAGAAAGCCAGTTAAAGTAGAGTTCTAATTTTATTTTTTTATTATTTTAATTATTCAAAGTAATGTCAAGTCTAAGTGACTAAAAATGGAAAAGGTAAATATATTTGACCAAATTGAAAAAAATAAGAGAAATTCAATTTTTCTTGGTTTATTAGTCTTTATAGTTCTTTTTGCCTTAGTTTATTTTATTTCCCAAATATTCATTCCTGAATTAGCATTTTTTATTTTGATATTCTCATTTTTGTTTATAATAGCTGATGTTTACCTTTCTTACAAATATGGAGATAAAGTCGTCTTGTCGGCAGTTAACGCAAAGCCAGCAGACGAAAGAAAACACAGGTACTTGATAGACTCTGTAGAAGGTTTGGCAATAGCTGCTGGAATACCGAAACCAAAAGTTTATGTTATGGAAAGCAATGATATCAATGCCTTTGCAACAGGTAAAGATCCTAAGAACGCGTCTATTTGTGTTACTACAGGTCTTTTAGAGAATCTAAAAAGGGATGAGATAGAAGGAGTGATAGGTCATGAGATGTCTCATATAAGAAATTATGACGTTAGGTTTGCCACTTTGATTGCTGTTCTTGTTGGTTTGGCAGCAATAATAAGTTCAATGTTCTTAAGAAATTTAAGATTTGGAACTTTTAGAAACGATAATGATAGAAAGGGTGGAGGAGTTGTTTTAATAATGATTGTAATAGCTGTCGTCCTTGCCATATTTGCCCCAATAGTGACGAGAATTGTTCAAGCTGCTGTTTCTAGAAGAAGAGAATTCTTAGCGGATGCTAGCGGCGCAGAGTTGACAAGGTATCCTGATGGTTTAGCAAACGCTTTAGAAAAGATTAAAAAGGTTAATCAAGGAAAAATGAATGTAAGCGAGGCAGTCTCACACTTGTTTATTTCAGACCCTAACAAAAGTCCGTTAGATAGTTTATTTGCAACTCACCCACCGCTTGAGGAAAGAATAAAAATACTAAGAGCCATGTAATATAGTGATTTTATGCCAAAGACAAAGATAGAGGCCGTTACAAAAAGATTGTATGATAGAGTTTATGTCTGCATGAAATGTAACGCAAAGATTAGAGCAGATTCGAAAAAGGTTAAAGAAAGAAAAGTAAAGTGCAGAAAATGCTTTTCAAAGGATTTAAGACTTAAATCTAAAGAAAGGAAGATATGATGCTTTCTTATTTAGAAATATTGAGAATTCCAAATGCTGTCATGTCTGTTATTGCTGTTATAGTTTCTGCTATTCTAGTAAGCTTCTATAATCCCTTGCAAATTTTAATTGCTTCTCTTGCTGTTTTCTTAATTTCCGGGGGAGGAATGGCTATAAATGATTATTTTGATTATAAAGCTGATAAGGTAAATAGACCAAAAAGACCTCTACCTTCAGGAAGGATATCTAGAAGGAACGTTCTAGTTTATTCGTTGATTTTATTTATATTAGGTAACGCTTTTGTATTTTTTCTAAACTCTAAAATGCTTTATATGGCTTTGTTTAATACATTTTTACTTTTAATTTATTCATGGAAGCTAAAAAAAATTATCTTATTAGGAAATTTTACAATTAGTTGGTTAACCGCATCTATTTTCTTGTTCGGTAGCTTACTTTCAGGTTTTATAACTGCCACAGTCTTTATATTGTTTTTAATGGTTTTTTCTTCAACTGTTGGAAGAGAAATAACAAAGACTATAGAGGATGTGGAAGGCGATAAGAAGATAAACGCAAATACCTTACCGATTGTTGCTGGAAAGAACTTTGCAGCTTGGATTGCTGTGTTTTTCATTATATTTGCAGTTTTGTTCTCTCCAATTCCTTACATTTTTCATTTGTTGAACTCAAAATACATTTATCTAGTCACAATCTCTGATATAATACTCCTTTATTCTTGTTTTGCAATATTAATTTCGCCTAAAAAATCTCAGAAACTTATGAAAATTGGGATGATGGCTGGACTTTTGGCATTTCTTGTTGGAGCTTTCTAGCAGTAATATAATCTATTACCTTGGAAATTAATCTATAATCAGTTACTATAAAATCTGCTTCTTTTTTTACTTTACTATTTGCATGAGGACTTGCCCAGAAATGTCTAGCTTTTAATCCTGGTAGAACATCTTGATCTTTATCTCCAATATACAAACAATCTTTTTCTAAACTTAAATTTTGTTCTTTTAATCTTTTTTCTGTTGCTCTAAGTTTGTCTTCATCTGTTCTTATAGGAATATAGGATGTATAGAATTTACCATCTCTAAATATTGTTTTGTTTGAAACAACATCATCAGCTTCAAAGAGTTCTGCTGCTACTTCTGCAAGTGGGTGTCTACTTGATATCATAAACTTTTTACCATTCCCAGAATTCCTATAACTTCTTATAAAATCTATAACGCCCGGAAATTGATGATTTTCAATGTATTTTTTTGTTGAATTTTTAAAAACAGATTCTTTAGCGTTTCTAACAATTGAATTATGTACTATTTCTTTAAGTCTTCCTACATCCATACCGCTACATACTGCCTTTCCAAACTCAGCTAAATAAATAGCGGCTTCTTGCCCATCACTACGTTCTCTAATAGAATTACCAATCTCTCTTAAAAAATATTTTGGAAAAAGATGAGGTCTGGATGTGTATAAAGTTCCATTAGCATCAGTAGTTAAGCATCTAGTATCATCAATTACATCTTCTATATATCCGACTTTAATTATCTCTTTAGGATTAGTCACATTATTACCCAATAGTAATTAAATAATTAACTTTTTAAATCTGATTTGGTAACTATTTAACTAAGTTAGTTTATATTGATTTTTATGTTCGATAAAATAGAAAAAATTATAGCTGAAAGGAAATTAACACCTGCAGAGTGCGGTTATCATACTCTAAGAATTCTAGAAAATAATGGCAAAGTAAGAGCCTTGGTCATAAAGGGAGAAAATATAGTGCATATTGAATTTATTTGTTCCAAGTGCGGTAATTACGAATACAAGACTCAGGAATGGGGAAAAGTCTCTAAAGGAGCAAAATATAGATTTGAAGCTAAATGCTCAAAATGCGGTAATGCTATAAAAGTTGAAAAATTAAAGTCTGCTAAAAAGTAATTTTTAAATCTAAAACATATATTTCTTTTATGCCTCAGTGGCTCAGCTTGGTAGAGCGTTTGCTTGGTAAGCAAAAGGTCGCGAGTTCAACTCTCGCCTGAGGCTTATTTTTAAATGTTATTGTTCAATACTTTCAAGTACGGGTCCCTAGTATAGCTTGGTCTAGTATACTAGCTTTGGGAGCTAGTGACGAGAGTTCAAATCTCTCGGGGCCCACATGTTTATATTTTTTAGAAGTCAAATAAGGTCTGATAAAATGATACTCTCAGATAGGGACATTAAGAGCTATATTAATACAGGAAAAATTCTAATCGAACCTAAGTTAAAAGATGAACAATTTCAATCGGCTTGGATAGATTTAACACTAGGCAAAGAGTTTAGGATATTTAAAATCACTCAGTCTGCTTTGGTTGACCCAAAGAAACCTGAAGAAATTACAGAGATGATAGCAATAGATGGAGATAAACCCTTTATATTACATCCTGGAGAATTTGTATTAGGAACTGTTAATGAATATATAAAATTCCCAGAAGATTTGGCTGGTGCTGTGGACGGAAGAAGTTCTTTGGGAAGACTTGGAGTAGTCGTTCATATCACATCTACATTTGTTGACCCTGGTTGGGAAGGCAGGCTTGTTCTAGAGATAACTAACGTAGGAAAAATGCCAGTAGCTTTGTATCCAGGAATGAGAATATGCAAGCTTGTTTTTATGAAACTAAGTTCTGCTTGTGAAAAACCTTATTATATGAAAAAAGATGCAAAGTATCAAAAGCAAGACAATGTTGACCAATCAAAAATACACCAAGAATTTTCTAGAAAGGTTTGAATTATTTAGGAAGCGTTGAGTTGGTCGTGTTTGTTTGGTTTGTTATGTTGGTTCCTGTTGTCATAGTCTTGGCAGGTTGGGCTAATCCACCTGATTCGGTTCCAAAAGTCGAAGGCGAAGCCACATTAGGACCTCTATAATAATTTACATAAACAAAGCCAGCGGTAATTATTAGAAGACTTAAACTTAAGACTAAAATAAATTGAATTGGAACTCGCGGTTTTACCAAGCTTTCTCCTTTTTCGGTTAGCTGATAGTATATCCATTTATGCCCTGTTTCCTCTCTTCTTATTAGCCCAGCTTCCTCTAGCCTATCCAAGTGTTCAGTGATTGTGGAAGCTGCTAAATCTAGCTCTTTGGAGAGCTCTGAAGGCATTTTTCTTCTTTTGCTTAGGCTTTTCAGGATATCTAGTCTAGTGTCTGCCGCCAAAGCTTTTAGTGTTTTTCTATCTATTTCCATAGACTAGATTTAATTTTTAGAATTTTATAAGCTTTCATTTTGTTAGGTCTGGACCTAACTATTTTGTTTCTTCTTTTACCATTTCTTTGAAGAATTTCTTAATATCCTCAGGATTCTCTAAACCAAAATAGTTCGCAAACTCTTTTGTAGCTATCAAAGCCTTTGTTCTTGAATGTTTGACTGTTTTAATCAGGCCTTTTTCCTCTAACCTTTTAACATAATCGTAAGCTCTATTACCTATGACCTTAACAACTTCTGACTGTGTTATTGGCTGTTTGTATGCTACTAGCGCAAGGACTCTCAACAATCCTCTACCCAAGTCCTGATATGGTGTCAAGTTCCTTACCATTGGAGCAAGATGTGGCTTGACTCTTATTTGATAGCCTGTGGCAGTTTCTATCAAATGAACGCCATGATGCTCTCCCTCAAACTCTTTCTTTATTTCATCTAGAATCGCTTTTACTTCATTTACATCTGCCTTGAACATTTTCGCCAAATCTTCAACAGAAATAGGGTCGTTGCACATATACAAGGCAGCCTCTATTGCTGATTTTAATTTTTCAGATTTCATCTTTATCCACTTCTTATTTTTATCATTATCTCCTTGAATAATTCTTCTTGAGTTAAATTAATTTTTCCATCCTGAGATAGATGTAACAAAGGCAATAAAGATTCTACTATCTCCTTTCTTCCCCATCTTTTGACAAGCCTTGAGAATTCTATGCTTTCCACCTCGCCTAAAGCAGAATTTATTTGAGTTAGAAGAGCGTTTATTCTTTCAGTTATGTCTTCAACCTCTCCCACTGGCATTACAACGTCAACGGCCCTTCTTATTCTCAGCTTTCTTTCAGTTCTTCGTTCCTGAACCTCGTATGCCTTTCTAAGTGCTGAAAGCAACTCTTCTAAAGAAACATTTCTCAAAGGTATTCTCTTTAAAGGCGGCTGTAATGGAGGGAGAGAGGCTAAGACTCTTAAAGTCTCGTCTGCCTCTTTCTCTGATTCAGGAATTAAAATCTTTTCTTCTTTTTCTGTCAGAACATCCGATTTCATTCTTAACAAGATTGCAGCTATTAGGATGAATCTTGCAGGCATTCTCAAGTCAAGTTCTTCCATTTTTTGTAAATAACCTAGAAAAGCATTTGAAAGTTTTATTATGTCTATCGACCAAGGATCCATTTGTTCTTCTGCTATTATTTTTATAATAACATCTTCCCAGCTTGGCTCAGAAATCATTAGATTAATTAATTGCTGATCAGATAGCATACTCTCTAGTAAAAGCTTTAATATTGATTTCTTATAAATTTATCTAAGAGCGTTATGGCAAAGAAAGTTATTATAATGGGAGCAGCCGGAAGGGATTTTCACAATTTCAACATGTTCTTTAAAGACAACAAAAATTATGAAGTGGTTGCATTTACAGCAGCGCAAATTCCAGGAATAGCTAATCGAGCATATCCGAAAAATCTTGCAGGAAAATTATACCCAAGAGGCATTCCAATTTACCCTGAAAAGTACCTTCAGCAAATGATTAAGAAGTATAATGTTGATGAAGTTGTTCTTGCTTATTCTGATTTGTCTTATAATGACGTAATGAATAAGGCTTCTATAGTTTTAGCGGCAGGAGCAGATTTTAGACTAATGGGACCCGAATCTACAATGCTAAAATCAAAAAGATTTGTGATTTCTGTTTGTGCTGTTAGAACAGGTTCTGGTAAGTCTCCTACATCAAGAAAAGTCTGTCAGCTGCTTAAGTCGAAAGGAGTGAAATTTGTTGTTATAAGACATCCCATGCCTTATGGTGATTTAAGTAAAATGACTGTTCAAAGATTTTCTACTAAATCTGATTTGGAAAAATATGGCTCAACTATAGAGGAGAGAGAAGAATATGAACCTCATTTAGAGGCAGGCAACATAGTTTATGCTGGAGTTGACTACAAAGAGATTCTCAAGCAAGCTGAAAGAGAGGCTGATGTGATAGTTTGGGATGGTGGAAACAATGACTTACCATTCATAAAACCAAACCTTCATATAGTTGTTGCGGACGCACGCAGGCCTGGACATGAACTTATGTATTATCCAGGCGAGGCAAACCTTAGAATGGCTGATGTTGTCATCGTAAATAAAGTTGATACAGCCAACCCTGTTGACATAGAAACTGTCATAAGCAATGTTAGTATGGTTAACCCCAAAGCAACTATCATAAAATCTGCAATGCCTGTATTCGTTGATAAGCCAGAATTAGTAAGGGGAAAAAGAGTTCTTGTCATTGAAGACGGCCCAACATTAACTCATGGTGGATTAAGTTTTGGAGCCGCAAGTATAATCGCTAAAAATCTTAACTCATATATGATTAGTCCAAGGGAAAAAGCAGTAGGCTCTATAAGAGAAGTCTACTCACAATACCCACATCTAGGGGCAATCCTACCTGCAATGGGTTACTCGAGAAAGCAGATAGATGAGTTAGAGCAGACTATTAACGCGGTAGAGTGCGATTCTGTTCTTATTGGAACGCCAGTCGACTTAAGAAACCTATTAAACATAAACAAACCTGCTGCAAGAGTTAGATATGAGATACAAGAGATTGGTAAGCCTAACTTAGAAGACATTTTAAACAAGTTTTTACGAAAGGTTTAAATCCTTTTGCTTTTATTACCTATTTAGTGATTACATGTCTAGTATAACTGCAGAGTACGTAATTGTCAACTGCCAACCCAGAGCTAAATATAGAAGACAAGATGATGGAAAAGTTACAGGATTTGCTATAACAACAACTGAGGAATATCCTGAACTTGATGCAGAAACACTTCAAACAGAAATTTTAGTTCCACATATTTCTAGAGAAGGTAAAAAAAGAATAAAAGAAGTTTTTTCAGATGAACAAGGTATAGATATGAAATTTGATTATATTAAACGTGAAGAAGCTGAAAAAAAGTATCTTCAAAAAGAAGAAATCTTCTCAGTACCATCAGGTAAAAAACTTGCAAGAATTACAGTATCAGGTCTTCCAGCAGACTACAAAACACTTGACCCTTTGGCAGATTTAGATAGAATATTAGGTCTTCCAGATCATAAAGCAGAAAAGCCCCTTTATTCATCTCCTACTAAAGATTAACTTGGCATCTTTATTCCTATTATTTGGGACTCTCCATCGTTCATTGACACGCCATAAACACAGTCAGCAGATTGCATTGTAGTTTCATTATGAGAAATTACTATAAATTGGGAATTTACTGAGTATTTTTTTATTAGTTCAACTGTCTTTTTAGTGTTTGGCTTGTCTAATGCAGCGTCTATTTCATCTAAAATATAAAATGGTGCAGGCTTAAACCTTTGAATAGCAAACAAGAAGGCTAAGGCAGTTAAAGTTTTTTCACCACCTGACATTAAGTCTATATTCATTAATTTCCTTCCAATTGAGCTAGCCTCTATCAAAAGACCGCTGTCCAATCCACCAATAAGCCTTATGTCAGCTTCCCCACCCATCAAGTCGTGGAAAACGATTTTAAACTGTTCCCTTATCCCTTCAAGCGTTTTCATAAAAACTTCCTTTCTTTTTCCTTCGATTTCAGCCATTATCTCAAGAATTTTATTTCTCTCATCTGTTAACTTGTCGACCTTTTCCTTTAATTCATCATAAATAAATTTTTGCTGACCATATTCTTCTAGGGCTTTCATATTCAGCGCGCCAAGAGAGTTTATAGCGCCCATTGTTTCCCTAATTTTATTTTCAAGAACAGCAGGTGAAAACTTATAAGTTTCTGATTTTTTGTAGTTTTCAAATTCTAGTTTTAAATTATCTAACTCAGCTTCAAGCCTTGCCTTCTTAATTCTTATCCTATTTATCTCTTCCTGAGAATTCATCTTCTGGTCAAAGAGCTCTCTTCTCTTTGTTCTTAACGACTCATATTTCTGTTCTGTTAGCTCCCTTTCTTTCTGCATTTCAGTAACTTCTTTGCTGCCTGTTTGCTCTTGAGCTGATATACTTTCGAATTCTCTATTTAATTTTATTATCTCTTCATCTAACAACTTTATTTCTTTTTCCAATTGAACTTTCTTTAAAGAATAATTTTTAATATCATCAGTATCAGTGAAAACTTTCTTCCTGACATAGAAACCACCTATTATTGCTCCGGATCTTTCAACCAAGTCGCCATCCAGCGTTACGTAACGTGCTTCACCTATCCCAAGTTTCCTAGCAGTCTCAATTTTATCGACCACCAAAGTCTCTCCTAGAACAAAGGAAAAAGCATTAAGATATTTTTGGTTGAATTCTATCAATTCCAAAGCTATTCCAATAACTCCTTCCTTTCCTAAGAATTTCTTTAATTGATTGCTGTCTCTAGGTCTTATCTTATCCAAAGGAAGGAACGTTGCCCTACCTATCCTGTTTTTCTTCAAATGATTTACACATTCCACCGCAACGTTTTGATCAGAAACCACTACATCGTACAAGTGAGATCCTGCCGCAACCTCTATTGCAGTTTGATATTCATTTGGAACCTTAGATAAAGAGGCTATAGTTCCATAAATTCCTGTCCATCCTAATTTTAAGACTTCTTGAACAGCCTTGCTTACATTGCTTTCAGACTCTTTTTGTTTTAATATCTCTAATCTTCTAATTACATCGTCAATTCTTTCCATCTCTAATCTGTCAAATTCCATCTTGTCTCTTCTTCTATTTATTTCAAATCTTATTCTTTCAACTTCCTTTATTACAACAATGTCCTTGCTTCTATCAAAAAGTCTTTTGGAAATAACACCTCTTTTCTTTTCAAGTTCTTCTATTTCTTTGTCCACGTCTTTTAACTCATTATCAATCTCGCCAGAAGTTATTTCAAATATTTTCTTATCAAGTTTTGCCATCGCTTCTTCTGCTTCTTCTAGCTTCTGCTTTGCCAATGATGCTCTTAACTTATCCAACTCGACGGTTAGTCTTTGATATTCTTCTGCGGCTTTCCTCTCCTTTTCAAGTCTTTCTAAATTCGCCCTCTTTTCCATCAGGACTATGCTTGACTCTTTTAATCTTTCTTCAACTGTCATAAGCTCTCTTTGAGCCTTTTCCCTCTTTTCATCAAACTCCATTATACCAGAAATCTCATCCATCATTTCCCTTCTTTCTAAAGGACTCATTTCGATAACATCAGTAACATCACCTTGAAGAATTATGTTGTGTCCTTCCGATTGAATTCTAGCAGGCCTTAGAATCTCTTGAATCGTCTCTCTTGTAACTGTTCTGCCATTTATCTTATAGATAGAAATTCCTTTCTGGTTTATTTTTCTAGTAAGTATTACTTTGTCTTCTTCAACTGGGAATTCTTTATCAGAGTTATCAAAATATAATGAGACCTTAGCAAACTCGGCAGGCTGTTTATTTTTACCACCACGGAAAATCATTTCCATCATTCTATCTGCTCTAAGGCTTTTAGCAGAAGTTCTACCCAAGACAAAGCACAAGCCATCAATAATATTGCTTTTTCCACTTCCGTTAGGACCTGCTATTACAGAGAAATTGCTCGGAAACGTTATTAGTGTCTTTTTTGCAAATGATTTAAATCCCTGTATCTCAAGTTTTTCTATTCGCGTCACTCTATCACTAAGAATAATTATAGTTTATCTGAATTATTTATTTGTGTCTTATAATAAATGCTTTGCTAAAGTAACTAATCTAGGCTTTCTCATTAAGACTTTGGCTAGGATAGAGAGTTTAGAACCTCTGGAAAATTCTATCAAGTCTTCTGGTTTCAGAACATTCGCTAAATCATTCAGATCTTCATCAGAAAGTTTCTCAACAACTTCTCTTAGTTTTTCAATGTTTCTCATTTTATTTCCTCTCTCTTCCCACCATAACTTGTTGAATTTTGATAAGTATTTTTCAGAGACATCGTTCTTCTTCAAGGCATCAGAAATGACATCTGCAGCTAATCTTCCAGAGATTATAGCCTCTTTCATGCCACCACCATGTATTGGATTGACCTGATGGGCAGCTTCCCCACAGACCAAGAACCCGTTAGCAACCATGTTCTCTAGCATTCCTCCAACGGGAACACAACCAGCATTAACTTCGATTATTGAACCTTTTTTGATTTCAGGATTAGCGTTTATAAAATTATCTAAATAAAATTTTGCAGTTTTTTCTCCAGGTATAACCCCAACTCCAACATTTGCCCTTTCCTTTCCTTTTGGAAATATCCAGGCATATCCACGGGGAGCTATCTTATTTCCCATAAAAATATGAATAAAACCTGAATCCATGTCAATCCCAGACATTTCATACTGCAAGCATGAGTCGATTAGATTTGGTTTAGAGTAAATACCCAATGCTTGCTTTCTTAAAGGGGATTCTGCTCCAGTTGAACAAACTATCATTTTTGCCTTTTCCTCAAAATCCTCTCCAAAGAATTCTCCTTTAACTCCTGTAAAATAACCATTGTTCTTTATTAGACTAGAAATTAAAGTGTTGGCTTGAATCTGCGCTCCAGCTTTCACTGCTTCTTCTGCCAACCATTTGTCAAAAACCTTTCTCTCAAGGACAAAGCCACCATATTCTAAGACAGCTTCTAAATACTTTCCATTGGGAGCATAAATTCTTGCACCTTTTACCCTTTGAGCGATGCACCTTTCAGGAATTTTTCCTATTATTTCTTGTGTTCTTTCGCCCAATCCTTCTCCGCAACGCTTCGGAGAGCCTATCTCCTGCCTTTTATCAAACACCTTTACAGCAAATCCGTTCTCCGATAGCTTTTTTGCGCAAGCAGTCCCAGATGGACCTGAACCAATTATTATGACGTCGTAATCAGTCATTTTTCAACCCTTATAGCTTTTATAGGACAAACTTTTTCACATATACCGCATAACGTGCACAACTTATCATCATGAATTATATTCTCTTTTAGCTCTAAAGCTGCGAAAGGACAAACAGAAACGCATCCTCCACAACGAAGGCATTTTTTGTTGTTTATAGTCCAAGACATTGAATCAACTTTGAATTTGAAAATATATAAATAATTATGGCAAGAGGCGCTCTGGGTCTCTTGCAAACAATACAGCCTCTTTGATATTAGAAAGATTTAGAAGCTTCATGGTAAATCTCTCTATCCCGATTGAAAAACCACCCATAGGAGGAACTCCATACTTGAAGAAATCTGTGAACCATTTGAAGTTCTCGGGTTTTAGCTTCTTTTCCTTGATGTTTTTCATTATTTCATCATACCTATGTTCACGCTGCCCACCAGAAGAGAGTTCAAGACCTTTGTAGATGAAATCAACGCTTCTAGCCCACTTTGGGTCTTCGTCCACTCTCATAACGTAGAACGGTTTTACGCTGAACGGAAATCTGTTTATGAAAAAGAATTCGCTGCCATACTTATCTCCGACATATTCTGTCAGCGCTTCCTCAGCCTCCCTTGTCAGGTCTTCTCCGACTCTTATCTTTACTTTCAAGTCTTTAAGGATATCGTAAATTTCAGGGAATCTCAACTCCGGAAATGGCTGTTTTGGCAATCCTAGCTCAATCTTCAAGGTCTTTAATTCCTCTTGACACGTCTCAATAATATGCTTCAAGGTTGCAATCATGAGATTTTCTTCCAGTCTTATTGTATCAACCTCATCTCTTATGAAAGATATTTCAGGAGCGCAAGTTCTGTGCTCGCATAAATGATAAACCGTATGAGACTTCTCGGCTCTCCAACTAGGTCCTAAATCATAAATCTTTTCAAGTCCAGCAGCCATCAAAAGCTCTCTATGCAACTGTGGGTCCTGTCTGAGATATGCCCTTTTTCCGAAGTAAGGAATTTCAAACATGTCTGAACCGCCTTCTGAAGAGCCGCCTATCAATGAAGGAGTATAAACTTGAACAAAGCCGTTCTTGTTAAGGAAGGTTTGCATTCCTTCGATTATCTTGGCCTGGATTTTAAAGACAGCTAAATTCTCAGGTTTTCTAAGGTCCAAAACCCTAGCATTCAAGCGAGTTGTCAGATCTGCCGGAGTCTTCTTGGTCTCCAACTCCAAGGGAAGTGGAGATTCAGAAACATTAATTATTTTTAACTCAATTGGTATTATCTCTACGCCGTTAGGTGCTTCCTTGTTTGCTTTGACCGTTCCTTTAATGGCAACAACATCCTCCCTACCAAGTGTTTCAATTTTTTCTATGGTATTAGATTTAACCAGACCCTCTTTTGAAGTTATCTGAACAAAGCCTTCTCTGTCAGCCAGCTTGATGAACTTTAGTTTGCCTATATCTCTAAGTTCCCTGACCCATCCCATTACAATAATTTCCTTACCATCCAATTCTGGACTCACATCTCTAGAATAATGAGTTCTTTGCCATTCTCCCAAACTTTCAATCATTAAATCATCCTAATAATTTTTTAATAGCATTTTTCACAAAATCATAAATTATAAAATATTATCCAAACTATAAACCATACAAAAAGATATAGCCAACCACCGTTAGACCAAAACCAGTTAAACTTTTCATTTATCTTGAAAATTACTTTGAATATCTGTGATCCTATATATAGGAAGATAAATGCTAGAGCTAAAGATAGATAATTGTTCATTAAAAAGTAACTTGCATATCCTATTATTATTCCTAGTATTGTAAATGCAACGGTTGTTTTGTTTTCAACTTTCATAGTGCACCTCTTTTAATTTATTGTTTGTATTCTTTTAATGTTTTCTGTTCCTTCTTAGACTTTAAGCCATCTACTGTAACCCACGAATGTCTTATAAACTCTAAATGTTTCTTCTCTTTTAAAGATTTTTTTATAAACTCTATGCTTCTGATGTCATGCGAATAACCAACACCAAAGTCGAATCCGACTATTTTCTTTATTTTTTCTACTTCTCTGTCACGATCGACCTTAGCTATTATTGAAGCTGCTGAACATACTGGATAACGTTCATCACAGTAGTTCTCAGCAATTATTTCGGTATGATTTTTAGCTAAATTTAAAAGGATTGCTTTGAATTTTTCAGTTGAAGCTTGAGGAGTATCAACATAAGCTTTGTCTGCTTTCATAATCTTTATTATTTGAGCCATTTTTTCTGCTTCTATAATATTTAGATTTTTTTCTTTTCTTGATTCATCTATTTCCTTAGCAGAAACCTGTATAGCAACATAATCTTTTGCAATTTTCTTGATTAATGGATAAATTCTTCTCCTTTGTGCCGGAGAAAGCATTTTGCTGTCCTTGACACCCATTTTTCTTAATTCTTCATGATCTTTTTCGTCTATCATCACGCCTGCTATAACCATTGGCCCTATAACAGAGCCGCGTCCAGCTTCGTCGATACCCAATATCGTTTTCATGAGTTAACCTTTAAGATTTACATAAACTTATATAACTTTCAATCTCTTATAATTTAAGCACAGCGGGGTAGGGCAGCCTGGAGTGCCCGTCGGGCTCATAACCCGAAGGTCAAAGGTTCAAATCCTTTCCCCGCTACCTTTTTTATATTAATCAGCCATTTATTATTCTTATGAAGAAACTAAAAGTAGGATTGTTTTCTTTTACGAGTGATGAGGGCTGTTCGATTGTTTTCATAGAACTTATGAATGACCATTTCTCTGATTGGGAGAAGACTATAGATTTCAAGTACTTTAAGCTATTAAAGTCGAAGAACGAGCTAAAGAATTTGGACGTGGCTTTTGTTGAAGGTGCGATATCAACATTCAAAGAAGAGAAGAAATTAAAGGAAATAAGAAAGAAGTCAAAAAGGCTTGTAGCAATCGGAAGCTGTGCTGTTAACGGAAGTCCCTCAAACCAGAGGAATTTTTTTAGTGATGATACAAAAAAGGAAATAAAAATCATATTAGATAGATTCGGTCATAGAGATAAAGTTTCTGCTCTTAATGAGATAGTAACTGTTGATGAAAATGTTCCTGGATGTCCAATGGACGAAAACAAATTTTTAGAAGTTTTAAGCAAATATTTGAAAGAGTTTAAAGTGATTTAATGCATCAAGATTTTGATATTGCAATAGATGATTTAAGCAAGATAGAGGGGCATGCATCCTTAGATGTAAAGGTAAGAAAAAATAAAGTTGAGAATGTTAAGCTAAAAATTAGCGAGAATAAGAGATTCTATGCTCAAGCGATAAGAGGCAAGCAATTTGAAAATGTTCCTCAGCTAGTCGCAAGAATATGTGGAACATGCAGCATCGCGCATCTAACATGTTGCACTGAAGCTGTTGAGAAAGCTTTGAACATAAAACCTTCCCAACAAACTTTATTGTTAAGAAAACTGATGATGTATGGGATGATGATAAGAGACCACGCAATGCACCTTTACTTGTTCTGTTTACCAGATGTTTTTGGAAAAGATTCTGTACTTGACTTTGATGAGAGACAACATGAGTTAGTTCATCATGCATTCGAGGTAAAGAAGGTAGGTAATGATTTATCTAAGCTTATTGGCGGAAGGGCTGTTCACCCCCCTTATGCACAGATTGGTCAGTTCTCACGTTTACCTGACAAGGATGAAACCAATAAGGTTATTGAAGAATTGAAGAGAGTAAGGGCTGATATTTTTGAAATAGTAAGAATTTTCTATGATTGCTCGTTTTCATTCAGAAAAAGGACGAGGTTTGTAGCTTTAACAACTCCTGATTTCAGCTTCCTTGAAGGAACGATAAAGTCATCTCAAGGACTTGTGATTCCAGAGGCACATTATTGGGAACACTTGCAAAGAGTTATAATTCCTTACTCTCAAGCTGCAGGATTTGAGTTAGAAGGTAAAGACTTTATGGTCGGGGCATTAGCTAGAATGAACTTGAACAGAGACAAGCTTCATAAAGAGACTAAAAGAGACTTGGCAAAATACATCAGAATGTTTCCCTCTGAAAATATTTATCATAACAACTTAGCCCAAGCAATAGAGATAATGCACTGTATAGACCATTCAATAGAAATTTTAGAAAGTAACGAATTTAAGAATGAACCAAAAACTGAATTTAAAGTAAAGGAAGGTAGGGGTGTAGGCGTAATAGAAGCGCCTAGAGGAACGCTTTATTATGCTATTTCTCTAGATAAGGATGGAAAGATTGATTATGGAAACTTTGTTATACCAACAGCTCAGAACCAGATAAAGATGGAGAATGACATCAGAACTCTAGTCTACCAGAATCTAGACAAGAGCAAGCCTTTCATAAGATACGAGATTGAGAAGTTGATAAGGGCTTTTGACCCTTGCATGACGTGCGCAACTCATTTTCTTAAAGTAAATTGGTTATAATCAATTTTTTTAATTGTTCAAAGGCTTCTTTTTCTTTAATGTTTGGAGGAATTCCAAATATCCTAACTTTGTCAATCATTTTCATTTTTTTAAAGAGTTTTAGATTGTATCCTAAATCAAAGTCATGTAAAGAATAGATTTTGCTTGTTGTAATTTTTTCTATATCATCTATTAATTCGACTTTGTTTATTCCTTTGACTGTATCAATTATGCTCAGTTCTTTTTCCAAATCCAAGTCTTCGACTGTGTCAAATTCCTTGAACTGCAACGAAGGAAATTCTTTTTTTAATTTGTTTATTAGCTTCAATGGCAGACTGTCTTCTTTTACTAAAGGATTGCCGAAGACGTAGATTGTTTTCATATTATCAAATGCTTCGAGATTCGCTTTTAATATTTGAAACGAAATACGCTCCCACCAGAATTAGTGCAGATCCCATTATTTGAGTATAAGGAGTTGGCTCGTTCAGAAAACCGGCTCCAATTAAAAATGAAATGACTGGAGATAACAGGAGTAGTATTGAAGCTTTGGAGACGTTTATGAGTTTTAGGCTCCAGTACCATAATAAAACATAACTGAAAAGGATTATTGTAGAAATTCCTATATTGATTAACTGTTGAGAGTTTAAACTCATCAGGGCTTCAAACTTCCCTAGTATCAAGACAATCGAAAGAAGTATAACACCGCCGAAAAACATTCTTGCGAAAGAAACAATGAAATTGCTCTCTTTAATCATGACTTTTCTTGCTATTATATTTTCTATAGCCCACAGAACTGTCGCACCTATAATCAGCAAGTCTCCTAAGGATGGATTCAACCATAGCGGATCAGAAGCTATATCAGAATAATATATGGCAGCTGTTCCTATGAGCATAAGTAAGATGCAATATAGATGTTTTTTGGTTATCTTTTCTTTCAAAAAAAGGAAAGCAAGAACAATTATGTACAACGGCATGGTTTTATGCAAAAAGGCTGCCCTACCAGAAGTTGTCAATTTTAGACCGTCGAAAAACAGAAGGAATGCAAAAGCTCCTCCTATTATAGCTATCAAAGCCAGATATTTTATGTTGATTTTTTTATCAATACGCTCGTGCCTAAAACGAGTTATTGCAAGAAAAACTACCCCTATGATCAATGACCTGATAGAAGTAAAGACTAAAGGGTCTAGATTAACAACAAATATTTTGTTTAAGGGAATAGAGACTCCGCTTATTATTGCTGCCAATAAAGCTAGTATGGTTCCTTTTGTCTCTTTATTCATGTTATCATTATTTAGCTATTTGATTTAAAATAATTCTCCTTTAGTTTCCAGAGTTTTTTTAACATGCTTTCGCTTATTTTTTCTACAGTAAAGCTTCTATGAACTACCACACAGTCTCCTATTCTTAGGTTTTGTATAAAGTTTGTTCTGTATTTTTTCTTTCCGATTATTGTTTTAATCAAAGCTTCCTTGTTTTTTATTTTCAGAATCTTTCCTGGAAACACTCTACATTGCAAAGGATTAAAATCATTGAACAATTCATACCTGCTGTCTACGATTTTATCATGTTCAAACAGAAAATATCTCCTTACAGCAATCTCGTCTATAGATTTTTTCCTTGCTCTTCTTGCTATTTTTTCACACATTGCATGGGCGGTTTTAAAAATCTTTTCAGGATGGCGACTTACTTTCCTGTTAAGAGATATACTTCTTATCGAATCTTTTATTAATTTCTTGGATACAGTACCTCTTTCAACCAAAGTATCCGCACAGGGCAATGAATATTTTAAGAAAAGCATTCTAGAACTGTCATTCTTGAAGTCCATAATAATAAATGTTCTCTGTCTTAAATAATCATTATGAAAGAATTTGTTCTAAAGCTGGCAAGAGAAGCCATAGAAACTTATGTCAAGACAGGTAAGAAGATTTCTATTCCTGATAGATATCCAAAGGAACTTGACGAGAAAAAAGGTGTCTTTGTGACCATCTACAAGAAACCAAAAGAGCTTCGTGGATGCATAGGCTTTCCTTATCCTCAGATGCCTATTATAAGAGGTCTTATAGAAGCTTCTATAGAGGCATGCGGGGATCCTAGGTTCTCTCCGCTCTCAAAAGAAGAGCTTAAAGACATTTGGATTGAGGTTTCCATACTTTCAAAGCCAGAACTGATAGAGGTTAAGAGCCAGAAAGACTGTCTCAAGGAAATAACCCCTAGGAAAGATGGATTGATAATGCAAAAAGGCTATTGCTCAGGCCTACTTCTTCCTCAAGTCTGGGAGGAGATACCAGAAAAGGAGGATTTTCTAGAAGCACTCTGTATGAAAGCAGACTTGCTAGCAGACGAATGGTTTGATCCTTCCACCAAGATATACAAGTTTAAGGTTAAAGCATTCAAAGAATGTTGATAAAAAGAACGTTAATTGTCGTTTATAATCGATAGTTTTATCATTAGGCTTTTTATAATAAGTATAGGTGAAAACAAATGGCAAAAAAAGCAGAAGGATGGGTAAAACTTAGTGGCTATCTATTCTTGCTAGGAATTTTAATATCAATTGTAGCAGGAGTATTCGCGGCATCTTTAGTAGCATACCAAACAGCTATACACAGTTTGTTAGCAGTTTTCGGTTTACTAATAGGTTTACTAGGCGCTGCAGGGATGGGAACTATTGATAGAACTGACACACAAATATTCTTACTAGCAGTAGTAGCATTAGCAGCAGCTGGCGGTTCAGGCGCAGTTTTAAGAGAAATACCTACGATAGGACCTTGGTTGACATCTATTGTCGGTTACATAGCAATCTTAGTATTGCCAGCAGCAGTGATAGTTGCATTAGAAGCAATTTGGAGAACAGGCTCAGCAAAGTTCTAGTGACATTATCCTTTTATAAATTTTCCTTTTCTTTTTTATTTTTCTTAAACCTAATAAATTCTATGGGTTTTTATATAAAACTAAAGAGCAAGTTAGAAAAAAGACTTGTAGAGAAAGAGTCAAATAACTTACCTCGCGGCTACCAGATTGTAGGTAAGATTCTTCTGATAAAGTTAAAACCAAACTTATTAAAGCATAAAAAAATTATAGGTAATGCAATTCTAAACTTATTTCCTTACGTCCATACAGTTTGCTTAGTAAAAAATATAGGCGGTATAAAAAGAAAGCCAAAAATAGAGATAATAGCAGGTTGTAAAAATACTCAGACTATACATAAAGAGCATGGATGTCAATTCTTGATAGACGTTTCAAAGGTTATGTGGTCTCAAGGTAACAAAGAAGAGAGAATGAGGTTGACCAAGTTTATCAAACCTGAAGAGATTATAGTTGACATGTTTTCTGGTATAGGTTATTTCTCGATATTTATAGCAAAATATTGCAAACCAAAGGAAATTTATGCAATAGACATAAACCCAGAAGCATTGGAATTTTTGAGAAAGAATATCTGGCTAAATGATGTTGAGAACAGTATAGAGATTTTGCAAGGCGACTGCAGAAAGTTTGCTAATTTGCTAGAAAATACAGCAGACAGAATAATAATGGGTTATTTGTTTAAAACTGAAAAATTTTTGCCTTATGCATTTAAGATTGCTAAAAATAATGCTTTCATTCATTTACATAGAACAGTAAAAATTGAAGACATAGAAAAAATAAAGAAAAAAATTGTTGAAATTGGAAAAAAGAGTAAATGTAAAATAAAAATAATAAATGCCAACAAGGTAAAGTCATATGCTCCAAAAATCTGGCATGTTGTTTTTGACTTAAAAATAATAAAAAAACGAAGAGTTTAAATCTTTTTCTATTGATATAATAAATCAGTGATTTTGATGGGTTTTTTACGTAAGAAAGAACAAAAAACTGGAGCTGTAGAAAAATCTGTAGCATATAGTGGTTGGTGGAAAACACAACCTTTAACTCTCGAAGGAGACCATATTCCTTATAATAATGTTGTAGAAGAAATAAAAGGAAAAACAGAAAGTAGAGATATGGTTAAAATATGGAAGGAAGCTAAAATATCTTTCGGCTTTCCAGAGGATGTTTTACCTAATATTGCATATGTTACTAGAGAAGATGGAAAAAAAGTTGAAATACATATAAAGGGAACTCAAGAATATGTAAAAAAAGTATTAACTGAAAATAAAGAAAGAATTGAAAAATGTTATGCAGTAAAAATTAATTTAGATGAGGTTAAATTACAATCTGAATAAATAATTTTAATATCTAATCTAACTTTTTTTATTCTTGGGGCATAAGGCAAGACATCTTGTCTGCCAACAATTTTGTATTTTATTTCATGTTTTTTTGCTATTTCTTTAACCTTTTCCTCAAAATCTTTGAACTTCTCATTTGATAAACCATATAAATGGATTATAGTTCCTTTTTTAGAATGTGAAAAAGCTACATCTAAATAATCAATTGCCTTTTCAACCAAAGGCATTACTATTCTATCAACTTTTCCTATTACCTTTACTTTTCTAACGTCTCTTAGGATTGGGATAATCTTTTTTTCTACATGATTTAGTTTGATGTTTTCCAAAGCATATTTATGAGCAGCTGGATTTATTTCTACGGCATAGACTTTACTAACTAAAGTCTGTTTTTTTGCAATTGCTATAGGATAAGGGCAAACGCCTGAGAACATAACAAGAACTTCTTCTCTAGGTTTTACCATTTCAGCAATTCTCTGTCTTTCCGTTGATTCTCTAGGTGAGAAGTAAGCTTTTTGGGGGTCTATTTTTAGAGAATAACCATATTCTTTGTGAATAACTTCTGTGTTCTTTTCTCCTGCTAAAAGTTTACAAGGATAAAGCCTGAAGACATCCTTTCTTTCAGAAAGTTTCTGTAAAACCGATTTCACGGCTTTGTGTCTTTTCATTATTTCCTTTGCTATCTTTTTTGGGTTCTTGATATTGACTCCAAGCAAGGCTACTGATTTTTCCTTACTACCGATTATGTCATAAGCTATTCGCATAAAAATCATTTCATCCATGGTACTGGAACTTCTTCAACTCGCCATTTCTGTCTTATAAGGCTTTTTTCTAAAGGAATGGCTTCACCATATTTATATTCTAGAGCACCTGTCCAAGATATGTTTATACCACAATCGCCTGCATATTCATTAGGAACAACGAAAGTTTTTGCTCCTCTTTCTTCTGTCATGATTTTTATCATTTCCTGCAATCTTTTGTTAGCAGCTACGCCACCAACTAGCATAACCTCTTCTTTATCAGTATGAGCAACAGCCCTTTCCGTAACTTCCGTTAGCATTGCAAAACAGGTTTCTTGAAAAGAATAAGCAACATCCTCTGACTTGACTCCTTTATTATATTTCTTAACAGATTCGGTTGTCAAACCAGCAAATGACAAATCCATCCCCTTAACAACATAAGGCAATTCAATATACTTCCCATCTTTAGCTAATCTCTCAATCGCAAGTCCGCCAGGTATAATAGACAAATCTAGATTTAAACCACGAGCTAAAACGTCTAAAGCATTTCCTATCGGAATGTCTTGAGTCTCCCCAAAAACCCTGTATCTACCTTCGGTAAAAGCTATTATTTGCGTGTTGCCTCCAGAAAGATAAAGAACAACTGGGTCTTTTGCTTCGGTGGTAAGCTTACCAATTTCTATATGAGCGATACAGTGGTTAACTGAGAATAAAGGTTTTCTCAGTCTTAATGAAAGTGCCCTTGCAAAAACAGCTCCTATTCTCAGGCATTGAGGCAAGCCAGGACCTGCAGAAAAACTTATTGCATCAACGTCTTTCAAATTTATCTTTGCTGTGCTCAGAGCTTTTTCTAGAATTTGACTTGCAATTAATGAGTGATGCTCAGCTGCTTCTCTAGGAATTATACCAGATCCTTTCTTAGGAATATATATTGTTTTTTCATTGGCAATTATTTTTTTATCATCTACTATTCCTATACCAAATGTATGAGAAGTTGATTCTATACCTAGAACAATCATTTTATCCCGTTATAGACAATTAATCTGTCTTTTTAACTTTAATTTCAGAGTAATGGCACTTTCCACAAGTAACCCTATTTCCATAATCAGCTAGCATAGTTCCTGCTCCGCATCTTGGACACCATTTTCCCTGAGCTTTTCCATCTTTATATTTCTTCCAAATCTGGATGTTTTTGTGCTTACTTTTACTATGTGGTTTTTTACCACCCTCTTTCTCTGCCATTTAATCACTCTTCTTTCTTCTCTTCCTTTTTCTCTTCTTTTGGTTTCTCTTCTTTAGGCTTTGCTTCCTTCGGTTTTTCAGCCTTTTCTTTTTTAACCTCTGAATAAATAGGAACTTTCTTCTCTTTCCATATCTTTATCCAAGCTTTTCCTCTAGGAGTTCCAAACTCAGAAAATATTTTTGTTATTTCTACATTATCTATACTCGCCTTAAACTCTTCTGATAATATCTTCTGAAGCTCTGCCTTACTAATAGTAGCTTTTCCATTATAATCCAATGAAACTATAATTTCCTTTCTTTTTAACAAAGGATTTTCCTTCTCAACTAAGACTTGTACCTTCATTTTAATCACTTATTTTATACGTGTTAACAATATAAATTTATGTCATTTTTAAGGAGTTTAACTGTTTTTATAATATCTTTTGTATTCACAACATTTATTTTTATAGCAATAACGTCTCAAACCATGGGTAACCTTATTCAAAAGAATTCTGTAAAAGGGTTCTTAAATACAGAGGGTACGAAACTTATAGGTCAGCAATGTGAAGAGCAATGCAGTCAATTTACTGAAAATAGTACTGAATGTTTGCAAGAATGCGAAACGTATCTAGCTAACCAGACAGGAGTACTTGTAGACAAAGCCACTGATGAAATTTATCAAAGAAATTTTTTTGGAATTAATTTGAATGAAGTTTCTTCTACTGCCTCTGATTATCTTATATATCTTATCATTGGAATAATTTCTGGATTATCATTATTCATTGCTTCTAAAACTCCTTTTTCTACCTTGGGAAAAAATATGATATCAATCTCAATTTCACTCTTTGTTTTAGTTCTTTTCATGCGCACGATTGTAGTAATTGTGAATGTTCCGATGGATATCGGAAAGGATTTTATAAATTATCTTTCTCCGGGGCTTGATCAACAAGTGAAATACGGAATAATTTTGTTGATCATAGGGATTGTCTTACTAGTAGTCAACTATATTATAAAAAAGAAGACTCTTAAAAAGAAATAACTATTTTATTCTAACAGCGTACTTGCCTGCGGCGGTTACGCCTGCTTCTTTTGCAATCTCGGACTCGGCATTAAATATGACTATAACACCTTTCCAACTTGATGTTAATTCGCTGTTCTTGCAAGCAGGACAAAGGTTTCCTTTTAACAGCCTTCTACAGCTTTTACAAGCCTTTTCTGTCATTTCTTTCCACCCCTTTTCTTCCTTTCTTTTGGCTTTTCTTCCTTTGGTTTTTCAACCGTCTCTAGCCATTTAATTGACCCTAGCATTGGCTGCCTCATGGTTAAGCCTAGTTTGCTTTGTTCCTTAAAACTGATAGAAATTATTCTAGCTCTGACTGAATCCCCTTCTTTTAGTATCTTTCTAGTTTGCTTTCCGACTAGTTGTGAGTTCTTCTCGTCGTAACTTACAAAATCATCCATAATCTGTGAAACATGAACCAACCCGTCAAGAGCACCACATCTTACAAAGGCCCCAAACTCAGTTATATCCACAACTTCACCCTCTACAACTTCATGCTCTTTAGGCATCCAAGTTAAAAGTTTAAATGAAACAGGATAGTAAACTGAAGGATCTCCTGGAAGTATCTTGCCCTCTCCAACCTTTTCTATGTCAGTTACTGCTAGAATTACTCCTACATCATTATCTATTTTTCCTTCGAATTTTTCTTCTATAGACTCTCTAACAGCCTGTTCAGTATCAAGGTTGAGTTTGGTTGGAGATACTGGTATCTCCTCCTCCGCTGTTACTATTTGGTACATTTTCTTTTTTCCTCCCTTTGAAAATAAAAGCTAAAAGACATAAAATCAAATAAAAAAATATTATATCAATTAGTAAGAATGGTATATTAAAGTTACTTGCTGATGTTCCTTGTATTGAAATGTAAACTAAAGGCCATCCAAGGAAAATATTACTTTGACCTGTAAGGATTTTTAAAGGATCTGAAAAATATGGTATAACCCCTATCAATGAAAATAAAAATAATAAAATTATAATCCCTAAAATTTTTCTTGAAGTTAGTTTAAAGTATTCTTTCATTCAAATACCCTTTTGTAAAGTTCTAAAGCACGTTCAAAAGACTTTTTAGCATGATTTGTCCCAAAAAAATCCTGGAATTTCTTTCCTTTCAGTTCTTCTAAAAAGTTCTTCAACTCTTCTAATTCTTCCTCATTTAAGGTTAATAAATCTTGCGTTTTTTCAAGCATCTTATCACCTATCAAGACTGTTATAAGGACGTCATCTGGTATCGTTCCTTTAAGTCTTATCAATCCTATCGGCCTAGCTTGAACAACTATGCCTTGCTCAAGATGTTCTACTGTCAGAACCAAGGCATCTAAAGGTTCTGCGTCAATATGATGAGTTTTAGGGATAAAACCATAGGAACCAGGGAAGGGTTGAGATAAAACTTTCTTTAGAATAAATGCCTCTGATTTCTCATCGAATTCACAGTAACTTTTAGAACCTTTCTCTGAGGTTATAAAAACATTTATTTTGTCTGATGAACCTGGTTGCAGTTTATTTATCTCCATCATATCACTAAGCAATTATAGGAGCTATAATTAATGCTACCAAAGACATTACGACGAGGAGAGTATTTATTGATGGCCCTGCTGTATCCTTGAATGGATCGCCGACTGTATCGCCGATTACTGCGGCCTTGTGAGCTTCTGAACCTTTACCTCCGAAATTTCCTTCTTCTATATACTTTTTAGCATTGTCCCATAATCCGCCAGCATTAGCCATTAACAAAGCAAATACTAAACCAGATAAAATGCTTCCTGCTAGGAATCCTCCCAGAGCATTTTTACCTAAAACAAAGCCAACTAACAGTGGAGCAATAATAGCTAAAACACTTGGTAGGATTAATTCTCTCAAAGCTCCTTTGGTAGCTATATCAACGCATTTTGCGTAGTCTGGTTTTGCTTTACCTTTTAGTAAACCAGGAATTTCTTTGAATTGCCTTCTGATTTCATTTACCATTCTAAATGCGTTTTTCCCAACGCCTAAGATTAGCAATGCTGAAAAAACCGGAGGCATAGCAACTCCGATTATAGCTCCTGCTAAGACTATAGGGTTCATTATATCAAGAACCTTAATTCCAACTATTTCAGTGTAAGCAGCAAGCAATGCAATGACCGTCAACCCAGCTGCACCAATAGCGAATCCTTTTGTTATGGCCTTTGCAGTGTTGCCAGCTTCATCAAGTTTATCAGTGATTCCTATGACTCTTTTGCCAAGTTTGGATTGCTCGGCAATGCCCTTTGCATTATCGACTATAGGTCCATAAGCATCAGCCGAGACTATCATGCCTGTTATAGCAAGCATTCCGACAGCAGACATAGCTACTCCGAATAGTCCAGAAAAATAGAATGAAATTAATGTTGCTGCTGCTATTCCGATTAACGGAGGCAGAATGCTTATAGATCCATAAGAGAAGCCTGTTAAGATATTTATCGCTGCTCCCGTTTTTGATGACTCTGCTGTCTTAAGAACAGGGCTCCTGTTTGATGAAGTGAAATAGTCTGAGGTTAATCCAATCAAGATTCCAGCTATCAATCCTGCAATTATAGAATAAAAAATTCCTATATCAGCATTCAAAAAATAAATAACAAAATACGAGAATATTGCAAACAAGATACAAGTTATATAAGTGCCATTGTTAAGAGACTTGCTAGGATTTTTATTTGCTCTAACAAAATAAGTTCCTAATATAGAAGCAAATATCCCGGCAGCTGAAATTATCAATGGAATTAAAGCTCCTATTTCTCTTAATAAAACCGACCCCAAAATCATGGCTGCAACTACGCTAGACACGTAAGAATCGAACAAGTCTGCTCCCATTCCTGCTACATCTCCTACATTGTCTCCAACATTGTCAGCAATAACAGCAGGGTTTCTAGGGTCATCCTCAGGAAGGTTAAACTCAACCTTCCCAACTAAATCAGCTCCAATGTCAGCTGTTTTTGTGTATATGCCTCCCCCCACCTTTGCAAACAAAGCTATCGAACTTGCGCCAAAACTAAAACCTAGAACAATTTCAGGGTCTGGAAAGAAATAATAAACCACACTTATTCCAATCAAAGCCAAACCAACTACAGCCAAACCTGTAACTGCCCCGCCATAAAAGCCTACGGAAAATGCTTTATTCAAACCTCTCTTGGCGGCGTTAGCTGTTCTCACGTTTGCCTTCAATGCAACACTCATTCCAAGAAAGCCTGCCATAGCAGAAGAAAGGGCACCTATGAAATAGGCGATAGAAATCTTGTAACCAACAAAGAAATATAAAGCTACTATTATTATCAACCCGAATACAGCTAAGGTTGCATACTGCCTCTTCAAGTAAGTTACAGCACCTTCCTTTATTGTTTCTGAAATTTCCTTCATTCTAGGTGTTCCAACGCTTTGTCTGCTAACGTAAAAGTAAAAGTAAATTGCAGTCAGTATTGAAATTAAACCAGCTATAAATGAAATTAATAAAAGCATTTTATCACTCTATAACCACATATTTTTTCTGTCTTATAAATATAATCTTTGCATTTAATTTCTTCAGTTTATTCTTTAATTTGATATCGTGAGTAGCGATTGCATAACCTTGTTTTGAATATGAAATCAATGACTTGTCAACATCCTTTTCATCCGCTTTTAGTATTTTAATATTGCTTTTCGCCACGAATTCTAGAGCTAGTTTTGCAAGAACAGATTCTTTAGTTTTTCTTTTAGCTATTTTTTCTATTTCAAATATTACATCGTCCAAGATAAAGATTTCGTTCCCTGCTAACTCAGACTTTATGTCTAAGTTAAACCTTAAACAGTCTATCAAAAAGTTTGTGTCTAAAATGATTTTCATAAACTGATTTTATCTTTAATATACTTATATATTATTTATGACAAAGATAACATGGGACGACTTTGAAAAGGTAGAATTTAGGGTAGGCACTATAGTAAAGGTAGAGGATTTTCCGGAAGCCAAAAAGCCTGCGTACAAGCTTTGGATTGACTTGGGGAAACACGGTATCAAAAAATCAAGTGCTCAGATAACAAAACTATACAAGAAGGAAGACTTGGTAGACAAGCAAGTGATATGTGTAGCAAACTTCCCTCCTAAACAAGTGGCCAGCTTCGAATCCGAAGTCCTTACCACTGGTTTCGTTCTAGATAATGGAGAGGTTGTTCTAGCTCAGCCAGAAAGGAAAGTGACGAACGGTTTAAGACTGGCTTAATTTCTTATATTATCATTCCACATAATTTTTATGATAGATGTCCACTGTCACTTGGAACAAAAAGACTATGATAAAGATAGAGACGATGTTATAGAAAAATGCAAGAAAGAGTTAAAGGCCGTTATAACATCTTGTGCTCATCCAAGAGATTTTGATTTAACTTTACAACTAACTGAAAAATACAAAAATTTCGTATTTGCTTGTTATGGGATTCACCCAGAATACATAAAAGAAGTTTCTGAAAAGGAGACAGAGGAATTCTTAGATTTGTTAGTCGAAAACAAGGATAAAATTGTTGCTATTGGTGAAACCGGCTTAGACTTTTGGTGGACAAAAGAAGAAGAATGGAAACAAAAACAGAGAGAATTATTCATAAGATTGATAGGATTAGCAAAAGAATTGAAAAAACCTTTGATAGTTCATTCGAGAGAAGCTTACGAAGAAACGATAAAAATTCTTGAGCAAGAAGATGCAAAGGAAGTAGACATGCACATGTTTGGGGATCACCATTTCACAAAAAGAGTTGTTGATAATGGATGGTTTATTTCTATCAATACTATAATTCTTAAAAGTAAAAGTCATAAGAAGATAGCTAGAGATTGCCCTATAGAAAGGCTTATGTTGGAAACTGATGCGCCATGGCTTTCTCCTAAAAAGCTTTTAGAAGGAATAGAAGATAGAAACGATTCTACATCTATTAAAGTTGTAGCTGAAAAAATTGCTGAAATTAAGAAAGTTAGTTTCGAAGAAGTTTGGAGAAAATGTGGAGAAAATGCTGTAAAGTTCTTTAGATTGCCTATAGAAGTTTAAATAGGGCTATTTTAATAAATATATAGACGGTTCTATGGTTTTTGAAGGTATAAAGACTGGCTTTGAAAAATTTAAAAAAGGCTTTGGAGAAAGGCCAAAGGTAGCCTTCTTTATAGATGGTCCAAACATGATTAGAAAGGAGTTTAACATTGACCTAAGTGAATTAAGGAAAAGAGTTGAAAAATATGGTAGGATAGTTATTGGAAAGGTATTTCTAAACCAATTTGCTTCTGAAAAATTAATAGAAGCTGTTGCAAATGAGGGTTTCGAATCCGTGATAGCTCTAGGCGATCCTGAACAAAAGACTGATATTGATGTTGCAGTAACCGTTCATGCAATGGAAGCTGTACAGAATCCTGAAATAGCGGTTATTGCCTTAGCAACAAGGGATGCGGATTTTCTGCCGTTAATACAGAAAATAAAAGAAAAAGGAAAAATTGCCTTGTTAGTAACCGTAGAACCAGGTTTGGCTGTTTCGTTAAGACACGCTTCTGATCATGTTGAAATTTTATAATTCTAACTTAGTTTCCATCTTAGAATGGCAGCCATGCCTCCAATTTGGTATAACTGCCCACCTTCTCTCGTGTCTTTAGAAATAATCTCAACAGTTGTGTTGTATTGCTTTGCTTTTTCTACTAAAGTCTCATCTTCTTTGCTCTCACTTAGTAAAATAATCTCAACCGCACCCATTTCCAAAGCCTTCAAAACATTCTCTTTCCCGTAATTCACCATACCGCTTCCTTTTTTCAATTCCTCAAAGAATCTCTGAAGTAATGCTTTTTCTTTGGCAATGGCAGCCTCTGCAAGAATATCTTGAGATCTTTCAACCAGTTCTTCCAACCCTTGCTCATCCGTATAACCGACGTTCTTCACTCCAAGAATCTGCTTTCTAAGATTTGTTAGAATATATTCACCATCATAAAAATTATTTTTAGCAGGACCTGGACCTCCAAGTATTATACCTTTTAGTTCAAATTTTGTCAGATAATTTCTAACATTTTCTGCTATAATTTTATACCAGTCGTTTATTAAACCTTCTCTTACCCTTTCATAACGCTGAGCGCTCTGACCCCCTTTGATAGTCTTTCCAGGAACTATTGACTCAACCTGCCTAAGCAAAACGATTTTCTTTCCTTTCAGCAATCCTATAGAAGCTTCCCTGTTATCCAGAACTATCAAACCATACAGCTCTTTTTCTGCAACCATATCCTGCAAAGGTTCAAGTTCAAATCTCTGATCACACCAATATTTCTTTATCCTTAAAGGTTCCGGAGGTTCGATTGTCCAAACCTTGATGTCTATTTGTCCTTCGGTCTCGGAAACATTTCCAGAAAATAAAACCAAGCCATTTTTAGGAGTCTTGTTATAGAATCTTAATTCTTGAAGTATTTTATCTATTGCAGCTAAAACGTTGTTCCTTACTGTCTTGTTCTTTACATTTTCAGTCAAGGTGTATTCTTGCCTAAGCATGTTAACTATTTCTTGAAGATTATATTCAGCAGGAATATAGACACTAACCAATTCTGTATGCCTTCCTCTAATTTTTTCCAACTCTTCTAAGAGTTTTCTTAGTTTGTAGATATGTTCCTCTACCATAGTGTCACCTAAAGAAATTAGTTATTCGATCAAATTTGAATCTTCCATATTAATCCACAAACAAAATTTGTAAATAGCCATTTAAATAGATGTCTTGGAACGGCTTCGTTATTTAAAATTTTACCTTCAAATTCTTATTATGGTTGATGATTGTATAATAAGGACAAGTTTAAGAGAGGTAGACTGCACCTCATACAAACCAATAGTAAATCATCCCTGCTTTAAAAGACTCAAGTATGTCAAGCAGCTAAGTTTCGTAAATACAGAATATATTGGCGCAGAGCATACAAGATATGACCATACGGGTGTGGTAAAACACTTTACAGATGAGATAACAGGTCACTTACTTAGGAAGGGATGTATAGTCAGAAAAGAAAGGGAAAACTTGAAAATTGCCTCACTTCTTCATGACATAGGTCATCCGCCAAACGCCCACGCTACAGAATTTGTTCTTGAAGCCATTGAAAAGAAGAACGAAAGAAATTTCGATCACAAGTCGAGAGCTATAGAACTTATAGAAGGTGAAAAAAAGGATAAAGAGGGTAGAAACCTAAGAAAGTGTATTAAAGAATGCGGCGGTGACGTAGAAACCGTAGAGCAGATTATCTTGAAGCAAAACCCGTTAAGCCCTGTAATATCTCATAATACTCTCGGTGCTGATAAAACCGGCTACACTCTTCTTGATGCTAGCAAAACAAATTATAGCTGGCCTCAAATGCCTTTCTTCCTTGACACATTTCGCAAATATTTTTTCGATGGAAAGACTTTGGGAATAGAAGATAAAGAAAAGGAAAATCAAGTAAAAGCGCTTCAAAGTTTTTATCAAGCCATGTACACCGATGTTTATTTTCATCCTAAAGTTAGGTATTTTGAGAGACAATTTGAAAGAGCGGTACAAACAGCAGTAGAAAATAATTTAATAACCACAGAAAAATTGTGCGATGTTGAAGAGTTTGAACTTAACCATTTGTTAAAGAATAATAGGAAAACAAGAACGTTCTTTGAAAAAATACAAAATGAAGAAATGGGAGACCATGTTACTCGCATGGGTTACGACTCAGCAGACGAAAGAAGGTTTGAGGTTATTGTTGATCACTATTCCAATCCATTAAACCTTACAAAGGCAGAATTAGCGATAGCTAAAGAATTTAACTGCAGACCAGAACAGGTAAGCTGCGTTCTTAGAGCCATACCTAGCAGAATAATCCCTGAAGATGTTTTTGTTTTTAGTGAGGGTAAATCTGTCTTTGAAAGGGATCCACCATTTCAACAGAGCTTGGTTAATTCTGCGAATCAAAGTACATTTATCAGCATCTACAAGGATCCTGGAATAAAGATTGATGGTAGAATATGTAGAGAAATTATAACAGAACAAGTCTTTGGACGAAGGTAATCATAACGTAACTGTTATTTTCAAAGGAAAGTTCTCTATTAAAATTTCCCCCTGTCCAAAAACAATGTTTTTAACTTTTATAGTTCCTCTAATATCTTCAAAGATTCTCTCCAGTCTTTTTTTATATTTGTCATCGCACTCGATAGTAAGCATTTCTATTGGTGCGTTCAAAGCAAGCCCTCGCTTGTTCTTGTATTGTCTTATGCTAGAGATTATGGCAACTGTCATGTCCCCCATTTCTTCAGCATCCTTGTCAATCAGGCTTTCGTTCATCTCTGGCCAAATAGAAATATGAACTGATATTTCTTTTTCATACTTTCTAAAGAAATTCTGCCAAAGCTCTTCTGCTATGAAAGGTGTTATAGGGGCTAGGAGTTTTGTTGATGTTAAAAGCAAGTCGTATAGAGTAGTTATGACTGATTCCTTAGCTTTGTCCTCAAACAATCTATACTTTATCATTTCCAGATAGTTGTCAGCAACATCATGCCATATAAAAGTATGCATGGTTTCGAAAGCCTCTGTAAATTCAAAATTTTCAAAACTTTTAGTGACTTTTTCTATAACTTTTTGAAGTTTGGTTAGTATCCAAAAGTCAATTAAGGTTAGCTTTTTGTTTTTTGTTTTAACTAAATGTTCTGATGAAAATCTAAATATATTCCATAACTTTGTTAAAAACTTGAAGGTAAAGTTCATATCCTTCCAAGCGAATGGAACGTCATTTCCAAACGCCCCCATCATCACTAATCCAGCTCGTATGGTGTCTGCTCCTTGTTTTGAAAGCACTTCATCCAGCATTACAACATTCCCTATGCTCTTGTGCATCTCTCTTCCATCAGGGCCGAGAATCATACCATTCATTAAAACTTTTTTCCATGGCTTCATTCCAGTTTCAAGATAACATCTTAACATGGTGTAGTATGCCCACGTTCTTATTATGTCATGACCTTGTTGTCTCAGGTCGTTGGGATAAAGTTTTTTATACAACTTCATATCATCCTTCCAGTAACCAGAAATTATTAGCGGAGTTATCGAAGAGTCTATCCAACCATCACATATATCAGTCTCCCCTATTATTCTTCCGCCGCATTCGCATTTTTCTTTGTACTCATCTATAGAAGGATTTACAGGTAATTCCTCTGGTTTTGGTGCGAAAACCTTATCGCACTTTCCGCAGTACCAGAAAGGAATTGGAGTTCCATAAACTCTCTGCCTAGATATTATCCAATCCCAATCCATAGAGTCAACCCAATTTTTAAGTCTCTTTTGCATATAGTCGGGGTGCCACTCTATTTCGTTTGAAAGCTCTAGGATATCCTTAGAAGATTTTATAGCCTCTATTGCCCACTGTCTTTTAGTCAAAAATTCTATAGGAGTTTCACAATCTCCTCTCTCAGTATGACAAAGAACATTGTGCTTGAACTTATTCTCTTTTACGACCAAGCCTAATCTGCCCAACTCTTCAATTATTTTACTTCTTGCCTCTTTTATGGTCAACCCTTTAAGGAAACCTGCGTTCTCATTTAGCTTTCCTTCCTCTGTTATTATATTTATGGCGGGCAGTTTGAACTTCATTTGCCATTTAATGTCAGACTCGTCTCCGTAGGTGCAGAGGTAAACAACACCTGTTCCAAAATTCATGTCAACTCCTTCATTCGAAAGAATAGGAACCTCCCTGTTGAACATGGGCAAAGTTGCTTTTTTGTAAGCATATTTTTGATATCTAGTATCATTAGGATGAACGAAAATTGCAACGCATGCAGGCATGAACTCTGGTCTTGTTGTGGAAATTATTAGATAGTCTTTTTCTACTGGAACTTTTATATCATAAAGGATTCCTTCCTTTTCTCTATAACCTACCTCTGCCTTGGCTAGAGTGGTTCCGCATTTTGTACACCACATCACAGGATGTTCAACTCTTTTTAACAATTTTCTGTTAAACAAATTAAGCAAGGTCTTTTGGACGAAAGCAATATAATTCTTGCTGTCGGTAGAATATTCAAAATCCCAATCAGAAGAATAACCCATCTCAATCATTTTTGTCTTCATCTTCTTTATCATGTCGTCTGTCCACATTTTGCAGGCTTCCAAGAATTTTTGTTTGTCTGATCTTTTAACCTTAAAGTTTTTTTCTACCTGCAACTCTGTTGGTAAACCGTGGCAATCCCAGCCCTGAGGTAGAAGAACATTGAAACCTCTCATTCTCTTGTATCTAGATACAACATCGTTCCAAGTCCACCATAAAGCATGCCCCATATGAGGAACTCCAGAAGTGAATGGTGGAGGAGTATCTATGCAGAAGCTAGGTTTATTGCTATCTCTATCGAACTTAAAGAGTTTGTTATCTTCCCAAAACTTTGTTATTCTAGGTTCGACCTCTTTAGGATTATAGCTCTTCTCCATTTAATCACTACCTAATCTTGTAAAACAATAATTAAATATCTATATTAATAGAGATTTCAATTTTTTAAAATCTTTCTCCATTTTAATTCTCATTCCTGTAAACCTCATAGCTGCGGAAGGGTGGAATGTTGGAAAGTACTTTACACCGTCCTTTTCTATTATCTTTCCATGTATATCCGAAACTCTTAGCTTTTCATCCAGTAGGGCTTTTATTGCAACATTCCCCAAAAGGACTATTATTTTTGGCTTGATAACTTCTATTTGCTTTTTAGTATGTATCATTCCATGCCTTATTTCATCCAAGCTTGGAGCCCTTCTTCCAGGGAAATATTTAACAGGGGATGTTATGTAGACATCTTCCCTCTTTATGTCTGTCTTGTCAAGCATTTTGTTCAGGAATTTTCCAGCCCTCCCCCTAAACGGAAGACCTAGTTTTGCCTCGGTGGCTCCTCCCGCCTCACCCATGAATATAACCTTAGCACATGGATTGCCCTCTCCTGGAACAAAAAGTTGACCAATCTTATATTTTTTGCAGAAGCTGCAATTGTTAATCTCCATAGCTATTTTCTGTAAGGATTTTGTTCTTTCTGCAATATTGCATATCATCGCATCACCATGCTGCTAGAACGTACAAATCTGCCAGTTTTATTGTCTCGCTGTAAAATGCCTCTTTCTAAAAACGTCTTTTTCCATTTTCCATCACACTTTTTAGAGCAAATGGGATATGAATTGACTCTAAACCACCAAGCGGGTCTGTATACTTTCTTATTACAGACGGTGCAATTTACTTCTTTTCCAGTTAATCTAGCCCGATAAGCACAAGATGCAGAACAATATCTAGAAGGCCCATGTTTTGTAAAAACTACATCGCATACTGGACATATGACATATACTGGTTTTCTTTGAGTCGGCAACCTTATTTCAGTCTTTTCTAGCCACCTATAGATTGAAGATTTGCTTACGTTCAATCTTTCTGCAAGATGTAAGGCACTTAGCTTTTGCTCCGTCCAAAGTGTTTGTAAAACATCTTTCATAGACAATTTCATCTTTTGTTCTATCATTCGCCATTCCATCGGTTTCTGTGCTTCTTCGAAAAGTTCTCTGCCTACTTTCTGATTTTTAAGTTTTCGTTCCAAAAACAAGTCATCCTCTTTCAAATCATCATAAAGAAACTTTATGATTTTAATAGCGTTTTCCGCATACCAGTCTATTTGATAGGATGTTGAAATCTTCCCATTTTTAATCATTTTTGATTTAGAACGAAGATTATTCACAGATAGGTTTAATTTTTTATTCAGAACATCTATAAGATTCTTCAAAAACTTGTGGTTAGAGCTAGAAAATCCAACGCAAATTTCCAACTTCTCCTTTTGAAGTGCTATCCACCCATCCCCATCTAGAAATCCTCGGATAAAATGGTTAAGTTGATTTTCTGGAACTCTTGGAAATTCTCTTAGCCTCTTAATTTTTGATAACCCAAATTTTCTCAAGTCTTTGATAATTCTAGGATTAGAGATTCTTAATCTAACATACTTGTTCTTTTTAGTTAGTTTTATAGGATAATTTGAATTCATAGAGGCGTCAAGTTTTTTCAAGAGTTCTGCATCCCTTCCTTGAATCTCCCAAGATATGGTTCTTTCAGACAGACTTCCATCCGCAAATGTAAATCCTAGAACATACGCCATTTTACTGTTCCAATTTTTGAAGAAGTTTTCATCTACGGAGTACAACAATTTTGCTCCCATAACCTATTCTTACATTTTCATAGAATATAAAATAATTGACTAAACGTCTTATAATCCTGATGATTCTGCTTGAGTGTTACGTTGGACAGCCGAGCCACCGGGACGCTCATGAAGATGTAGCAGTTGTAAAAGTTTATGTCATTCTACTAACTTGTTGATGTTGAGCTTTATCTTTTGCAAGAATTCTAAGTAATTCTGTGTACGTTTCCTTCCAATCCTGGCCATCTCAAGTTCGAATACTGTTGAGCATCATCTTCGCTAGTAAAATATACGGGCTCAGTAGGAGAACGAAGAAGGGAGCCACCGCCAGCTGTTATTGAGTAGTGGGTCCATGCCTGTGTGCTTAGTTTTCCAGTTTTGAGAAGCTTATCGACCGCTGCCTGATATGCTAACTGAGAAGGTTTTCCTATTTCATGCTTGTTTTGCAAATCTAAAAAAACCTTCCAGTTTACCTTTCCGTCTTCTATTATTGATGGATTTTCTGTCATATTATCACTAATTTTTAATAGAACAGTAAGCAATTTAAACTTTTCAGAACCTTAGAGGTTGCCGGGAGTTTCACTAGGTTATTTTCATATATAGTTAGAAAATGACTGTTTTGAGGAGTTTTCACGGTTTTTCGTTGGGTTATATAGAAAATAAAGCAAAATTGGAATTTGTGTTATACATTATCTTAAGGAATATTCAACTGCTTTTTCTATGTGAATTTTCATCGTATCAAACAAAGGTATTTTTACATCTTTTTGATCGATAATTAGTGGAAGTTCTGTGCATCCTAAGATTATTGCTTCTGCACCATTCTTTATTAAATTGTCTATTATCTTAATAAGTTGTTGTTTAGCTTGAGAACTTTTATTTCCTAAGATAAAATTGTTTATTTCATTATTAACTATATCTCTTTCTGTCTCATCTGGAACAATAACTTTTATTTTATGAATCTGTTTTAATCTGCCTTTATAGAATTCTTCTTGCATTGTATATTTTGTCCCTAGTAATCCTACGGTTTTGATTTTTTTATCGAGTATCTTTTCGGCGGTAGCATCAGCTATGTGCAAAATAGGAATTTTTACTATTTTTTGCATATCTTCTGCCAAGACATGTGCAGTATTGGCTCCGATAATAATAAAATCCGCACCACTTTGCTCTAACTTCTTGGCGGCATTAAATAAAATCTCATTAGATTTCCTCCACTCTTTAGTGTGATGTTCAAAATCTATTTCTGCAAAATCAACTGAATACATAATGATTTTAGCAGAATGCCAACCACCCAGTTTTTTCTGAATCAATTCATTAATAATACGATAGTATTCTAAAGAAGATTTCCAACTCATTCCACCGATAATGCCTATGGTTTTCATAAAAACAATTAGAAAATTATAGATAAAAACATATCACGTAGAAACAAGGCATAAAAATCAACTCAAAACAAGCAAAAACCATCAAAATTCAACAGAAAAGGTCTCCCGGGAGTTTCCACAGGTTATTTTCATATAAGATATGGAAAACTATTATTTCACAAACTTATGCAATCCTGGTTTAGGCAGATTATCAGGATAGATTTCAACTATTTTCCTGTTTATATTGAAAGCTACATTAAAGACTGGAATTGAATCAACAAAAGCTAAAGGAATACCATAGTGAGCATGCCCATGAATTGCAAAATTTGTTTTTGTCTTTATTAAAGCATCTTCAAATTTCTTTGATCCTAAGCTGCTATAAATTTTCTTATCCTCACCCACCAAAGTTTTGTATGTAGGGGCGTAATGAGAAAGCAAGATTTTTATATCAACCTCAAGTCTCTTTAAAAGTTCTTCGCATTTTTTTATTCTTTCAAGATAAGCTTTTTTTATATCTGAGACGTGAGTTGACTGCCACCATGTTGGAAAGTCCAAAGAACCTCTAGTGCCTACGATACCAACCTTTTTGTCTTTTATCTTCAGTTCAATGCTCTCGTCATCTAGAAAAGTTATTCTATTTTTAGAAATTTTCTTTATTTCATCTACATCCTCGTCAAATTCCCTGTTGCCAAAAACTGCGATAATGGGGCATTTCCACTTTCTTAGTTTAAAGAAGTCAATTATCAATTCATAGACTTCCGGATTCCTGAACTCATATACATCTCCTGCTAGAAGAAACAAATCAGGTTCGTTGGCCATTTTAATAACTTCCCAAAAAGGTTCAATATCTACACCTAAAACATCTAAATCTGAAACAGTTGAAATTAGCATATAAATTATGTTTTGAACCATAATTTAAATATGGGCTGGTAGTCGAACGGTAAGACGCTGCTCTCGCATAGCAGAGATTCTGGGTTCAATTCCCAGCCAGTCCACTTTTCTTCAGAATAATAATCTTTAAGAATGAGTTTTTACTAATTAAATAACCCGTGATTCTATGGCAGAAAATAAAATAACTCCTCCTAAACCGGAAAATAAGATGACTACTATTAGACCTGAAAATAAAGTGATCGTTCTCAAGCCTAGCTGGAGACAACAAAGAAGAAGTATGATTATAAATCATGAGGTTTCTAAATTCACCAGGGCATTTAGAGAAAATTTTGCCACACTTATAATATCTGCATTGGGACTTGTGGCAGCTTTAAGCTGGAATGATGCTATAAAAACAACCATAGATACTCTTTTTCCCTCGGTAGGAAATGTGATTTACAAATATTATGTCGCAATCATAGTGACTGTGCTTTCTGTTATAATAACATATTTTATTTCTAAGATTAAACCAAAGTATTAGAATTTATTTAAAAGCATTAAAATAATATCTTATTTCATGGGCGGGTAGCTTAGTCTGGTAGAGCGCTACCCTGATAAGGTAGAGGTCGAGAGTTCGAATCTCTCCTCGCCCATTAGTGATTTTTATGTTAAATCCAGATAAGAGAGCCTATTTGTTAAGACCAAGAATGATGAAAGAAGGAAAATATCTAATTACAAGGATAGAAGGAAGCGCCCAAGAAGCTGACCCGAATAAAATTCTTGACATGTATTTCAGATATAAAAACTACATAAGCGGCGATAACGAATTTGAAAAGGAATGGTTAACAACTACTCTAAAAGAAGTTTGGTCAACTAAATTTTTAGGTCTTGTAAATAATTTTTGGTCCAGACCTATAGAAGAAATCAAAAAGCTTGAATACCAGAATCCTCAATATTCTGCCGCATATAAATTAAAAGGAAAGACTGGAGACCCCAGAGACTATAATAAAGTTTTTGCAGTTCAAGTAAGTGGTTGCACTTATGCTTGCAACTTCTGTTACGTACCACCAGAAATAAATGCCGCCAATCAAGCTTTTGGAAAGTTATTTTCTGCAGATGATATATTAAACTACTTTTTATCTGCCAAAACTAAATCAAAGGAACCTATGAATGTTATAAGAATTACTGGTGGCGAGACAACTATAATACCTGAAATAATTCTTGATGTATTTAATGAAATTGAGAAAAGAAGATTGGAAATATATCTTTGGATTGATACTAACCTTTCATCCTCAAATTATATTGAAAAGATAGAAAGTGATTTGAAAAATATACTTCAAAGGAAAAATGTTGGAGTTGTTGGATGTTTTAAAGGAGTATCTGAAAAAGATTTCTCAATGCTTACAGGAGCTGAGCCAGAATTTTACGAAAAACAATTCGAAACAGCAAGGTTATTATTGGATTGGAGAACCGACTTGTATCTTTATTTGCCAGCATTGATTTATGAAAATGATATAGAAAAGAAAGCCGGGGATTTCATTGAAAGATTAAGAGAATTAAACAAGAACTTACCTTTAAGGCTTGAGATGCTTATCATTAAGGAGTATCCAGGAGCAGTTATAAACATGCAGGAAAAAGCAAAAGAAGGAAGACCTATACCTAAGACAGACCAAAAAGTATTTTTTGATTTATGGTATAACAAATTGCTTCCAAAATACTATTCTAAGAAAATGTTAAACAAGTTTGGATGCGAAGTTCCTTTGTGATTTTTTATGAAGATAATCAAACGTGGTGCTGAAGCAGTTCTTTATTTGGAGAATGGCCAACTTGTAAAGGAGAGATTAAAGAAAAGTTATAGACTGCCTGAGATTGACGTCAAGCTAAGAAAGTTAAGGACTAGAAAAGAGGGCAAGTTATTGTCAGAAGCTAGAAGGGTTGGAGTAGAGACCCCAAAAATATTTTCTATTGATGAACAGGGGTTTAAAATAAATATGGAATTTATAGACGGAAAAAGGTTAAAGGAATTTTTTAACGACACGAACGATGTGAAAAGGAAAAAAGTAGCAGAGGATGTCGGAAAGCTAGTAGGCTTATTGCACAAAAATGGCATAGTTCATGGAGACCTTACAACAAGCAACATGATTCTGAAGGATGATAAGATATATTTTATTGACTTTGGTTTAGGTGAATTCTCTAAAAGAGTAGAGGATTTAGCAACAGACTTATCTGTATTAAAAGAAGCTTTTAAATCTACTCATTTTAAATATTTAGATTTGCTATGGGGTAGTTTTATAAAAGGTTATAAACAAGCAAATGATAACTTTAATAAAGTTTTAGATACCTTAAATGATATAGAAAAACGAGGAAGGTATGTTAAGAGATGACCGAAAAATCGATAGAAGACAAGGAAAGTTTTAATATCAGAAGATGGATAGGAGGAACTAGTCAAAAGGAATTTCTAGAAAACCTTAGTTACGTAGTTATTTTTATATCTGCAGTAATGGTCTCGATTGGGGTAGGAGTGGGCTCCTTTGTTGAGGGCACAATCTTAATTGCTATTCTTGGAGCATTCTTTGTGCTGATTGGAGTTATTGTTTACGTAGCATCTCAATTCATCGGTGAGTAAATGGCTAAGATGCATTCTAGAAAAAAAGGTAGAGCTAGTAGCAAGAAGCCTACGGCTGTCGCCAAGTGGGTTGAATATAATGATAAGGAAGTAGAAAGACTCGTTCTAAAGCTTCGTAAGGACGGATTAAACGCTGCAGGAATAGGCAGAATTTTAAGGGACCAATATGGAATTGCTTCTGTTAAGGACATAACCAAAAAAACCATAGTGCAGATTCTAGAAGAAAATGAACTAGTATCAAAGATTCCTGAAGACTTGTATAACTTGTTAAAGAAAGCAGTAAATCTTAGATATCATTTGACAAAATATAAGAAAGACTACACCTCTAAGCACGGATTGGAACTTATGGAAAGCAAGATAAGAAGATTAATAAAATACTACGTCAGGGAAGGAAAGCTTCCAAAAGATTTTGCGTACGAACCTGAGAGAGCAAAACTATTGGTTGAGACTGAGAAGTAATTAAATGGTTTTATGCAAACAAAAGATAATGCACAATTTCATATCGTTGCCGTAAAAGCATGGATAGAGAAAGATAACAAATTTCTTCTAGCTAAAAGAGGACTTAACGAATTACATAAACCAAATACATGGTCTTTACCCGGAGGAAAAGTTGAAGGTGAAATAGAAGAGCCAAATATTTTACAAAAAACCCTTAGGAGAGAGATAAAAGAAGAAGTTGGAATTGACGTAACAGACGACGTTGAACTAATATACAATAATTCTTTTGTCCGTACAGATGGAGCCCATGTTGTAATGCTAACTTTTCTCTGCCATTATAAATCTGGTGAAGCAAAACCATTAGAAGACACAGCAGAGATAAGATGGTTTACAATCGAAGAGTTAGAGAGACTAGAAGGAATAGAAGATTTCTTTAAAATAGAAATTAAAGAACTTATGAATTACTTGGTTAAAAATTAAATTTTCTAGCATACAAAAATAATATATTAGTCATATACAGTATTATTTTAATGAAAGAACTTATGGAACTGATAAATAAGGCTTCTGAAAAGATAAAATCTAATAATAATTTAATACAAGTAGTCAGTCATTTAGACGCTGACGGTATTTGTTCTGCTTCTTTGATAGCCTCAATGCTTATGGAACTTGAAAAGACATTCCAAATAACCGTTGTAAAAGGGATTAAGCCTGAAGTAATAGAGTATTTGAAGGAAAGACAACCAAAGTTAGTAATATTCACTGACATAGGATCTGGTTATCTGGATTTGTTAAAGGAATTAGACTGTGATGTTATAGTGATTGACCATCATGAAATCGATGGAATGTCGACTGAGAATATCATTCATATAAATCCTTTGAATTATGATTTGGATTTTTCAGGTTCTGGAACTGCTTATCTGCTCGTTAAGGAAATACTTCAGAATAATTCTCTAGCACCTCTAGCAATAGTAGGAACCATAGGCGATACTAATTATTCAGTTAATTCAAAAGTATTTGAGACGCCTTTAATAGAAATAGAGACTGGTTTAAACCTGTTTGGAAGGTTTTCCCGTCCTCTATACAAGTCTCTAGAGTTTTCAGGATTTCCTGGACTAGAAGGAGCAAAATCTCTTCAATTACTTTCTGAGATTGGGATAAGTCCACAAGAGAACGGTAGATGGAAAACCTTGAACGACTTGACTAATGAAGAAAAGACAAAACTTGCTGATGCACTTGTAAAGGAGAGTTTGAATCATGAAAACTTCAATAAGGAAATGATATTTGGGGATGTTCTAACTCTAAAGCAATTTCCAGAAGAGCTTAAGGACGCAAAAGAGTTTGCAACTATGCTAAATGCAACAGCAAACATGAACGAACCTGCCGTAGGTATAGCATTATGCTTGGGAAGTAAAAATGCTTTGGAGTATGCAAGAGGTATAGTAAGGGGCTACAAGAAGCTAATAAGCAATTATTTGAGATGGATTTCAGAAAATCCTAGATGCATGAAGCAAAAAGAATTTGCAACTTATATAATAGCAGGAGACGCTATAAACGAAAACATGATTGGAACTATCGTTTCAATGCTCTTCAAACCTTCTGAAAAAACTCTGATAGGATTCGCGAACGCGGAGGATGGAATAAAAATTTCTGCTAGGTCAAAAGATGTAGACATACGTGAAATCATAGTAGAGGCATCTATAAATTGTGGCGGAAGAGCTGGTGGTCATAAACATGCAGCAGGAGCGACTATCCCACTCGAAACAGAGGAAAAGTTTATAGAAATTTGTGAAGACCTTCTAAGAAAAAAACTTCAAGTTATTCATTAAAAGCAATCTACTAAGGTTTATAAATCTATAGATTATATTTAATCTCTATGGCTTCAAAGCTGAAAGGTAAAGAATGGTATCAGATAGCTGTACCCAAATTTTTTGGAGATTTTATCATAGGGGAAACTATGGCGATGGACCCCAACCAAATTAAGGGAAGAGTAATTGAAACAAGCTTAACAGATATAACAGGTGACCAGAATAAGTACTATTTGAAATTCTTCTTTAGGATTGATGAAATCAAAGATAACAAAGCCATAACGAAGTTTATTGGACATGATTGTACAAGGGATTACTTATCAAGGATAGTTCGTTCTAGGACAACAAGGATAGATACAAACGACATAATAGACCTTGTCGACAATAAGATAAGAGTTAAGACAGTAGCAATTTCAAACAGGTCTGTTAGCAATAATGTTGCGTCCGAAATAAGGAAAACCATAAGGGAGAATGTGATAAACGAACTAACCAAGTTAAAGACAGAAGAATTCCTGAGAGGAATGGTTGACGGAAGCCTTCAGAGCAAAATAAGGAAAATTTTAAGTAAGGTATACCCATTAAGGCATTTTGAGTTTAGAAAAACAGAAGTGTTGTAAAACTTTTTCTATTAAGAGTATAATTTAATAGTATGGAAAAGGAAGACTATTTCATAATATTGTTTGCAGTAATTTTGATAACTAGCTTATCCTACTTCTATCAGAATCTTGGTTCTTTCGAGTGTTTTATGGAGAACACAACTAAAGACGTTATGGCCGATATAAAATATGAGTTTGAACCTAACGGTTCGTTATACGGTAAGACAAAAATATTCAGGTTTAACATTATCTCTTCGAGAAATAATCTAGAATATTATGGTATGAGGATAACCAATGGAGATGAAGTTATATTCTTCAAGTTTGAGACAGCCCCCGAAGGTGGGTCTATAGTGGCTACGTTGTTAATAAACGAAACGGACTTGATAAATGTAGAAAGATTTTTTAAGAAAAAATGTTTTTCTGAAGTTAGATTATGACTCTTCTGCTTGAATTATAGCCGTTGATATCCAGAACATCCCACCTAGCAATATTAAGACAAATGATATTATGTAAGCTACCGCGACTGAAGTTGTGGTTGCTCCTAGAACAGATGGTTCAACCGACCCTGCTATCAGAGCTCCTGTGAATAAGCAAATTGCTCCTATGAACCAAAATGTTATTGATCTTGGATCTGCCATGAATAGAAGTTTTGTAGTTAGCTATTTAAATTTGACGTTTTTAATTGAAGGAAAAACATGTTGTTTTTAAATAGTTTAGAAATTTAACTTATTTTTGCAGAGGATAGACCTGGGTGGTTAGGCCTCACCTATATCGGCAAATGGTCTTTATGGCCGAGTTGAAGCTTAAGGGCGATATTAAAAGTTTATGAGGTCCTTTTAACCAACTGAGAAGCTCCGTCCTTTGGAGCTAAAAATTTGGCGAATCGACTGAGACGGGGAACCGAGCAAGTCTAAACCATTTTTTTAGTGTTCAGAGGGTAGCGAAGTGGAGGAGGTTAAGAGGGTTAGCCTCATGAATTTTTAGTTTCCACCAAGAGCGCTCCTCTGCACCTTTTTGAAGAAACTTTAAAAGTTTTGGGGATGAATATATGCCTATGAAATATCGTTACAAACGTTATAATAATCATAGAGAAAAAAACTGGATAGTTTTTTTGTTAATAGGAATTTTGATAGGAAGTATGGCAACCTATTATTATTTTACAACTTATTATTACAAACCCGTTCAAACGTCTACACAAACTTACACCCCAGTAACAGAGCCTTTTTCTTCTCATGTTGAGATTAGCCTCGTTGCAGTTGACCAGAATGGCAATGGGGTGACTACACCTTTGATAGTTGAATCAAAACCAGGAAATGGAAAGATCCTTACAAATATAGAAAAGCTTTTATTCTGGACAGACACTCAGCAGTCTATACAGATAGCTAAATATGTTGCAGAAAACTTAACAGAAATAAATGCAAGTAGATATGACCTGACATATTCTATTGAATCAGATGCAACTGTAATAGGCGGACCCTCTGCAGGCGCTGCTTTGACCATAGCAACCATAGCGGCTTTAAGAAATGAAAAGATAAGGAATGATGTTGTCATAACAGGTACTATAAATGGGGATGGTACAATAGGAGAAATAGGCGGCATCTTGGAGAAAGCAAAGGCAGCCAAGGATGTAGGAGCTAAGCTTTTCCTTGTTCCTGAGGGACAGGGGGAACAAACCTTATTGAGACCTGAAGAGAGCTGTTCAAAGAGAGGAAATATAATCTACTGCAGAACAACATATAAAGCAGTAACCATTAATATAGGACAGGAAGCTGGTATATCTGTACTAGAAGTTGGAAGCATTGGAGATGCTTACAAATTTTTTAAGTTGTAATTCCTGCATCCTTTAAAACTTTATCAGGGTTTGTTCGGTACTCGGTTAAAATTCTAACCACGTCTTTATACTTGTTCATATCCTTCTTTTGCATCCAATTCAACAAAGCTTTTCTCTTTTCTAGTTCTTTAAACAGATATGCTACCTCTACGCCTTTGTGAGCAGCTATTTCCTGTAAAAAATAAGAGGTCCCGGCGAATTCATACGAATCCTCGCTTGCAGACCAGTGGTAAACCTGGTTGGTTCTAACCTTTCCTGTTGTAGAATCTACAGACTCTATTTCAACTACCTCTTTTAATCTTCTAGAAGACTCGCCTTTCTCTCTAGCATGAATCATAACCAAAACAATGTCTAGGGTATCAATCAAGGCAGGAGACAAACTTATGGGCGGTGTCTCTAATCTATAGATGACGTCGTCAACTCTTCCAGCATGCATGGTTCCCATTGCTGGTATGCCAGCAGCCATTCCCTGGAACATTACATAAGCTTCCTGACCTCTAACTTCACCTACGATGACATAGTCGGGCGTTTGTCTGAATGCTTCTTTTAATAAGTCAAACATTGTAACCTCTCCAAATCCTTTTGCAAATCCCATTCTAGTAACAGCTGGTATCCAATTCTCATGAGGAATGTTTAATTCTCTCGTATCTTCTATGGTTATTATTTTTGATTCGTTTGGAACAAACATTAACAAAGAGTTCAATAAAGTTGTTTTACCGGTGCCTGCACCACCAGTCACTAAAATAGAGGCGCCATTCTCAACCGAGAGCCACAGGTATGCCAAAGTCTCGCTACTAACTGAATTTTTATTCATCAAATCTATTGGCGAGAAAGGCTCTTGGACAAATTTTCTTATTGTAAACGAGGGTCCTCTTGTCGTCACATCGCTAGCAAAAGTAGCTTGGACTCTGGAACCATCTGGAAGGGTTCCGTCGAGCAAAGGCTCTGCGTATGATATGAATCTTCCAGACCTTTCTGCAAGTTTAACCACAAATCCTCTTAGCTCTTTAGCATCATTATAAGCTACGTTTGTTTTTATCGAACCGTACTTCCTATGAACAACATATATCGGGATACTAACACCGTCGCAAGAAATGTCTTCTATATAAGGATCTTGCATCAGCGGTTCTATCTCGTTTAAACCAACGAAATTTCTTTGAACAAAATAAAGGATTTTAATATAAGTCTCTTCAGAAATCTTGATTTCATATTCTTCTAGAACTTTTTTAATCTGGCTTTGTAGATATTTTTGAGCCTCTTCCTTCTTCTTTATAGCAGACAACTCAACGTCCAATATCTCCATCAATCCGCTTACCATTTTTGAATATATTTTTTCTTCTTCGGGGCTAAATTTCGGCTCTCTAACATTATATACAAATTGACTTTCATTTTCTTCCCATTTTATATCAGCATAGGCAAGTTCACCTATTAATGAATATTTAATATCCTTTTTTTCTGCCAACGAAATTATAAATTGTCTAATTTGTTCTTGATTTGGTATGTTTGATTTCTTTTTAACAGACTTAATAACAAGCTCTTTAGGTTTTTTCTTACTCCTTAGAAGTTTGCTTAGAAATGTTTTTTTAGAAGTCTTCTTTAGTTGCTTAATCTTCTTTGGCATAAGCATTTATTGGTTGATTTATTTATTAAAGTTTGCCTACAATTCTTTATTATGATTCCGGAAAACGTCAAGGATGTTTTGCTAAGACAAAGATACAAGTTGGTAGGAAACCATTCTGCCGCCAAGCTTTGTTTATGGACAAAAAAGTCCATTAAAACCGGCGGAAAAGAGCATTGTTACAAGGAAAAGTTCTATGGCGACATAGGGATAAAGAGTCATAGATGTTTACAGTGCACTCCAGCAGTTATGTGGTGCTCATTAAGATGCCAATTCTGCTGGAGGGCAACCGAGCTTACTCTAGGACAGAAGATACCTGATGAGGAAGAACCAGAAAGTATTGTAGAAGGCTTGATTGAAGCGCAGAGAAATCTTTTGAACGGCCTTGGAGGCGTACCGCATGATGAAAAATATCTAAAGGAAGCACAGACTCCTGGCAACGTAGCCATATCCTTAAGCGGCGAACCTACCTGCTATAGCAGGTTGTCTGATTTAATAAAAGAATTCCATAAAAGAAACATGAAAACCTTCCTAGTAACTAACGGCACCTTGCCTGAAAGAATAGAAGGTTTAGAAAATTTACCAACTCAACTTTATGTTTCTTTATGCAGCAACAGCAAGGAGATGTTTGAAAAAGTCCAGAAACCTTTGGTGAAAGATGCTTGGGAAAGATTAAACAAAACTTTAGAATTATTTCCAAGTCTTAAGACTAGAAAGGTTATTAGATTAACCATGGTTAGAGATTTGAATATGAAAGAACCTGAAAAATATTCAAAATTGATTGAAAAAGCTTTACCTAATTTCGTTGAGGTCAAGTCTTTCATGAGTGTAGGCTTTTCTAGGCAAAGGCTCCCTTATTCTGTTATGCCTCTACACGAAGAGATAAAAGAATTTTCCCAGAAAATTGCTGACTCGACAGGATACAAGTTTGCTAACGAGAAGAAAGATAGCAGGGTTGTTTTGTTAACAAAATAATCTACATATTTTTAACATATTCAGAAATTAAAGGAATTAAAGTTAATTCTGTAAATTTCTTAGATTCTTCAGAGTTGAAAGAATCTGTTGTAATTATTTCATCTGCTCCTAAATCATAAATTCTTTCTATTCCTCCTTTTGTTATCAAATGTGGAAGCGCTATGAATGTTCTATTTGGTTTGAGCTTTTGAGCTAACTCAAAAGCCGGAACTATAGTTCCTCCACTTGCTGCAACATCATCATAGATTATAACATCTCTGTTTTTCAAGTTCGTTTTAGGAGCTTTCATTATTATAGCTTGAGAATGGAGATCTCTTTCTTTTTCTAGACCTTCGAAATCAGCATCAAGCAAACTAGCGAGTTCTTGAATTAGTTTGTCTGCACCTTTTCCTGGTCCTATAACTATAGGATTTTTAGGTTTTTTAGTTTTAAAATACTCTGAAAAAATTATAGCAGGGTTTAAATCATGAACTTTTATTTTTTTAAAGAAACTTTGAATATTTGAACTTTTTCCGTATAAATGAGAATTTATGGTTATTATGTTCGAAATTCCCAAGCTTTCATATAAGTTTGCTATACTTGAAAATGATTTTGTTTCTCCTGATAAAAATTGCTTATCTTGTCTAGCATAGAACATGTAAGGTAGTAAAAGGTTTACTTCCTTAGCTTTATTCTCTCTTAATAGATTAGCAATAAAGTAAATTTTTATTATAGCATCATTTACAGTTGGTTTGAATCTGTTTGTTCTTAAAACAAGTAAAATATTTTTATTCTTTATTTGTTCTGTTTCTATTAATGATTTTACTTCGCTGTCAGGAAAAGTTGTATTTTTAATTTTTATGAATTTTGCATTAATTCGTTTTGCTATTTGCTCAGAAAAATCATCTTCTCCTATCACAATGTTAATTTTCATAATTATGATTAGAATTTGAAATTTAAAAATGGGCCCGGGGAGATTTGAACTCTCATCTTACGCACCCCAAGCGTAAATACTAAACCAAGTTATACTACGAGCCCATGTTATAAATTATCTATACTAACTATCTTATTTCTATTCTTAAAACCTTTTAAAATCTTTACAGAAGATTTTTGAACATTAAAGTATTCTGCTAGAATTTCGATTAAACGTTTATTAGCCTCACCTTCAATTGCAGGAGCATCTATCTTTACTCTATAGCTGTTTTCATCTATTTTTATTATTTCATGAGTCTTTGAACCTGGTATAGCAATGATGTTTATTCTCATAAAAATTATTCTAATAATAAAAACAAATACATAATTCCTATTCCAGTTAAGAGCATTATAAGCTGCATAAAGGATTTGGCTGGGTTTGTCTCCTTATGGAGTTCTGGAATCAGGTCAGAGCTAGCTATATAGATGAAACTGCCTATTGCAAAGGGTAATAGAATGTTAGTTAAGTTTTCAACATAAGAGCCAATCAATAAGGATATTATAGTACCTGCTATGGCTGTTAGAGCCGTAGCAAAATTCAAGGTCAGCGCTTTCTTTCTTTTGAAACCGCCATGAATTAGAATCCCAAAGTCACCTATCTCCTGAGGGATTTCATGCAGTATGACTGCTATGGTTGTAGCGATTCCTATCTGTACTGAAGTCAAATAACTTGCACCTATTATTAGGCCATCAATAAAATTGTGAGTAGAATCTCCTATGAGGTTCATTAATACAAAGGGATGTGGATGTTCTTTAGAGGTTGGTATATGGCAGTGCCTCCAGTGAATGAATTTCTCAACTCCGAATGAAATTATTATTCCTAGAAGAATGTATAGGGAAAGATTTATTTCGCTGTTTAATCTTATTGCCTCTGGTAGAAGATGAATAAAAGCATCTCCTAAAAGACCACCTACTGAAAAGCTAACAAAATATATCAATATTTTTTTCAAGGTTTTTTCTTTTATCGATAGTGTGAATATGCCTATAAATGAAACTAAGCTTACAAGAATTACGCTTAACAAGCTGTAAATCCAAAGCATGTTTATCTCTTGTATTTTGCAATTTGTTTGTACGTGTCAACATGTGTTAGAAATAATGATCTACAACAGAATCTCTTCAAGCCTAATTCGTCTAGAACTTTCTTAGGTTCTTCTCCTGCTTGAACTCTTTTATTATATTCTTCCCATAATTGTGCAACTGGTTTTCCACAGCTTATGCATCTTATTGGTATTATCGTTTAAACCACCTTAATAATTATAAATCTAGAGTTCTTAATAACTATCTCTTACTTCTTTGCTTATGTCTTCTGGGTCCGCGTTTGCTTGCCGAGGGTTTATGAGGTTCAGTTCTTCTTGAATCTGCTACTAGCATGTTTCTGTCATATTCTATGAATTTTTCTCTCAAACTTTTATCGTATTCAACCAGTGCCTTTGCGATGCTTTGTCTAATGGCGGCAGCCTGACCAAATATTCCTCCGCCCCTCGAATTGACGGTTATATCCAAACTAAAATTACCAGCCAAAATTAAAGGTTCTTTTATCATTAGCTTTAACATTTCTGGTTCGAACAATTCTAAAGGTTTATTGTTAATTATAATAATTCCTTTACCAGGTTTTGCAATAGCTCTTGCTATTGCTTTTTTCCTTTTGCCATATGTTTGTATGATTTCTTTTTTCTTAGTCAACTTTAGCACCTAATCTTTTACACAAATCTTTAACAGATACGTATTTACACTTGATGTCATCTACGGACTTGCCTACTTTTTCACCTTTTAGATTATCAGGGTTTCCAACAACAACCTTTAACCTTCTGAATGCTTTCATACCTCTGTCCTTCTTGTAAGGAAGCATTCCTCTTACCACTCTCTTGAAAAGTTTGTCAGGATATCTTGGATAAAAAGGTCCTTTGTTCGGGTCGCCCCTTTCCCTCTTCTCAAAAAATCTTTCTGCAGTTGAATCAGGATTACCTGTTATAATAGACTTCTCTGTGTTTATTACAGTAATAGTCTCTCCTCTCAAAAGGTCCTTTGCAATCTTTGTTGCTAATCTTCCTAATATTGCACCATCAGCATCAATTATCATCAAATCACTATCTTTACGTTTGTCCCTTTCGGATTTTCCTTTATGAGTTCCTCAATGGTTAAAGTCTTGCCGCCAACTTTTTGTATGTTTTCTACTGCAGCCATTGAAAAACTTGCTGCAGCAACCTTCAAAGGCTTTTTCAGGATTCCAGATGAGAGAAGCTTTCCTGGAATGACTACAGTCTCATTTTCCTTACATACTCTGTTTAATTTTGATAGGTCAACCTCTGCTCTACTCCTTCTTGGTTTTTCTAATTCATCTGCAAGCTTAAGCAAGAAGGGTATGTTCTCTCGATAGCCGCGATTACGAATATCATCTATCAACCCCCTGAATATCAAGTTCGAAGGTCCTGTTGGTTTTGGCATGTTAATCTGTTTTATTTCTTATATTTTTAAAGCTTTTGTCAGATGCTATTTAAAAAAGAGTTGCGGACGGTCGGATTTGAACCGACGGAGGGACTAACCCACAGGATTTCTTATCATTGCTTACGCTCAAGACTTAAGCGTCCGATCTTAAGTATCGCACAGCAGGTTTGTCCTGCGCCCTATCCTGTACGCTCTGCGTACATTTAGACCAGACTTGGCTACGTCCGCATGATTTAAAAAATGTTAAAGGAAGTTTATATACTTATTTCAGTTTTTTAACTTCCTTTCCAAAATCCTTTGCTTTTTCTTTTAAAATATCTATAGCGCTTAAAACAATTTCCTCAGGATTTAAACCAGAAATAGATTCTACATTAAATATGAATCTTGTTGGGTCGCCCTCTATCTCTAGAACTCCTTTTGGTTTTGCTACCTTTACGCATTCCTTGCAAAGATCGCAATCCATGGTGACAGATACTTCTTTTCCATCAATTTTTATGGCATTCTTAGGGCAAGACTTCATAACCTCTTCTTGGTTGGTTAGCTTATCCTTTAGAACAGCAGTTGGGAAATACCTATAGTGAGCTATGGCTGCCTGATATCTAGCATGATTCTTTGCATATCCTAAAGATGCTGATGCTTCTAGTTTTAACTTTTGATCATCAAACAATTCTACGATGGGTATGTTGTCATAAAGTGGTTTTACGTCAGGGTCACTTGATTTTATGTTTTTTGAATAAACCATTCCAGGGACTTTCTTATTTATTACCAAAACTACCTCGGATAAAGAATCTGCTTTCTCACCCTCTTCCTTGAAGTGAAACTTTTTAGCATCAAAGACTAGTGGTATTAAACCTAGTCTATGAGCTATTACCTCATTGTAAAGAACTGATTCATTCTCGGTAAAGTCAACCGAGTCTATAGCCATTATAGGAATCTCAGATATCATTATCCTTCTCAACGCGTTTGCAAATTGTGGATTTAAATCCTCCATCAAGAATTTTATTTCAGTGTCGTTTTTGCTTAATATATGTATTTTCAAATTAACACCAGTACTAAAAAATTGTTATCATCATTTATTAATCTTTCTATTAGATACGTCTTCCTCTACGTCCACCTTTGGGTTTCATGAAACCATGACCTAGTGGAGTGACGTCTTCTATCCTACCAATCATCAGACCTGCTCTAGCCAAGGCTCTTATGGCAGGCTGGGCACCTGCACCAGGGACCTTCGTTCTTATTCCGCCTGGTGCCCTTACTTTTATATGGACTGCGTTTACTCCTTTTTCTAGGGCGACCTCAGCAGCCTTGCTTGCAGCTAGAAGTGCTGGATAAGGCGAGCCACCCTCCCTGTCCTTGTCTGTCATCATTCCTGCTGAAAATCTCGATACGGTTTCAGAGCCGCTGATATCAGTAATATGAATTATGGTGTTATTCGGAGAGCTAAAGATGTATGCTATCCCCCATCTTAGATTCGCTCTAGGGTTTGGTCTCATTTTTTACACCTACTTCCTTTCCATAAAATTTTATTTTACTTTCTTCTGATATGGGAACAATAGTCCCAGGCCATCTCACTCTTCTTCCATCGATGGCTACATGACCATGAACAATCAACTGCCTTGCCTGCTTGGCTGTCCTTGCTATACCTTTTCTATAAGTTAAGGTCTGCAATCTCCTTTCTAGAAGTTTTTCAACTGTCAAGGCTAAAACATCATCCAAGTCTGCGGTAGGATTTAGCAAACCTATCTTTACCAGTCTGTCCATGAGTATTTTTTCCTTCTCCTTGTCTTTTTTTGCAGCAAGGTTTCTGGCTTGTCTCCTATAGTTTCTTAGAATAGATTCAGCTCTCCATATTTCCTTTTTCCTTCTCAAGCCGTAGTTCTGCTTTATTTTTTTCTCAGCCTCTAACCTAGACCTGTCCCAAGGTCTCCTTGGCTTTTCATATTTTTTGTGTTGTCCTCTCACTTTATCACTTGAAGTTTTTAATTGTTTCTCCGTAGCATGTTTTGCACAAATGCCACTTTTTTACAAAATCATTAGAGTCTGGCGGTGAGAATAATAGTCCACCGAAGTCCATTATTTCTTTGCCACACTTGTTACATATAGGTTTTATTGACATCTAATCACTTTTTCTCTTCCTTAGGTTTTGCTGGTGCCTTTGCTGGTGTGGTTGGTTTTGCTCCTGCTACTGGTGGTGTTCCAGGTGCTGCTGGTTTTCCTGCGGTTGGTACTGGTGCACCTGGCTTAGCTCCTGCTGCGGTTGGTGATGGTGCTCCTGTAGCTGCGGGCGCTGCACCTGGCTTTAATTTAGCTTTAGTAACTCCAACAATCATTCCGGTCCTAAAGCTAGACTTTGTCCTTTGCCCTCTTACTGGCAGACCAAGCTCATGCCTTATTCCCTTGTAACAACGAATCTTTTTCATAAAATCAATATCGCCTCTAACGGTGAAGCTTAATTCAGAACTAACCAAATGTCTGTTCTCTCCTGTAGAAGGGTCTAGTCTCCTATTAAGCATATGATAAGGAACTCCATATTTTGAAGGATTCTTGATAGCATCCTCTAACTTCTGAATTTGCTCATCGGTCAAGCTTCCCAATAAAACGTTTGGATCTATCCCAGATATCATTACAATGCTGTTTGCCAAAGATTTTCCTATGCCTTTTATTCCAAGGACTGCGTTTCTTACTCTCCTTGTCCCGTCCAAGTTCATCTCTGCTAGTCTTACTACTCCTCTAACTCCCTCTATAACTTTGATCTTTTTTTCAGGCTTTTTCTCTTTAGCCTTTTCTGCTTTTTTAGTAGCGTCCTCTATCTTTTTTTCTTGTTTAGCCTTCCTAGCTCCCATGGAATCACTTTCAATTAATTAAAACTAATGTTTATAAAGGTTATTAAAATTATGCTTGGTTTGCAATAATAGTATAAAAGGAAATGAATTTAAAGTGTCAAAACGTTAATTTTATATTAACAATTGGAACTTGATATCAATCTTGTTCTAGTGGTTTCATGAAATTTAAAGAAATGAATTTAAGCAAAGGCACACTAAAAGCTTTGGAAGAAATGAAGTTAGATGAGACTTTCCCTATCCAAGAACTTACCATAAAGCCTATAATGGAAGGAAAGGACTTGATGGGAAAGGCAGAGTCTGGCTCTGGAAAGACTTTAGCTTTTGCAATCCCGATAGTAGAAAAAATAAAATATCCTAAGAATATTCAAGCACTCATTATTACACCAACGAGAGAACTTGCCGAGCAAGTCTGCAGGGAATTTGAGAAAGTAGGAAAATACATGATGACCAAATGCGTTGCCGTCTATGGTGGAAAATCAATGGAAATGCAAACTAGAGCTTTTAATCATGTTAACGTAGTGGTCGCAACGCCCGGTCGATTAATGGACCATATGAGAAGGAACAATATTGATTTAAGGCACGTTAATACGCTTGTTTTGGACGAAGCTGACAGAATGCTTGATATGGGATTCATAGATGATATAAAATTTATTTTAAGATACGTGCCAAAAGAAAGGCAGACGCTTTTGTTCTCTGCTACATTTCCAGACGAAATAAAAAAGATTGTAAACAACTTTATGAACGACCCGGTATTGATAGAATTAAATAAAGAGAAGCCCGCTGTAAAAACAGTAAGACAGGCAATGTTCCTTGTGAATGAGAAAGAAAAGATGAAATGCCTTGAGTATGTAATTGAGCATGAGAAGCCTGACCTAACTTTGATATTTGTTTCAACAAAGTTCAAGTCTAACCGACTTCACAGGGAATTGTCAAGATTCTATAACATTGACCTAATACACGGCGACTTGAGTCAGCATCAAAGAGAAAGGGTTTTAGCAGACTTCAAGAGCAGGAAAATTCCATACCTTATCGCAACGGACGTTGCTGCCAGGGGAATAGATGTAAAGGATATTTCCCATGTCATAAACTATGATTTGCCAAATGATGTTGAGACTTACGTCCATAGAATAGGAAGAACTGGAAGAGCAGGAACGTCGGGAGATTCGATAATATTTATAACTCCGGATGAAATACAGGATTTCTTAAGAATCGAACATTTCGTTAAGGTGAATATTGAAAAGCACAAGTTCGCTAACGGACAGGTCATGGATGTTAACCCTGAGGAATTTTCAGAAAGGAATGTCATAATCAAGAAATGGGACAGACGCGAAGGCGGGGGATTCAGAAGAGGTGGAAGAGGATTCGGACAAATATCTTCTCATGGAAGGTTCGGTGGGTTCAGAAGAGGCAGTGGCGGAGATAGAAGGGGTGGAAGTTTCGGACAGAGATCATCGCGTGGTAGCTCAAGCAGAGGTTCTTCTTTCCACAGCGGCGGTGGAAGATTCGAAAGACCTCGCAGAAGAGGACCGAGAAGATACTAAGTTTTTTCTTACAACCTGTTTCAAACAGTTATATGAAAATAACCATGGGTAACAACTATATCATATTTTTATTCAAGAATTTGTAAATTATGTTTATGAAGAAACAAATATTTCTAATTGTTCTGTTGATTAGTATTGTTTTCATTAGTCTTTGTGCTCAAAAAGAACAACCTCTTTCGCCAGGAGGCGGAGGTGGTGGCGGCCCACCTTCATGTTCTTCTTATTTGAATCTAAAAATAGCAGGAATGGATACTTGCACAATAACAGCCACTATTACTGCTAGTTATTGTGACAACAAATCATATGAAATAAAGAATGGAGGAAGTAAATGTTCAGGGGCAATAAGCAGTAATAGTTTTACTAAAGAATGTAGTTGGGACATTACATATGGTACTCACACCTATAGTTTATACATAGACAGTAATTTTAGAACATCTAAAACTGTCAATTGCCCCGAAACTCCTAAAACATGCTCTGATGGGACTGAGTATAACAAATGCTCTTCTAACAAACCAAAATACTGTGATAATGGAAATCTTATTAACAAATGCACTGTATGTGTATGCCCTACAAATCAGATATGTAACATAACTATTGAAGAGTGTTATACACCAAATGAATGTTCTGGTTCAATTTCATTTAGTTTAAATCCATCGACAATTGAACCCAATGATTTGGTTACACCTTCTGCTTCTGGTTTATCTGGTTGTGATAATAAAATTACATATTTCAGAAAAGATAGTTGTTCTGGAATACAAATTAGTTCTTGTACTTTAATAAATGGTGGATGTACAGGTTCTTCATTTAATGCCCCTAGCGCTGAGGGGTTATATACATATTATGCTTGTATTGATAAGAATGGTGACAATGATTTTGGCGATTCTGGTGAGAGTTCTTCAAGAATATTAAATGTAACAATAATCAACGATCCCACGCCGCCTTTACTTCAAAACGAAATAATTCACCTTGACAATTCTTTAGAGTATTTGAGAGCAAGTGAATTAGGAGTTCATGACATGGCTGAATATGTTATTTCAAAAAGTTACCTAGGAACACAAATCCCTAACAAAACGCAAATAATAGATTACTTTGATAACAATCAAAATCAGACAGATGGCTCGTGGAAAGATGTTAACACTCCTATGTTCACAACACACCGAATTCTTTTGGCTTACTATATTCTAAATGTCACTCCAAACCGCAGTTTAGATTCTTTCTTCAGCAACTACGACACTTGGGAAGAAGCACTTGCATATGATAAAAGCATTCACGGCACGTTTGACGGCAGAGACATCTATCACATTGTAATCGGATGGGTGCTATATTATCGTACGTATCCACCATGGTTGAATGATTTTTTCACTAATATAGAAAAAGACTTAACGTGGACTAACAGTACCAATTCGCATAAAAGGACGCATATACTCTACAGTTATGTGATAGCCCGAAGGCAGTTTCCAAACCTTGATGGAATAATAAATGAAACATTAAAAGAACAATCACCTGATGGGCATTGGGACTATCAATGTCTTTCAACGCCTCGACCAGTCTATTGTAATGCTATACAGCTCGTTCTTTTACAGCAAATAATTAAATTATATCCAAACCATCGGACTGCTGAAATTCAAAATTCAATAGATAAGTCGAGACAATGGGTGTATGATACTTATAATACGACAACTATCAATGGCGTGGTAATGGGATATTTCGGCACTGCTATCAACATTGAAGATTCTTTAATGACTGGCATTATGTCAGCTGGAATAAACGGTTTAATGGATATAAATGTTGACATGACTTTCGAGGATATTGTACCGAAAACCTAATTTGTTTCGTCATCTTATTTTCACGTAACCCACTGAAACTTACATTAAATTCTGCACTTTTCCGTACATCATATGAAAATAACCTAGTGAAACTCCCGGGAAACCTCGACAGCTAAAAACGGACTATTTTTGGATAGAACATAGAAAAGCTACGTAGTTCTACCGAAGATTTTCATAAAGGTTCTATTAGACTTGAACTTTTTCTCTATCGAAGGAGCCAATATAAACCAGAATCTAAAAACAAACGAAATCACAATAAAATAATAAGAAAGCATAGCAAGATAGTAGATGCCTAAAATAATAATTGCTAATATGCTAAAGTTAGTAGTATACTGAACGAGAATAAGATTAACGTCACGAATCCAACCGACAGTTAGTTGTGAGCTCCCAAAAATTAGGCCTAAAACAAACGATATTCTAAGAATATAATTCCAGTTATTATTGCTTTTGTGTTTGAGCATGCTGTCTAGAACCAGAAGCAAAATTATGAAAAATGCTAATTGTAATATCGGACCTGCTAAGGTAGTCACTACAGCTTGATAGAAAGGAAATGCATCAAACACGGGCTTATTATAAGTCACCTGACCTGCTACGACAAAGTCTCCGAATGCTTCTGTGGAAAAGAAGTTCTCTGGTATGAAGCATTTCGAATCGTTTATTTGGCTCTTATCGAAGATATAAGCAGCGGAATAGTGACCTAATTCATGAATGCATGTGTTTATAGGAACGCCCAAAAATACGGCTATGATTACACTAAACACTAAAGAAAATAAGGAATACTTGAGGAATTTATTTCTGTTCATAATAAGAATATAGAAATTAATAATTTAAATCATTTACAAAATAATGATTATTATGGTGAGCAAGAACCAAAAGTTAGAATTCATTAGAACTTTGATTATTTGTGGAAGCTTGACAACAACTTTTATAGCGTTTATATTTAGTACATTCAAAGAAGCCATCAAACCAAGCGTATCTTTAATCCCAGCTCTTTCTACAGGTTATTTCGTTTTCATATTCGGTTCTATTCTGATGTACATAATTATACTTCTTGAATTGAGGAGCAGAAACGCTTTTTTAATCGCTACTTATACTCTTGCTTATGGATTTTCAGCACTTTTATCTATTCCTGTTAGTTTATTTGCCGATGCTATCTGTTCACTTGTATTTTATTTAGCATTTGGTACTATTTTGTCTATGGTTCTAATAAAAATTAGAGGTTAGATTAATCATAAACATCGAACCTACCAAAAAAAACCTAAAATCACCACAATCTCCCAGTAGCGCCTCGGTGAGCCCGACTGCCCAACATAACCAAATCATTTCTTAGAAACAAACTCCTTATCCTTATATTGAAAAAGAAAACGCCGTCGGCAGGATTTGAACCTGCAAGTCCTTGCGGACACTAGCTTTCTTGGCATCCTTTCGCCTATCACTCTTCATAACGCCGCATTCAGAGTCAAGCCATTTAGTCATCTGTCTCAAGGCTAGCGCATTAGCCAGATTCTGCCACAACGGCATATTTAGAATAATAACTGGATGCTTTTAAATATTTAAGAAAAAGTTTGTAAATAAAAATAAAAAAATCTTCCTAAGAAATCATTTTGAATAATTATTTCCTTGCTAATTTCTTAGCCTTCACATACTGCCAGAGCTTCTTTGTCATCTCAGATGGAGAAACAGCGTTTTTCCCGATTATCTTTGCCAAGTGCTCGTCTGGCCTTATTTGATATCCGCCGAATGCTTTTTTCTTTGCTGCCATTTTTTCACCTCTTACTATTTGCATTTACTGCTTATTAAGTTTAATCTAGTCAGTTTTTTTATCTAGCCTTTATATCTATTATATATGAAAATTAGGTTTGCGTTTTTCATAGCCTTACTTTTGTCAGCGACCGATGCTTATGCCTTGTCATGGTCAGACGTCTCTACCGCTCCGTCTTCAGGAGTTCAGTACTCTCCTAACCTAAACTACAACTTCCAAGTGATATGGAACGGAGACGGCTATACAGTCTCGAACGTCTTGTTCGAGTCTAATTTTTCTACCCTGACAGAGACTTTAGCCAACATAACGCCCTCAAACGTTTCAAATGTTTATTTTGTGAACTTTACAGGTCTGCCAGGAGGAACTTTCGTCTACAGATGGTATGCGGTTGATAACGAGTCTAATTGGAATTCAACCAACCAGTTCACTTATATAATCAACAAGAACAGCTCGTTTGTCATACGTTTATTTTTGAATGGGACAGAGGGCAACAGAAGCTATAGGATAAATGAGACTGCAAATTTCACAGCCTTTCTAAACCTATCTAGAATGGTATACTTGAACTCAAACTATCCTGGCTTTGTTGGACTGAACGGCACCTCAATCATAAACAATTTCACAAGCCTAACCTCTTCAGGATACTTTGACCTAACTGCATATTGGAACGGTGATGAGAACTACTCGGCTTCTAGTATTACATACTATTTTGACAACATGCCACCGCAATACTTTGACAGGAAAGAAGATCCATCAGCATCGGCAACCTATTACGTAAACAGGAATTATACTTTCTTCATAAAATGGACAGACACTAGTCTAAGTCAGGTCTGGTTCGAGTCTAATCATACTGGCACGGTGAAGGTTTATACAGCCGGCACCTATCCGTCTGTCCAGAACACTTCTAACAGCTTTAATATAACCCTTTTAAGGCTTCCAGCTGAAACCTTTACCTACAGATGGCTTGCTAATGATAGCCTTAACCAAGTAGCCAGCACAAACCAGTATAACTATTATGTTTGGAAGGCGAGTCCTTTGTTGCTGGAAGTGACACCCTCGAACAAAGTCATTAATGGAACTGAGACCACTGTAAAATGCTATACTACAACAATAGAGGTAATCGTCTCTAACTTTAAGCTTTATAGGAATTCGACTTTGATAGCAAACGATACTATTTACAGCAGGAAAGACCAGAGCACGCTAGACGCCGGAAGATATGAATATATATGCAACAGTACTGAAACTCAGAACTTTACCAATCAGTCTATATTTGCGGCTTTAACCGTCAACCTAACTCAGAATTATACAGGAAGCTTGAATTTGAACGGACCATCTTCGTTGCAGGCAAGCCCAGGTCAAACCTTTGAATCAGAATTCTTTTTGGAAAACAATCTGGGCTATACTTTAAGCAACTTTTCGTTATCATTGACCGGGATAGATTCTGTTTGGTATAATATTGAAGACTATGCAACTACCATACCAAACAGTTTCTCTTTGCCCTTAAGAATAAACTTTAACATTCCTGCTGACGCTATTGAGGGAGATTATAGCTTTACTTTAAAGGCAGTGAGCAAGTCGCCTTCGAACGAAACTAAGACATTAACAAAGTTTGTAACTCTAACAGTTGCAACCTCTCAACCACAAAGTTTTCCGCCAGTCTACTCTCCAGAGACTGCCAACACAACAGCTAACGGTGACATATACGAATTTGCATTAAAATGGACTGATGACAGCGGACTGTCTGGATATGTTTTTTCCTCGAACATAACAGGAGAATGGATAAATGATTCTTGGATTCCGCTTTCAGGGACAGAGGGCTGGAGCTATTCTTTTAAGAATATAACAGTAACGCCAGGCGCTACTATTTCTTGGAAATTTTATGTTAACGATTCGAACAATTTTTGGTCAGACTCTTTAGAGTTTAACCTAGAAACAGCGCCAACGGGGTTTGACTTTCTACCTATCATAATAGTGACAGTTTTTGTGATAATTCTTGCAGCCATTATAATTTTCATAACTCAAAAAACCAAGAAAGCTCCGAAAAAAGAAGAAGTTACTTTTGTCTACAGAAGAGAGGATATAAAAACTACTTCCTGAGTAAATCTGCCTTGTCGGTTTTTTCCCAAGTAAAGTCAGGGTCTTCTCTACCGAAATGCCCGTAGACAGCAGTCTTCCTATAGATAGGACGAAGCAGTTTTAAGTTATCTATTATGGCTTTTGGCCTCATATCAAAATGCTTCTTAACTAATTCTGTAATTTTTTCATCAGGTATCTTGCCAGTCCCATAAGTGTCAACCATAACAGACAAGGGATTTGCTATACCAATTGCGTAAGCTATCTGAATTCCGCACTTGTCAGCTAGTCCTGCAGCAACAATGTTTTTTGTAATATATCTTGCCATGTACGAGCCTGACCTGTCAACCTTTGATGGGTCCTTGCCAGAAAAACATCCTCCACCATGGCTACCTATGCCTCCGTAAGTGTCAACAATTATTTTTCTTCCTGTTAATCCAGAATCAGCCAAAGTTCCGCCTATAACAAACCTTCCAGTCCCGTTGATAAAATATTTTGTATCTTTGTCAAGCAGGTTGGCTGGAATTATTTTCTTAATCACTTCTTCTATTACATCTTTTCTCAATTGCTCTATATCCACTTCCTCATTGTGCTGTGCAGCAATAACAACAGAGTCTACTCTTATTGGTTCATTATCATGATACTCTACAGTAACTTGTGATTTGCCATCAGGCCTTAGATAAGATAATATTTTTTTCTTTCTAACCTCAGCAAGCCTCATCACGAGTTTGTGAGCCAACATTATCGGCAAGGGCATCAATTCCTTTGTCTCATTGCAAGCATATCCGAACATCATACCCTGATCTCCTGCACCTTGCTCACGATCCTTTGTCTCTGTCACTCCTATAGAAATATCAGGTGACTGTTCCTCTATTGACGTCAAAACACCACAAGTCTCCCAATCTAATCCGTCTTTTGCGTTGTTCAAACCGATTTCTTTTAAAGTTCTTCTGATTATGCTTGGTATGTTTACATAACAAGTAGTAGTTATCTGGCCTGTTACGATAACAGTCCCTTGTATGATAAGTGTTTCGCAATCCACCCTAGCTTTAGGATCTAGATTTAATATTTCATCAAGAATAGCATCAGATATCTGGTCGCTAACCTTGTCTGGATGTCCTTCAGCTACTGATTCTGATGTGAAAAAATATTTACCATTCATTATTATCAGGCTTTTAAAATGAATAGAATTATTAATTTATAAGCTTTTAAAACTTAGGATAAGTTCCTTTTTTAATCAAAACCTTATCTGTCTTTACTGCTAAACCTTTATTACTTTCTTGTATTTCTTTAGAATTAAGAACAGCCCTACCTATAGCGACTAGCTCTCCTTTTAACGAAAGTATTGCAACCCAATCTCCTTTTCTTATAGTATCCTCTAATCTAACTATTCCGCCTATAGCTAGAGGCGCGCCATTGCAAATGTTTTCTATAGCGTTATCAGATATCACCACTTTTCCAATAGACTCTGCTATAGATTCCAACGGCAAAATGACTTCCCTCATTTTTTCTTCATTTCCCAAGGAGCTAAACAAGGTTTGCAGAGTTATAGCCGATTCCTCAGAAAAGCTACCGCTCTTTGTCCTTCTCAACTCCTGTAGATGAGCCCCTATACCTAATTTTTTGCCAATGTCGTCTGCAAATCTTCTAACGTAGAATCCAGCCTCTGTACCTATTTTAAACAAGACATCTCTTCCTTCGACTTCTAAAAGTTCTAGGTAATATATTTCTCTCTCTCTAATCCTTCTAGCAACAGCAGACTTGACAGGCGGCAACTGCTTAACCTTGCCTATCAAGGTCTTGAATAGTTCTGTAATCTTTTCTCTTTCAATATCCTTATGCAAATGAATAATTCCTACATATTCTTTTTTTGATGAAAGTATGATAGGCATTAACTTGGTTGAATTCTCAATAGCTATTACCAAAACACCAGAAGCCCTGGGGTCTAGAGTGCCACCATGGCTAACCTTGCTAACATTAAGAATCTCCTTTATCCAGCGGTCAACCTGATGAGAAGTAGGACCCGAAGTCTTGTCAATAACTATTATTCCATTTTTTATGTGCTTCTCTAAAGTCCTTGCTCCGGGATATGAGCTGAAGGTCGTTAGCGATGCTTCATTCTTTTTTATTAGCCAACCCATAGATAGAATTATTTTGATTCACGCATACTTAAAATAATATATTAGAGAAGACAATCATAAATTAGATTGAGATGCCTAGAAAAACATTCTTGTTGTTGTATTTGATGAGTTTGCTTATTGTTTACATCTTTCTTGTAATAGATAATCTAGTTTGGAATTTGTATGATGGAAATTATCAGAACGTTATGTGGTCATTTATCACAGAGTTCACTAATTGGCAGGATATTTTCACAATTTTTTCACTAGGTCTGTTTCTTACTCTTATTTTGAGAAATAGGATTATAAAGGATTTCATCTATCCTTTCGGAATGATTGTAATCTATCTGGTTCTAGGAATAAACAAGGTTTTATGGAATCTTAACGCAGAGTTTTATGAAACCATACTATCCATATTTTTGTTTGAACAGAATTGGATTACGATGTTCATAGGAGCTTTTATATTCCTCTTTTACTATAGAACTTTTAAAAAGGTGAGAAGATGATGAATCCGTTGTCTTACCTAATAATCTGGCTTTTCATAGCAATTTTTATGATGCTAATCATTGCTTTCGTTTTCCAGCGCTTGCCTTTTTAGGTTCTTCTTTAACCTTAGTCCTCTTAACTGGAACTTTTATTTCAAGTTTCTCAATCAAACCAGAACTTTTCCAAGAATTTTCAATATGAACATCATCAGCCTTTGAGTCTATCTCAAGCTTATACTCCGTGGGTTCTATGTGGTCTATGTTACATTTTCTCCTTTTGACGCCTGTAACAGATTTGGGTCCGGTTATAAGAACAAAGCTGTCGTTTACTCTTTCAACTATTATAGCATATTTCCCAGCTTCTCTTCCTGCAATTTTTAATACTACTCTTCCGGGTTCAATCATCTTACTTACCCCTCTCAGATTTTGTCTGTCTCTCTATTATCATGTAAGGAATCCTTCTGTAACTGACTAGAACCATCATCACTATAATCAATATGAAAATAAATCCGAACAATGCTCCCATTAATGGATTTGTATTGCCCCCATAGAACGCCTCATACTCCAAAACAATTAAGATGGGTATCAATATTACAATAAAGAACCAGGCCATCCATTTTGGAAAATAAATTTTTTCTATTATCATTTTCTCACCTTTGTTTTAAGCATCTCTCTTTTAATTTTCGGGTGCAATTTTAATAAAGATTTCTTTGAGCGTTTTATGTAGTGGATTACTCTTCTATTTCCTGGAGTCTTTACCTTTATCATCTTTAACGATTTTGACCTTATCATAACTCAACCCTTAGCAATTTTCTAAAGTAATAACCTAAAGGAATTGAAACAATTATATACCAAGCCAACCATCCTAGGTCATTTTCAAAATAAGGTAATGTGAAAGGAAGCTTGACAACAGCTCCTGGAAAGGCTTGACCTAGCCAAGGCAAGGTTATGCTCACAACTACCAGAGTTAAAAGCATTGGCTTCATGTTCATCCTCATCTGCTTGCTTGACAAAGCCATTACTTCATTCAGCATTTTATTTGCTTCTGGAGGATTGGTTTTCTGGAGTTCCTTTATCTTTGCTTGCTTCTCCTTCATACTAACCTTCAGTTGCTTCATTTCGTTTTGATTCGCTAGAAATTTGTAAATTATAGTTATCACTAGAGTTATAGCTGCTGAAGCAAAAATCTCTAATATCGGAACTGGCAGATTAAACATTTTTTACACCTAAAACTTTTTTTATTACCTCTAAAATTTTCGGTACCATTATATCTGGAATTGAATCTACTTTAACATCTCTAACTAGACCTTTGTCTCTGTAAAATTTCAGTACGGGATTTATTCTTTCCCAATAAACTTTTAACCTTTCACATATGACCTCTTCTGTGTCATCTGTTCTGATAAAGAGAGGTCCGCCACATTTGTCGCATATTCCTTCCTTCTTTGGAGGAAGGGCTGGCATACATATACCAAGTTCATTAATTTCCGCTACATTAAATGTAAATCCGCAATTTTTGCACGTTCTTCTACCTAAATTCTTTTTAATTACAATACTGTCTGGCAATACAAGATTTATAACCAAGTCGACATCAGTTATTTTCTCTAACATCTTGGCTTGATTTATGTTATACGTTATTGCATCCAATATAAAGCCATTCTTACAGTCGTCCCTGCTTAAGCGCTCCTTTAAAAGAGGCATTATAACTTCATCAGGAACTGGCAAGCCCTTATCCTGATATTCACTTATCGTTTTTCCTACTTTGAAATCATTTCTCAAAGTCCTCAACAAATCTCCTGAGGATATCTGAGGTAGCTTGAGTATCTCACTTAAACCTCTAGAGTAAGTTCCTTTTCCTGAACCTGGAGCACCTAAAATTAGAATTTTCATTTAAACACCTAGGAATTTCCTTATTCTCTCTGGTATATCATCATAGTACTGAGCGGTTATCTGCTCATAAAATTGATAAACTATCATAACTGTCAATAATATTCCTGTTCCAGAACCTATTGCAGAGGTTAAGTCCGCAAAACCAGCTAGGAATCCGACGAAAGCACCACCAAGTACGGTCAGCACAGGTATGTACTTGTCTAAAACCTTTTCAATTATTCTTGGGTCATGTCTAAACCCTGGGATAATTATAGACTGTGATTTAAATTGCTCTGCGATGGATTTCGAGTCCATTCCAGCAGTGTTAACCCAAAAGATAGAAAATATAGTAGAGCCTAAAACAAAGACGAGTATGTATACTATCGAGTGCAAGACGTCTGCAGTTGTTACAGCTTGAAAATTATAAATTGGAATTAAAAGGTATCCTACTATTGCCCCTAGAACTGCCCCGAATAAACTAAATTTAATTATATGTTTTTTCCAAGTTCTTAGATTAATCAATGTAAAAAGCAGTGCAAAAACACCTGCCAGTATCGAAATAACTATTATGCCTACATTTCCAGAAGGATTTGAAATGAGAAACATCAAACCTGAGGTTGGTCTACCTTCAACGTTATAAGATCCTAAAAAGGTTATGCCACTCTGAAAGAGAAGTCTACCTATCACTTGAAGGTTTGCTATAACAGCTGCTGTTAAAATAACTGGGATGTTCGAGGTATACAAGAATTTTAATGGCCATCTCCTTGAGCCAAATTTCCCAAATGGTAGTGAGAATGACATTGGCAATTCAACCTTAACATCTTGGATATAGACAGTAAGTATGAAAACTATTATTGTAGCCACTAAAGGTAGCAGGGTTAAAATCGATGGCATTCCCTCCATTAAAGAAGCTATGAAAAAGGGTATTATACCGGCCGGAGGTTCTCCGACTGTAGGGAAAGTTCCAGCTTGAGTTAGTGGGTTTAAAGTTCTAACTAGTATCGTCTTTGCAACTCCTGCTGCTATGAACAAAGAAACTCCAGATCCAAATCCCCATTTTGAGCAGACCTCATCCATGAACATAATAATTATTCCACCTATTGCAAGCTGAATAGTAACAGCAATCGTTAAAATCAAATCTGGAGTTGCAGGTGGCACTGCTTTAGCTAAAACATAAGCAACTGCTTCAATGAAACAGAAAGCAATCATTAGAATTTTTTCTGCAGAGCGGAATTTTTTCTTTCCCTCTTCTGTATTAGTATCCCAGTTTATTATTTTACTTCCGACAAAAAGTTGTAAAATAATGGAAGCTGTTACTATAGGTCCTATACCTAACGTTATCAACGACCCAAATCTAGACCCGAAAACTATTTCTAAGAACTCGAATTGAGCCACTGCTGTAGCGTCAATTCCCCAGACTGTTATGGATCCTAAAATGAAGAACAACACAAGTATTAAGAAAGTCCACTTAGCCTTTTCTCTAAAGGTTAATTTTTGTATGGGTTCAGAAACCGTTGGAATGTATCGTGATAATTTTTCCCATTCAAACATTCTCTATCGCCTTTCCACCTGCTTTTTCAATTTTTTCTTTTGCTTTTTCAACGATTTTAGTTGCTTTTATGGTTAAAGCCTGAGTTAGTTTTCCTGTTGAAAGAACCTTGTCGTATCCTAATTCAGAAACATCAATCTCGACCTTGTCAAGTTTTTTTGCAAGAATATCCAAATCTTTCAGAGTTATAGCCTTAATCTCTTCTTTAGCCTCTCTAGGAACTTTGAATCCTTTGGTTTTACGAAGGTAGTCTGGGTCGTATCTGATTCTCCAAGACTTTTTATGCTTAAACATTCCTGCCTTTCCTCTTCCTCCCCTTGAACCTGCTCCTCTGTGCTTTTTCTTCATTCCCCATCCATGGGTCTTGCTCCCTCTCATTCTGCTTGCTTTTGTTCTAAATCTCACAGTCATTAAATCATCCTTTTTAACAATCCGTTAATCTCCTTTCCTCTGTAGCCTAGCTCGCCGTTTGGATAGTGCTGTTTTATGGATTTCTTGAATCCTTTAGACGGAGGATTCAACCTGAAAACAGGTTCTATCTCTTCTGGGATTTTTTGACTTTCCTTTGCTTTTTTAGAAATTTCCTCAGCCTCTTTTACTTCAAGTCTCTTGTTAGCAGGCTTCCTACCTCTTTTTGTAATCAAACTCAATAAAACATCATCATCGATTTCTCCCCAAGTCACATAGTCTCTAACTTTCTGAAGCATTCCCTTCATGCAATCATTTTCTTTTATCAAAACGCAATGCATTTTCTTATGAAGTCTAAGCATAACTAAGGTATCCTTAGTAGCTTTCTTCAATCCAACTAAACCTCTTATTCTAATTACTGCATACATCTTACTCAACCTTACCACTAGTCATACCACTTTGTTTTTCAAACTCGGTTTTAATCTTATAAGCATTAAGTTTCTTTAAAGCATCAAAAGTAGCTTTAATTAAATTTGCCCTCATTTGAGTATCCCCCTTTGATTTACTCCAAATATCATTTATACCAGCAAGCCTTAGCATTTTCTTAACTTCATCAGAGACAGCTAAACCAACACCCTTAGGCGCAGGTAATAGAGTTAATCTAACTGAACCGCTTTTACCAACGACTGAAAAGGGTATAGAATGGTTTGTTGCACATGAACATTCCCAAGAGCCGCATCCTCTTCTGATTGGTATCACGCTTAGCTTTGCTTTGTTTAAAGATTTAATAATAACCTCTTGATTTTTTCCAGTAGGACCAGAAGCCAACCCAACCCCTACGTATCCGTTTCTATTTCCAATAACAGTCATAACAGATATCTTATATCTTCTACCGCTTTTGTGCATTCTTGAACTTCTTTTGAAAGGGGTTCTCCTTATTCCACCGCCTTTTCCTGTTGAACCACCGATTAGAATTATCTCTTTTTCTAGGTTTGGTATTAGAACATCAACTATAGGAGGTTCAGAGATTTTCAATCCTTCAGAGAAAACTTTTGTTATGTCTGTTACTTCCCCAGCTAACACTTTCTTGCCTAGTTCTGTCTTAGGTTTCCAATTTTCTGGAGCTATAACTTTAGCCTTTTCTGGAAGCTTTGCTTCTTTTACCTCTTCAGGAATCTTTACCTCTTCAGGGGGCTTTACCTCTGCAGGAACTAATTCCTCTTCTGCCTTTATCTCTATTTCTTCTGATTTTTCTTGTTTTTTCTCTTCTCTTGGCATTTTATACACCTATTTTCTTTTTAACATCATCAAACTGCTTTGAAATCTCTTCTGAAATATGCTTTCCATTTATTCTATCTTCTGAAGGTAGAATATCCTTTGAATGAGGAATATCTATCCCTGCATCTAGTACGCCTTTTAATGCAGCATAAATTCTTGAACCTTTTGTTGAGGTTTGTATACCCAAATCTAGTACAGCCTCTTTTACATTCTTTTCTTTTGCTTTTTTCCCAGCTAACAGTCCTGTTAAGTATGCAGCAGGAATATTTCCTGTCTTAGTCCAACCAAATTTTTTCAATTCTGTTGAAACGGCTGAAGCTACTGTCTGGTCGCCGTTAGGATTAAAGTTTACAAGTTGAACAGAAATATTGCTTAGACTTTTTCTAATGACCAACCTTACTTTTCCAGATTTTAGTAAAGCTAGTCTTTTTCTGTAGTTTGTTTTTCTTTCCATTCTTCTTTTAAATTTAATTATTCTTTTCATTTTTTATCCTCTATCACTAATTTTTTATCCTTTAAGTAAGTCATTAAATGAGCTTTGTTTCTAAAAAAATTACCTTTGACTAGTTTGTAGACAGCTCTGTAAGAATGAGGACTTAATTTATTTTTGGATTTTAGCTCCTTCAAAAGTTTTCTTTGAGGTCTTACAACTTTGAGCCATTTTGTTTTTTTCGTTTCTCTAGCTCCTATTGAACCTTTTATGCTTCCTCTCCTTTGTTGTCTTTTTTCTTCAAGTTTTGCTTTTTTCTTTTCAGGAAACTTCTTTATGATACCTTCCTTGATAAATCTTCTAACATCATTTCTTGTAATGGCTGTCCTAACCTTCTCATTAGTCGGATCTATCCAAACTCTGTTTTCTCCACATTTTAAAATTTTTGCTGCAATCTTTTTCTGCAAGTTCATGTAGATTCATCTCCCCTTTCTAAATGTGATTCTATGATAATCCCAAACTCATTGAAAAATGAACTGCAAGTAGGGCATCTAAATATATCTGGATCCTTTTTCCATAAATTACCTTTAATACCACATGATGGGCATAAGCCCTTTCCAATCAAATACATATTATCACTTTTTAATCTCAACCTTAAATGGATTTAAAATCTTTATTTTTAATTCTTCGGCTTTTTTCATGATTTCCAATCTCTTCTTCTTCCCTACAGTGGCTGATATTCTGCAGACTTGTTTTTCTGGAATTATTCTTTCAAGGTCTTTTAAATTATAAACAAGAAGTTCTTCGAACCCAGATGGATGCAATCCTTTAACAGCTCTTGGAGAACCGTAACCAGGTCTAGGAAGATTTCCTGCTTCCTTCTTGTGCATTCTTAACTTTGAATGAATACCTTTAGGAGCTCTCCATTTCAACCCAAGTCTTTTGTATATTTTTCCTCTGCTCCTTATGAAGACTGGTTTCTTTCTTTTGATTTTTAATCTTAATTTTAAATTATCCATAAAATCACGGTTTCTTTGTTACGAACAAACCATCTTGGAAAACCCTTCTATCCCTTTTCTTTATCCAAGTGGCACGTTCTAGCTGAGCAGCAGTCTGCCCCACATCCTCCTTACTTATACCGGTTACCGCTACCTCGTCTCCTTGTATTTCCACTTTGCATTCTCCTATTATTCTAGCCTTTCTGGACGACTTTTCACCAAGGAAGTTGCTTATGATTACCTCCTTTCCGCTTACCTTAACGGTGAACGGAAAGTGCATGTAAACTACTTTTAACTTTGCAGTGTAACCTTCCTTTACTCCAAGAAACATATTATCAATATGCGATTCTATTGTACCCATCATTGCTTTGATTTTTCTCTTGCTGGATTCTGTTTTCAAAAAAATTTTATTGTTTTCCTTTTTAATGATAATATCCTTTTTGAATATAGGATTAAAGAAATCTCTTTCTAAATTACCTTTAGGTCCTTTTACTACGACCTTAAAGTTTTCAACTTCTACTTGAACGTCATTTGGAATCTCGATCATTTTTTCCATAATATCACTCAATAAATGTAGCCTAGTAAAACTCCTCCTAATCCTTTTTCTTTAGCATCGGTATGTATCATGACTCCTTTTGTTGTTGAAACTATCAGAAATCCAAAACCTACTGCTGGCAATAATCTTTTTTCGTATTTTTCATACTCATCCTTTCTGACATAATATCTCGGCCTGACAGAGTTACAGTTATTAACCTTCCCCAAGAGTTGTATTTTGAACTTGCCTCCTTTTCTATCGTCCACAAACTCAAAGTCTCCTATGTAGTTATGATTCTGTAATATCATTAAAATGCTCTTTACAAGCTTAGACGAAGGAGTAACGGTTTCTTTCTTACCATACCTGTCTCCGTTTTTTATTGCGGAAAAAACATCTGAAATTAAATCATGCTTCATAACATCACTGATATTTTTTGAATCCTAATTTCTTAGCTACCTCACGAAAACACTGCCTGCAGTACATGAGGTCATAACTTCTAATTATAGCCCCGTATCTCCCACATCTTCTACATCTTCTCGAACCAGTTCCAAATTTTCTAACTTTCTTTATTTGTTTCATATTAACTCTACCTTGTGGTTTTTAACAATCCATTCCATGGTCTCTTCAGGATGGATTAAATGTTTTTTACCTATTTTTCCTGGAAATTTCTTTCTCTTGACCCTAAATCCAGGCCTTTCTAAAGTAACACAAACATCCATACCGAAGATTCCTATCTCGGGATCATATCTTACCCCAGGAATATCTATATGTTCCTTTATTCCGAATGAAAAATTGCCTTGCTTGTCAAAAACGTTTTTTGAAAGCTTAAAATCAACAGCCGTCAAAGCCTTCTTTAAAAATTCTTCAGCATTCTTTCCTCTTAGAGTAATCTTACATCCAATGGGTCTTCCCTTGGCCATTCCAAACGAGGTTCTGTCACGGGTTGTGGTTATAACGATCTTTTTGCCTGTTAAAAATTCCAAAAGCTTTTTAGCTTTATCGAGCTTTTCTCCTTCTTCTCCACAACCTATGTTTAGTGTTATTTTTTCTATTTTGATGTTTTTCATTGAATTCATTAAATCACTCTATTTTTATTAGCGGTTGATCCCTACCTACAACTATAACGAAATCTTTAGGAACTTCTACTGTCTTCTCACTCTCCATCAGAATTCTATTTTTTTCTATGGTCTTTATTTTACCTATCATGCCGGCGTTCTTGCCTTTGAAAATCATACAAACTGAATTTTCAGCAAACTTGATATGGTCTATTATTTTTTGTTCAGGAACTTGTATTAGCAATGAATCATAAGTAGAATACTTTTCATTTGTTAGTATGTTCCTACCGTCATTCAAGTTTATTTGTGTCTTATCCCCTTTCAAAGATTTTTTATTCACAATTTTACACAACTTTAGTTTTGATTCTTTTTCGGGTATTTCAATGAAACTCAATCCGTTCTTAGGAACAGCTCTCCAAGTCTTATTCATCGAAGGTATTTCTATAACGTTAAACAAGCCTAAACCAAAGTTAGGATCCTTTCTTTTTCTTCCATCGACTAAAATCTCTCCTCTTTTAATTGCGTTAAAAGCTTCTTTTCTGTTCTCTGTTAACTTCAAGACATCTCTAATAAAAATTAACAGGGGTAAAGATAGTTCTCTTTTATACGCACCTCTAGGTGCGAATATGAACTTCTTTGTCTTCCTTTCTATCGGCCACCACTTGGGTGCGGCAAGTCTCTTTAGTCTTGTCATTTTTTACCCCTTTCTATAATTTTTTTTCTTTTTGGATCTTCCATAATTGGATTTGTTATCATCAACTTTGAGGGATGAATAGGAACCTGAACCTCTTCGCCTGAAACTTTTTTTCTTTTAACATTTTCAATGTAAACTTTTAAATCTTTCAAGTCAATTTTTGATATTTTTCCTGTAGTTCCTTCGAACTTGCCTCTCATGACTTTTACTTCATCTCCCTTTCTTAGAGGTAAAGATCTTCTCTTCCATTGACTTCTTAATTCTTTCGATAGGTGAGATGCTAAAAACTTTCGCTTCCTATGTAATGGTGCCTGATAAAAGGCTTTTCTTTGCTTACTTGGTTTTTTTGATTTCATAATATCACACAACAAAAGTTGCTATCTTGCCTATAGTAGAAAATCTTTCTATAACTTCTCTTGCAACAGCCCCCTTTATTTTACTCCCTCTAGGTTCACCTTTCTCGTTAATTAAAACGGCAGCATTATCTTCAAATTTAACCCTAATTCCATTTGACCTTCTGTATTCTTTCTTTTGCCTAACTATGATGGCCTGAACAACCTCATGCACAACTTTCGAATCTCCTTCCTTCACAGCACAAAAAATCCAATTTCCTATACCACATCTAGGGGATCTTCTTTTAACTCCTTTGTAACCTTTTACTGCAATTATTTGTAACAGTTTTGCTCCTGAGTTATCTGCACAATTGACGTAACTTCCTGCTTGCAAAGCTTTTGTTACTTTGGCTGAAATCGGTTTCATTTAGCTTCACCTCTTTTTATTATCTCGATTATGCAAAAGCTTTTTGTTTTTGACAAGGGTCTTGTCTCGGCAATTTTTACAAAATCTCCTTTCTTTGCGTTTATGCATTTTGGATTGTAAGCAGAAACTTTGGTATGTCTTCTCTCGAATCTTTCGTATTTTGGTATGTAACGTGTATAGTCCCATCTAACAACAACGCTTTTTTCAGCCATACTGCTGACAACTTCTCCTTCGAATACTCGTCCGCGTAATGAAAGTTGTCCATGCCATGGACATTTTTCATCAACACAACCCTCTTTAGGTGGTGTTGCTTCAATACCAATGTTCCTTGCTTTTTGTTTTACCATTTTTTCACCTTTAGTTTTAATCTGTCTTCAGGCCTTACCGCAATTTTATTTCCATTGACCTTAACTTTTTTTTCGCTTGAAATTTTAAATATGAATACTGAACCTTTTTTCTGAATTTTTTTCATCCCTTTTTCAGTCTCTATTGTCAGAGTGTTCTTAGTTTCATCAACAACCAAACCTTTTACTCCAACTTGAAATTTGTTTGTACTGTCAGCAATTTCTACTGTCAAGCCGATAAGTTCGTGCTTTATTAAGTTTTTTGGAGTTATCATGTCACTCAACTTCAATATTATCTTCTGGGAAGCCCATTTGAATCAAAATTGCTTTCAGTTTATCTTTATGTTCTCCTCTTAACTCTATCCTACCGTTTTTGTAAGTTCCCCCGCATGAAAGCTTCGTTTTAAGTTTCTTTGAAAGTTCCTTTGGATTTGCTTTTTCATCTATACCTTCTATAAGAGTAACTGACTTTCCGAACGACCTTTTAACTTCATAGATTTTTATCTTTGCTTCTTCTTTTGCAATCGTCTTGCAAACACAAAGCTCGATAGGCAATCCACAAGTTTTACAAATTTCCAGTTTAAACTCACCTCCTACTTTTCTCCCCTTAATTTTAATTCAGTTAAAATTCTTGCTATGGTTCTTTTGATCTCTTTAATTCTTCCAGGATTGCTAGGAGTACCTCCAATAGCAATCTGACCTCTTTCTTTGGCTAATTCAAGCCTTAACTCGTTTAAACGATTGATAAGATCAGGACGACTCATTTGCTTTAATTGCTTCTTCTTTATTATCGCCAATTTTTTCACCTAGTTTTTCTTCAACCTTCTCTTTGACGGGTTTCACTTCAACTCTCTCTCCCACGGTTTCAGCTCTGCTCATTATCTCCAGTTCCTCCGGCTTCTCGGGGAGTATTCTGACCTGTATACCTATTATGCCAAGCTTCACGTTCGCTTGCGCGTACGCTGTCCTTACCACGCTATCGATGTCTCCTGAGAACTTTAGGTAGCCGGAGGAGAACTTCTCCACTCTGGATATGTCCGAACCTATCTTGCCGCCTACCCTTATCCCGACGCCTGCAGCGCCGGCCGACATGATTCTTTCTATTGCCATGTTCACGACTCTTTTGTAGTTCAGTCCTCTCTCGATTGAATTCGCTATCCATTTCGAAACTATGAAGGGGTCCAAATCAGGCTCGGAAACCTCTTGGACATCCATCTGAGGATTCTCAAAGCCAAACTTCTCCTTCAGGACTTGGGTCATGCTCTCTATGTTCTTGCCGCCTCTTCCTATTATCAGACCAGGCTTGTTGGCATAGACGGTTATCCTTATGCTTAACGGAGTCCTTTGAATTTCACAATGGCTATAGCCTGCCCTAGCAAATTCTTTAGCTAAAAGCTCTTCTACATCCATGTTTCTTATTCCTTCTTTAATGAACTTTTTTTCCAAAGCCATTTTATCACTTAACGCTGACTTCCTTTTCAACATTACTTTTATCGCTCGATACTTTCTTTGCAAAGCTATCCTTATCGCTCAGTATCGCTTGAATATGACAAATCTTAAGCCTCGAACCGAATTTCTTCCATCTCCTCCTGGCCCTGTGCATCGTGGGCCCCTTGTGTGCAGAGATGAAAAGAAACAAGCTATTTGCGTCTATATTCTTGTTCTTAGCATTCTTCTCTAGTTGATTCAAAAGTTTTAAAATTTCTTCTGTGGTTTTTGTAAAGTATTTTCCCTTTAAACTTGTTTTTTCGTTTAACATGTCTTCTAACGTTTTCTTTGCATCACCAAATTTTTTCCTATTTATTGCCCTACAAACTTTTACAGCATTTAATTGAGATATTGAGAATGTTCCTGAAGCACAAGTTGTTTCTTTTGATTTTGTAATAGCATATCTCATATAATCACTTCAATGGCATGAACTTTGATGATTTGGTAGCTCCAACTCCTGGTGCTGAGTGTGTAACTTTTTTTCTTGTAAGAGCAAACTCTCCTAGTCTATGACCCAACATTTCTGGCTTTATATCAACTGCAACCCACGTATTGCCGTTATGAACTAGAATTTTCTTGAATACCATCTCAGGAATTATTACCATTTCTCTTAAATGAGTCTTGAGAGGTTTGTTTGACTTTCTTAATCTCTCCAAAAATTTCTTTTCCTCAACACTAAAGCCTCTTAACAAAGCTCTTCTCTGTCTTGATGTTAACGTCTTTGAAAAATCTTCCAAACTCATTTTTTGTAATTCTTCAATCGTTTTACCTTTGAAAAGGTATATTTTAGCCATATTATCACTTTTTCCTCTTTCCAGATCTACTTGCTGATATAGAACCAACTTTAGCTCCTGGAGGCATTAACCTGGATATCGTTTTTGGTGTTCCTGGTTTTGTATGACCGCCAAACGGATGATCAACAGGGTTCATTTTAACAGCAGACGATCTTGGCCAAAGTTTATTCCTAGCGTGTTTAAGATAAAATAATTGACCTGCCTTGACAAAAGGTTTGTCACTTCTTCCACCGCCTGCTGAAATCCCTATAGTTGCTAAACAAGCTGGATTAAAATTTTTAAATTCCTTTGAAGGCATTTGAACAATAACCTTGTTAGCATCATTAGATACTATCGTTGCCCTTGATCCGGCAGAGCAACATAACTTAGGGCCTGAACCTGGATAGTTCTCTATTGCAAATATAGAAGAGCCTTTAGGAACTTTGCTTAAAGGCAAAACATTTCCTGTTTTTGCTTCCCCCTGTTTATCAATCATGTCCCCAACTTTCATACCCTCAGCAGCTATTATGTATCTTTCCTTGCCGTTTGTCTTTAGCTTGGCCAAGGGCTCATCCCTTGCTGGGTCGTGAACGATATCAACGACTACCGCGTTGTCAAAGCCGTAACTCACTTCGCTTACGAACCTATGACCCGGACTACGATAACGCGGGCCTCCGTGCCCCCTAGCCCTTGATATTATTCTCTTACCCATAGCATCACAACATTCCCATTTTAGTAGCGATATCGCTTGCCGAGTACTCCTTTGAAAGTTTTATCCATGCTTTTTTTCTTCCCTTTCTGTCGATTAAAGTGCTAACCTTTGAGACTTTAACATTAAAAGCTCTTTCAGCTGCCCATTTTATTTGGTTTTTGTTTGCAGTTCTTCTTACAACAAAGACAATTTTGTTTTCTTTTTCTATCTTTCCAATAGCCTTTTCAGTTAGTAACGGATAAAGTATGATTGTCAAAGGATCGACTACAGGTACTCTTTCATCTTTTTTATCTGCCATAAATTTCACCAAGTTTTTTTATTGATCCTTCAGTAAAAATTGCAAGTCTTCCAGGGTTAGTTCCTGGTGCAAGTATTTCTGCATTCAAGTTATTGACCAAACAACAGTCCATTCCTCCTATGTTTTTTGCTGCTTTGGATATTCCTTTATCTTCTGCTATAACAATTAAAGGACCCTTTCTCTTTCTATATCGTCTTCCTCTCATTTTTCCTTTTCCGGCCCTAATCTTTTTCTCGCTTGCTCTTTCTAATTCTTGTTTTAAACCAATCTTCTCCAATAGTTGCTTTAGCTGTTTTGCTTTTTTAATTTCCTGGAAAGAATCTTCGATAACAATTGGTAAAATCATGTTATTGATCAAATGATTTCTCTTAGTTACTATATCCTTTAAGGCAGTAGCAGCTATTGCAGATTTTATAGCTAGAACTCTTTCCTTTTTATTTATCTTTTGCCAAAAGATCTTGTTAGGTTTTGGAGGATGAGACTCTCTACCCTTTCTAGCCTGGGGAACGAATCTTGCAGTAAGCTGTAGACCTGCTGGACCTTCATGTATTCTTTGCATCCTAGCCATTTCCCTATTCATCATGGTATATCTTGAATGCCTCATACCATGATAGTGGGCTGAAGTCCTTTTACCTGCAAGTGAATCGACTCCGTAAGGTTGCCTGTTATGACTATGTACTGCTAAAACCGCTCTTCTTATCAAGTCTTCTCTTAAAGGCGTTGAGAAGACTTTTGGCAAGTCTACTTCACCCTTAACATTGCCTTGGATATCAAAAATATTAGTTTTCATTTCATACACCTTGCTTACTCTCCATTGAAATGTATTTTACATCAACAGGAGCTGCTCTCTTAGCTCTAATAGATGGTCTTAATCTTATCAATCTTTTTTTAGGTCCAGGTACACTTCCTTCTATTAAAATGCAATCTCCTGAAATATCACCATAATTTATAATTCCGCCTTTTATTTTGAATCCATTCAGCATTTTAAGAATTTTTTTATTAAATTCGGTTCTAGTTTGAAAGCCTAGTTGACCTGCTTGTGGTACATTCCATCTAACTTTCCCTGGAACGTTTTGACCCAGTGAACCTACGTGCCTCTCCATCTGCTGCGCCTTTCTACCGTGTCCTTTTACCCCAAATCTTTTCATAGGTCCTTGGAATCCTTTTCCTTTTGTAACAGCTATAACATCCACAAAGTCTCCTTCTTTAAAGATATCAGAAATTTTTATATCTTTGCCTAAAACTTCTTTTGCGTATTTTAATTGATCTTCTAAGCTTCCTCCTATAGCAGTCTCAAAAATCTCTGGTTTTTTCTTAAAATTAGAATTGGTATGACAAATTAAATTTATTTTAGATGTGCTTTTAGGAAGCTTGTTTAATTGGTCTTCTACTTTTTTAGGTTCTTTTGAAAGTTTTAATTTTCTTGAGACATTCTTATTGATTTTTTCAGAGAAGACATCAAAAGAAGATTTGTTTCCTGTATAACATCGAAAACCTAAAACAGAAATAGGAGGACAATCAAGAACTGTTGCTGGCCTTGATATCTGTTGACCTTTTGTTTTTGAATTAGGATTAGAATCTATTAATATTACATGAGTCATTCCTGCCTTATAGCCAGCAAAACCCAGAGGTTTGACCTCTTTCATAAGTGGCCAGGATTTTATTCTTGGATAGATACGTCTAGCTCTTTTCTTCGGGTAAAAAGCTTTGCTACCTCTTGTTGGTCTCTTTCTATATGGCATAAAATCAATTCCTACTTAAATGTATTTAAATATATTTAAATCTCTCAGAACACGATGCTACGAAAACTTTCCTATTCTAATAGAATTATAATGTATTTAAAGATTATTAATTTACAGAACACTTGAAGCGTAAACTCTGAATTGCTTAGATGCTCTCGTATCTAAATGTATTCCCCCATCTGGTAAGGGAGATACTCTACCTGGTCTTTGTTTTAATTTTTTAGCACCTTCAATGACATAATCTATTATAGTTTTACGAACTTCTTCTGTTGGACGTTTATCTTTTCCTATGTAGCAACATCCTAAAAGAATATCATCTAAAACCCCATGTTTTTCTAGAAGTTCCTTATTATACTTTGGTGGTTCTTTTTGGGTTTCTAGCATTTTCTCACCTAATACAACCCCATATTTTCAGTATAGTAATCAACGATAAGAGGAACTACTTCTGGTTCAAATACTAAACAATTTTCACCGCAAGAGATCATTTTAGAAACATCGGTTGGATTAAAACCTTTAGAGAAAGCATAGTTTTGAACACCAAGTTTCGGTGATTTTGTATAACCCTTTGGGATTTCGTTCGCTTTGGTAACTCTTTTTCTCCACTCTTGGACAGCCACACTTGAAAAAAGTTCTTGAGCATCTCGGGGATTTCCGTTACGAATCTGTAGTCTGAGTGGTTTCCTATCATTAGAATCTTGACCAGAACGTTGACAGTACTTTACAAGTGGTTCTATAAGTCTCGATCTGACAATTTTTCCTAAATTTCTTTTTGCATTACCATCAAAGAAGTCAATTTCCATTTTCTCTGAATAACGCATTTTTTTCACTCTATAAAACGGGTTTAAACAATAAAACACATGTCTTAAAACACAAAATATGTTTGGAGAATTAAGTATTTAAGTTTTTCTATTTTATGCATCAAATATTAAAAATTAAGGATTATTTTCAAAAAGTTAAAGATGCTAAAGTATCCGAAGAATATTACCATTGCACCAATTACAGAACCCATCAATATGGCGAGAAAAGATTTCTTCCAATCCAAATCCAAGAACCAACTAAGAATAGAGGCTGTATAAGTTCCTGTTAAAGGTGTAGGCAATGCAATGAACAAGGTTAAACCGAATATGCCATATTTATCGATATAAGGCTTGCCTCTCTTTCTTGCTCTTTCAAGATATTTTTCAAAAAGTTTTATCTTGCTTAAAAAAATATCATTAAAGAAATCCATTCCGAAATATATCGGAAAGAATAATAAGCAATTAACTAAAAGTGAAACCACTAAAACCGTTAATGGATCCAATCCTAAATTCAACCCTAGACTTATTCCGCCTATTTGTTCAGTTGCAGGCATTAAGTTAGCTAGCATAACCATCGCAATTTTCTCAAGCATGTGAGAATATTATTTATTGACATATTTAAAGAACGCCGAGAGAGGGATTTGAACCCTCAAGGCCTTTCGACCACTAGCTTTCCAGGTTCGCCTTCTTACGAATCTAGCGCACTGCCAGATTATGCGTTCGAGATATTTATAATCTCGGCATAACAATCTCGGCATATTAGATTTATTTAATCAATCTTAATAATCTTTCTTTCTTCTTTGGGTGATTGGAACCTATACATTTTATAAATTTTTCAACACTATCCGTTTTTAATAGTATCTCATAGCTCTTTCTTTTATTCGTTCTTTCATAAGGTCCGTTTATCTTGCAATCAATTTCAAAATTTTCTAACATGCCTCTTATTTGTTTCAAGCCCTTTAAGTTTGTAGACGTTATTCTAATTCTTGGTGTTCTATTATCAACAAAATCTATGCATCCGTCTCCATCAAAAAATCCTCGTATAAATGCACTCTTAACTGTTTTGTTACCATTTAGAATGACTTTTGGAACAAACCACTTCTCTGTACCTAGAATTGTATATCTGAGTATATCGTCTACCACAGAATTTTTAACTACACAAACTCTAAATACGTCATGATTGCTTATTGTGATGTTTGGCCTATAGCTATATGTGGTATTTAATAGGCTCTGAAATACCTCTAAGAGTTTGATGTTAGTATTCGCAAATTCAATAATTCTCTTAGTTTGCTTTCGATTATAGCTATTATGCCTTCTTTTATCGTACTCTATGAAATTAGCATCATATTTTCTGTAGTTTCCATCAGAGCAAAGCAAACCCAGTATTTCTGCCTTTTCAGGTATCATTATATCACTCTAACATCATCGGTTATGCGATCTCGGCATATGATTAGTTGTTTAATAGAATTTTTATATCTTAAAACTTAATTAAGTATATGCCAACGCAATATGAAGTCGACACAAGACTTGTTGAATTCATGATAAGCATATGTCTTGTGATGAGCATATTCTCCATCGGATTTGTTACTGTTCTTGCTGCAACCGGTGCTCAAGTGAAAGTCATCCAGTCAATGCAGATATTGTTCATGATGATGTTCACGCTGTTCTTAGGAACCACAGTCGGACTTTTCATAAAGTGGTATAGAAAGTACAGAACCAGCTTGTTTAGATATTATAAATAAGAAATTTTTAATCACGTAAGGTAATGCTAATAGAAACTCCATCAGGTATCGTGACCCTCATTATTTGTCTTAAAGTCCTCTCATCTGCAGAAATATCTATTACTCTTTTGTGAATTCTCATTTCCCATCTGTCCCATGTTGCATTGCCATGACCAGTTCCATCACCGCATGGTGTCTTCATGGTTACGACCTTAAGTTTTTTTGTTGGCAAAGGAATTGGCCCATGCATGACTACACCGAACTTGTCGGTTATAGACTTCAACTCATCACAAACTACATTCAGCTTCTGTGGGTCTGAACTCATTAGTTTTATTCTTGCTTTCTGCACTTTTATCACGTTTTTATATTCTATTTCTATTTGCCAAAGTATTTAAATAATGTTCTTATAACATAAGCATATATATTTCAAGAAAAGGGTTCTAATTCTAAATATGAACAAAATTGGCATTGGTATTGATTTGATTGTTTTAAAAGACAATAAAGTTTTGTTAGGTAAGGTAAGTGAAAAATGGAAAACTCCAAAGGGTGAATGGGGGCTTCCCGGTGGAGATGTTAACTTTGGTGAGACATTTCAACAAACCATTGAAAGAAATCTAGAGAAGGAATTAGGGTTGAAATTAAAGAGCTTTAAAATAATTTCAATAAACAGTAATTTTTGGCTTGATAATCACTACATTAATATTGGAATTTTGGTAGATGTAAAAGGCAAAGAAAAGTTAAAAAACAAAGAAGATTGGGAAGAATGGGAGTGGTTTGAATTTAAAAAACTTCCAGAAAAACTATGTCAGCCAGCAAAATTAACTTTGAAGAGTTTTCTAGAAAAAAAGATATCAGTAAGTAAATAATATATTTGCTTATGAGTGAAGATAATTTTTAAATAATTTACTTATATCTTATTCGTACTAAAGCATGAATAATTTTAAATGACTTTATGACAATTATAGAAACATGTTAAAGATAGATTTCTTATACTATGACAAGACTTTATGTAAAAGGTGCATTATAACAGATAAATCCCTCGAATTAACCTTTAAAGAATTAAGAGACGTAATAAGAAATTCTAAGATGAAAGTTATATTAAAAAAGAGAAAATTACCTGAATCAAAAATTCATCTTTCACCAACTATTTTGATTAATGGCAGGGATATTGAAAAACTTTTAAATAAAAACTCAAAATTTAAATCCAACATTTGTTCAAGTTGCTGTCAATTAGTAGGTCATCCTGTAAGTTGTAGAACTTTTAGTTACAAAGGAAAAAATTATAATTACATACCAAAGGAAATGATACTAGAGGCTCTAAGTTTATCAATAAAAAAGAAGCAGAACAAATAAAAAATTATAAAAATTACTTTGCAGGTACAACTTCTAAGCAAACACCAGCTGCAATAGTCTGACCCATATCTCTGATTGCAAATCTTGCTAATTCTGGAAAGTCCTTGCTTGATTCAATAACAAAAGGTTTGTTCGGAACACATTTGATTATTGCCGCGTCTCCAGTCTTTATGAAGTCTGGATTTTCTTGTAAAGTTGCTCCTGATTTTGGATCAATCTTCTTTACAATTTCAGTTACCTTGCATGCAACCTGTGCTGTATGACAGTGGAATACTGGTGTGTAACCCTTTGTTATAACGTTTGGGTGTTGTAATACTATAATCTGTGCTGTGAATTCTTTCGCAACCTTTGGAGGATTGCTAACATGTCCTGCTACATCTCCTCTCCTTATATCTGTCTTGTTAACACCTCTTACGCTAAATCCTACATTGTCACCTGGTTTAGCTTCGGGTATCTGCTCGTGATGCATTTCTATTGATTTAACTTCTCCCTTTACGCCTGCTGGTTCAAACACTATCATATCTCCGTTCTTCATTACTCCTGTTTCCACTCTTCCTACTGGAACAGTTCCTATACCGGTTATGGTGTAAACGTCTTGAACAGGAAGTCTTAAAGGCTTGTCAACAGGTTGTGAAGGAATATGCAAAGTATCAAATGCCTCTACTAGAGTTGGTCCTGTATACCAAGGAGTTTTATCAGATTTCTTTGCAACATTGTCTCCCACATATCCTGAAGTTGGAATAAATAATATTTTAGAAGTATCATATCCGACTGACTTTAATAGTTTTTCAACGTCTGCTTTAGTTGAATTATATTTTACTTGGTCATAATTAACAGAATCCATTTTATTAATTGCACAAATAATCTGACCTACACCCAAGACTTTTATCAAGAATACGTGCTCTTTTGTCTGTTCTTGAACACCTTCTTTAGCAGAACAAACCAATAAAGCTGCGTCTGCTTGAGATGCTCCTGTTATCATGTTCTTAACAAAGTCTCTGTGACCTGGTGCGTCTATAATTGTAAAGTAATATTTTGGAGTATCAAATCTTTGATGCATTACATCAATAGTAACTCCTCTTTCTCTCTCTTCCTTTAACTTATCCATAACGAAAGCAAATTCAAAGGTCTCTTTCTTCAACTCTGTGGCTAAAAGTTTTAGCTTTCTCATATCCTCTTCTGATATTGCTTTTGTATCATAAAGTATTCTACCGATTAGAGTTGACTTTCCATGGTCAACGTGTCCTATTGTTACTAAGTTCAAGTGTGGTTTTGTTGCCATCTTATCACCTTTTTATCTTATTAATACGCAAGCTATTTAAAGTTTTTGCTATATTTCAGCTACAGGAAGTTCTTTTGGCAAGCCTTTTCTCTGTCTTATTTTAATTGCGACCTGATCTCTTATTTCGTTTGGTATTTTTTCAAAAGTAACATCCATCAGGGATTGGAATCCCTTGCCTGCAGTTGCAGATTTCAAGGCTCCTTCAAAGCCGAAAAGCTCGGCCGTAGGAATTTTAGCTGTTATTACTGCAGAATATTCCTCCTGCTCAACATTTAAAATTTCTCCTCTCCTATTGTTAATCTCCGCTGTGACGTTTCCTATGTAATCTTGCGGCGTATCTATTCTAAGGACTTGTTTTGGTTCTAAATATGTAACCCCTATTTTAAGCATACCCTGAATGATTGGATATCTAATAGCAGGAATGATCTGGGCTGGTCCTCTGTGAACAGCATCCTCATGTAGTTCAGCGTCATGAATTCTCACCATGAGAGCTGAACAAGGCTCTTTTGACAAAGGACCACTTTCAGTGACATCAGTAAAAGCATCTTTGATGTCTTCCATCGACTCGTTTAGATACTGTATTCCTTTTGTGTTGTCTAAAAGCATGCAATGATTTTGAATAAGCAGTATTTTCTTTGCATCTTCTTTTTCCATCCCTAACTCAATAAGTTTATTCTTCAATTCCAATTTCTTTCCCTTAATCTCTCCGTCTCTTATTTCTCCTCCTGTCATAGCTCTGTAGATTTCAGGAGATATTGACTCTACGGAAATATAAAATTTGTTGTGCTTGTTTGGAGACTTGCCTTCAATCTCAGGAGATTTACCAAATATGGTCTCTCTATAGACTACTATTGGAGGCGATACAACAATTTCAACTCCTTTTTCTCTTATCTTCCTTTCAACCTTTGCATCCAAGTGAAGCTCACCCAGACCAGACACCAACGTTTCGCCTGTCTCCTGATTTATCTTAACCTTCAACGTGGTATCTTCTCTACTCAAGGTCTTTAAAATCTCTATTAATTTTGGCAAGTCTTGTGGATATTTTGGTTCTATTGATTTTGTAACAACTGGCTCGAAGATGTGTTTGATTGCTTCAAACTCTTCTATCGGATAGTTAGGATCGCATATGGTTTGTCCAACAGTAGCCTCTGGCAAACCAACTAAACCTACTACGTTACCAGAAAAAGCAACCTCAACTGGAATTCTTCGAAGTGCTATAAAGGTCGTAACCTGTTGAGTCTTGATAGACTGACCAGTGTTGACTATGTAAATATCTTGCCCTCTTACTAATTTTCCAGAGAATATCCTTGCTGTTGCTATCATCCCTGCATGAACATCATAAGTGACTTTGGTTATTACTGCTGCCAAGTGTCCATTATAATCACAATTTATCAGCTGCTTTCCAATATCAGATTTTATATCACCTTTCCATATCTTGTCTATCCTGTAATTCTGGGCTTCTAATGGCGAAGGCAAGTGTGTGATAACCATATCAAGAACTATTTTATACATTGGAGCCATGTTTGCTAGTTCATCATCCTTTTCTTCAGAGCATAACTCAATAATTTTTTTGAAAGTAACTCCTGAACTTTGCATGTAAGGAACAGAGATTGCCCATCTTTTTAAGGCAGAACCAAAAGCTACAGAGCCGTCTTCAACTTTAACAATCCATTTATCTTTGAATTGAGGTTCAACATGTCTCTGGATAAACTTATTAACGTCAACAACTATGCCTGCCAATCTTTTTTGCAACTGCTCCGGACTTAGTTTTAATTCTCGTATAGCTCTGTCTACTTTGTTTATGAATAGAATTGGTTTTACTCTTTCTAATAAGGCTTGTTTTAGAACAGTTTCAGTTTGTGGCATTACACCTTCTACTGCACAACACAATACAACTGCTCCGTCGACTGCACGCATAGCTTGGGTAACATCAGCACCAAAGTCAACATGACCTGGTGTATCCAGCAAGTTGATCAAGTATCTTTGATTCTCGTAATCGTGAGCCATTGTCACGGTTGCACCATAAATTGTCATCAATCTTTCTCTCTCTTGATCGTCTACCCAAGTAAGCATTCTATCTCCAACCAAGTCCTTAGCCATCAAACCTGCTGCTGCGGCCAAGTTATCAGTAAGAGTTGTCTTGCCGTGATGAATATGACTAACAATACCAATATTTCTTATATTCTTTGGATTACTCATTAATCCTTGTACTTTATCGCTGAATTCTTCCTTTGGCATACTATCACGCAATTTGAAAATAATTAGAGACGAGATATTTAAAGGTTTTAGAAACTAAACTATCTTGCTCCGCCCGCTTCCCTTTCTATCCTTTCTCTCTCCCTGATTGAACTGGATGTCTGGGGGTCATTGTTGTACGCGGCATACAGTTCGTCTGCCAGCGTTTCAGCCATAGTCTTTTTGTTGTTGAAGGATCTTTGGTAAGCCCCCTGAACTATGTGCCTCAACGCCAGATCCACCCTCCTTTGGGGAGCGGTTATCACGGCCTTTCTAACAATTATTCCACCTACTTGGAAAGATGTTATCTCCTCCCTTAATGCAGCATTCTCAATAGCCCTAACTAAAATCTCTACTGGATTCTTCTTTGTTTTTTCTTCAAGTATCTTGAATGTGTCTTCAATAACTTTCCAGATTTTGAATGTTTTCCCAACGTTTTTACCGCTTGTTATTATATGTTTTTTACCTCTATGACCAGAAACATAAATATGGTTTACGAGTCTCTCTATGATGCTTATCTGGGACTTGTGAAATTGTTTTTTCGCTGACCTTCCAAAAGTTCTAGGAATTATAACTGGTTTTACGTTTATGTAATTTTTCAAACCAGGATCGTTAACAGTTACACCCTCAACATCCCATTTATTGAAAATCTTTACTTTTTCCATTACTTCCCACCTTCTCTCTTTGCCTTACCTTTTCTAAGCATTTCCAATGGAATGTTGTTGACCTTGATGACTTTCCACCTTAGTCCGTGTTGTGAACCAATCGGACCGCCTTGAGAACCTCCAATACCTTCTACCAAGACTTCATCATGTTCGTTTATGAAATTTATAGCTCCAGATTTTGGAGTGAAAGCAGTAATCTCCTTCTTGTTCTTGAGCAGCTGGACCCTGACTACCTTTATCAGACCCGAGTGTGGCTGCTTTTGCTCTATGGCCCTTTTGGCTAGGACTATGCCCCTTGCCTGCGGAGCTCCCTCCAGAGGGTCCTTCTTTTCTTTGAGCTTCAGCTCTCTGACTTTGTATTTCGTCTTCAGCCACTTGTATCTCTTTGCCCTCTTTTTCATCTCTCTTCCGCTAAACATACCCATGATTATCACTAAGTATTTGCATATTTAGAAATAAGAGTTTAAAAACCTTTGCGTTAAGAGAATAAATTTTTCTTAGAGTTAAGATAAAGAATTATGCCTATTGGTATCACTAAAATTACTAGAAGCGGTGGAAAGAAAATAAGTTCTAGCACGCTTAAACCCATATTTAGTATGTACAAACCAATTTGTATTCGAAGCGCCCATCTCTTCATCTTCCAAAGTCCATATGATACTGCAAATTGTGCAACTCCTATTAATAAAAGTATAAACGACAATATCTCGAATCCGAGAATTTCACCCCACCTGCTGGAGCGAAAAGAGCTAGGAACGATAGTAAAAGTATTGAAATTATAAAAATAGAGGAGTAGACGATTCCTATCAAAGCAATTATAGTAACTCCCAAAGGTCTTTCAACATTAGGCTTACTGTAATATTCTTCAGACATTTGTTATCAAATATTATTTTCTTACTTTAGTGTAAAATGGTAGCCCCGACCAGATTCGAACTGGTGTTCCGAGGTTTCTTTCATAGCAAAGCTCGATGCTTTAGTCAAATGACCAAAGCCTCGTGTCCTTGGCCGCTAGACGACAGGGCTGTCTTTTTATTATTAGTTCCAATTTTTTAAATAGCATTCTTTAATGGGTTTATAAACCCAAATTTTGTAATTATAAAAAGTGATATTATGAAGTTTGGAAAACTTACAAACCCCATGAAAGATATTTTGGATGAAATTAGAACTACACATGATTTAGGCTTTGATTATATTGAAATAGGAATAGAAGGACCCGCGGGAACACCAGAAATAATACTAAAAAAGAAAAAACAGATATTAATTCTTCTAAAGAAGTATAAGATGTTTGCTTTAGGACACACTTCCTGGTGGGCTGACTTAGGAAGTCAGTATGAACCTGTAAGAATAGGCTGGTTGGAAGAAGGCAGAAAAGCAATTAGACTTTGCAATGAACTTGGGATAAAGCTATTGAATTTTCATTCCCATAGCATAGGAACTTACATCAAGGATGAGACCGGTAGAAAAATAATTCTTAATAATTTTGTTAGGAGCCTGAAAGAGTTGGTAAAATATGGTAAGAAATATAATGTAGAAATTATGTTAGAGAATGCCGCTGAGAAAGGAGAAATAAAGGATTTCAAGCATTTCAAATACATAATCGACAAGGTGCCGGGGTTAAAGGTTCATCTAGATGTAGGGCATGCTTTCATTGATGATGATATGAAAGGAGTAGAGAAATATGTTAGAACTTTCAAAAGTAAAATTGTTCATGTTCACATGCATGACAATCACGGCAAGTCTGATGAGCATCTACCATTAGGTGCAGGGTTGATTGATTATAAAAAAGTCATAAAACTTCTGAAGAAGATTAGATACAACAGAACTATTACGTTTGAGGTATTCAGCAAAGACTTGGACTTGTTGGAAAGTTCTATGAAAAAAGTAAAGAAGCTATGTAATTGAAATATAAGTTTTATATAAATTATTTTGCATAGTGTTTTTATGAGGATTTGATTTAAATGGTAAAAATAACATTTCCAGACGGCTCGACAGAAGAATATAAGGATGGAATAACTCCTGCAGAAATTGCAAAAATGCTAGGAGCAAGACTATTCAAAGATGCTTTAGCCGCAAAGGTGAACGATGAGATAGTTAACTTAAATTATCCGTTAAAGAAAGATTGTAAAATAGAAATTCTAACCTTTGATAGTAAAGAGGGCAAAGAAGTTTACTGGCACAGCTCCTCTCATGTGATGGCCTCAGCTGTAAAAAAGCTTTACCCTGACGTTCATTTTGGAATAGGACCCTCAATAGATGAAGGGTTCTATTATGATTTTGATAATCTTAAAATTGAAGAATCTGACTTGGTTAAGATTGAAGGTGAGATAAAAAAAATAATTGCTCAAGATATACCATTTGAAATGAAAGTAATCTCTAAAGAAGAGGCAAGAAAACTGTTCTCAAATGAGAAGTTTAAACTCGAGTTAATAGATGGACTAGAAGGTGATACTGCATCTACTTACAAAACAGGTGATTTTGTTGATTTGTGCAAAGGGCCGCATGTACCATCGACTGGTAAATTAGGAGCAGTAAAACTAATAAAATTGGCAGGTGCTTATTGGAGGGGTGACTCCAACAACCCAATGCTTCAAAGAATTTATGGAATAACTTTTAGAACTCAAAAAGAATTAGATGCTTATTTAGAGTTAAGAAGGAAGGCTGAAGAAATGGACCATAGAAAAATAGGAACCGAGTTAGACCTTTACAGCTTTCATGAAGAAGCTCCAGGAGTTCCATTCTTCCATCCCAAAGGAATGATAATATGGAACGAGTTAATGAAATTCTGGAAAGAAGAACACCAAAAAGCTGGTTATGTAGAGGTTAAGACTCCGATAATACTAAATAAACGACTTTGGGAAAAGAGTGGTCATTGGGATCACTATAGAGAAAATATGTATTTCACTAAAATTGACGAGATGGATTACGCTGTCAAACCAATGAACTGTCCTGGAGGAATACTAATCTATAAAACAAAAATTCACTCTTACAGGGAACTTCCTTTAAGGATGGCAGAGGTTGGCCTTGTTCATAGACACGAGTTATCTGGCGTTCTTTCAGGATTATTCAGAGTAAGGGCATTTCACCAAGATGATGCCCACATATTCATGACAACCAATCAAATAAAAGATGAAATCATAAATGTTGTAAAGCTTACAGATAAAATATACAAAACTTTTGGTTTAGAATACCACATGGAACTTTCAACTAGGCCTGAAAATTCTATTGGTTCTGACGAGCAATGGGAAGCTGCAGAAAAAGGTTTGGAAGAAGCGCTAAAGACTCTGGGTGTAGATTATAAATTAAATCCAGGAGAGGGAGCATTCTATGGACCTAAGATAGACTTTCATTTGAAAGATGCATTAGGAAGAACTTGGCAATGTGGAACTATACAGCTTGATATGACAATGCCAGAAAAATTTGACCTAAACTATATAGAGGAAGATAATAGACGGCATAGAGTTGTAATGATACATAGAACAATATATGGCGCGATAGAGAGATTTTTAGGAATTTTAGTTGAGCATTATGGAGGCGCTTTCCCTGTATGGCTATCTCCAGTTCAAGTCATTTTATTACAAGTGTCAGAAAAAAATACTAAATTTGTAAAAGAAATTAAACAAGAGTTAGAAGAAAATGATATTAGAGTCATGGTTGATGATAGCTCTAACACAGTTGAGCATAAAGTTAGAGATGCTCAATTACAAAAGATTCCATTTATGATAACAATTGGAAATAAGGAAGAAGAAAGTAAGACTTTAGCCGTTAGGACTAGAGATGGTAAAGTTAAATTCGGTGTAGATTCGAAAGAATTTATTAAACAAATTCTCGATGATATAAAAAATAAGAAATAACTCGAAAAAGTATATAAATATTTTTTAATTATTTGAGAAATTATAAAAGATAAAATCAGGGAGCTTTGAGCTACAAAAATTAGAATTTTTCTCTATTCTACTATGCGGCTTCTAGTTTCTGCCAAAGGAAGTCAAATATTGGTTGTAAAACATCTCCTGCTACATGTTCGCTATGAGTCCAGAAAGCCAAGTCTTGAGTTGGATGAACATTTTCGTCTGTTAAAGCCATTATAACGTGGGATCCGTCAACAACACAAAATCTTCCTGCTATTTCTGGCTTTGAAATTTTCTTTATTTCAGCAAATCCTTTGAATTTGTCTATTATAGGTTGATGTTCTTTTCCATACTGTGCTGCTATTCTTATCTTTACTCCTCTATCGGATGCTTTCTTTAATATGTCGCTATGAATTTGTTGCAAGTCATTCAAGCCTTTTGTTGTTGTTAAAATTGAGATGCTGTTCTTTGCGTTCTTAAAACAAGTCTCTAACTGGCTATACAAAGCACTTCTTCCTCTTAATGAACCTGTCATATCTCCTGGTTCCACCAAGTCAACGCCTTTCTTGTAGACCTTCTCAAGTTCTTTTATATATGGAGATTTTTGGAACTGTACTATCCTATCAACCGTTATATCCGTATTCTCAACTATCTTTTTCTTGACCCTTTCAAGTGCTTCATTTGGAGCCATTGCAACATATTTCATTGGTTTTGCGTTCTGTATCATTACAAATCCTTTTTCTGCGAGAGATTCCAAAACGTCATACGTTCTGCTGTGAGGAACTTTTGCTAAAGAAGACAGTTCTCCTGCTGTTGAAGTCCCTCTAGAAAGCAAAGCTACCCATAGTTTTCTTTCATAAAGGTTTAAACCAATTTGCCTCAACGAATCTAATACTACTTGAGATACTACCATTTCATCACTTTAATTAATAATTAAATTTGTATTTAAAGTTTGCCACTTTACAGTTAATAATCTTATAAATAGTAAAGTATTTAAATACTCACCATATAGTCGTAAAAGCTTGTTTTAATTAAACTCTATTAAAGGAGTAAGTTGTCTACAAAATACAATAGCAATTTAAATATTCTATGCAAATATATAACAGTGTTATAATGAAACCTTACTGTGAAATTGCTTCTCAATACCTTTTACCTACGTTACGTGCCTTGGTCGCAAAAAACCTAATGGAAAAATATAATATGACTCAGCAGGATGCAGCATCAAAAATAGGCTTAACTCAATCTGCTGTATCACAGTATATGAGACAATTGAGAGGTTCAAAAATAAAAATAATAGAAAAGGATAAGAGCATCATGGAAGAAATAGATAAGTTTTCTGGTAGGGTTGCTTCAGGTGAGTTTAACAGTTTAAGCATTTTGGATGCTTTTTGCGAAATATGTAGGCTATCAAGAAAAAGAAGGATATTGTGCGAACTTCATAACAAATCTTTCCCTGAACTAAAAGATTGCAACATCTGCTTAAAGTAATTATTCGCAAATGTTGATACCAACTTCTTGTAGCATTGTCTTGTTGATGTAAATAGTAGAATTAGTCCTAACCGCCAATGCAATCGCATCAGATGGCTTTGTATCTAATATTAATACCTTATCGCCTGATTGCAAAACTAAATCTGCATAATAGTAATTCCCATCAAATCTCTCCAAATTTACATAACCTAGAGTTATGTTAAAGTTTCTCAATACTTCTACAAATGTATCATGAGTAGTTGGTCTTTCGTTTATAATCCCTCTAATTCCACTTTCTATAGATTCTGCCCTTTCCTGAGAAGTTTCAGCAACTATTGCAGTGCAGTTGTTTCCTACTATTATTGTATTATCTGAGACCTCAATGACGTCTGCAATAACATAATTTGACATATCTATTTCTATTAGGTTTACGATCGCATAAGCCATTAAAGAAGATGAAACTAACAAAACTAATGCTACTAATGGTGACTTGGATATTTTCTTTTTTACCATGTTTATCTATTTCTTTTTTCTTACCATGGGTAAGCACGTTCTTGGGTTCTCGAATACTTCTAAATCGCTAGGTAAGTCAATTGATTCCTCTGGTTTCTTAGAGAAGAAAAAAAGTCTACCCTTTGAATGTAAAAAATATTTTTGACCTTTGCTGTTAGTAAGCTCGTAAGCCATTTAATCGCCTCCGTTAATGTAAAACCTAATTAAAAATACAAGTATATAATATTATCTTTAGAGTTTAAGAATTAGAAAATTTCTGCTTATTAAGGTTTTATTTCAAAGTTGTCCAATCTGTCTTAACACTTGGGCAATTAATTGCTATGAATCTTGCTTTATTTCCAGCCGATACTGATTCTCCTGAGAAGTCTGCAGATACTGTGCCTGAACTTCCTGCAGGTATGGTGACATCCGTGTCGTTTCTTCTCACCACAATCCCTAGAGAATTAATTGCCTCGATGTTAAATCCGCTTAGTTCAACATTTTCTGACTCAACAACTGCTACTACATTACCACCGTCATATTTCGGATAATCTGCAGTTGCAAATAACAACGTACCGCCAACGCATGACGGTAAAGATGATAGTTGTTGCCTAGTATAATTTGAGACAAAGGTAGCTAGAATTGCTGCTAGCGTCATGGTTATTGCAATAAGCAAAACCGAAGCTATTAAAGGAGATATTCCTTTCATGTTTATCAATTTTGGAAATGTCGTATATAAAGATTAGGGTGTTGGTGAGATATAAATAATTTGTTTTTGAGAAGTTGAATTGTAGTCGTCATTCCTTACTGTTATTGTGCGTGTTCCTCTTCCAATCTCTCCTTTTCCTGCTACCTGAATGTTATTATATTGAAGGCTCAGGTAGACCATTCTAGTTGTCCCTGTGATGTTAATCCCATCTTCTATTTTAGAAACCCCCTCGCCTACTATCTGTGCTCTTGACTCCATTGAAAATAGAATTGAGTTTGTCACATTGTCTATGGTATAGTATCCGCCAGAGATTGCAAGTCTCAAAGCTCTTGTGGAACCCTCTCCTTCAGCCAAGACGTTTTTGATTGAATTGTCAATAGTTATCAAATTGTTTTTCCCTTCCTGCATTAGCAAGACTTCTTTTGCCTTTTCAGTTGAGGGATTCCCTAATTGAAGGGCAATAAAAATAGCAGTAATGGAAATAATTATTATCAAAACGCTTGCTATCAAAGCATCTACACCTTTCATGTGTACACCGTCCTGTTTATTATTAAATTTTCCATCAAATAAGAGCTGCTGGAAGTCAAAGATAAGTTCAGATAAACTATGGTTGTTGTTCCGGGTGAAACAGTATAATTAACGCTCTCCTTGTAACCTTTTTTAATATAGACATTTTTTGAAAAAACAATAAAGTCGTCCAATCTAGCTGAAACGCTTTCTTGGTTAATGAGCGCAAGGTCAACAGTTTTTATTAACTCGCTTCTAAGGTTGGTAAAACTTTCATAAAATAATTCATTTTGCTTAACATCCACAGTCTTTGTAGAGGTTCTTATCAAGAATAAAGCTAGTAAAATCAATATTGAAGATATTATGAATATTTGTCCTTTCATTTTAACCACACCCAAAGATTGATCAGTTGCTTGTTGTAAGTGTTCTCGCCTGCTATTATGTAGCTTGAAAGGTAAACATTCTTGTCAGTGGGCGTTGAATCCTTACAGTCTGATGAAGAGCAAATCTTAAAATTAAAGTCAGTTACTGATGGTAGACAATTTTTTAAGCTGTTGTTAAGCTCTGTTATCATGCTATTTACAGCATAATATCTTAAAAATCCCTTTTGATCTAAGTAATTAAGGCATGAATATCCAACATCTGAAAAAATCATTTCTTTCTGTTGTTGGATAGGAAATATAGACATAATTCCAATTAACACTAATATTGCTCCCAAGATTGCCTCAACAGTATATAACATAGCCTTCATTACCACACCTTCATCCTAACAAAGTCCAAATATAGAGTTCCATCAGATTTTTCGATTAAAATTGGCACTGATTTAACTATTATATTAGCTGTATCAGGAGCTGCATAACCGTAATCACATCCTGAAATGTTAAAGTTGTCTAAAAGGCCGAACTTGTTCCTTGTCTCTTCATAACTTAATGCTTTTAGACTTGAGCATCTTTGTTGGGAAAGAACGTAGATATCTTCTTCAGATAAGATTATGCTTGTAATGTTGTTTTCATCGCTAGTATAAACTATACTGCTAGTTGGAACATCATCATAAAAAATATTCACATATTTTTTCTCATTCGGTGAGAAGTCTAAATTAAAAAATACTATCACATTGTCTACGTTGTTTAAAACTGTTGATGGAATTTCGTTTAAATAATTATCGTAAACATGAATCTTGTCTACAAAAGGAGTTATGGTTATATTAAGATTTTCTAGGTGTGAGTAAGATCCTATTTCTTGAAAAGAGACTTGTATCTTTTTGAAGTTAGAAATCAAACTTTTTTCGTCTTGTATTTTTAATAGTTGTTTCGAGAATGAAGATGCAGATTCTTCTAGTTTTTTTTCTGTGAATAAGTTAAAGTCATTAGAAAGCTTGTTTGAAACAGATACTATGGAATATGTTAAAACACTTATTATAAGCAAAAATGCTACTGCAAAATCTATTTCAGTCATTTAACCAATCCTATTTTTATTCTTCCGTCTTGCTTCTCAACTTTTATAGAAACTGGCATAAAATATGTTCCGTTTAGCTCGGCATCTAAAGCTAAGATGCGATTTACTTCGATTGGATTGCTCCTAACGGAAGTGTTAACATACAATCCATTTTGATAAAGAGTTATGCTATACCTCCTATCGCCTATCTTTTCAGGAAGATTTAATTGAAAAAGTCCTGTTGTATAATCTGATGTTTGATTAGCTAGACTGTAGACTTCTAAAATCTTATTTCTTATAGAGTCTGCAAAGAAATTTAATTCGGTTGTGATTAGATTTGTCTCTGTTTTTGTTAGAGAAATTGAAATTGAAAATATTATTAAGCTCATTGCTGTTAAACCTAAAATTAACATTATGCTATGAGATAAAGTAGGGTATGTACCTTTCATGATATTCACTAACAATAAATGTTAGTTTGTCTTATAATAAAAGTTTACATAGAAAGCAGGAAAGCTCCATAACCAACTAAAATTAATATGAAAGAATGTTTTAACCCAGATAGTAGATTACCTTCAGCCATCTTTCCTATTACAAGTCCTGAGAAGAATCCCTCTACTAGTATCAACAATTGGAATATATCAGAATAACTTCTAGAAATGTCTTCAAAATTGCCCATTCCTATTTCTTCTGAAGTGAAAGCAAAAAGACTAGGAACGAGAAACTGCTGTAAGACTATCAAAACGCCAATGAAAATGAAAAATATAACATAGCCTGTCATCATCTCACTGTAGATCGCAGAGAATCTCTCTTTTCTTATCTTGTTTATTTCCTTTATTGTCTTACCGGTAGCATCTAAAATTTGGGTTATATCACCGCCACCAGAATAAATTTCGACTATGGTTGATATTGTTTTTTTAATTAAAGGAGTCGTGCCTTTTGAGAATTCATTCAAGACTTCGTCAAATGGTATCGACCAATCTATTTTTATAACAATTTTCTTAACGTAAGGAGTTAAAACTCCATAATAAGTATCTTTAGTCGCACCAATTGCTTGAGTTAAGGTCATTCCTGTCTTAATGTTCTCCGAAATATCCCTCAAGAAGTCTGGAAACCTTTCTTCTATCTCTTTGTTCTCCTTATATTTTCTATATTCAAACAAAGCTGGGCCAGATACAACTATGCCTATTGAAAGCAAAGTCAACGGCAAATAAGACAAAGTAAGAAAGTTAAAAGTGTAGATTGACACTCCTATGAAAACCAATAAAACGATTATCTTTGTCGAGCTCTTTATCCTCTTCATTATATCACATTTTTGGTTGGGTAAGCGAAAGGAAGGTTAAAAATATTAAATTTAAGGTTGCCAATGCTAAGGTCCCTATAATCATCAATTCCTGAATGGTAAATCCAAACATATTTCCTCCCATTATATTCAACGCGGCTAAAACAACTATGAAAATCATTGGAGCAGCTATCAACAAGGCCGTATAGATGTCAGCATAAGTTGACAAAAGCTGGTTATATTTCTCTCTTTTAATAGTATATTCAAACATGGCTTTTCCTGATTCTTCAATTAAGTAAGACTTTAGGCTGCCTCCACTTTGAATGGTTACAATCATTCCTTCTAGGACGTCTTTAAGCTCTGGTGAAGAAGTTTTGTTAGCGCTTTCTTTTAGAGCACTTATTTCATCCAATCCGAATAGCTCAACGTTCCTGGCTATCTTATCTGCCTCCTTTGAAAGCTCACCGTATTCGCTAAACTTGGAGAGTATCTTAAAGATGGTTAACGGTGGTGCCCCTGATTCTGAAACCGCTGCCATGTGAGTTAAGGCGAATGGCAAGTTTGCTTCTATATCCCTTCTTCGAGTTTGAGATACTGAAAAGGGATAGACGAATATCATGAAAAAAGTTAAAGATGCAAAGAATAATGGAACTATGAGCAATCCAAATAAAGCAAAAATTAAATTCAGCTTAAAATTAATCACAAAGAGCAAGGTCATAAGGAATGTTGCAACGAAGGTTATGAATGCAAAGAAGAATGCCAATGAGAGATAAGTCCTAAATAATATCCTCGCGTTAGCTGTCACCAAGGCTTCTTTCAATGATACAAAGCTGCTAGAAAATTTATCTGACACTCTCCCGAATAATTTTATTGCAACCATCTTCAAAAAAGAGTACTGGTCTATTGTACTTTTTGTTTTTTCCACTTCCTTCTTAGGCATATACTAAATTTTAGAAAAGTCTATATATATTACTACTTTATCATAGCTTCTTCTTTCGGATAGACTATTATGCCTTTGTCGGTTATTCTATAGGGATGTATCTTGTTTGAATGAACAGAGTTTCTCATCTTCCAGACAGTTAAAGCTCTTGTGTATTGAGAACCTACCCTACTATAGTATAAAACAATAACTCCATCGGTCACGAATTCTTCTACCCCAAACCTTGAAAGGCTTTCCTGGTTTGGAAGTATCTCAGAAATCAGTATGGTCGTGCAGTTTAGCTTTCTTAAGAGGAATGAGATATTGAAAATCATTCTTCTTATCTCTGGGGCGTCTCTAACATACAAGCCTAAAGCGGATATGGAGTCTATCACAACCCTTTGAGCATTTAATTTCTTTACGTTAGTCTCTATAAGCTCGTAAATATCTTCAACATGGAATGGGTCGTACCTTACGAATACAACCTTTTCTTTCTTTTCATATTCTGAAAAATCCCAACCAAAGCTCAAGCAGTTATCCTTTATAGACTCTAATGGTTCTTCAAAACTAACATATACGGCTGGCTGATTGAAATCCTTTAGGCCGTTGTAAACGAATTGAGAAGAAAGTATGGTTTTTCCACATCCTGCAGTGCCAGTTAAAAGAACTAGGGACTTTGGTGGTATTCCGCCGTCTATTATTTCATCTAGCCCCGGTATGCCTGTTTTAAGCTTTTCTTTGATTGGCATAATAAATTATCAGTGATTTTCATTTAAAAGCTTTTAGTGCCCTCGATGAACTTTCGAGAATTGTCAAATCCCACATATTTTAAATTCTGACTTTTCTATATTTCTATTATGGTAAGAAACCCCTTCGGAATATCCTTAAAGTATGATCCTATTACAGGAAAACCTTATAAAAGACAAAGAAAACCTATCAAATCTAAAATAAGAAGAGAATTATTATATAAACCCAAAAAATGCGCTTATTGTCATAGAAGAATTACTTCTAGAGAAATAACAGAAGAACAACTGAAAAAAAGACTTGGTATTAAAGTCATTAAGAATAAAAAATCAAGTAAAAGAAAGTCTAGAAAAAAGGAATATAATCCTTTTGGTATAAAGCCAATAAAAATAAAACCAATAAAATTAGGTTTTTAATGAGATGATTTAATGGCTAAACTGAAAAAGAGATTATGAGGATTAAAGGTAATGCAGAAGTTAGCGACAGCATTTCTTTTGGTGATAATAGCATTTTGGAAGTCAATAACAGCGTTTGGTTTGTTTATATCTCAAATTGGAAAAGAAAGAAACTTAGAATAAATGATGGTGAGAGAGTTGAAATTATAGTAAAGATTTTGAGTGATAAAAAATGACTGAAAAAGATGTTTTAAGCCATTGGGGGCCCTGTAAGATTTGCGGCAATTATATAAACCTGAACGAGGAAGGGGTATGCAGGACGTGCGTTCTGTATCCAAAGCCGAATGTCGGAACGAGGCAAGTCGAGTGGAGGTTAAGCAAGATGAAAAAAGAAGATGATAAAGAATGACACATCTAAAGAAGAATATTACAAACCCATGTAAGCATCTATTGGATACGAAAGGAAGATGTGCTATATGTGGAGAGCAAATAAGATTTACAAGGTGAATAAAAAATGACTGAAAACAAGAAAATAAAAGAGAATGAAGAAGTTATGCTATTACCAAGAGAGGCAAAAGATTTTGTACAAAAAGGTTGGATATTAAAGAGGTTAGCTGTAAAGTATGATGATACAGGCAAACCAAGAAAATATTTTGTAGTAGGCAAATTGGATAAATCTTCAAAAAAAGAGTTAATAGAAAATAAGTAAACCGTTTGAATGAAAATACAACAGATTTTACATATATTTTAAATCTTGATTTTTCTGAATGATTGGTATGGAAAAACTTGGCAAGGAAAGGATTCTAGAGGAGATGAACAATGCTAAGAAAGATAGAAACCACTACGGCTATATTGCCATACTGTCTGCAATTCTCGTAGCATCCTTATGGCAGGCTAGCACTATAGCAAGCTTGCTTTTCCTAGCATGCATAATCTATGAATATAATAAATTTCGCAAAGCGAATAAGGAATATAACAAATGGAAAAATAAGCTATAATTATAAAAATCGTTTTTATAAATCCTGATTTTTACATAATTTCAGACAAATCTTACTTTATTAAAGCGATACAAATTCTATTTGCCTAAGTTCTTTAGTCGTTTGTCTACCTTGGAAACCGCCCTTTTCACATCCTCTATAGTTTTTCCACCGGTACAAATGACTTTGCCGCTGCCGAAGAGAAGGAATGTTACTCTCGGGTTATCCATCCTGTAAACCAAGCCGGGAAACTGCTCAGGCTCGTATTCTGTGTTCTCAAGCGAGAAGGCGATGTTGTTTAGGTTCAGCTTTATTTTGAGCTTTGCAGATGCAACAATGTTTTCCATTCTAACGGTATAGTTGCTCGGTATCTTTATACCTATCTTGTTCATCTTTGCGACTATCTTGCCTATGGCAATCTTAGAGTCTTTGGGAGACTTTGCTCCTGTGCACACTACTTTGCCTGAGGAGAATATCAGGGCTGCCACCTTAGGATCCTTCAATCTTAGAACAAGTCCAGGAAACTGCTCCGGTTCGTACTCTACGTTGTCTAGTTTAGAAACCAAATTTTCAAGTTTTATCGGAACGTTCAAAGAAGTCGACGCGACTACATTTTCAACCTTTATTCCAAACCCCATTAAAAAACCACTTCATATTTTAGATGCTGTTCGAAGTATTTAAATCATTTATAAATGAATTATTAAGAAAAATAAGAAACCAAAGAAAAATAGCATTATGGGAGAATTAAAAAGTTGGGAAAAGAAAAAGAAGAGATAACCCTTAAATCCTGATTTTTACATATTGCTAGTGTGAAATTGAGTGAGAGATTGCTTTATTTTTAACTTTCCAGATTTCACAATTATATGCACATGTTATCATTGGATTTAAATTAGAAGGTTCACTACAATTATTACAATATTCTTCAGTTTCTGAAAGTATTTCTTTTGCATTATCGTAATTTAATCTTTTTTCTAAATCTTTAGCAGTCTGATACCTGTTTAATGGCTTACTTTCAACTATAGCGAATGCACTTTCAAGTGTGTATTTTCTTAGAAATCTTTTCGACATGCTATTTAAAGTTAAATTGTAAAGTTTTTAAAATTGTTTCATTTATACGACAATTATAGAATAATTCATTTTAAACATTTTAAAATGAATTTATTTAAATCCTGTTTTTTCTATATGATTATTATGGATATGGTGTTTTTTAGCAATTGTTGGTATAGGTTTAACATATTTTTTATGGGGTATAGATAAATTTCTAGAAGTTTATAAAATAGGAAAAATTCAAAAAATATTAATGGGTTTATCTTATTTTATTATAGGTATTATTCTAATTGTCTTTGCTTTTCTTCTTTTCTTTTATAGTTAATTCTTTTGAACTTATTTGTTTACACTCAAAGTGGTAAGAAATCTATAAGCCCTAGTTCTATAAAGAATGGCGATGGGATTTTGATGAATTAGGTGCCCCCGATGGGATTTGAACCCACGACCTTCGGCTTTTTCCAGTGATATTTAGGACGCCGCCGCTCTAAATCCAAACTGAGCTACGAGGGCATATTGATTAATTTAAAACTACAATATTTAAAAGATAGAATTCTAAACGAATGTTTTTATTTCTTTTTTAGTTGCAATTGCCCTTAGCATTACCTTTCCTATATCAGAATCCTTGGAAACCTTTATCTGTCCAGCCCTTCCGATGGTTGCTGAAAATATATATTCATCCTCTACATAGATGTTTGCATTCTTGCCTGCATATTTCTTGTCAAAAGAGAATACAACGTACGCTCCAGTCTCGTTGAAGTCGAACTTTATCTCATTCCCTAAAGACTCTATCATTGGTTGGACTTCTATTGATATGCCTAATCTATCCTCTATAGATTTTATGGTCTTTCCTTCTTTTCCAATGATTCTAGGTATTATCTCATTCTTAACCTTCAGAATGATTTTGCTATCAGACACGAATTCTATCTCAGCCTCAGGGTCAAATTTTCTTATCTCAGCCTTTATTTTTTCTGATGCTAGCTTCTTTAAAGAAGATTTTTTCTCTTCCTTTACAGGAACGACTGCTGTCTGCTCGCCATAAGTGTAGATTTCATATTCTAGGCTTCCTGTCTCAAAGTCTGTGACCTCTACCAACGGCCTTGCCAAATCTGCTTCAGTCATGCCACTTGGCACTCTTACTGTTAAGTTCAACGAATAAATTTTCTCAATAATCCCAGCTTTAATGAATATTACGGTGTCTATGATGTGCGGTGTAACTCCTAATTCGACTTTTCCTATGAATCTTTGTATTGCATCCACAGGATCAGTCGCATGAACAACTCCTATCATTCCTATCCCCGCTAGTCTTAAATCAGCAAATATTTCAAAGTCTTTTGCGTTTCTAATGTCATCAAATATAGTATAATCAGGTCTTACCAAAAGTAGAATGTTAGCAGTCTTCGCAAAGCTCCCGCCCAACGGAGCGTATTGAGTTATCTCTGGAGGCAACTGCAAATCTCTAGGTTGTTCCATGGTTTTAACGATCTTTCCTTTCTTGAAATAAAATTCCGCAAGCGATGCAGAGAAAGTGGACTTACCAGAACCAGGTGGACCAGCAATTAGAATTCCTTCTGCTCTCTTATCTAGTCTTTCTTTTAATTTAGTGGAAAGTTTATAATCATCTAACGTAAGCTTGACAGTTGGTCTAACCAAAGTTATTTCTAGTCCATCTGAAAACGGTGGTCTTGCAATAGCAATTCTCTTATCTTTTAACTGAACTACTGTCGCACCGTATTCGCCTAACTCTATAAAAGAGTCTTCCTCATACCTTGCTGCATCAAGGATTTCCGTTATCATTTCTTCTATTTCATCTGAACTAGTCTTTCCTTCACGTAAAGCTATAAATTGAACATTACCAGGCTTTCCTCTTTTTGCATAAGGAACAGCTCCCTCTTTCAAGTGAATAGACATCGTGTCTTGTGTAATAAAGTTCTCAATCTTTATTTTCTTTTTCTTTTCATAAGACTCGTAATATTTAACCTTTGTACCTCGTGCTTCTGCAACCAATGCTTGAGGTAAATCAGTTGTCACAAGAACAGCATCATTTGCCTTCGCAATATCCTGTATTAAGGCGTCTAAACGTCCAGACTTTGCCAATAAAATATCCTCGTAACTCGGTCTCTCACCAATTAAACTTAGTTTTATGTTATGTTTTTCAGAAAGTTCCCTTATTTTTTTAACTTCCTCTAGACCAATGAAACCAATCTCCTTTCCTTTAGAAGTTTGACCTTGCATCTCGCCGATTACCAGCTCTGGTATTATTATTTCTGCGTTATCTAGATTTCCAGATTCTATAAGTTCCGTAATTTTTCCATGAATTAACGCAGAAGTGTCTACACAAATCTTTTTCAAGTCTATTTGTTTCTCTTCTGGTTTCTTAGTTCTCCTCTTCATAAAAATCAGTTGAAATCCAAGGTATATAAATAAATTTCTTAACTCGCATTTTCGTGTATATTTTTTAAAACATAACCTTTGAAAAAAGGAAAAGCTTAAAAAGATTTGAAAATTAGTTTTAATTATGAGAATAAGTTGTCCGGAATGCGGTTCAGAGAAAGTTATTCGCAGATTAGGTGAAGTAAGTTGCAGGAAATGCGGATTTGTTATAGACGAAAACATAGTTTTTTGTGAGTAAAACATTTTCTCTGTTTCTTTTAGCTCAGCATACCCAATTTTTATATGGATGAAATAAAATATTTAGAATATGAAAGCCGTTTCTACAGTCATCCAAGCGATTCTTATATTGGTTGTTTCTGCCTCCTTACTAGCTATTACCTTACCATGGACGCTTGGAACACTGGACGTGTCAATAGACGCGACTGAAATCGGTTCTATAAAGGCTCAGTTTGACTCATGCAGTGACAGAATACTGGAAACTGCAAGGACAGGATCTACCACCAAATGTATATTCGATATAAAGAACGGAAAGATAACAGGAAAGACAGAAGGAATCTATTACAGTCTGTTAAGCAAAGGACACATATGCGACCCAAGTCCATTAGTCCAGATAGATAATAAAACTCACGTGTGGCAGGAATGCAATGTTACTGGTAGTACAAGAGTTTTTGGAATGTTATGGATGTTTCCCAAGGAATTAGATGTCACTGGAACAGGAATAGAGGGGAGTAAGATGCAGGGACAGAGCACTTCAGGTAGCATAAACTTTGGTGAAATTGTTAGTTTTAGGACCTTAAGCCTTAACGTTGATTTTCAATATCGACCTGGCGAGTCTGGAAAGATAGTTGAAATGACTAGAGTCAATGTTTCTGACCAGAACGTGACTCTTAGGGTAAAGATAATTTAATTCGTTAAACGTAGTATTCTTAGGTTTTGGATAAATCTTAAATTACTTTCTATTCAACTATTAATTGATAGGAATGGATGATTTTCAGGTTCAGGAAGAAATGAAAAAAGCAATAGGAATTTCTGGTTTGTTTAGCAGAAAGAAGGCAGTTGAGAATGTTGTAAGCTACTTTGAAAAGAATGGAAAGGGAAAATCTCTTGAAAGATATGCTAGAAAGATGATGGAAAGACCAGAATACCAGTTTTTAGAGGAAGTTCCTGTTGGAAATGGTTTTGCTAATCCTACTGTCCAAGATGTTTTAGAGCAAAGTTATGGAATCACTCTAGATTCTTCAAGTCGATTAAGGGTTAATGGAGAGAAAATTGCTGTTGTTTACGATAAAAGCATAATACCTTTGAAAGGGAAGAAAGAAGAATTGAAAGATACTTTGGAAAAAATAGTAGAATTAAGAAAAGAGGCTGGTTACGGAAGGAAAGGTCCATTTACTAGAGCTCTAACTCAGTTAGACAGTATACCAGAATTCGACCCACAAGAAGAGAGGAGAAGATTAGAGGAAGAAAAAGAGTATAGAAAATTAGAAATACAACAAAAAGTCTTGGAAGAAATACCACATGTCAGCGTTGAGAAAACAAAAAGATTTGGTTTCATCCCTTCTACTAGTGTAACACTCAACCCTGGCTATGATGAATTCTTCCATAATCATCTTGGAGAATATTCTACAAAAGAAATACACCAGTCGTTGAGAGATTTGGAAAAAGATGCTCAAGGAGTTGTGAAAGAGAAGGTAAAGGCTTTGAGAACTGAACATCAAAAAAGAGATATTTATGGAGGGCATCATTTCACAAATGGCCCACTTACTGCTATATTAATTGGTATATCAATAGCTGCTCCTCTTGCTTTGGGTGGATATGCATTGTATCAGCATTTCAATAATGGAAATGGTGGTGATGGAAATAATCCACCAACAACACCAACCACAAAAGAAAATTTCTTGAACTTTGCAACTGCTAATAACATAACAAGAAATAATGCAGAAAATTTCTATGGCAATTATACAACACGTGTTAATGATGTTTATCCTAAGAATCCCAGTCTCTTACCTTCAGAAGTTAAACTATTTTCAGAAGACCCTGTTACTTATGCAGAGCTTCAGAGAAACATTTCAAACGATCCTCATATAACTATTGATAGAAGTGAATTATTAAGTAAATCTTCTCAACAATTTTTGGATTTAGGCCTTCATGGAAATGTTAATGTTTTACAACCAGGAACGAACGACTACAAGCAAGAACCTTTAACCAACCGCACAATCCAAGCTTTTGGAAACTATTCTATCGCAACCGAGCAATTAGGTTTATCTAAACTCCAGAGAGATGATTTATTCTTGTTTGGAAACGCAACCCAGATTAATCCTGATATTGTCGACTTTCAACCGACTATTTTGAGAGATGTTAATAACAACTCTTTCACAATGGAAAGTGAGAATATTGCAAGAGACCATTGGATGATTGCAAACCTTTTGAAAGAAAGGCCAAACATTGTCCCTCAACCACAGAAGTATTTATGGGAAAATAGAATGGTCCAGCAAATAGCTTGGGATGTATTTGATAGTCCTTATGGTCCAAGCTCTATTGATCAAAAAACATACAACGCATCTGACGGAAATGTCTGGCAAGTGATTTTACCTTTCCACGACTATATGGACGCTCTACCATCAAAATTACAAAAAGATGGAATTGGAGTTCCGTTCCCGTATTATGATTCCAACGTACTTAGAAATTATATAGCAGATAGAACTAATAGAGATGTTGCGTTGTCTTACTTAGCGTCTATCCCATCTAAAGCTCTTGACAAGGTTACTAAGCAGGAAGTTTCAGGTATAGAAGGAATGAAGCTTTTTGTTAGACAATTACCATCAGAATATGCGGAGATAGCTAGAGAACATAAGAATCCGACTATAGTAGAATTAAGTGCTGGATCAGGTGAACTTGTAAAGCAAAGTGACTATTGGTATATGCAATGGTTGCATGATAGACGAATGTGTGGATTAGAAGAAACTACAGGTCAATTTGTAGGAGAAAAACTACCTCCTGGAGGATATGATATAATAAAATTAGTAAATGATCCAAACGGAAAAGGAGTTACTCAGATATTAAGCAAAGAATGTAGTTATTGGAGTCTAGTAAAAGATATTTACGGATTTGAAAGAGGCAAAAGTGATTTTTGGGACGGAGAAGTAGGAATGTATAGATATGGGTTACCATTAGGATTCAAATCGGTTGGAATACCTTCTGGAGCTCCTTGTGGTACTTATTTACCCGGACTTTCAATCAATCCAGATTCTTATTTAATTAATAAAGGTGTACCTAATGTAGAATGGTCTGTTGTTTTACCTGATATTAGTCTTAACTATCTCAAGAGTAATTTTCCTAATCTCGTTACCGGATATGGAAACTTTGTTGGATTATACTCTTGTAAGGATAGTTTAGTTAAAGACAGTCCAGGCGTTGATACAATATTTCAATTACAGAGAGGAAAGGAAATCAACCTTTGGAAGAAATAATGTAATAAATCTAATTTATTCTTTCTGGATTTAAATGTTTTTTTTACGGATCACAAAGAAAAGCATTGTTATAAATTGTTCCTTGATATACACAACTTCCTATTCCTGAACCTCCATATCCTCTGTTACAACAGTAACCAGCTGAGCAACTGGCGGAAGTGAAAGAGCTATAGCATGCAGATCCTCCACAATAACAAAGTCCAGACGTGCAATCAGAATCTGAGGCGCAAGCTGGCCAAATACATATGTTGCTTGAACAGACACCTTTTATATTATTTTGAGAAGGACAGTCTGAATCTTGGATACAGTCAACAACTTGAAAACCACAATTAGTCCAAACTCTCGTACTGTACCCCGGTTGACAGTTGTAGTCATCTATTCTTGATGACTCACGAGTTCTAACCTGATAAACATAAGACCCAAGTGTAGAGGGTGCTGTAACTGTAAATGAATCGGAATTCCAATTACAAGCTCCACTGTCAGTGCCATAATAACAATTTAAACGTAGTTCTCCTCCTCCTGTTACGTCATACAAACTCCTAACTTCATATGGATAACCCGCTCCTGTACCAGCAAATTTAAAAGAAAACGTAATACTTTTACCCTTTGCAACTTTTGCCGAGCCACAGCCACCACTAACACTGCTTCCACTTATGCTCACATCTTTATGCCAGCCAATAGGAAATACACCATCCAAATCCGAGGGAACAGATGAATCGCATGCATTCTCGCACAAGTATGCTGTAGTTCCCACCGGGCAATAGTCGCTAGTTCCAGAATATGTAGCAATAGACATTTTGTTAGAATCTCCACCACACCTGACGCATCGACCATCTTTTGAATCATATACCAGATCTGTTATTGATCCTTCGCAATCCTGAAGAAATCCACCGTTCCACCAATGCATGTCACAAGGTTTACCATTATAACTACTTGGAACAACACTTCCCATATCTGCATTACATCTTCCATATGCGTTTGAAAACCAACTATTACCATTCCAATTAGAACAACTACATCCAAAAAGACCACAACTATAACCACAATAATTAGTTATTCCACCATGTTCATCTCCTACTATCCAACAACATTTGTTACCGCTTCCTGGTCTATTAGTAAAAGAGCATTCAGCAGCATTATCACACTGATAGTCACAAGTAGGTGTACTTGCTGTGCAGGTTGAGGTTCCTCGTCCAACTTCACACCCGTAACTTATATATGAAAATAATATAAAATCTAATAAACTTATAGAAAAAATGAACATAATGGCAGATAATTTATTTTTCATTTTTTACAACCTTTTTATATATTCTTCAAATTCAGGTACTAATGATTCTAATTTTTCTTTAATTGGGAAATTATCCTTGGAATCATCAATAACACTTAACCTAAAGTAATAATCATTATTAGTCCAAATAATCATCCTTTCAAAGTTTTGATTATAATCTCCTGGTCTTACATCAAGATAGACCTTCTCATTAAATTCAAATTCATCATAACTTACATTTTTTGAGACGAAATCAGCAATATCTTTTGTACAATTTTCTAAGTTAAAATCTTTTACTTTAGCTACTAGGAAATTTAATTTTGTGTTTGCTTTTGAATATTCTACGGTATGAATTAATTCTGGATAGAAATAATCATAACCACAACCAAGTTGAAAAAGTTCACGTTCATCTAAAGTTTTCTTTTCTATACAAACAAAATCATCTATTTTCTCAGGAAATGGAAAACATTTGGGTTTTTCTTGAGATGTTAGAAAATAACCAGATAGAATAATAGTCAATGTAATTAAAATAATAAATCCTAACCAAGCTTTTTTCATAGTTTTAATTTATTTTCTCCTAAATTTAAAAGTTTATATTATCTCATCAAGGGTCGCACAGATAATTGTTGCTATAAATTGTTCCTTGATATACACAACTTCCTATTCCTGAACCTCCATATCCTCTGTTACAACAGTAACCAGCTGAGCAACTGGCGGAAGTGAAAGAGCTATAGCATGCAGATCCTCCACAATAACAAAGTCCAGACGTGCAATCAGAATCTGAGGCGCAAGCTGGCCAAATACATATGTTGCTTGAACAGACACCTTTTATATTATTTTGAGAAGGACAGTCTGAATCTGAGCAACATCTTCCAGAGCAATCTGAATCTGCAATGTCAGTATAACCATCACAATCATTGTCTACACCATCACAGCAATTTTCTGTAGGATAAGAACTTCTCCAAGCCCAGCTAGAACCGTCATAAGTACAGTATTTATAACCACCAACACTTCCACCACCTGTACACCAAGTGACCTCATTATCGTCTACCTGGGCACAGTTTCTAGAAGAAACACATGTAACAGAATTACAACTGCTGTCACAATACACAGAAGAGGAGACGATTGTAGAACGACATTTTTCATCACAATCGGCAGAAGCACCGCAGGCAGATTCACATTCATTATCGCCTGCTGTACCTGATGTACCGTAAATTCCAGAAGGACTGCCATAAATTACGTTTTCATTTTTCCCAGAACAACTTATACACTTACCTTCACTTCTATCCCAAGTCCCAATAGTTGCCGTATCACAACAGTTACCACCTCTTACCTCACATTGACCACCATTAGTACCAACACCAGTAGGGCATGCACTAGTAGAAGCCCAGTCATAAACCCACTGTTTTCCAGAACAAATAGAGCAAGGAGTAACACCACATAAAGTCCATGTGCAATCATACCCACCGACACTATCGCAAACCCAGCTACCATCTCCCCCAATGCAGACCCCAAGAAACCACCACCCTGAACTAAATACAGGTCCACAACGGGTCATACCATTGCAACCAACATTTAAGGATACCGCACTACAAGCATTCCCATTTTTTATATAAAAAATCGAGAAGAATAAAATAGATAGAGATATTATTATAGATAGTTTCTCTATGAAATATATCTTATTAACCATATTTTTCAACGAACCACCTTGCAATATATTCATTTGAATCTGTTTGCTCGCAGAAGAATAATAGGATTATTTTGCCCTTCCACAAAGCTATTCCATAATTCGTCAGACCATCTACTTTATCTACAGTAAATTCACTATAGCCGGAAACTAAATCGTCTTTTTTATTAAATTTAAATAAATCATTTGCCATACTCAAAAAAGAATTTAAATTATCTTCAGACAAGATTCTTGGGAATTCTATTTGCTGTCCTTCACACATACTACCTTTATAAGTTATGTTCATGAATTTTTCATTCAAAACTCTATCTCCTTCATCCTCAAAAAAAGTTAAATTTGGTGCGTAAAAATTGGTAGATTTTTCAGCAATTATACGAGGTGTGAAATACCACCAATACCAAAAAGCACCAATTGCCACTAAAATAATTAAGATGATAATTCCTATCCAAGTTTTTTTCATAATTCTAATTTATTCTTTCTGAACTTAAACGTTTATATTTCGAAAGAATAACAAATAATTAATATGAAGAAAGGCTTTTTGATATTGATTTTTCTATCGATTACATTTTTCACTGCCTTATCTTATATTGTAATTGCTGGTTCTGGCGATTGGTGGCCGCAATGTGGAGTTAACTATGCGAGCGGAGGTACCAAAGTTGTGGGTGGAACAACATATATTTGTTGTGATGTACAGGGAACTGGTTATAGATGGTCGGCAGGCTCATCATGTCCATGTTGGGATACAGGCCTAGGCTTGCCTGTTGTTAATCCTTCATCGCCTAAATTTGATAAAGCTTTTCAGATATCCTGTCCTACCAACGGTCAAAAGCAATATGACTGTATAGATGCTTATTCAAACGATTACAGCAATCAATGTGGTTGGGTGGTAGGAAGCATTGCAACGTTTAACTGCGCTGGATTATCTGCTGCAACTTATACAGCAAGATGTAATTTAAGAACAGGGACGGGAAGCAACTGTTGCGCGGGAACCACAACAACTTCATACACAGTTCAACCATGTGTAAATCATGATGAATGTTCTCAAGCGTGCACATCTTTATGTCCAGTTGGTGTATACGGTTGCTGCTTTGGTTGTATGTTAGGTCAATGTCAAAGTGGTAGTTGTGTATGTGTTGATAGTACATCTTATTGTGCAGACTACCCTAATTATCAAGTTGGTAGTCAATGCTACTATCAAGCAACTTTTTCACAAACAGGCATACCTGCTGGGACAACTTGGGGTGTAACTGTAGGAGGCACTATGTATACATCAACCAGTTCTAGTCTAACAGTTTCTGGTTTATTTAGAACTGTAGCCTATAGTTATGATGATCCTGCTTCTGGTGGAGCAGGAACAAGATATGATTGCACAAGCGGTTGCTCTGGTTCTGTAACTCCATCATCAAGAACTGCAACTGCATCTTACACAACTCAGTATTATTTAACAGCACAGGTTAATCTAGCAAGTGGAGGGACCGTATCATCTGTTAGCGGTTGGTATAATGTTGGAACTCCTGTTAATATATTAGCAATAGCTAATGTAGGCTATACTTTTTGGAGATGGTCTGGTGGAGGTGGTGGTAGTTACACTGGAACAAATAATCCAGCTACTGTTACTATGAATAGTCCAATAACTGAGACTGCTAACTTTAATATTTCAGTAACAATCACTTCTTTACCGATAGGAGTAGGTTATGTTGTAGTTGATGGTAGTCCTATAGCAACTCCAAGGACATATTCATGGATACCGAGTTCTACTCATACTTTATCAGCTAATTCACCTGTATCATGTGGTGTTGGCTGTCAGTATGTCTATAGTTCATGGTCTGATGGAAGTGCACAAAGTCATAGTATAACTGTTTCCTCACCAGGAACATATACTGCTAACTTTCAAAGACAGTATTATCTAACTATGCAAATTAGTCCAGCAGGAAGTGGATGGATATTTCCAGTTAGTGGATGGAGAAATGTTGGAACTCCTGTTAATATATTAGCAATAGCTAATGTAGGCTATACTTTTTGGAGATGGTCTGGTGGAGGTGGTGGTAGTTACACTGGAACAAATAATCCAGCTACTGTTACTATGAATAGTCCAATAACTGAGACTGCTAACTTTAATATTTCAGTAACAATCACTTCTTTACCGATAGGAGTAGGTTATGTTGTAGTTGATGGTAGTCCTATAGCAACTCCAAGGACATATTCATGGATACCGAGTTCTACTCATACTTTATCAGCTAATTCACCTGTATCATGTGGTGTTGGCTGTCAGTATGTCTATAGTTCATGGTCTGATGGAAGTGCACAAAGTCATAGTATAACTGTTTCCTCACCAGGAACATATACTGCTAACTTTCAAAGACAGTATTATCTAACTATGTTAGCCAATCCAGCAACCGGAGGAACATTAACACCAGTTAGTAGTTGGCATAATGTTGGAACTCCTGTAAATATATTAGCAACATCTTTAGGAAGTTGCATGTTCTTCTCTTGGACAGGCTCTGGAACTGTAAGTTATAGTGGTATTAACAATCCATCAAGCGTGACTATGAATAGTCCAATAACTGAGACTGTTGAATTTGATTGTGGAACAGCCAATAGTATTAACTTCACAGGCTATCTAAACTACTCAAATGGTCAACCCGTAAAGAATTCTCTAATAAAGATGACAATAAAGAATAGTACTTTGGGTTATGAAAAAAGTGGAATCGATCAAACAAATCAATATGGATTCTTCTTTGTTAAGATAATAAACATTCCAGACGTTATTATGGTTTCGAATCTTGATATTTCTATTTACGTAGTAGGTGAGGTAGAAGCACTTTATGATTGTTGGTATAATCGAACTTCAGAAAAATGTTGTACTGTGCCTCTTACAGGACCATGTAGCTAAAACTTTTTAGCTAATTGGTTTATGCTTACAATCTCCTCTTTTCCCGTCTTCATATTTCTTAACTTAACAGATTTTTCTTTTAGTTCTCTTTCTCCAACTATGACAGCAAAAGGAATGCCCAAAGAACTAGCATACTCCAACTGCTTAGATAATGTTCTAGACCTTAGGTCATAGTCTACTTTTATTGACTTTTCTCTAAGCATCTGAACAACTTCTAAAACTTTATCCCTTAGTTTATCGTTAACAGCAATCACAAAGACTTTAGTCTTGCTCTTCGTCGTTTCTATTATCTTCCTTTCTTTAATTACTTCCATTATCCTTTCTATTCCAAGACTGATACCTGTGGCGGGAATGTTCCTTCCCAAGAAAAGACCTATCATCTTATCATATCTTCCTCCGGCAGCTATGCTCCCTATGCCTTGTTCTGCAAATACTTCGAATATAGGTCCTGTATAATAATCTAAACCTCTTGCCAAGCTTAGGTCAATCTTAACTTTCGAGTCAAGTTTCATTGATTTTAGATAAGAAATTATTTCCTTTAATTCATTTACGCCTTCCAATTCTCCAGCTTCTTTGAAAACTTTCTCAGATTCTCCTTTTATTTTAGTGTAGCTTAGTAATTTCTTTACCGAATCCTTTGAGACTCCCTTGTCTTCAATTTCTTTTATTACATCATCTGTTGAAATCTTATCAAGCTTATCTATGCTCCTTAGAACATCTGTGAATTTATTTTCGCTAATTTTTGATGATTTTAGAATTTCATTAAGAATCTTTCTGCTATTCAACCTTACATAAAATTCCTTAATACCTATAGCATTAAAACACTCTATTGCGCACGCAATAACCTCTGCATCTGCCAACAAGCTTTCCGAACCAACTATATCCACATCTGCTTGTAAGAACTCTCTAAACCTTGCTTTTGCAACGTCTCCGTATCGCCAAACGTTACCTATTTGGTATCTCTTAAACGGCAAAGGCAAGTTAGGATTATCTGACATTACTCTAGCCAATGGAACTGTTAAGTCATACCTCAATCCTATCATCCTTTCTCCTTTGTCCTTGAAGTTATAAGTCTCGTTTAAAATCTCGTCTCCGCCAGCACCCTTCTTAGACAGGACTTCCCATGTTTCTAAAGCAGAAGTCTCCAAAGGCTGGAATCCGAATATCTCGAAGACATTTCTTATCTTTTCCAGTACTTGCTGTCTTAAAATCATTTCTTCAGGCAAAAAATCTCTCGTTCCTTTAACGTTCATAAAAATCTTCTATCAATAATTAATCCTATATTATTATAAGAAACATACTTTTCCATAGAAATAAATCTTTCATAGAGACTCAAAGCTTTCAAACTCTCCAGTATATTCTTCAAAATCAACCTTAACCTCTTTAACCAAAGCTGAATCTGGCCCTTTCCTACACCAATCTATGATTTCTTTTACCTTGTCTTCCTCACCCTCGAATATTGCTTCCACCTCCCCAGAACCAAGATTTCTAACCCATCCTTTCAACCCGAGATTCCTAGCTTTTATTCTAGTATGGAAGCGGAAACCAACGCCTTGCACATCGCCAGAAATAATGACATGTGCCCTAAAGAATTTCAGCCACATCGCCTATGGTCAATTTGGTATTGTCTGTCTTCTTCTCTACTTGATTTTCTTCAACTTCTTCTGTCAGCTTAATGTTAAAAAATTTTTCAAGCTTTTTTATCACACCAAGAGAAGGTTCCCATCCATCTTCTATTCTTTTTATAAGAGAAGACTTTTCATTTAGCTTCTTTGCGAGGTCCTCCTGAGTTAGGTTCTTTTTTGTTCTTTCATTCTTTATCAAGATGTGAAAGTTTGTTTTAACTGACCTTTCTAGACCCTCTAACTTTGGAATCGTTCTTTTGGTTGGTTTTAATTCAACCATAGCAATCTCTTGCCCAAGTCTTACGCAATCCTCGCATGCTGTTAGAATTGCGCCGTCTATCTTTGTTTTTCTATTTGCGTTTTTAGAACCACAAAGTTCGCACTCACTCATATTTAATCGCCTCCACGAGCTTTTCAAGAACATCATTTTCAGAAATAATGGGTTCAAAAATGGTTTTCACCCATAATTATAAATGCTTACTATAGAAATAAATATTCGGTTGGTATGACCGGCGAATCACAAATCCTGTTCTAAAGATTTATTTAAATATAGTTATCTTAATAATTCTAAATTACAGGTGCTAGAATGATAGAATATGATCCTAAGGAAATAGAAGGGAAAATACTTAACTTCTGGGACAAGAACAAAACATTTGAAAAGTTAGTGAAGTTAAGAAAGAACGGCAAGACTTTTTCCTTTATGGATGGACCACCAACTGCCAACAATCCTATGGGCGTTCATCATGCATGGGGTAGGACCTACAAAGACTTGTTTCTAAGGTTCAAAGGCATGCAAGGGTTTGATACGAGAAGACAACCAGGATTTGACTGTCAAGGCCTTTGGGTTGAGGTTGGAATAGAGAAGGAATTAGGATTCAAAACAAAGAAAGATATAGAAAGATATGGTATCGATAAGTTTACTGATAAATGCGTCTCAGCCGTGTTGAATTATATTAAAGTATGGATAGACCTGTCAAAGAAGTTAGGGATGTGGATGGACTGGGAAAATCCGTACTTGACTCTAACTGACACTAACATCGAGTATGTCTGGTATTTCTTGAAGAAATGTTATGAAAAAAATTGGTTATACAAAGGACTAAGGGTATTGCCTTGGTGCCCGCGTTGTGGAACTAGCTTGTCAAGTCATGAAGTCTCAAGCGGTTATAAGGAAAAAACTCATCCAGCAATTTATGTAAAGTTTCCTATAAACGATAGGCAAGGCGAATACTTGCTCATATATACAACCACTCCATGGACCCTGGCTTCTAATGTGGCTGTGGCGGCTCATCCTGATTTGGAATACGTAAGAATAAGGATAGGAGAAGAAGTTTTAATTCTAGCCAAGAACTTGCTTGAAAAAGCACTCGTTGAAAAAAGTTATAGTGTTTTAGAAACCATGTACGGACGAGAGCTTGTGGAGCTACAATTCAACAATCCAATGAAAGATTTGTTGCCTTTGCAATGGAACATCACTGGTAAGGTCGTTCTTTCCGACAAGTATGTAAGCTCAGAGGAAGGAACAGGCTTAGTTCATATAGCTCCTGGTCATGGGCCAGAGGATTATGAAATTGGAGAAGAGTACAAACTTCCTGTTTTGTCTCCTTTGGATGAGGCTGGCATTTTCACAGAAGATTCTGGTTTCTTGAAAGGCAAGAACGCAAAGGAGGCAAATGAAATAGTTTTGGAGAAGCTTAGAGAACGTGGTCTTCTATACAGGGAAGAAAAAATCACTCATAGTTATCCTTGTTGCTGGCGTTGTGATGAAGAATTAATTTACAGGACAGGAGAGGAATGGTTTATTTCAACCGAGGAAATCAAACCTAAGCTCTTGGAGGAAGCTAAAAAGGTAAAATGGTATCCTGAATGGACTTTGAAAAGTATGGTCGATTGGTTGACAAACCTAAAGGATTGGAACATTTCAAGGAAGAGATATTATGGTTTGCCTCTTCCTTTCTGGTTCTGTAACAAATGCAATTTTATGGAAGTGATAGAGAGCAAGGAAGAGCTTAAGAAAAAGGCTGTTCGCGGTTTTAAGGAGCTAAAGGAATTACATAGACCTTGGATTGATAATGTTTTTCTCAAATGTCCTAAATGCGGGGGTGAGATGAAAAGAAGTGAAGAAACTGGAGATTGCTGGCTCGATGCCGGTGTGGTATTTTATTCAACTTTGAAATATTTGGAGGATAAAAAATACTGGGAAAAATGGTTCCCAGCTGATTTCATAACAGAAATGCATGAACAGGTTAGATTGTGGTTTTATGCTACTTTGTTTGTATCGGTTACGTTGGAAGGTAAAACGCCTTACAAGTCTGTATTAACAAACGGAATGGTGTTAGATGAAAAGATGAGAGAGATGCATAAAAGTGCTGGAAATGTAATATGGGCGGATGAGGCTCTTGAAAAGATTGGTGCGGACATAATGAGATGGATGTACTGTTTGCAAAATCCTAATCAGTCAATGGCTTTCGGATATACACCCGCTAAGGATGTGAGAAGGACTTTGAACGTCCTATATAATATTGTCAAATTCCTACAGACTTATTGCGAAGTCAATAAATACAAACCTAAGAAGACCAAGACACTCGATATATCTAGCCAATGGATATTAGCTAGATTACAAACAGTTAAGAAGGAAGTCACAGATGACTTGGAAAATCTAAAGCCACATTTGGCGTCCTGCAAACTCGAAGAATTTTTCTTAAATGACTTGTCAAGATGGTACGGTCATATAATAAGGGAACATATCAAACCTGGTTTAGATTCGAAGTATAAGAAAATGATGCTTTACACCCTTTACAAGACTTGCTTGGATACCTTAAAGCTTTTATCTCCTTTCATACCTTTCATAACAGAAAGTTTGTATCAAGACTTTTTCTCAAAATTCGAAAAAGAGGAAAGTATTCATCTATGCAACTGGCCAGAAGTTGAGAAAGAATTTGTAAATGAGAAACTTGAGAAAGAAATGATAATAGCTAAAAAAATTGTTGAAGCTTCAAACGCTGTGAGGCATGAAGAAAACATCAAGCTCAGATACATTCTATCTTCATTAAAAGTTGATGGAAAGGAAGAATTGAAAGAAGCTGCTGAAGACTTGAAAGAAGTTATTGAAGAAATGGCAAATGTTAGAGAGGTTAAAGTAGAAACAATAGAAAAAGGTAAGGATATAGAGAATGGAAAATTATTATTGAGTAGGGAAGTGACTCAGGAGATTAGAGATGAATGGCTATTAAGCGAGTTAATAAGAGGTGTCCAGGACGCCAGGAAGAAAATGAAATTAGAAATCAAAGATAAAATCGAACTATACTTACAGGAAGATGAATTGTTTGATAGAAATAAGAAAAAAATAGAGAATTCAACTGGTAGTAAAATAACCTTTGGCAAGATGGTTGGAGATAAATTCAAATTTGAATTTCTAGGAAAGAATTATGAGTTTGGAATAAAGGTATAGAATTATCTCTTCAATTTTCTCTTCCACTCTTCATGAGAATACTTTAATTGAGCTTTTTTGCAGCCACCACGTGTTCCCATAAAATCACTTTATCTTTCTCTTTTTAACTACAACCACTATATAACCTGCTACCTTGTTTCTAACAGGCTTGTCTTTTAACAAGTTAAATCCGTCAAGCACCTTCTTATTGTCCTCAAACTTGTTGTTGAACTTGTCTGGATAGAGCTCTACGAGCTTCTTTGCCAAGTTCTTTATGCTCTTTCCTCTTATTCTTCCCATGATATCAACATTTATTCTTATCCAACAATAATAAATAACTATGCATTACCTAGTTGTGTGTGTTGCGGGTCTATTTGTATTTAATGAAGATAGCAAGTTAATAAAGTATAAGCTTTTCGAAAAGAATCCAGAAGAAATAGCTAAGAAGATAGATTTGTTTGAAAAAGGAGAAGAGATTCCAGAATTAAGAGATTTGAAAAATGAATTTGGAGATTTGGTCACTTCACAACCTAACAAAGCAACTGATTTTCTAAGAAAAAATCTGAGAGAAATTGTCATAGAGTCTGGTTTCGTTAAGAATGATTTGGAGTTTAATCAGATTTTAAGTTCGTTCTCTATAGCAAAGGCAAAGTTAAGCATATCTTTGATTGAGAGAAGGGACAAACTTATAGTTCAAACAGTATCGGCCTTGTCAGACTTGGAGAAAATTTTAAATGCTATGTCAGAGAGGCTTAGAGAGTGGTACGGACTTCACTATCCTGAACTTGAAATAAAGGATCATGAAAGATTTGCTGAAAAAATAGCAGAAACAGGACAAAGGGAAGGATTCAAAGATTTTGAGAAAAGTATGGGTATGAAATTAAAAGAAGAAGATGTAAAAGTTTTGAAGGACTATGCTGGTCAATTGAAAGCGATGTACGTTCTTCGTAAGAATATTGAAAGGTATTTGGAGAAAATTGTTCCAGAAGAAATTCCAAATCTGAATACAATGCTTGGAAGCATACTGGCTGCAAGGCTTTTGTCTCTGGCTGGTTCGTTAGAGAGGCTAGCCAAAATGCCCTCGTCTACCATTCAGCTTCTAGGTTCAGAGAAAAGATTGTTCAAGTTCTTAAAGTCTAAAGAAAAGGATAAAAGACCACCACGCTTCGGACTGCTTTACCTTCATCCTGACATATCAACCAACAAAAGAGAATTGCAGGGCAAGATAGCAAGACTTTTGTCTAGCAAATTAGCTTTAGCTGCTAGAGCAGACTTCTACACAAAGAAAGATATATCTAAAGAACTTTTAGACGATTATAAGAAAAAATTAGAAGCGACTCTAAAGTCTAACTAGCTTCTGATATTTTATCCGCAAGTTCATAACCGCCAGTAACCTCTGGTGCAACTATTATATCTGCCCCTGCCCTTTCGAACTCAGCTTTAGCATTTTGGTCATTTACTCTTGACGCAACCTTTATAGATGGATTTAGATCTTTAGAAGTTAATACAAGGAAAATATTTTTATTATCCTCTCCAGTACAAGCTAAAAGACCTTTAGCCTTTCTTATTTTTGCCTTTTCTAAGATTTCTTCGTTCATGCAGTCTCCTTCCACAACCATGTAACCTCTTTTCCTAAGAAACTCTGCTTTAGCAACATCACTCTCAATTACAACAACTTTTTTATTTGTTTTTTTTAGTTTTTCTGCTGCATGTGTACCAACCCTTCCTGCACCACACACAATATAATGATCTTTTATGTTAGAGAGAACTGCACTCATTAAGATTCCTCCTATTCTTATATTACTTAATAAGATAATAACTTTTTCGAACATATAAAAAGTGACACCAAGTGTTAGAAATACTATAACCACATAAAAAATATTACCTAAAACACCGCCGGTCCCAGCTGTTAATATCTGAGTAACGGTCATCCCTAAAGCTTCGTTAAGACCTATTTTGGAATAAGTACTTATTATAATTGCTGCAGCAACAATAAACACAACAATAATTATTAAAATTACTTTCAGTTCCCTTAAGGCTTGCTTTGTTTCTTCTTTCATAGAATAAATATTAGAGTAAGTTTAATTTAAATAGTGTTTGTCATGAAAGAATTATTTCATGGGATTTTTTTAATAGACAATAAGCTAGCAGTAGAGAATCCTTTCCCTGGATTTGAACCCTTTGACGAAGAGACTATAAAGCTTGAGAAAAAGGAGTTTAGAGTCTGGAGCCCTTTAAGGAGTAAGCCAGCCGCAGCCATAATGAGAGGGATAAAAGAATTCCCAATAAAAGAAGGTTCAAAGGTACTTTACTTAGGAATAGCTCACGGCTATACCTCATCGTTCTTGTCAGTCCTAGTTGGAAAGGGAGTGATATATGGTGTAGAGTTTTCAGAAAGATGTTTTACAGAGCTTTTACCTTTATGTGAAAAATATAAAAACATTATCCCTATTTTGGCAGACGCTCGAAAGCCTGAAGATTATGCTTGGATTGAAAAGGTCGACGTTGTCTACATAGATATAGCTCAACCAGATGAGATTGAAATATTTATTAGAAATTGTAAGGAGTTCTTGAAAAAAGATGGATATGGTATGATAGCTGTAAAGTCCAGAAGTATCGATATAACTAAAAGTCCTACTGTCATATACAAAGAAGCTTTAAAAAAATTGGAAGATGACTTTGAAATAATAGACTGGAAGACTCTAGATCCATATGAACGTGCTCACGCTTTCGTTGTTGTAAAGTTTAAGCATTAAGAAATTCTAACAATTTTTCTGGTCCCATTCTCACAACATCTTTATAGTCTGAAGAATAATTGACAGAAATCCACTTGTCCACAATAAAAACAGCAACCTTGTTTTGTTTAGCTAGCTTTGGTACTATATCATGTTCGGGATGAGTGAGTTTATCAAGAGGTAGATTATTGAACTCCTTCATAGACTCGGGCAAGAAGAGCATCATTCCTGTGTTTGCAAAATGATTCTTTATCAAAGGTAGCTCTGGTTTTTCTTTGAAATACTTTAGTTCGTAAAAGCCTCCTACATTCTCTGCTATGCCAACACCAAATTGATTTACTGCATATCTTGCCATTACCATCACCATAGACTTGCCCTTTCTTTCAACCTCTTCAGCATAATCCTCTAGCTCCTTTATGTTGATTGGAATTAAATCATCTGGATAGGACATTAAATAAGAACTATCCACATCTATAACCCCGTTGTCAATTCCAAGTTTTACAACACCAGCCCTCCCTAATGGCAAGGGTTCTACTATAGAAGATGCCGTAATATTAAATTCTTTCTTTAAACTTTCTATATAATTTTGAACAACTTCATGTTGATGCCTTAAGGTAAAGATGTATTTTGATATTACTCTAGATTTTAACAAAGGTTGCAGATGAAACCAGAGAAGGGTATGTTCACCTACAGGTGCTAAGGCTTTTGGACCATTGAAAAGTTCCTTTAGCCTTGTAGACTCCCCACCAGCATGAATTATTGATTTTATCATATCTAATTTAAGTGATTGAGCTTTAAATTTTTTATGTTAATCAAGAAAAATGCGGAGGGTCGGATTCGAACCGACGAACGGACTAACCGACTAGATTTCTTATATCATCTTTGAATCAACACTCAATAACTTGAGTCTAGCGCCTTTGACCAGGCTTGGCTACCTCCGCATGTAGAGAAATATTTTTTGAGAGAATATAAATCTCACTATAAATTAAAAATAAGAAAAAGTTGAGAAAAATAATAACTTTATAAATCATAAGGCCTTATTGTTGCCCTTCCATTATCCTTTGCTCTCTTTGCAACTTCCTTCAACATTTCTTCGACTTTCTTGTCCAAAGCTTTGTAGAAATCTCCTGATAATCTCATTCCTTTGATAGCTGCCTTCACTTTTGATCTTACAATCAAACTCATCTAATCACCTTGTAAATACTACTTTTTACATCTTAAAAAGATTATGCCCCCGACGGGATTTGGACCCATATTCCGAGCTTTCCTCATTCATCTTTTATCATATCCTTCGACAAACTCGAAGGGCTCGTGTCCTTAGCCGGGTTAGACGACAGGGGCATGTAAGAATTGTTATTTTCGAACCAATATAAATATTGAATGGGCTCACCCAGAATCGGACTGGGTTCTTAGCTCTGTGAAAGCCACGTCATACCATTAGACCATGAGCCCATAAGATTCTATTTAACAATATTCTTAATAAATTTTTTGAATAGAAGAGAAAAGGCGCTGAGGTTGGGATTTGAACCCAAAAGAGCTTTCGCTCACTAGCTTAGCAGGCTAGCGCCATACCAGGTTCGGCCACCTCAGCATATTTAAAATTTTCGTTAAACTTTATATATCTACGACTTAATTTATTAATATCAATTTAGGAGGATTTTTATGCCAGTTACAGTAAAAAATATCTCTGAGGTGTTTGGAAAGGACGTTTTTACAAACAGAGGATCTTTCTGCGGGAAGGTAGAGGATATAGACATAAGCCTATCAAAGTTCAGGGTAAGCGCTGTTAGGGTAGAAACTGCAAGAGGTTCATTCTTAGGAGAGATTCTTGGGGGTAAAAAAGGAGTAATTGTTCCTTATCAGCTTGTAGAAAGCATAGGTGATGTAGTAATAATAAAACACGTTGTACCGACAATGCCAGAAACTCAAGTTCCTACAGAAGAAACGCCAACTATTCAAGAGTTTTGATAATTTTAGCCAAAGAAGAATATACAAGTTTTTCAGTTATTGAAGCATAAATTAGATTTTCTGATGAAGCGAATTTCATTAAATCTATTGCTCTTAAATTAAAGGGTTTCTTTTGAAATGATTTAAGTAAGAAATACCATAAATTAAATGTGATTTTATGGCATTATTCAAGATATTTAAATCCAAGAAAAAAACTGTTTCTAGAAAGAGTATAAAAAAGCCTAATCCAACCCCTAAAAAACATAAAATTGCTAGAAAGGTTATAGTCAAAAAAGCTCCAAAAATGCAGGTTAAAAGAGAAGTTAAATTAGAATTTAAGAAAATGCCAGACGAAAAGGCATATGATTTACTAAAGAGATATAGAATACCTTTGCCTGAATATGCGTTCTGCAAAAAAGAGGAAGAGTTAAAAATTGCCTTAAAGAAAATAGGATTCCCCTGTGTTATGAAAGTCTCTGGAATTATAGTCCATAAAACTAACGTAAACGGAGTCAGACTAAACATAAACAGCGAAGCTGAAGCACTAATTGCCTTTAAGGAATTAATGAAGATAACGGGCTGTGAAAAGATTTTGGTTCAAAAAATGTTAACAGAGGGTTATGAGGTAATAGTAGGCGGCAAAAAGGATCCTCAATTTAACAGTGTAATAGCACTAGGCGCTGGCGGTATTCTAACAGAGTTTATTAAAGATGTTAGCTTCAGAATATCTCCTTTAAGCAGAGAAGATGCTGAACAAATGCTAAAGGAAGTCAAATTTTCAGACCTTATACTAAAAGGATTCAGAGGTCAGAAACCTGCGGATGCTAATTCAATAATAGAGGTAATTCTTTCAGTGTCTAAAATGATGGAGAGTAATCCTCAGATAAAGGAATTAGATATAAATCCGTTGTTTGCGATGCCAACAAAAGCAGTTGCTGTTGATGTTAGGATAATTTTAGAATGATTTTGAAATTATAAAAGATAATAAAAATAAAACGACTAGTATCTTTCACTAGGGTGCCAAACAAAGTCTTCAGAAAAAATATTTTGCTCAGTTTCGAAATTTTCTCCGCAATCTTCACAAAAAAATTCAGATTCTTCCATGCTAACCTCGACTTCCTTTTTGCATTTTGGGCAAGAAATTAGTTTTGTATTTTTTAACTCATCAAAAAAAGCTTTTTGCATAGATAAAAATACAACGAACAAATATTTATCCTTTATCTATTTCTCACGGCAAGGGAAAACCAATGACTTTACGATGAAAATTACTCCTAAAATGAAAAATGCGCCTGGCCAATTTAGATTTGTATCTATAGCTGTTTCGGAACTGGTTAGCCAAAGAACAATGCTGAATACTATTATTCCTATCCCCATTAATATTTTATGCATTCTGCAACTTTTTTCATAATTTTCTTTTTTTGGCATACGTAAATTTGGTTGTTTTAAAATATAAGTTTTTATAGTTTGAACTTATAATAATTTCTAGGTGAAAATATGGTAGAAAAAAAGCTAATAGGTAAAATAGTTCATTTCTATCCAAAAATATCAGTCGCAGTTGTAGATCTTGAAGACACTATTAGAGTCGGTGACAAGATTTCAATAGAAAAAGAATCTGGATCATTTGAGCAGGTTATAGACTCCATGCAAATAGAACACCAAAATATCAATGAAGCTAAGAAGGGTCAGTCAATAGGTTTGAAAGTTATTGACAAGACTAGAGAGGGTGCTCAGGTTTTCAAAGTAATAGAATAGTAATAAATAGAAAAAGGTATATAATAGTTTGCATGAACTTGGATAAATTCTTCAATCCTAAATCAATAGCTGTCATTGGAGCTAGTAGAACTCCTGGAAAAATAGGTTATACTATATTAGAAAACCTTAAATTGTCCTTTAAAGGGATTTTATACCCTATAAACCCTAATACTGGAGAAATATTAGGTTTAATGTCTTATCCCTCTGTATTAGATATTAAAGAGCCTATTGAATTAGCTGTAATAGCAGTTCCAGCAGAAATGGTTAAATCTGTACTTTCTGAATGTATAAAAAAGAAAATAGGTCATGCTGTAATAATATCTTCTGGTTTTTCAGAGATTGGAGAAAAAGAAAGAGAATTAGAGCTTATGAAGATAAAAAAGGACGCTGTTAGAATAATTGGACCAAACTGTATGGGAATTTATAAAAAGGATTTAGATATGGTTTTCCTTCCAAGAAGCCGTTTAAAAAGGCCTATAGACGGATCAATCTCTTTTATAACTCAGTCTGGTGCTTTCGGTTCTATTCTCTTAGATATCATGTCAAATGATGGTGTAGGAGTCTCTAAATTTATCTCAATAGGAAATAAGATAGATGTAGATGAAATAGAACTTATTAAATATCTAGAGAATGATTTATCGACTCGTTGTATTGCTATTTACTTAGAATCTGTTAAAAATGGAGAAGAGTTCATAAAAGTGGCTAAAAAAGTTTCAAAAGTAAAACCTATAGTTGTTTTTAAGGCTGGTAAGACAGACAAGGGAAACGAGGCTGTAGCTTCTCATACAGGCTCATTAGCAGGTTCTTCTGCCGTCTATTCAGCTGCATTCAAACAAGCAGGCGTTATAGAAGCAAAAACGTCTGAAGAAATCTTTGATTATGCAAAAGTATTGGCAAATCAACCTGTTCTAAAAAATAATAAAATAGCAGTCGTAACGGATGGTGGCGGTTTTGGAATAGTAGCTACTGACACGGCTGTGCAATTAGGACTGGAACTTCCTAGTTTGTCTGAAAGTTCTTTAAAGGCTTTGAAAAATTTCTTGCCAAAGTATGCTTCTATGAAAAATCCAATTGATCTTACTGGCGACGCAACCGTGGAGAGATATCAAAAAACCATGGAAGTTGTTTTAAAGGACAACAATATTTCTGGTGTAACTTGTATAGCATTAATGCAGTTACCAACCTTATCGGATGATATAGTTGATGTCATAAGGGATTGCAAGGTTTTCGGAAAACCAATAACAGTTTGCTCAGCTGGCAGTCAATATGTCTTAGAAAGAAATAGAAAATTGGAGGCTTTTGGAATCCCTGTTTATCCAACGCCTGAAAGAGCAGTCAAAGCTTTGCATGCATTATACGAATATGGGAATATTTTGAAAGCAGAGCATATTGAAAAGCCTGAGGAAAAGAAAGTTGAGAAGAAACCTACAAAGAAGAAAAAATAAATTTCAATTAAAATTACCACTACTTGAAGTAACAAATCAATTTGCTGTATCATTTCTTAACAAATCATCATGAACAAAAAATACTTTGTATTAGCCGGCTTAATGACGTTAGGCGTGCTAGCAGCAGCTGTTATATCTAGCTATGGAACAGTGACAGGTTATGCAACAGTCGAGCAAGCAATAAAACTAGACATAATGGGATCTTCAAATGATGTAAATTACACCTTAAATGTAAAGCAAGGAGAGACAACATACTCACCTCAGATAAAGATAGACAATTCTGCGAATGCTTCTATAAATGTGAACATAATGGCAGAGATTCTTCCTGAAAGCGCTGGAAATGAAAGTGATGTAAATTTGTCTATAGTGAATGAGTTTAAGAATGAAACCTTGTCAAACCCAATATTAGTAACTACAACAGATTTCAGATTTTATTTAAAGCAAGAATTCAGCCAAGCAGCATCTATCGGCAATTACTCATTTAGAATGACAGTTGTTCCGGCTTAAACTTTGAAATCTTTAGTTTTGTAAGCCTTGCAGAAACCTGAGAACGGACAGTTTTTTGAATCTTTAATACATAAGGGATTCACAGGCTTACATATTTCTTTTCCAAAGCTAACAAATCCAATGTTAATAAGATACCATTTATTCCTTGGAAATAAACTTTCAAGTTTTTCCTTTACTTTTTCAACATTAGCCTCTCTTTCGACTAATCCTATTCTTTTTGGAACTCTATTGCAATGAGTGTCTACAGCTATGGAAGGTATGTTAAATCCGTACATTAAAACTATGTCTGCTGTTTTGAAGCCTACTCCTGGCAGTTCTATTAATTCTTCTCTTTTGTTAGGAATTTTACCATTATATTTCTCAAGAATTATCTTTGTCATTTGCTTTATCCTTTTAGCCTTTTGTTTATACGGTCCAGATATTCTTATTAGACTCTGTAATTTTTTCATAGGCAATTTTAGTATTTGCTTGGGTGTTCTAACGATTTTGAAAAGATTATTAGCAGCTTTTTCTGAGCTCTCATCCCTTGTTCTTTGAGATAGAACTGTTTCTATCAACAATTCGAATATCTCTTGATTTTTCATAGCAGAAGTGTTAATATACGTTCCGTATCTTTTTTCCAAAAAGTTAAGAATAGTTTTAGCTTTATTCATAATATATATAGTTTTTAAGAAGTTAAAAAAATAGAAAAAGAAAAAAATCAATTTTTTACTATGTATTAACTGTACTTTTTCTGGTGGAATTATTCATATCATGGCAAAAATAAATTCAACGCCCTGCAGTTCTCTGGGATTACTTCAACTGGCTTGCCTACCATATAATCTACAACAATTTTGATATCTTTTGCATTTATGTCACCGTCATTGTTAAAATCTAGCATCTGAAATATAGTGCAATCAGGTAATTGTGTGGTTGGGAATTCTAATGGCATATTAACTTTGAATGTTGAGTTACCTACTATATTCAAAGTTTGTGTAGTGGTTGTGTCTCTAGTTCTTGCTGTTAAATTATAAGGAGAGTACGAGATTACTTCTTCACTTAGAGGTGACTCTATGCGTAAAATCGAAATTTTCTCTGTTAACCAAGTCTCAGCCAATCCAGTCTCATTGGTAGCTATGAGTAAAGAATGTGTAGGATTAACATTGAGATCAAACATTGGGTCACCGCTAATAGTAGAATTGTCTTTTATTTCAACCACGACGGGTACTCCTTCGCCATTTTGGTCAGTGGTATTTATGACAGCTAGATGTTGTGTATAGATTTTTGCTACTCCACTAAAGTATAAGTCAGGTTCGCTTATGTTCAATTTAGTGCTCCTCAAAGTGTATGTTGGTATAGATGCGTCTAGCCAGTTAACATCTTTGGTAAAGTTTACGATCTTTACATTTTCCAATGTGAACTCGTCATTTTGCGACATGTCATGTAAGAACGCCACGTCGTAATCGATACCGTACATTGGACTAGGTGGTCCAGAGCTGATAAAAGTTGAGTTTCTTACTATCAATTTGGCGGTACGTTCTGCGCTGTATATTCCAAACGAAGCTTTCACTGTAATATCCTCAATAACCGTGTTTTCTGTATCCCAAACCAACACACCTGCTTCTTCTTCGGAAATTATTGATAAATTTTTTAAAAGACAACCACTGCTAAATGAAAGATATAAAATTCCATTTAAAGTACCATTAGCTAACTTTGAATGGGAGCAATCTGCGTTTATTGCAGTAGTACCAGGAAGGTTTATTGCAAACCCATTTAAATTGACCGATATGTTCTCTGTTGGGAAAGACCAATATAACCCCTCCTCACTGATATTATTAACAAGTATATACTCTGTATTTGATGAACCTAAATATCCTCCTTCCGTTATTTCTACTGGATTAGATGCTGATATATTAAATTCGACTGTTTTGGTTACGACCCCATTGGAATTGTTAGCATATATAGTTAATTCATAATTTCCAGTTTTACCATAGAAAGCAGACTTGTAACTTGTATCATTACTTTTGACTAGAAAATCTCTTAAGAGAGCTTTAACGTAAAAATTAACTGTTTCGTTAGAAGTAACGTTAATATTAACTTTGGTAGTATTGTATTGAATGCTTTGTGGAGATAAAATCTGTATGTTTGGTGAAGCTGAAACACAGACTGATTGAAGAATAACCACCAGAACTATTGTTGATAATAGCTTGAAATTGTTTGTTACCTTTTTCAGGGTATTTTTATTACTGTACATATGTACAGTAATAATTTTATAACTATTTATACTTTTCTATACTTTTTGATTATATGAGGAAAATCGATAAAAACAAAATAAAGAAAATTATAAACTGCCTTAGAAAACATCCAGAAGGAACATATGTATCGGAAATAGCTAGAGAATCAGGTTTATCAAAAAGTACTGTTAGTTTTATCTTATCAAGATTTATTTCAGAATATATAGAAATAGTTAAGATAGGTAAGAAAAACTTATTTAAGATCATTAAACTCAAGAAAAATAAAAAAGTTGACTTAGCTTACTCAACAGATTAACGTATGATTAATCCATAGGTTCGATTTTAAATCTTTTACGTATAAATTACTTTTATGTCAATCAAGAACCCTGTATGGCTGTTGTTTGTTATTGTCATATTGGCTATTTTGGGGTATTACAACTATATATCGTGGGATTTGGTTATATGGTCTTCTGTAATCTACATCTTTAGTCTAGGTTTATGGGTAGAATTTGATGAAATAAAGGCAATGGAAGGATTGAAGAATATTTTAACCATAAGACTTGAAAATGTAGAGAGAACTATCTCTAAAGCAGTCCAAAAAATCGATTCAGAGGAGAGATTAAAGGAAAGATTGATGGAAAAAAGAAGAGAAGTTATAGAATGGTTAAGCAAATTCTAATTAGTGTCGGAGGGAATATAGCTTTTTTCGACAGTTGATTTTAGATGTCAAAATTCCATCGTTTTCCATCTCTTTTAGATATTCGTTGCATCTTGTTCTCGACAGTCTAATCAACTTGCTTAGTTCAGAAGACGTTAATTCTTTGTGTTTTTGTAGAATTAATTTTATTGCATCTTTTGTTTTTAGTGACATGGTCTGAGGTTTAATCTCAAAACCGTTTGTGGAGGCCACCTCTTCAAATGCCCTTATTTTAGTGTTTAATGTGTCGATTTTCCTATTTACTGTTCTTAACTTTTCAAGTTCGTATGCCATCTTAATGTAGTTGATGTCCATTTCTCTTACATTTTCACTCAGAGGATCTTTTTCATTACGCTTAGACTTCAAAATAGAGCCCAACATAAATATATTCTTGATTTTTGTCCATATAAATGATTATCTTCGACTCTTGAACTGTCGATTTCCGACAATATTTTTCGTTTTAAAGTATATGTGCTTCGACAAAAGTTATTTCTAACAAGTCTAGACTGAATTGTAGTGTACAATATTGTACAAAAGTGTTTTGATGAGTGAAAGTAGCCCTAAAAGTATAATTTTAGATATTTTAAGACAACATCCTGAAGGTTTGACTATCTCTTCTTTAGCTGAAAAAAGTGGATTGCATAGGCATACCTCTAGAAAGTATGTGAACGAGCTTATCAGAACTGGAGATGTGATTCAGAGATTTGTCGGGGCTGCTAAACTTTGTTATCCAAGCTGTGTTAGTAACAATGTTAATGAAAAGAAAAAGAGCTTTTTCAGTAGACTCAACATAAAGTTGATATCTTCAGTTATTTTAGTAGCTTTCATTATAAGCGAGATTGCCATAAATGCATATGCCAATGATTCCTTCAACGATACCTTCAATAAAAGCTCGAATACCAGTCCTATAACCTCTTCTTTTGTTTTTAATGATAATTTTCAACTTAATGAGGTTATAGAAACTGCGATTAAGAATGCTTCTGGAAGTGTCGAAAGAAACGACAGTTCAGTTCCTACTTATGAAACTCCAAATGACATGCATCCTAAATTTGATACAAATTTAGATTATTCTCAGAAAATAACGAGGGGAGAAGCATTCACTATAAAAGCAAATATTACTAACATCGGTTCTATAACTGCCAAAAACGTTGAAATAGTCCTTCAACTACCTGAAGGTTTTGAATTTGTTTCCAGCAGTTCTGATTGTGACCAATTAGACCCTAGTGAAACTTGCCTTTCTGAGATTGTCGTTACGTCTACCATTTCTACGACCTTAGGATTGAATGATTTAAAAATTGTGGTAAACTATGAAGAGTAACGTAAAATCAGGTCAAAGCCAGTTGTTGATTCCTTTAATTGTAATAATATCCTCTGTCCTAGTATTTGCTGCAAACGTAACAATGAACTCAAATGAAACAAGTATAACAGGAAACTACCTTGAAACTCCAAATGTCTCTTCCCAAGAATTCAACTTTTCAATAACTGTTTTTGCCAATACTTCAATTGATTTGAACCTAAAAAATAACTCGGTTAAAGCACATTTGATAATGGATAATGGAAGTTTCGTTTATAATCAGAAAATAGATTTTTATCTAAATAACACTCTTATAAAATCTCTAACAACAGATTCTGATGGTTACGCTGAGCTCATTGTTTTTGAACCCGGGGAATTAAAGGTTGTTTTTGAGGGTGATTCCTCATCTTTCTTAAATCCTTCTGAAAATGTAGTAAAAATTGAATCAGAATTAAAAATTAAAAAGCTACCTAAATTGATTAATCTTGTTTTGTCCCAAACAAAAAAGAATTATAAAATCGGTGAAAAAATAGAAATTGAAGTAAATACGTTGGACGAGAATGGAGATTTAATTTCAAATCCTTCATTAAAGGCAACTCTTATAAACCCTAGTGGCAATGAAAGTGAAGCTAAAATTGTTAATAAGTTTGGCAAATTATTTGTCAGCATTGATACTAGAAGATCGATAAGACCTGGATTGTATAAACTAAAAATAAATTCTACTTTCAAACCCAAAGGATTAGATTTAGTAGGGGATGAAAGGGAGATAACCTTTACAATTGGGTTAATAACTGTAAACACACCTAAGACCATTTACAATCCTGGTGAAAAGGTAAAATTAATAATCGGTGCCTTAGATAATGAAGGAAGAAAAATCTATGATGCTAATGTTAACCTAACTATAACTTCTCCGTTAGGAAAAATTTATAATTATTCTACATCAGACGATTCAATAGAAGGTACAGAAGAAGGAGTTTTTACAACTTGGCATGAAGAGACTGGTGAAATTGGCAATTATACAATTTACGTTTCTGTTGACGGTGAAAACGTATCTGCTGATTATTCATCTTTTTTCGAAGTAAGAGATTCTATAGATTTTGAAATTGAAAGAGAAATACCAACTTTAGCAGATATTTTAAGCAGTGTAGAATCTTTGGTAAAAATAAAAGCAAATATCGACTCGAACAACATGACTGTAATAGAAAAACTTCCTAAAAACTTTACAAACATAAAAGCTCTCAACGGAGAAATTATTGAAAACGAGAATGAAACTTGGATAAAATGGAATTTTGAAAATGTTCAACATGGAGAAGAAATTAATTTAACTTATTATTTTGATGTTCCACATGTCACTCCATATTTGTATCTAATCGGTCCGTTAGAAATAGACTATGACGGTAAAAAACTTGAGGATTTAAGACCATGGAGTTTATTAGCTGCGGACGTAAGGATGTTCTTCTTTACATGGGAGTTTAGAAATCAATCAGCTAATGAAGCGATATCTCCGTTAGCCCTCTGTAGGAATACAAATTATAATTTGACATTGGTTGTAGTGGAGCTTTTGGACGACCAGACCACAGCTGTGCAGAATGTTACCTTACAACTCAAAGCCGAGGGTGAATCCATATATACGTCTCTTCCTTATAAGGGTCTTAGTTATAATCAGCCCTTACGTCTTGATGCGTTTGGTATGGGTCCAACAGGAACTTACTGTGTTTTAGATTCTGATAACACAGGTGATACTGATCAGTGTGGCCGAGCCTTTTATAATTTAAGTATAAACAGTACGGCCACGTTAGGCAACCATGAGTTGCGAGCATACATGACTATCGTCCCAAATAGTCTAGCCAAATATGATAGTAACCTTCAGAAAATAAGAATCATAGATTGTAAAGGAGTAGCACTAGAACAAGATATAGAGGTTTATGGACCTCCTGGACAAAAAGAATACAGAAAACAAGGAATATATAACCCAGATAGAGTTATTGCCGGAACTGTAGCAACAGTTGCAATGAGATTAAAAAACTACAACGCATCTGCACTTAATTTTAATGCATCTCTTAGGCTTTTTGAAGATGAAAATGAACTTGATTGGTTTATTGTGGAAGGCGAAAACCAAAGTTTTAATCTTGCCTCCAAAGGGGAAACTGATGTTTTTTGGAAGATTTTAGTTCCTGATGGTGTACCTGTAGGTATTTATGCAGCGAACATTACTATAACTACAAACGATAGCTCAATCCCAATTTCAAATTATAGAAAGGATTTTGAAATCTATGAAACAGATGGTGCCGTTGATACTGTTTTATCATATTTCATCAATCCTGAAACAGGCACTAGTGATGCTGTCGCCACGGAGCGTAACGCACTTGAGTCAGCTGTGTGTAATTATGGTGACTATAATATTACAGCGAACATTACGCAATATTCATATCTTCAGGCTGAAGCTTCTGCAAGTACAACAGTCTATCCTACACCTAATACGAAAATTGCAGGGGAGATTGGATGGACAAACAAAATGATAAATACATCAGACTGTTTTGTATACAGAATACATTATTATTCTTCAACTGACCCTGGTTCAGAAGAGTTCCCTCAATTGGTAACATGGATCGACCCATCAACAAGTGCAACCCAGACAAAAGAATCATCTCCAGGACCAGTTCTTATGACATCAACCAGTGCAGGAAGCTTAAACATATCACTCAACATATCCTCGGTTGATGCAGGCCAGACAACCGTTCCGGCATCATTGAAGTTCGGAACGTGGGACGACGAAGCTACAGCCGCAACATACTTGGTTAAGCTTCTCGTTCCTCCTTGCTTCACCCCTTACGGATTTGATGTAACCCCAGATACAGGTTATCCTAGAGGCAGTGAACTTACGGGATATGAAATTGTATGGTCTCCCTTAACTTCTGATACTGATAAGAATGGTGCTGGAAATATATACTGGCTACATTCAAGTAATAATCTACTTTCCATAAACTTCACATTGAATGTTTCCAACAGTTCTGCATGCTCTCCAGGAGGAAAGCTGTTTGTCGCTGATTTTCTAGGGTACACTATTAGAAGGTATTATATGGCCCAGACTGCAGAGAAAATTGTTATATTGAAAAAACCTTTGTTGAAAACAGTCAGGCTATACGATGATGGGACAGGCTGGCAAGAAGGATTCCCATCGAACTTTGGTTGTGGTTTTTTCAACACTTCTTTGCAAGTCTTCAACAAAGGTAACTTACCAGCAGAGAATTTTAATGTAACCGATTATAAAGATAATATCATATTAACACATGGAAACCTAATATTCCAGAACAACTGGTCAAGCGATGGAAGCCCAGCAACATTTGATGACGCAATAAAAGTAATGTTCGGCAACAATAAAATTAATTTTACTACCTTGGGCAAGTATAACGGACTTTCATTCTATAATTACACTATAAATGTAACTTATCAGACTAACGGGACATTTGTTTTTCAGAGTATACAACAAAGCATTCCTGATTCATACAAGTCGGACAGTAACGTAACCGTTCTGTCATTAAATTCATCAACAAATAATTCATTTCTCACTCAAAAGATTCAAAGAAGCTATTTGACATTTGGAGATTATGCTAATTTATCCATAAACTATACAAACACAACGGCTCTGTTAACACTTTATTCAGATTCTAACTCAACGTATCTAAATATGACAAATCCATCTACTATATACAGCCATTTCTTTAATAGAACCTATTTGCCGAACAATAGTTATGCGAATCTAACCATATACTATAGAAACTGGACAGCTGCAGCCACTCAGATAAGAGTGTATGTTAACGGCAACCTTCTAGGCAACCTTTCTGCAGCTACAACTCCTACAAGCTATACGTTCACCAATGTATCAGCCAGTTGGATAAACAATCCCTATAATAACGTAATAAATATAACTTATCAAGGAAACCGTACGAACATAACATTTGTAAATCTTACTTACAACAGATCACTAGATATCAATGTAACTGTTAACGGTAACTATCTAGGTGTACTGCCAGCGACTTCATCACCTACAATATATAATTTTACCAACGTATCAGTCAACTGGATAAACAATCCCTATAATAACGTAATAAATATAACCTATCTGGGCGACACTGTAAACATAACAAAATCAAATCTTACTTATCCCTTGCTTAGTTCTAACCTATATTATGATGAAAATTATACTCTATATGCTTCATGTGGAGCTTCACTAAATGTTTCTGAACCCACAACAAATCCACCAGCTGTATATCAAGACGACCCATTCAACATAAGCTCTATGATAACGAACTACGGACCTGGAAATGCAACTGATATCATCTCCGAAATAAACTATACTAACTTATCTGTTATGACTGGATTAGAAAATCTCATAGTTAATAACACGACTGGAAGCACCAGCAACATAACTTACGTTGGAACAATAGGACTTACTTCTGCAACTGTAACATGGATGGTTAACACAACCGGTGTCTCCACTGGAAAGCTTAGATTTTGCATAAAAGCCAATGCAACCGAGAATTCAACAAGCGTATCAAGTTGTAAGGATGTTGAAATTAGTACTCCGGGAGTAAGTGTTAGTTTAACAAATCCGTTAGCAATCTCAGATGAAACCGGAGGCAGTAATGGTAGCTGGAGTTATAATTGGACTTTCAACATTACTGTTAATTCTAACACCAACACCGATGTAAAGGCATGGGTTAGTAAAGATAATGGAGATAGTTGGATATACATTGGAACTCAAAGTTATACAACTGTTGGTCAAGATGTAAATTTAACATATAAGAATTGGGATCCAAGTTGTGCAGACATACCTTCAGGAGGTGCATTGTCCATACTTAAATTCAACAACACAGCATCTACCGATGAAGAGACTTTGAACTTCAACCATACTAGGAGTTATGTTATCTGGATATACAATAGCTCTACAACTGGTCATGATAATATTTCAAGTAGAATGGGTAGCAACACCACTTTGTTGAGTTTTATAGTAAGAGATAAGAATGGAACTTATCTACCTAATTTTGCAACAAAGTTTTATGTTACAACTGACAATAACACTAACAACTTTTATCCAACTGGAACAGATCATATCTATGAAAACAAAACAAATGGCACGGCGTATGCAAAGTTTTATTTTAATGCTACTTGTTCTAATGATTATTCAGGTGCGCCCAAGTTCATTGTTGGACCGCATCAATGGAAAATAACTGTAAATGATTCAGAGCTGAGTTGTTATTATCAAAATAATTCCTATGATTTTATACAAAGAAATCTAACAGTTAAAGGTAACATTTTCTTAACCTTAACAAACCCAGATGGTTCTGACAATGTTACTCAAGAAGATAACATGATGTTTCTTGGTTATACTGATGATGATTGTAGTGATCCTTTGACTTTGAATAGCACTTATGGATACGAGGAAGTAAAGTATTATGCTAACAATTCTACTACATACGGATTCGATTGTGGTAATTCTACACAGATAGGTGCTAACTCTTACCAGTGCTATTGGCAGACAAGTGTATCAACTCCCACCGGCCCTTACAATGCGTCTATGTTCGTTAATAAGATTGGTTATTACTCGAATCAGACGCTGAAGAATGCTGGCAGAAGTTGGTTGTTCTATGTTTTGACTTTTAGAGATTTATGGAATTATAGTGTCTCACCTAGCTCAGCTATGTGGGATTATAAGAACTGGAAGTTCAATGTTACAGCAATCAGCGGTGATAATGCTAACGAAACGATAAAGCTTCAGTTAAAGAGGGGTGCTGGCGATTGGCAGAATTGTAATGAAGTAGTGGCATGTCAGAACACGACTCCCACTAATTGCACGCATTGCACTAATGTAAGTTATTACTGGCTTGTTAACTTTACATCAGCTGCAGACGAAGGATACTGGTTCTATAGATTCATTATGAACAACACAGACACGAACAATATAGATGAATCCACGCCTGGTACGGATAACTTTTATGTTCAAACAGGCGATGTTAGAATCTTCTTAGAGAATGTGACAGAGTATCCTCCGTCTGGGAGTTGGGGTGGAGGAAACTTTACATTTAATGTGACTGTGAACACAACTGGAGTAGATAATGCAACCGTATTCTTATGGACGTCTAATGACTCAACTGGCCCTTGGAGTCTGATTGGTCAGCAGAATTATACCATACCACCAGGTGGTTGGCAGAAACTTAACTTCAGCAAAGCATACGGATGCGATAATGTAGGTACTAATTGGTTCTTCTTTAATGCTACGAACTATAACGGAACAACAAATATAACTAATCCTCAATCGTTTACAGTAGCTAAGGATACATTATTATTCACTTATAATGCAGGTCAAAACTCTACAGCAAACAGAGAAGGTAGTCAAAAAGACCTGTTAAGTTTCTATGTACAAGATTCGAATGGAACAGTATTAACATCATTCCCTATTAAATATTCAGTAACTGGAGTTACAAGTAACACAAGTTATTATACTGATAGTAATTTCGTTAATAGTTCTAATTCATCAGGATATGCTAACTTTTATTTCAACCCAAGCTGTTCGAACGATTATACTGATGCACCAAAGTTCCAAGTTGGAGCTCAACTATGGAAAGCTGAAATTAATGATTCACAGTTGAGTTGTTATTATCAGAACGATACATCAATTTTCCTTCCAAGGAATCTAACAATAATAGGAAACATATTATTAACATTATCCGACCCTGATGGATTGAGCAATGTTACTCAAGAAAGTTTTATGACATTTCTTGGTTACAGTAATGATGATTGTAACGATCCTTTGACTTTGAATAGCACTTATGGATACGAGGAAGTAAAGTATTATGCTAACAATTCTACTACATACGGATTCGATTGTGGTAATTCTACACAGATAGGTGCTAACGCCTATCAATGCAAGTGGCAGACTAGTGTTTCAACGCCTGTTGGTCCTTATAATGCATCGATGTTCGTTAATAAGATTGGTTATTACTCGAATCAGACGCTGAAGAATGCTGGCAGAAGTTGGTTGTTCTATGTTTTGACTTTTAGAGATTTATGGAATTATAGTGTCTCACCTAGCTCAGCCATGTGGGATTATAAGAATTGGAAGTTTAACGTAACTGCGATAAGTGGTGATAATGCTAACGAAAGTATTAAGCTTCAGCTAAAGAAAGGCGCTGGCAATTGGCAGGACTGTGGTGAGTTAGCAGCATGCCAGAACACGACTCCAACCGAATGTGTGCATTGCACTAATGTGAGTTACTATTGGCTTGTTAACTTTTCATCAGCTGCAGACGAAGGATACTGGTTCTATAGATTCATTATGAACAATACGGACACGAACAACATAGACGAATCCACGCTTGGAACGGACAACTTTTATGTTCAAACAAGCAACATTAGAATATTCTTAGAGAATGTTACAGAGTATCCTCCCTCTGGGAGTTGGGGTGGAGGAAACTTCACATTCAATGTGACTGTGAATACAACTGGAACTGACAACGTTACCGTATTTCTATGGGAAGGTTCAAATTATAACGGACCATGGACATTACTTGACCAAAAGAACTATACTATCCCGCCTGGAGGTTGGCAGAAGCTTAACTTTAGCAAGGCATTTTACTGCGATTATGGCACAAAATATTATTTTTTCAATGCCACAAATTATAACGGAACTACGAATATGAGTTCCATGCAAACTTTCGTCATCACCAAAGACAATATCTCTTTGATATATGTACAGGGTAACAATACGATAGCAAACAGAAGTTTAGATCAAACAGATCTTTTATCAATAAGATTAAGAGATTTTAACGGTACCTATCTAACCAACTTCAATGTTACTTTTTATGTTCAGAAAAATGGATTTGAACCTGACTCTGGAAATAATGTGTTTACAGACCCTGTAAACGGCTATGCTAATTACTCTTTCAATCCCACATGTTCAAATCCTAGATACGAAGTTGGTCCACAGAAATGGAAGATGGTAGTACCTTCACAAGCATGTTATGAAGTTAATGATACTGATACTGCTGGATTTGCATTAACATTGGATGTAAAAGGAGATTTCAACATAAGTTTTGATTATCCAACAGCCGTCAATGGCACGGTTGGCGATAAAGTATGGTTCTTGTCAAACATATGGGATGATTGCAGTCTACCACTAGGAGGAATAACTGTCAGATATAACGCCACCTCTCCTAATCTCAATGATGAATGTTCATTTGTGACAAGTCCTATTACAGGTCAGTACAAATGCTTTGAAGATGGAACAGACGGTTGGAACTCAGTTGGAGCAAGACAAGGATGGTATAACGCAACAATGAATGCAACTAAAGATTATTATTGGATCAATATTACCACAAAATCCAGTCAAGGTAAAGGCCAATTCTATTTATACATACTTCCAACTTTAACAGGAATTTCTATGTTTCCAGACGGCTGGGGATGGGCTGCTAAAAGGAACTTCTCTATAAACGCAACGGATGATGCTGCAGACAATGTAACTGTTTATTTATGGCACAAGAGTTCAGGAGGAACAGGTGGAATTTGGAATCAAATAAACAGTGCAAAATGGTGTACCAATTGCAATAATACGAACATCAGTTGGAACGACATAAATTACAACTGTTCATTTGTTGGTTCGGTTGACTACAAATTTAACGCAACTGACGAGGATGGAAACAAGACTGAAATATCTAGTTCATTTTCAATAACAAACGATAATGTAAGCGTCACGAACATTACACCCTCTGTTGGTAGTACGATTAATAGAACTGCTATAACATCCTTTATTATAAGTTTGTATGACTTGGAAAATAATTCTTACCCCTATGACGCCCAAGGAAAGATATGGATAAGTACATCAGGAACAACCTGGGATAACCCCAGTCATGTCTACAGTAATTCTACAGGTTACTTGAACAGGACAATGACACCTACTGACTGGGGATGTGGCGGAACTTATGTTTTGGGTCAACATTATTGGAAAGGAGGTACTGAAGGTTCTAACTGCCCACCAGGTCTAAAAAATAATGTTACTGGGGACGGATTTGATATAACCTTCAACCTGGTAGGAAGTTTGTATAACACTTTAATGGAACCAAATGGAACTGAAAACTATACAAAGGGCCAAACTCCAAATCCCTTGTTTAGAGGAACTGTTAAGGATGATTGTAATGTAGAGATAACTAGCGATGCAACTGTTTACTTTAACATAACTCACGAGAGTTATACATACAAGTGCGATGCTACTTATTCCAGTGGATATTGGAGATGCACAAATTGGGACACTTCTTCAGCTCTTTTAGGTTGGTATAACGTAACTATGGTCTCGTCTAAAACAGACCACAACTCTAATGTTACAAAATATACAAACGTATTCTTCTTATCAACTGTACCAAAGCTTGATAACCCTCAGGTTCAACCTTATCCTAACGGAAGCTGGGAAATTAAACCTTTCAACTTCTCGGTTAACATAACAAACGTAGACAATGAAACTGTTTTAACCAGATTATGGTTAAAGAATTCTAGTGTTGATTGGTTTTTAGAAAATTCAACTAGTTGTAGCAATTGTAATAATTATTACTTCAAAACACAAAATAATTTTACCTGTGAGAACATAGGTGAATGGCAAACCAAGTTTAATGCAACCTCAGCAACAGGTTTCACAAACACAACATCTACCATTTACTTCAATGTTACAAAATCTGCAATCTCAATAAACTACGGTGAGGGAAACAATACCTCTGTCAACAGAAGCGATTTTGCCCCGAACAGCTTTAGAAATCTTTCTGTACAAATATGGAACTTGGTTTTGAATAATTATACTACTGTTATTCCTAACAGTAATGTATCGGCTTGGATAATGAATGACACTACAAATTGGAAAGAAGAGATTGAAGCAAACAATGGAACTCATTATTACTTGAACTTCAGCCCTGGTTGTGATTATTTGCCTGGATTAAGAAAATGGAAGTTTAATTCAACCCATTCATGTTATGAAGACAACACTTCAGCAGAATTTTATGTATCGATATATGGAAATCTAACAAATAATTTATCATATCCTGATGGAACTGTTAACTATTCTTCTGGAACCATGATAGATTTAAATGGAACCATAATAGATGATTGTTCTCAACCTCTATCAGGTGCAAATGTTAGATTTAAGCTACAATCAGGTTCCAATGTTTATTATTGTCCATCAGCAACTTATGTGAATAATTCTACGGGTAATTTCTATAATTGCACTTGGGATTCTACTGGAAAATCTGGTGGTTGGTATAATGTCACTATGGAATCTTCAAAAGATTATTATACGAATGGAACTTACTATAAGCAAAACGCGTTCTTCTTAATAACTCCAGTTGAATTGACGTCACCAACTCTCAATTATACAGGGGATGGAAGCTGGGGAGAAGTTCACAACTTCAGTGTGATAGTGAACCATTATGCAGATGTTAACGTGTGTTTGTTAGAAGCTACAGACCAAGCAGGTCCTTATTCTGTAACAGAGTGTAAACCCGTCTCCAATCCTTCAAACAAATTAGTGAACTTTACAAGGGATTATACTTGTAGTAACTTCTCAACATCATCTCAATGGTGGTATAGATTTAACGCCTCAGAATCAACCGAGCCTCTAACTTATTCACAAACAGCCAACTACTCTCATACTCTTAAGAAAGATGATATAGTCATAATTTACACATCAGGAAACGAGAGCAGCATAAACAGAAATGGAACTTATACAACAAAATTTGCTCTGTATGTCAATGACACGGATAGGAATCAACCAGCATATTCAATTCTTATACCTTTGACAAAACCACAAGTCTTGTTTAGAATTCATAATGGCACAGCTTATGTAACCGATGGTTCAAACACAACTAACTCCTCAGGATTCGTAGAGTATAATTTTGAACCTACCTGTACTTATGAGGCTGGAAAAAGAAACTGGACTGGTTATACATCTTCAGACTCATGTTATAAGGATAACAGTTCTTCAGACTTTAATGTAACAATAGCAGGTGACTTGATTCCAAACGTTACCCTTCCAGATGGGTCAACTTATTACAGAGGTGTCTTCCTCTATGTAAATCTGTCTGGAGATGTAAGGGATGAATGTAATTTGAATAACATATCAAATGCTTTGGTTAACTTCACCTCAATTAGTGTTGGTTTTGGAAGTCAATTTGAATGTTCATCCGTGAACAACTTAGGAAACGGAACTTATAATTGTACTCTCAACGCAACAGAAGTACCAGAAGGTTGGTATAACGTAAGGATGAATGCAACTAATGTTACTTACTATAACAATGGAACAACGCTAAAGCAAAATTCATTCAGGGTTATCCAAGTATGGGAACCCCCTGTCCTAGAGAATGAAACTGTGATACCTGAACAGGATTGGGGATGGGGTGAAAACTATACCTTCAAAGTTAATGTAAGCGATACTAATGCTGAAGATATTAATGTGAGTTTATGGTTGTCTACAGACAATTCAACTTGGAATTATCATTCGTCACAAATTTGCTATAACTGTGGGAATGAGAAAGAATTAAACTTCTCTTACAAAGGATATACTTGTTCTGATATGGGAACTAGATACTTCAAATTCAATGCAAGTGACGCTCATAATGAAACTGATAAAGTAGGAATTAACTTTACTCTAACACAAGATGATGTTGAAATACAATATTCTGGTTCATCCCAAGGAAACAACACATGGCTTAATAGAAATTCATCTGTTTTATTTAGAGTTAGAATGTACGACCCCGACAATAAAACTTATGTTAATTCAACCACTCAAGGAAAGATATGGATAACTAAGAACCAAACCGAGTATGATTTAGGCTGGTCTAACACTACAGACGGACAAGGTTACTTAAGTGTAAACTTCACACCAAACTGCAGTTACTCTGCTAATTTGCAATATTGGAAGGCTGGAACTTATTCAGCTACTTGTTATAAGAACACAAACTCTACTTTAACACTAACAACAAACTTAAAGGGTTGGTTGAACAACTCCATAGCATATCCAAACGGAGAAGATTATTATTCAAACCAGAATGTAACAATAAGAGGAAATGTTACTGACGAATGTAATCTGAATATAACTAATGCTGCGATAACATTTAAGGTTAAACATGATAGCTTTGAATCTTTATGTGAACCTATCTTTAATGAAACTCAGCAAGCTTGGTATAATTGTTCTTGGAACTTATCTAGCAATCCTTCTGGTTGGTATTCTGTAGAGATGAACTCCTCAAGTAATGTTTATTATAATAATGCAACGAAAGTTAAACAGCAATCATTCTTCCATCAAATCTCTCCTGCTTTAACAGGTGCCTATGTTTCACCAATACAGAATTACTGGGGTGTGGATTCTACCTTTAAAGTGAATGTTACAGACGATGATGATATAGTTAACGTAAGCTTGTGGCATAGAAAACAACCTTCAACTACTTGGGAGTTTGTCAGCAATCAAACTTGTAATGATTGCATAAACTCGACGTTAACATTCATAAAAACTTATTCGGGTTCAGATATAGGAACTTGGGACTGGTTCTTTAATGCAAGTGATTCTCATGGTGGCGTAATCAACACCACAGTCCAAACAGTTGTTGTGATAAAAAGAAATGTGACAGTTGAATATGTAACAGGTAATAATTCAGATGTTTACAGAACAGGAACTAACAATACTATCATAACATTGCAGGTAAAAGACTCAGTCACGAATAATCCCATTAATATCCTTGACGGAGCATTCTGGATAACCACTAACCCACAAGATCAGAATTCCTGGGGTCCGGCAATACAAGCTGATGTATCTGGAAGTTATCTAAATGGAACAAAGGATTTAAAATACTTTGATCCTACTTGTACTCCGACATTATACAGAGTAGGTAAAGAATTATGGAAAGGAGGTTCTTACGAAACTGATTATTATTACGCAGGCAATTCTACTAATTACTTGGTTGTTAACATTTATTCAGAGCTTTCTAATAATGTTACAGTACCTAACAGTGAATCTTTTGACCAAGGAGAAATTATTCAAATCAGAGGAGAAGTAAGGGATGATTGTGGTTTGCTTCCTGGAGTTCCAACAAATAATATTGAATTTAAAGTTGTGGGAGGTACAAACTTTTCTATCAGTCCTGTAAGCGATTTGAACAATGGAACCTATAATGCAACCTGGAATTCAAGCTTGGCTACTTTACTTGGTTGGCATAATATAACAATGAACTCTTCGTGGAATTATTATAATTATTCTTACATAGAAAAGGCGAATGCCTTCTATCTAGGAAGAAGACCAGAACTGGTTAATCCAAATGTTACGCCAAAGCAACAAGGATGGGGATACAACTTTACGTTCAATGTAAGTTTCAGAGACGTAGAAGGAGACACGAACAACATTAGTTTATGGAAAGCTTACTCATCAACTGGTCCTTGGTACTTGGTTGACTCTAAGAACGAAACAAGCACACAATGGAAAAATGTTACATTTTACAAGGTATTTGACTGTAATGATTATCTAACTAATTCAACAATATACTTCAAATTTAATACAAGCGATGCTCATCAACTTAAGAATGAGACTATCGTAGAGAACTTGACATTAGAAAAAGACGACGTTAACGTTACATTTATTGCAGGTGAAGGAGAGAATATTGACAGAGAGGGAGCAAGCCAGAAAACATTTATGGTAAGAATTGGCGATACTGACAAAAACGATTGGGTTTCTCAAAATGTGGAAGGTTACTTCCTATTCACTTACAACGGGTCAGCTTATGATGAAGGACACTTCAATAAGACGAACTCATCTGGATATATGAATTATAGCTTTAACCCCAACTGCACCTACAAGGCTGGAGGTCAGTATTGGTATGTTAATGTATCAAACAACAGTTGCTATTTAGATAAAGTTTCATCATCTTCAACTTATGTAGTAAGAGGACAATTAAAAAACAACCTGAATCTTCCTACTCAGAACTCAATATTCAATGTAACTCAACAAGTCTTGATTAAATTCAACGCTTCTACAGACTGTGCAGCAGATGGTTTAATAAATGATACAAGCTATCAATCAGTCATACCAATCTATAGTGGTACCGAATATCCTTGTTCATCTGTGAACAATAGTCAAGATGGCTGGTATAATTGTACTTGGGATTCTACTGGGAAACCGGAAGGAAATTACAGCATAAATATTACAACTTCAAGGAGTTATTACAATAACAATATCACTATCTACAATAATTGGTTCTGGCTGGAGAACTTGAACGTTACTTCAGCTAACACCAGCATTTGGATTTATAATTACTCTGATAGCATATGGTACAATCAGAGCGTAGGCGGATGGACCAGGAAGTATAACTATACAATAGATGTCTATGACCAAGAAGGAGACACGGTTAACTGTTCTCTATATATTAGCAAGAATAATCAGAACACTTGGCAGTACAAGGGTTCATCAATAGTCTCTGGAACGCCTGGTACTCCTACTCAGGGAGTATGCGGCATAATAGTTTGGGACTTTAATTATACTGATATAGATAATGCAACAAACACAAAGTGGTACAAATGGAATATACTTAACGGCAATCCTGTTAATGCCTACAACACCTCAGCCAAACAAGGACCAAATCTAACTGAAAGCAATATTTCTGTCATTTACATTGAAGGAAATGACACTATTGTCAATAGGACTTCTGGGAATAATCAGGTAAGAAGACTTGCTACTAATGTTTTCGATATTGAGAATAACACTTATGTTTACAATGTCAACGTAAGCTTCTGGGTAACTAACAACTCAAACTCGTATAGACTTGATTTGGTTAATCAGACTGATTCACTGGGTAATGCAAGTTATTACTTCAATCCAGATTGTACTTACTTAGCAAACAAGCAGTACTGGATTGCTGGTGTGACTGATACAAGATATCAAGATAAAAATACTAGTAGCAACTACACTTTGAACATAACTGGAGATTTGCTATTAACAATAACTTCACCTAATGGAGAAAAGTATCTAAGAGGAAATTATCCTGATGGAGAAAATGTAACTATAAGTGGAAATGCTACAAGCGAATGTTCTAATGAAGGTTATATCACTAATGTCATAGTTAATTTCTCATCCACCAAGGGAGCAACAGTTAATTACTGCAATCCGATAACGAATATGGGTGATGGAAGATACAACTGCACTGTTAATACTTCTAGCTTTGCTGCAAAGGGTTGGGATGTGAAAATGAATGCTAGCAGAGTTTATTACAGTTACAATGAAACTACTGAGATTTGCTCACCAAATACTAGTCCAACGGGATGTGCTGGAACTAATGAAGGCTATTGGGTAGAAACCAAACCAGTCTTAACAACTGATTTCGTCACGCAATCTTACAATTCTACAGGAAGCTTAGGAGACGGCGGTTGGGGAGAAGCGTGGAAATTTAGAGTAAACTTTACTGATGAGGATGATGACCTAGCAACAATTAAGCTATTTGTTAACACAAGCTCAACTGAATGGGATCAACCAGTATCAGGAATGACAAACTCATCTGTATATGGAATAAATACTTCAGTTATTTTCAACTTGAATTGGACTTCATCAAGTCCAGGTATAGGACCACATAAGTTCAAGTTTAATGTAAGTGAAAATACAATAGACTTTTCTCAAAACATAAATGAAACAGCTAATGGGACATTTAATTTGTTGAAGAATGACGTAACAATCTACCATATGGAAGGAAACAGTACTTCTGTCAATAGGACGTCTGGAAATCAAAAACTTTCATTAAGAGTTTATGATAGTGATAAAGGAGATTGGGCTTTTGGTGGAGAAGATGCCAAGATTTATGTAACTAACGATACAAAAATAAATTATTTGGAATTGTCGGTCCCAACATCAATCTCTGGAAGTGGTTGGTTGAATGGTACCTTTGATCCTGGATGCACACCTGCACAGGGTTCTGGGAAGTTTGCTGTAGGACCTCAGAATTGGACAGGAGGACCAACTGCGGTTAGCTCATTGTATAAAGCAATAAACATTACTCCTGTATTAAAAGTAAATGTAACTACTCAACCTCTAACATTCAATATTTCATCTCCAAAAAATGAGAAGAAGTTCGTAAAATATCCAGCGCCTGCAGATCCTGTTCCGGTATATGCTAATGTTTATGACGACTGTGGAAGCGTAACAGGAGCCAACATAGATATAATAGCAAAAAGAGGGACTACAAATAAAAACTGCTCGCTATCAGGTGATGGTGGAAGCGGTGTTACTGACTTAGTAAATGGATCTTATAATTGTAATTTCAGTAATACCACCATATATCAATCTGGCGACTGGAGCTATGGATATTGGAATATATCACTTGATGCAAGAAAAGATTATTACAACTCTAGCCCAACATTCCTAGAGCAGAATTCGTTCTATCTGGCTTCAAAACCTCACTTCACTTCAACCTCTTATGTAACTGGTAATAGTACCACTGGTTGGGGAGATTCTTGGACATATAGAGCTGACTTGGAAGATTTGGATTACACTGGAGAACTTGGAAGCATTGTTAACGTTAGCCTGTGGCTTAATATAAGCGGTAATTGGCAGTATAACGGCTCTAAGATTTGCGAACCTTCAATTAATTGTTCTAGCACTTATCTGTCATTCACCGGCTTTAGCTTTTCATGTGGTGATGTAGATAGTAATTTAGAATACTTTAAGTTTAACGCAACTGACAATCTTTATTCAGGAGACCAAAGATTTAAAGATGATTCTTCTTCATCATCCTTTAACATAACTCCTGATAGTTCATCAACGATATATGTATCTGGAGACAACAGCAACGTAAATAGAGAAACTGATAATTTAGCAACCCTAACAGGTCAAATCTATGATACCTCAAAAGGTTATGTACAAATTGTTGAAGAAGGATTGCAAAGTAAAATATGGATAACCGTCAACAGCAGTGATCAAAATAGTTTTTACTTTGTAGACTCTAATACAACAGATTCTTCAGGAAATATAGTATATAATTTTGATCCTAACTGTAGCTTTTCAGTAGGCTCGCAAAAATGGAAGATGGGATTGGTAGATTCTTGTTACATTCCAAGTAACTTTACCACCCCAAGGACTGTAAACATTTACGGACAACTGAAAAACGATTTAGCATATCCACCATCTGGTTGGCAGAACGGAACAGGAACATTTATACCAATAACCTTTACAACAAGAAGCGATTGTACTGGATATGGAGAAAGAACAGATGAAACACCTTCTGTAATAAATGCAACGGAAGGAATCTCCTACCCAATTCGGGTTAGAAGACCAAATGATGCAGATATAGACAATTGTAATCCCTGGACTAATAACTACAACGGAACTTACAACTGCACATATAATTCATCATTCAAACCTCCAGGATACTATGATATTTTAGTTGACAGCTCAAAAACATGGTTCAATCCTAACACGACCTTTACCTATCTGGATTGGTTTGAATTAATAAACAAACCTCCTCAGTACTCTAATCAAAATGTTACGCCAAGTGAGGGCGGCTGGGGAGCTAAGTATAATTATAGTGTACAAGTTCAAGACACAGATTTTGATGATGTTAATTGTAGTCTATTTATCTCTACAAACAATGGGGCAAGCTGGAGATTTATCAATTCAACAATAATTTATGGAGGTAGCGGTCTTTGCAGCTTTAACTTTACTGAACCTTACAGTTGTAATTCAACATTCTATGATGTAGGAAATGATAATAGATTCTTATTTAACTTAACTGATGCTGTCGGTCAAACTAACTCATCTAACAACGCAGGTCCAAACATAATCAAAGACAATATAACAATATCATTTGTATATGGTAACAATACGAACATTACAAGAATTTCAGGTTTACTACCTTTAAAAGTCTATGTCTTCGATTCCATAAGGAATAAATCTGTAGGAGCAGACACATCATCGCAAGTAAGATTAAACTTCAATTCAACAGTTAATGGAACTAACTATACAACCATCGGGGCGAACCAAACTTATGCTTCACTGCCAGGGAACGTAACATTCAACTTTGATCCTAACTGTAGTTTTGATGTTGGATATCAAAACTGGTTTGCATATTATAATTCAACAGTAAATTCACCGATGGGTGACTGCTATGAATATAACCAGAGTAATGAATTTAACATTGGGATAGTTGGACAATTAGTAAACTATATAACATCACCAAATTCAACTAAAAACAGATTTGTAAGAGAGGTTGAAAACATAACCTGGCGTGGAAACGTTACAACTGACTGCCCTGCAAAAGACAACGGAATGAGCAACGCTAATGTATCATTTTATTCAGTCCATTATGGAACTGGAACTCCTTATTATTGTGATATACCTTCCAAGTCTGTTAACAACGAGGGTAATGGTTTCTTCAATTGTTTATTTATAAACAATGTCAGCAAGGAGTCTAGGAATTATAGATTGAATATGACTGCTGAAAACGTTAGTTGGTTCAATCCAAAAACTATTGAAGCAACTGGTCTATGCTCTCCCTTACCTTGTTCGTTCTATGTTGTAACCAAACCTAATCTTACCAATCCAACTGTTTCATATACACAGGATGGTGGTTGGGGAGAGACATGGAACTTCAATGTAACCTTATATGATGATGACTTGGACACGAACAATGTTAGTCTATGGATAAGAAATACAACATATGCAAACCCAAGTTGTCCAGAAGCTTCAGTCTGGCCAAGATTTTCTATGAAGGGTACTAAAAACACTACACCAGGAGCTGTTAATTTCAACTTCCCATCACCAGCATTCAGCTCTCAATGCTCAGGAATAAGTTTTGAATTTTTCTTCAATACAACAGATGGAGAAAATTCAGCAAACACAAGCCTAAATTCATTCGCAGTCCAAAAGAATGATATAAACATAACTTTGATAGATGGGAATGGGACTGCCTTAAATAGAAGCTTAGCTCCTAATCCAGAGAATGTTACTTTTAATGTAAGGATTTATGATACTGATTGGAATGCTCCTTTAGGATCTGGAATTTCTGGAACAGCAAAGTTCTATGTTACCACAAACCCAAATGATCCGAATAGCTTTGTAGTTGAAGAAACTTTAACCGAAACACAAACCGATGGATACGTCAGTATAAAATTCCCGAAGACTGATACAAGATGCAACTATGGAATTGGACTACAAAGGTGGAGAGCAGATTTTGGATCGACCAGCAATATTTACAAGGCGGTTAACTCTTCTCAAATCTATGGAGATGATTTCTTCATAAATATAACAACTTATCCATTGCAAGTAAATATTCTTGGACCGAACAATCAAAGCTTCAGAAGGGAGATAGACTCAATTACTTATATTGGTAACGTAACTGATGATTGTGGAGGAGTTACTGGAGCTAGTGTAGAATTCAGGACTGAACAATATGAAATTAACCCCTCCTCAAACTGTACTGTAGGCGATGTAACAGACCATAACAATGGAACTTACTCCTGTACTAAAACATCATCAGATTTTTGGTCCATCTCCTATCATAACTTAACAATTAACTCCTCTAAACAATACTACAGCAATTCACAAATGATTAAAAAAGTAGATGCCTTTGTTATAGTCACTAATCCAAAATTAGATCTTCTAACTCCAACAAGCAAATGCCTTGCTCCAGAATGCTCACCCGGTGACAGTAATTCAGGATGGGGAGAATTATGGAACTTCTCTGCAATGGTTCAAGACGTTGACCAAGGCACATTCTCTTCATTTGAGAAGATGAATATAAGTTTGTGGATAGATTTTGGTTCAGGTTACGAGCTTGTAAATTCAACAATCTGTCAAGGTGGGGAATGCTCCTCTTCAAAGATGAAAACGTTCTTGCAAACGTTCAACTGTTCAAACAGAGGAATCAGACCTTACAAATTTAACGTCTCTGATTATTGGAACTATACAAATCAAAGTATTAGCAGCATAACGATTAATCCTGACAGCGTTGAAGTATACTATTTAAGTTCTCCCACTAAAATTGATAGAGAAATTGGAAACATAGAAGGAACATTTGTCTTAAGGATTAAGGACTTGGATAAAAACGAGTCTGTTCCTCTCAATAGTAATGCATCCTTCTTCTCAACTATAGACGGATCTACTTTTACATTCAGAAATGATACAAAAACAAATGCAACCGGTTATATGATATCTACTCTAGATACTAACTGCAGCTTTTCAGTAGGAATACAAAAATGGGATGCTGGTATATACAATGATGAATGTTATGTAAGTGAAAACTACACCCAAAGAACAGGTGGACCTTTCGATCCCCCGCAGTACAATGTAAGCGGACAAATAAAAGTTAATATACTAAATCCATATTATCAGCAAGTTTTTAATGTAACTCAACTTATAAATATAAGATTTAACACTACAAGTGATTGCTCTGCTGAGGGATTGATAGCAAATGCTACTTCACCAACTATACTAGTAGAATTAAAATCACCAGAAAATAACTGGGAGAATTGCTCATCTATCAATAATGAATATAACGGCTGGTATAACTGCACATGGAATTCTACTAATAAAACAGAAGGTTATTGGACCATAAATCTTACAGCAAGCAAACAACCTAATTACAATTTAAATGAGACAGTGTATTCAAACTGGTTCCAACTAATCAACTGGAATGTTAGCAACACTTCAATCCAATCTGTTAATCCAGCACAAGGCGGATGGACTAGAAGATATAATTATACTATAGATGTATACGACCAGGAGGGAGACACCGTTAACTGCTCATTATACATAAGCAAGGACAACCAGAATACGTGGCAGTACAAGGGTTCATCAATAGTATCTGGAACGCCTGGTACTCCTACAGTCGGAACATGCTATAAAGAAATTAACGATTTTAACTGCTCGGATATTGATAGTGGCTCTAATCAGAAGTGGTTCAAATGGGAGATAGTCAACGGTAATCCTAATCATGCTTGGAATACTACTCCCACACAGGGTCCAATTTTGAACGAGTCTAATGTTAACGTTGTTTTGGTAGAGGGTAATGATTATTTGTTTAACAGAACTTCCGGAGCTAATCAAACAAGGAGATTAGCTGTTAATGTATATGATACTGAGAATCAGACATATGTTAACAATTCAAGTGTTAGTTTCTGGATTACTAATGATTCGTCTGTGTATAGACTTGAGAAAGTCAATCAAACAAATTCATTAGGTAATGCTAGTTATTGGTTCGACCCAAACTGCACTCATACTGTTGGTAAGCAGTACTGGATAGCTGGAGTTACTGATGGTTGTTATCAAGACACTAACACAACCAGCAACTTTACATTAAACATAACTGGAGATTTGAAGCTAAAAATAACTTCCCCCAATGGAGAGAAATATCTTAGGGGGGAGAATAACACTTTAATTATAGGTAACATTAGTGATGAATGTGGGTTAGATATTTTCGGTGCAACAGTTAATTTCACTGCTATACATCAAGATAGTTCTACTGAACGTATTTGTTCTCCTATCACTGACAATATTAATGGAACGTATAACTGCACTATTTTGAACACAACTCATAGTAGTTGGGGTGCTAAAGGATATAATGTAAAATTCAATGCTAGTACTAATAATTACAATTATAATTCAACTACAGACATATGCTTGCCTGGAACAACAGATAACTGGTGTAAGAATAACTATAAAGGATTCTGGTTAGAAACTAGACCTAATTTAACAACACCAAATGTTAGTTCGTCTGGTGATGGAGGATGGGGAGAAACTTGGACTTTTAGAGTTAATTCGACTGATGAAGATTATGATAACTTGAGGGTTAGATTATGGATCAGAAAATGTAATAATGTTATTTGTGATAGTCCTGGAACATGGCAGCCAGCAGGAACTAATTCGACTGTTAGCGGTATAAATACAACTGTTACATTTAATTACAGTGGGTTTGGTGAAGATGCTGTAGATTCTGGAGGTAAGTGGCAGTATAAGTTTAATGTTACCGATTGGGCAATTACTGATACTGGTTGGGATTATAACGAATCTGCTATAAATAATTTCACTTTACAGCCAGACGACATTAACATAACGTATATTGACGGAAACAATACAATTGTTAATAGAAGTATAGCACCTTCTCAATCAAACGTAACTTTGTCTGTAAGGATATATGACACCGATAGAAATGTTGTGTTAACCGGTGGTAATGGCGGTAGTGGTAAATTTTATGTTACAACCGATTCTTATAATCCAAATAGTTTCATAGTTGATAAAGCTGGAATAGCTGTTGTAGACGACCCAGGTTTCGTTAATGATACTTTTCCGAGCACATTGTTTAACAGCAAAGCGTGCAATTATTCTATAGGTCCTCTTAAATGGAGAGCTGAATATGGTGGTATTGCTTACAAATTTGTTAATTCTTCAACATGGTATAGTGATTTTAATGTTAATTTGACAACCTATCCACTGCAAGTTAACATACTCGGTCCAAATAATCAGACGTTTAGGAAAGGTGTAGATAATGTTCCTTATGTTGGTAACGTAACTGATGATTGCTCTGATATACTTGGTGTAGGCGTTAGCAATGCTACTATAACGTTCCAAGGTTACTACGGCAGCAACTATCCAGTATGGGCATTATGTGAAGGTTCATCAGTTACTGATAATAACAATGGAACATATAATTGCTCCGTATCAACAGCCTCTGCTAGTTATAGTAAGTATAATCTAACAATGAATGCAACTAAGCAGTATTACAATTCCTCATCTACTGCAAACAAGGTAGATTCGTTCTGGATAGTTAGTAATCCACAGGTATATAGTGAGAGTGTTACCACGAATGATCAAACAAGTCTAAATCCTAACAGCTGGGGTGCAGTATGGTTGTTTAATGCTACAGTGTCTAATCTTGGTATGTCTGGATATACTAGTTTTGAATATATGAATGTTAGTCTCTGGTTTAACTTAACAGATCAATGGTACTTGGCTAATAGTACTTTGTGCCCAGGAACTGACAGTGATTGCATTACAGGAAAATTAATCAACTTTATACAACACTTTAATTGTAGTGATAGGGGCAGTCATCTGTATAAGATAAACGTTAGCAGTTACTGGAATTATACTAATACTACATCCAATCATAGCTTTGATGTTGTAAAAGATGATGTTGTTATACCTACTGGTGTTACTAACCCAAATGATATTAACAGAGAATCTGGGACTGGAAAATTCATATTCAGAATAAATGATATCGATACTAATAGCTATGTGACTAATTTGTCAACTAATGCTTCAGTATACTTCTCTTACGGAAATGATAACAATTATAACATTAGCTATGTCGTTCATCCAAATTCAACTGGTTATGTTAATTATGATTTAAATCCTGATTGTAATTATTCGACTGGGATGCATTACTGGAAAGCTGGAACTATTGATGACAGCTGTTACTTTGCTGTTAATCTTACTACTAATCCAACCTTCAACATCACCGGTCAATTGAGGAATAATTTAACGCTGCCTGTTTACAATTCCAATTACAATGTAACACAACAGATACCAATCAATTTCACTACTCTAAGCGATTGTTCTGTTGACAGAGTAGATGAGAATCCTGTTGTTAATGCTACTGATTACAAGATTGAGTTAAGCTTAGATGGAAACAGTTGGGAGACTTGCTCCGCTACTAATAGTTATGCTGGTTGGTATAATTGCACTTGGAATAGTACTAACAAGACAGAAGGATTATGGAATGTAAGGGTTAACAGCTCTAAACCTGGTTACTTTTACTCTAATAGCTCTGTATATGTTGATTGGTTCAACTTATTGAATTGGAACGTTAGCAACACATCCGTTCCAGTGGTCACGCCAACAACCGGCGGATGGACAAGACTTTACAATTATACGGTAGCGGTGTATGACCAGGAAGGAGACACTGTCAACTGCTCTTTGTTCATATCGAATGATAATCAAAACACCTGGTCATATAAGGGATATTCGATAGTTGCTGGTACACCTGGTACGCCTACCCAAGGAACATGTTATAAGGAGATTCATGATTTTAACTGTTCGGATATTGATTCTGGTTCTAATCAGAAATGGTTCAAATGGGAGATAGTCAACGGTAATCCTAATCATGCATGGAACACCACTGCTATGCAAGGTCCAATCTTGAACGAGTCTGACGTAAACGTTGTTTACGTGGAAGGCAACAACACTTACTTGAACAGAACCTCTGGAGCAAACCTTGTCGAGAGATTTGCTGTGAATGTCTATGACTCAGAGAATTCTACATATGTTAACAATGCTAACGTGAGCTTTTGGATAACAAATGATAATAGCAATTATATATTAGAAAGAATTAATCAAACAAATTCTTTAGGCAATGCTAGTTATTGGTTCGATCCTAACTGTTCTCATACTGTTGGCAAGCAGTACTGGATTGCGGGCGTGACTGACGGTTGTTATAAGGATACAAATACGAGCAGCAACTTTACATTAAATATAACTGGAGACTTGAAGCCAAAAATAACTTCTCCAAACGGTAAAAAGTATCTTAGAGGAAATTATCCTGATGGAGAAAATGTTACAATAAAAGGAAATGTCACGGACGAATGCGGACAAAATATAACTAATGCTTATGTTAATTTCTCATCTACCAAGTCAGTTACTCAATATTGTAACCCTGTTATAGAGGAAGGTTTAGGCTATTATAACTGTAGTTTAAACACATCTGGATTTTCAGCCCAAGGATGGAATGTTAATTTCAATGTTAGTAAAGAAAATTATAATACGAATTCTACAACTGATATGTTCCAGATATGGCAGAAAGGTTTCTGGGTAGAAACTAAACCTGTACTTACTACCAATTTTAGTTATCAAACTTTCGATTATTTAGGCAGTCCGGGAGATGGTAGTTGGGGAGAGACATGGAAATTTGTATTAAATGCAACTGATGAAGATGGAGATACTTTAGAAGTTAACTTATTGGTTAACTCAACAGACTCTCCAGAAAGTTGGGTTCCAAGTGGCTTGAATGATACTGTTAATGGAACTAATATAACTATAATTCTTACTTTATCTCCATCGCTCGGTCCAACAGAATCAATGATTCCAAGAAAGTTTAAGTTTAATGTTAGTGAGAAAAAAGACATCTATGGTAACACAACAAAAGATTTTGCTCAGAATATAAACGAGACATCTAACAGCACATTCACTCCTTTAAAGGATGATATTGAATTTAATCTAATAGAAGGCAATGACACCACAGTAAACAGATCTTCTGGTGAACAACACCTTAAAGTAAGGGTTTTCGACAAAGATGTAGGAAGCTGGGCTTATCAGACCTCGACTTCACCACCGTCAGCAAGAATATGGGTAACAACTAACTATACGAATGATCCGAACAGTTTTATCATAGTACCACTTGGTGCATCACCCACAAACAGAATCTCTCCAAACGGTTTCATAAATACAACCGGTTCTGGATTTGATCCAGACTGTTCCTTTGAAATAGGTCCACAAAGATGGAAGGCTGGTACAACTGAAGACAATCAATATTATAAAGCTTCAAACAGCACCGATTATACTATAACGTTAGTTACTGTACCTCTTTCTTATACAATAGAAGAACCTTTGAATGGAGAAAGGTTCTTAAAGAATCCACCAGACTTGATAGACAATATTTTAGTTAAGGTTAATGTTACAACTAATGATGGATGTGGTTTGGTTATAGCTGATGATGTAAACGTTTATGCGGAAAGAGGAAGCATAGTAAAAGAATGTACGCCGGTCAATGGAGCAGGAGAATATAATTGTACTTTCCTAAACACCACCATCGATAATAATCCTTCATGGGAATATGGATATTGGAACTTAACAACCAACGCAACCAAGCAGTATTATAACAGTTCACCAACTTTGAAGGCAACAAATGCTTTCTATATATCTTCCGAACCAGAACTTTCTCTGCCTCCAACTTATATTGTTAGGACTTATGGAACGTATGATTGGGGAGACATTTGGTCTTTCAGAGTTGTAGCTGATGATAAAGATTATACAGGAGAAAACGTTAGTGTTATGAATGTGTCCTTCTGGATAACAACTGCTGCAGGAGAAACTTATTATGGATCACAGATATGCGCAGGAGGAATAAACTGCACATTAGCAAGTCCATTAAACTTTAGTTATATAAGCTTTATGTGTAACAGATCTTACAGCGATGTTGGCGCAAGAAGTTTCAAGTTCAACGTAACAGACAACTTTGGATACTATGACAACATCTCTCAAGGATTTACAATAACTAAAGATAATGCAATTATAGATACTGTTTACTCGAACGTCTCGAATATAGCAAGGGAAGGTAGCAATTATACAAAGTTAACTGCAAGATTTGCTGATTCCTGGAAAGGAACAATAGACTTTTCAAATGTTAACGGTAGCGTATCTATAACTAGAAATGATACCTTTGATTTCTATCAACCCCTACAAACCAACTCTTCAGGATACCTTAACTATGATTTTAACCCTGAATGTGATTATATTGCCGGAAAGAGGTGGTGGAAGATAAGTCTGAACGATTCATGTTATGATTTATCTGAAAGCGCAAACCAAAGTTTAGAAATTTACGGTCAATTAAAGAATTCAGTTTTGTATCCTCTAAAAGATTCTATAATAATTGTTGGTAGTACAATAAACGTTACTTCAAACATCTCAACAGATTGTAACGAGATAATAGAAAATGCAACCACAAAACATGAGAAGAGATATCCAAACTCAACCTACAGTATAATACCGCCATCACCTGCACAAGAAATAGGAAATGGAATGTACAACACTACTTGGAACACGAGCCTCCATGTAGGAGGTTATTATAGTTTGAGAATAAACTCAAGTAAGAATTATTATTATGATAATTCAACTTTATTTACAAACTGGATTTATTTAAACAACACACCTACTGATTATTCTGATGTAAATGTTAGCCCATCATCAGGAGGATGGGGAGCTGTATTTAACTATAGCGTAAAGGTTAATGATACACAGTATGATAGCGTTACTTGTACTTTGTTTGTATCAACTGATAACAACGTTACCTGGATTGATATAGGTAATGTAACAATTCCGAATGGAATAGGCTTGTGTAGCATAAATGTAAGTAATTTCAACTGTTCGGACAAAGGAGATGATAATTATTTCAAATGGAGAGTAGACGACGGAACTAACGTTCGTAACACCTCAGACATATTAGGACCTAACATAACTGCAGATGATGTAACAATTTATTATGTTTATGGGAATGATTCGAAAGTAAATAGATCTGATAATTCTGTTGGTAATACTACCTTGCTTATCGTTGAAGTAAATGATACCATCAAAAATGTTCCAGCAAATGCAACAGTAACTTTCTATGTAACAAACGATGGAAATAACTTTTTACCGAATACAAACACAACCAACTCTTCTGGTTATGCAAGTTATAACTTCAACCCAGACTGCCTCCACAGCTATAACGTCGGTATACAAAGATGGAAAGGAAGTGTTACCGACACTTGTTATGTTCAACAAAACACAACCAACTATACTCTAGAAATAAAAGGAGACTTCGACTATTCTCCAAGCGGTTATAGGCAAGGTGTATCTTCAGATATAACAATTTTGAGAACAGAACAAAATATTACTTTAGATGCTGGGAAGATTGGCCAATTAACAATTAAGGACGATTGCGGAAGTCAAACTGATGTAGATAACATAACCATGCAAACAATAAATAATGTTACTAGTGATGTTTACAATTGTACAGAAATAGACCATCTTGGTGCAGGAGTCTACAGATGTAATAGAAACACTTCTGATATGAAAGCTAGATGGTATGATGTTGTTGTAAACGTTTCCAAAGACTACTTCAATAACAAATCTGCCAGAACAAACGGTTCATTCTTCATAGAAACAGCCCCATTACTAACTAATTCCTCAGTAAATTCAACCCAAGGTGGAACCACAGGTGGTTGGGGAGAAAAATTCTTCTTCACAGTTAACGTAACAGATGAAGACTATGACTTTGTTAATGTTACACTTTATGTAAGGAGATTTGGCTCTTCAAATTGGTTGCAAGCTAACAAAACAAGTTTTGAATCGCCTGTCATAAATCAAACAGTAAACTTAAGTTGGACAAGGTCATATTGCGAAGCAGGTACATCAGATCAATATCCGCACACATGGGAATTCACATTTAATGCGACGGATAACTTAAATAATCCATTGCCTTCAGGAGATTCTTATGAAACTACTATAAATCCAAAGAATTATTCTTTGGAAAAGGATGATGTTAACTTACAGTTAATGTCAAATTCGTCTATGGAAGTTTGGAGGAATGGAACTGATTATAAGAATCTAAGTTTAAAAGTTTTAGACTCTGATTATGGAAATTCACCTGTGATGTCTGGTGTAAACGGAAGTTTTTGGGTAACAACTAACGGCACCACTTTTGCTGGACAAAAGGTTACAACAACAGATACTTATGGTAATTTAACTTACAAGTTCCCACAAGACATACCATCAGGACAAACTAAATGTGATTATAAGACAGGTCCACAAAATTGGTCTGGTGGAGTTTACAATGACTTGTGTTATAAAGACAAAAGTAGCATAAATTATACAATCATACTAAAATCATTATTAATACCATCTATATTCTATCCATCTGGAAACGGATACCTTAGAGGAGATTTGGTACCTGTTAATGGAAGTTTAAGCGATGAATGTACGTATGTCGAAAATGCAACTGTTGTCTACACTTATATACCAGACGGTTCTCCATATCAATGCACAGTAGGAGACAACAATGGTTGGAAAGAAGGTTATGGTTGGTATAACTGTACCAAGTCTACTAGTGGTAAAACAAAAAGTTGGTACAACATAACCATGGATGTAAGTAAAAACTATTATGCTAGCAATATCACTATGAAAATAAATGCATTCTTCCTTGGAGATAAACCTGTATTATGGAATCCAAGAGTTGTAATTCCAAATACAGAACTTCCTAAAAACGGTGGAGGTTGGGGAGAACAATATGAGTTTAAAGTTACTTTTAAAGACGAAGACCTTAATCCGAATAACGTTAGTCTTTGGAAAAGTTATGATAATGTTACTTGGTATCTAGTTGAAATGAAACCAAATGTTCAAGGAATTGGAGTTGATGTTTCATTCCTTCATAGGCTTAGCTGTGATGACTATGCCAGTCAATCTCCATATCTTTATTACAAATTCAATACTACAGACCCATTTGGATTTACTGACCAAACTATTTCAAGGAATATTACCTTAGAAAGAGATGATGTATCTTTAGATATAGTTAATACTAGCAATTCTAGCGTAAGAAGAGTAGATAATAACAACGCATTCTTGGAATTTAGAATTTATGATAGTGATAATCAAACCTATCCAACCAGTGCAAATGGAACAGTTTATATAACACTTGATGGTTCAACCTACTCTCTAATGAACAACTGCACCTCATCAAACGGTTACTGTAACATAAATTATAATCCTAATTGCAGTTCTACAGTAGGTTTGCAATATTGGAAAGGAGGAACCGTTGAGAAGAACGGATTTAGCTGTTATAAAATTGGAAACTCTTCTAATACTAGTTTGACTGTTTATGGACAGTTAAACATCTCTTTGTTGAATCCGATGTCAAATTCGGTATTGAATAGAGGTGTTGTATCTAACCTTAACTCAACTGTTAACAACGATTGTAGTCAAGATATTAATGACGCAAATATAAGTTGGTATAACTCAACATGGTATCTTTTGACAACAGGCTACAACACAACTTGGAACATTCCAGTAAATTATAAACTTGGTTCAGAAACAGTTTACTCAAATGTAAGCAGACAATATTATGATCTTAACAGCAATAGCAGCTCAATATATATCTATGGATGGAGCAATGTAGATTACATATCTCCTTCAAACAATTCAAACTATTCAGCAGGTTCTACTATATTGATTCAATGTCATGTTAGAGATAGTAATAATTCACAATCCTTATCAAATTACACAGTTAACTTCCTCAAGAATAATATTTCATTAGATAATAAGACAACGGATTTGAATGGTTATGTTAACACTACTTGGTTCACTACTGGAGAAAATGCTGGATGGTATAATATAACCTGTGGCATAGGTAGCAATTCTACATTTTATTATAATGCTTCCATTCCTAAAAACACTACTTGGTTATTATTAACTAGACCTTTAATAATTGACCAAATAATAAGACAATATACTAGCATATTCAGAAATAATTCTTTCACTCCATATCAAACCAACATAACTGTTCACACAAAAGATGCCAATATAGGAGATGCAGCGAATGCAAATGTAACTTTTTATAATTCAACTAACTTTTTAGGAAACTGTACAACCAATTCCTCAGGATGGTGCTCTTTTGATAACTTCAATCCAAGCGACACAACAGTTCCTCAGCTTTACACATTTTACATTAATGCAACCAGAACACAAAACGAAAATTCCTCAACCAATACAACTACCATAACAATTAAAGGAATTTTAAATACTACGGTAATTTCTCCATTAAACGATAGTACTTATTCAAAGTCACAGTCAATACCTCTCCAGGCTAATGGAACAACTGAGAACAGAGAAAGTTTTGGTATAATTAATCCAACCATCAGATGGTATAACGAAACATCTCAATTAACAGAAGGCAATGATACGACACTACCTCAACCAATTGTTGCTCAACAACTAACAGGTCTGCATCAGTTTATGGCTGTTGCTAGTCAGAATTATTACGAAGATGGGAAAGCAAATGTATCGGTTACAATAACAGGTATAACGGATGTGGAATGGGTTTCACCAACAGGCATAGTTAATTATCCAGACACATTTAGTCCAACTTGTTTTGTGAAAGATCATGAATCTGGTTCAGGAGTACCAGATTATACGGTTAACTTTTCCTACAAATGGGAACCATCCGAGACTTTCATATTTAATGGAAGTTATCAAACTAATTCATCTGGATATGCAAGTTATAACTTCGTCCCATCACAAAAAGGGAACATAACTTTCAATTGTTCAATCGGTAATAATCTATCCAGATATTACTCGGCAAACATTCCTGTGGACAATGAAACCTTCTGGGTAAAGGATGTAAGCGCTCCTAAGATTTATAATATTTCAGTTCTGCCAAATGAAAGTTTAGAAGCTAACCTTAACTCAACAAATATTACAGCCACTATTGAGGATAATTATCAGGTTAACTCTACATGGGCAATCATTACTCTACCTAATGGAACTAACTTCACCGCACCTATGAATAATATAACTGTTCCACAAATTGGTTTCGGATTATACAAAGCAACCTACAGTGCCATATATACTCCAACAGTAGAAGGAATACATAACGTAACGATTTATGCAAGAGACGCTGAACCTGAATACAACACTAACAGCACATATGCTGGAAGCTTTAGTTCATGGGGCAAGATTACTGGATTTGTACAGCAATATCCAATGGACATCACAGCATTTGGTATAAATCAAACTCATGGATTTATCTTTACAGTAAATGTTAATTTCACAAACCTAGGCCCAGCAACAGCTTATAATGTAAATCTAACTCATCAAGAAGATCCATTAGGCTCGTTAACATATAATGAAACTTACAAATACTGTGGAACTTTATATTCAAATCAAACATATTCATGGATATTTAACATAACAGTCCCGTCAAAAACCTCTCCAGCGTTGTACACCGCTTATACAAAAGGTAGCTGGAAGAATCCTGATTTAACTTTGAATGAAACAACGAACGAAACAAGAATAGTAGTATCATCAAACCCTGTTCTAGAAGTTACTCCAACTTCACTCTACCAAGTCACACCTCATAATAATAAGACTATAGTAGGCAACTTTACAATAATTTCTGCTGGGAATGATAACATATTAAACATAAATACTTCATTGGTCCTACAAAATCAACCAGGAAACATAGTCTTTTATTGTCCTCTGTGTGTTGTGACTATTGAACCTTCAGAAAAAGATTTGCTAGCACCAGGAGAAAATATAACATCAGTAGTTGATGTTCAAGTTCCTGCAGGTCAATCTCCAGGCAACTATTGGTCTTACATAAATGTTTATACTAACAATACTGCTGAAAAGTTAGTTTTCATGAATATAACTGTCCCAACTAACAGTTCATGGAACAGGTTGCCTGAATCATTTGGCACTATAATTGCCCCACCAAACACGAACGGTTCAATAGGGTTTATTAACATTAGCAATATTGGAAACGTTAAACTACAGTTTGAAGTTTATAGAGGTCATAATTACCTTAGAATAGAGAATACGTCCTTAGTTCCATATGCATTTGAATTAGACAAGCAAGTAAATAGAGATTTATCAGTCAGTTGGATTGTTCCTATAACTGCGACTCAGCAGTTATGGAATGTTAGTATAACTATAATATCTTCAGGATCTCCTATAAGCAGAGTAGTTAATCTTACCTTAGACACTAGGGATGTTCCACCAAATATAAATTATGTTAACATTAATCCTCTACAATTTGAGTATGGTTATGAGAATGTTTCAATACAAGCAAACGTTACAGATAACATAGACGTCAACATTGTTTGGGCAAATATAACTCCTCCAAATGGTTCTAGCTTTGTATTACCAATGCAGAACTATACGAAGGATATTTACAACACGACTTATCTAACACCTGTCGCTGGGGCTCATGAAATTAGAATTTGCGCTAATGACTCAACGTCTCTCTTTAATTGTACTTCACCAATTAACATCACAAGTTCTGACACAACATTAGTAACAATAATACCTAATGCAAGTTTGGTAAACGCAACTAATGTAACCCAGGAATGGAACCAGAGTTTTGTAATAAACTTTTCTGCAAGTAACATCGGTGGTTCAAGGGCGTATAATGTAAGCGTTTCAATAAACAGCTCTAATGTAACAGTAGCACCAACTTATTATAATTATAGCATAATACTGAAAAATAATTCAATATACAATCTAACTACAATCACTGTTTTGAATGCAACCCAACCTGGAATATATTATGTTAATTTCAGCACCAATTGGACAAATCTTAATAATACATTTAACTCGAGTGAAAATGTAATTCAAGTAAATGTTACTCGCAATCCTTACATAGACATCGTTCAAGATGAAATTTCAAAAGTCATATACGGAGGCACTTTAGGCCTTTCAAACATAACATTAAGGTCGATTGGTAATGACAATGCCACGAACATTTCTTTGAACTGCTTATCCGGAGTGGTCTGTCAGAACTTTACTGTAAACTTCACACCTCAAAATATCTCTGAAATGCCAATAGGAAATATAAGCAATGCTAGCATAAGCTTTACAGTTCCAGCTAATTATCCAACAGGAACTCATCTAGGAACAATATATGTAAATTGGTCTGATAGTCTTAACTCCCAGAACTTCTCAACAACATTACCTGTTAGCATACTTGTTCCTGTAAATGTATCTTGGGTTCACCAACCAAAAGAAATCTATAAGAGAGTTTTAGATGTTGAAAACGGTTCATTTGGAGAAATAAATATCACTAACACTGGCAACGCAAATATCTCATTGAACATAACTGTCAATGGAACAGTGAAAGATTGGCTTATAGTTGATAACTACACCAACTTAAGTTATGGTGAGACAAAAACTATTAAAATTAATTATTCATCTCCTGACATAACATATGACACGAACTACACTGGTTATGTTATTACCAACATAACCGGCGATTTAAGAGAAAATGCCTCTGAAAAAGAGCAGGCCACGTTCGTAAGTCTTTTTGTTACACCTTACAAAGTAAAGATAGTTTATCCAAATGAAACCAATCCAAAAACAGGAGTAAATCCGAACGATACCATACAAGCAAAGATTAACATAACTGAGAATGGAACAATTGTAAACTCTAATATAAGCTTTATCCTAAGCGTTTTTAACAGTACTCTATCAAACTTAGTAAACATAACTAATTATACTTTCAACTCAACTCAAAATCTATGGTTAGTTAATTTCACAGCTCCAAACTTGGCTTTGAATAGAGTTTATAACTTAAACGTTACTGCAATGCATAACGGCACTTACAACAACACAAGATCATCTATAGAATATAATTCGATTGTCTATAATGATACTACTGCTCCAGTAATAAGCATAACCTTCTCAAACGTTAGCATTCCTGCAAATTCGACTTTGAATATAAAAGTTAACGTAACAGAATCTGGTGGAATAAAGAATATCACTTCAAATATGACTTATCCTAACGGTTCAAATGAAACTATTAGTCTAACCTTAATCTCAAAGACAGCCGACGTTTACAACTATGAATATAATTTCACAAACACATCCCAGTTAGGAAATTATACTGTTTATGTAAGAGCATGTGATTTATCAAACAATTGCAACTCGACAACTTCCTCATTCCAAATCTATCCAACCGTAATATTTAGCGGATATGTAAAAGATGTAGAAAGCGTTAGCGAGCCTCCAATATTTGTTAATTTCAGGTTTTTAGACATAGGAACTGATGTTTTAAGGCATAATTTCACTTCAAACTCTTCAACAGGATATTATAACGAAACAATTGATGCTAAAATATATAATATACAAATAAACACTCTACCTCAAGGATTTGTTAATTCTATAAGATTTTATAATTCTAACATATCGACTAATTATAGCAACCCGATAACTATAGGAAACATTCCGAAAGCTAGGACTACTATTAGCGCTTTGAAAGGAATCTACATAAGCAACTCATTACCTTCATCTTATTCCGTGATTTCAATAGACTTCTCAGACTGCTTAAACAATGGATGTGGAATGCCAATATATGATCCACAACATCTTGGAATCTACAAATATAGTGGCAATTGGACGCCTAAAGTTACCACATCACAGAATACCCTTTGGTCTAGAGTAAGTAATGTTAATTTTGATAACTCTGATAACTCAGTAAATCTTACAAGCTTAACAGTTAGTGCTAACACGACTCCTTTAAATGGTGCATACATATTGGCTGAATTTATCTGTGGTAATGAAGAATGTGAATCTAGCTATGGTGAGAGCACGTCTAACTGTCCAACAGACTGTCCATACATTCCGCCTGGCGGCGGAGGTGGTGGAGGAGGGGGAGGTGGTGGAGGAGGCGGTGCAGGTGCGGGTGGAGCAGGAGGTATAGGAGCAGCAGGCGTACCAGGTGCACCACCATCGAGACTAGTACCACTAGAAGTGAAATCTACATTAATAGAAACTACACTAATACCTGGAGAAACAAAGACGTTCTCAATAGATGTAACAAATAATCTTGATACTTCGGTTTCTGCAACAATTATTGCGGAGGGTCCTGTATTTAATTTGCTAACAATCCAGAAGCCTGTTTTAACTATAGGTTCGAAATCAACAGAGGTAATAGAGGTAAAGGCTTCAGCACCATTATCAGCAGTTCCTGGAATCTATACAGGCGAAGTTATTGTTAAAGCTGGATCCGTAACTCATAGAACGCCTGTAACAATTATAGTGCAAGTTTTGTTGGAACCTTTGTTAGATGTAAAGCTAAAAATCTTGTCAAAGGAGATAAATCCAGGAACTAACCTTTCGATTGAGATATCATTGCTGAACATGGGTGAAACCGCTAAGGTAGATGATATAACAGTCACTTATAATGTCAAGCAATTAAACAATCAGACAAATATAATATCAACCTCACAGGAAACGTTAGCAGTAGACAATGTTCTCACCTATAGAAGTTCAATTGGAATACCAGAAGACACACCAGAGGGTGATTACATTGTTGAAGCCAATGCATCTTATTGGTTTGGAAAGAAGTACGCACTTTCTTCCGATAGCTTTTCAGTAAGCACCTTACCTTGGCCACTGTTGCTATTAAAAGCTGCATTTCTTAACTGGTTAACTTATGTTGTGTTGCTAGTAGGAATTCCGCTATTGATAATATTTATGAGATGGTACTCTGCCTATAGAGCAGCCAAAATGGCCAAAGCAAGATATGTAGCTCCTCTTGACTTTAACACTCTTCCAAAGGCAGGTCCTGATTCGATAGAAGTTGGTAGAATAGCAGAAACTAACGTAAAGGCTTACATAAATATTCCACAGCTTGTAATGCACTCTATAGCAGCAGGAGGAACCGGTTCAGGTAAATCCGTATCCGCACAGGTATGTTCAGAAGAGCTTTTGAAGAGAAAGGTACCGATTATAGTCTTCGATCCTACCGCTCAGTGGACAGGATTCATGAAGCCATGCAAACTACAAGCAATGATTGATATGTATGCCAAATTCGGATTGAAACCAACTGATGCTAGAAACTTTAAGACGAACATAATCTTAGTCGAAGATCCTGACATGCAAATTGACATAAAGAAATACATGATTCCTGGTGAAATAACAGTATTTGTTATGAATAGACTACCCGCCGAGAAGCTTGACCACTTTGTTAGAAGAAGTATACAGGCTATATTTGACATGAGACCGGCAGAGTCTAAGCAAATCAAACTTTTACTTGTATACGACGAAGTACACAGATTATTGCCGAAATATGGAGGTAAGGGAGGTTATGTGGCAATAGAAAGAGCATGCAGAGAATTCAGAAAATGGGGTATTGGTGTCTTCTTGATTTCACAGGTATTGTTAGATTTCAAGGGTGCGATAAGAGCTAACATAGCAAACGAAATACAGCTAAGAACAAAGTATGAAGGTGATATAGGAAGAGTCAAGTCTAAGTACGGAATAGACTATGCATCGAAGGTGACTAGACTTACTATAGGAACTGGTTTATTCCAGAACCCAGAGTATAACAACGGAAGACCTTGGTTTGTTAGCTTCAGACCGTTACTACACTCACCATTTGCATTAACAGACGATGAAATTGACACATACATAAAGTTGAACAAGAGAGTAGAAGCCGTTGAAGCTGAAATAGAAAAATTAAAAGCCAAGAAAACAGATACTTATGATATAGAAGTTGAATTAAATATTGTTAAGGATAAAATCAAGACTGCAGCTTTCAAGATGGCAGAAACTTATTTAGAGTCTATAGAGAAAAGAATTGAAAAGATGAGTAAATGACGATAAAGAAAGTTGGGAAGATTAAAAAAGAGTCAAAAGAAGATGTAAAAAGTTTATTGCTACATTTAGAAAGCGAATATAGAAAAGCAAACATTTCTGAAAAACATTACAAAGAGTTAAAAGAAAAGTACAAGAAAATGCTTGGAGAATCTAAGATTGAGAAAAGAAAGGAAGTTAGAAAAATTCCAAAGCCTGAGGAAGTTGAAGAGGTTGAGAAAGAACCTGAAGTAGAGGAAGAGTTAGGTAGGGTAGAGAAACAGGCTAAAAAAGAAATAACTGAGAAACCTCCAGAGAAGAAAGGATTCTTAAAATCTTTGTTCGGAAAGAGAGAAGAAGTTAAAACTGAGGAAGATCCGCCTAAAGTTGAAGACCCACCAAAAAAATCTAAAAAAGAAAAACAAGAAGAGGAGATTACAGAAATAACTCCAGAAGTAATAGAGAGATTGGCACAACAAGCAAAGGAAGAGTCTGAAGGTAAAACAGAGGAACCTGTGGAGGGGGAAAAGAAATCTGGTTTTCTCAAATCTATATTTGGTAAAAAAGAAAAACAAGAAATTAAAGAGCCTCAGGAGCAAGTTCAAGAACAACCTCAAATGCAACCACAAACAGTAAGCGAAACTACATCAGAATATCCTACAGAAAGATACAAACCTCCTGGATTTGACTATAATGTAGAAATTGAAAAATTAAAAGTAATGATTGATACCATAAGAGAGAGTGGTAAATTAACTGATGAAAGTGTTAGAAACCTTTCTGAAAGCATAGGCGAAATAAGATCAATGGTATTCCAAACCGATGCTGAGTTAAAAGAAGATGCCGTTAAGATGGAAAGGGTGGAAGATGATATTTCTGAAGTCAAACCTGAAGAGATTGCGAAAAAACTAAGAGAGATTGATGAAACGTTCGGAAAACAGCAATTAGAATTAGAAAAGCTTGGAAGAAAAACAGAAGATTCTGGAGAAAAAATAAACAGAGTTTTTGAAATACTTAAGAGTATAGGAGGAATTGAAAATTTAGTAAGCATAAACACAGATATCCAGAAAAAATTAGATGATATAAATGAAGCAATGAAGTATGTAGAAAGGATAGGAATGAAAACAGAGAAAATGTTTATAGATCTTAATAAAGGCATTCAAGACCTTGTGATTATAAGGTCGCAACAAGATGACTTTAATGAAAGTTTGAAAGATATTATAAAAAACATTGATTCTCTGAATGTAAAGTTTGAGGGTTATATAACCAAGAAGGATTTGGATTCTTTTAGAGAAGACAATTTGTTAATTAAAAAGGAGATAGAAGAGATAAAGAAAGTATTACCTGTAGCAGAACTAAAGTTGCCAGAAAATATAATTAACCTTAGAAAAGAGAGAGAAGACATAAAAATGCTTCTAGATTCTTTAGAAGATCAGCATATTGTTGGAAAGATATCAAGAGACGAGTATGAAAATATTAAGGATGCTAATATGAAGAGATTAGAAGAGATAAGGTCTTTATTAGAAAAGGAATGGAAAAATGTTGAAAATTTAATAAAACCTGCTGAAGGAGGTGTAGAAGGAGTGGAAGAAGAGAAGAAAACTGAAAAAATAGAAGAAGAAACTGAAAAGCCTGAGGAAGTTGAAGAGGTTGAGAAAGAACCTGAAGTAGAGGAAGAGTTAGGTAGGGTAGAGAAACAGGCTAAAAAAGAAATAACTGAGAAACCTCCAGAGAAGAAAGGATTCTTAAAATCTTTGTTCGGAAAGAGAGAAGAAGTTAAAACTGAGGAAGTGAAGAAAGAAGAAGAGACTATTAAAAAAGAAGTTCCTCATCCAAAAGAAGCTAAACGTAAAGAAAAGAAAAAACCGAAGAAGAAAATAAAGGTGAAACCTAGAAAGGTTAAAGCACCTAAAAAGAAAATTATTAGGTCAAAACCAGCAAAAAAGATTTCACAAAATGAAAAGGCAAGGAAACTGCAGATATTAAAGGATATTAAAAGAATGCATTAAACTTTGTTTTCATTTATAACTTCAGATAAATCTTTCACAATGGTTAAAATACTATTTATATTTTTATTGACCTTGTCTATCAGAAATTTCCTTTTCTTTTCCAAGCTTTTTTTGGATGTTTGATATACTTGATCTGAAACTTTACCAGAAAGGAAATTAAAATTGACTTCTTTCAAATTTTTATTAATATTATCCAAGTCTTGCTGAAGAACCTTTAACTTTGAGGACTCTTCAGAAACCCTTTTTAAGGAATTTTCAATCTTATTTATGTTTATTTTTTCTATTACCATCGTAATCGTCTTTAATTACTTTTTGAGAGCTTATTTCTTTATTTATAAACTCTATAGTTTTAATGCTAGAACTTATTAGACTATTTATATTTTTTATTATCTTACTACTCTCCTTTTTAAGTCTTTTCTCATCAACTGAAAAGGTATCTTTTGAAATCTTGCCTTTTTTATACTCCGTATTAAGCTTGTCTATAGCCGTTATCATATCCTCTAGCTCTTCTTGGTTGATTCTTATCTCTGAACAATCCTCATACATTTTCCTTGTAAACGTACGTATTTTTTCGAAATTTATCATTTTTAACATAAATAATATAGAATACGTTTTTATATATAAAACAGACGTCATCTAATATCGTGAAAATTAGAGAAGTCTTAAATATAATACTAATAAATCTAATAGTGTTTTTTGCCTTGATTTCTATTCATGAACTTAGTCATACTACATCAGGCATGTTTTTTGGATGCAGGTATGAAAAATCTATTCTAATCGACTCTAATCTCGTTGGACCATATACTGAAATGTATTGCTCTAATGCAAGCTATTTATTAACATTAATTAGTAGCTTGATTATAACTTCTTCTTTCAGCTTTTTGTTTTTATTGTTGAAGTCACCCTCAAGAAACCTCTTTCCAATAAGTTTGGGGCTGTCAATAATATTTAGTTCCTTAGATATTAGCATTGCTACGAACATACAATCTTTAGTTTATCCAATTGTTTCTATTGGATTTCTAGTGACTTCTATAGGAGAGTATCTTATAGCTTCTTCCTATGTTAAAGATAATCTCTCACTGGATTTATTAGACATAGAGAGAGAAGCATTTGAATAGAAAATTCTAAGATATCTGGTTATTATTAAATATGCTTATTAATATTATATGGAAAAAATTACAATTTTGCTAGTTTTACTTATCTCAATTGTCTTGATTTTCTCTATCTACCTGATAGGCTCGAGAATTAGCGGGATGTTTATTGGTTTTGGACCTGCAACAGGGGAATTTGAATGGTGGAACACATCCTGGCACTATAGAATTAGAATAGAAATAAACGCTACTCAATATGATAAGACAGACTGGCCGATAGAGCAATCAATAAATTTTACTGATATGCTGCCAGATGGTACTTTTGATGAAAATTCTACCAGAGTATTCGAATATAACTCTACTGGCTCAATTTTGTATGAAGTTCCGAGTCAGTTCGATAAGGATGATAATTATATTGCAGCTAGCAACGCTTTAGGAACGTTAGTATTTTTAATGAACGGTACTACTCAGCCTAATGTAAAAAGAATATTTTATGTGTATTACGACGCTATAGAGAATGAAGCCAAACAAAATCCTAATTATGCCACTAATCTTATCTTTAACTGTACCACGCCCTCTTGTGATGAATTTAATGTAAACACTTCTGCTTTATCTTTTTGGGTTGATACCTCAAGAGGTGAAAACACTTCAGGTCTTTATAGAGTAGTAGGAATTCCCTCTACAGCTGAGGTATGGTGGCCTATCCCTGGTTCTAATGACAGAGCGATAGAATATATGCAATACTCAAATGAGACTTATAATTTTAGCTTTGATTTTACAAATAATGCAACTCTAAAATATTCAGGTCCTGTAAGATTTGTCGTTGAACAAAAAGGAAATGAAGTTATCTGGAACTCGACTAATGTGACTGAGGGATTTGCAGTTAAAAGATACATATTCTATGACTTGAACCCTTATTATGCTGGAAATCAATGGATAAAAATCGAAACAAATTATACTAATTTAGGCGGTAACTCTATAACAAGAAATTCAACATTTGCTGGAGCAATAACGATAGACGCTAAGAGAGCATTTGGAGCATCTTGGCAATCTAACCAAGGAGACACTACACCGCCAGGATGGTGGTACGCCTCAGATAATCTTGCTAACCGTCATACAGGAATAATTCACATCAATCAAACAGGCACAACTAATTTCTGGGTACCGAATAGCAGTTCAAAAGATAGGATTGGTATTGAACTTAATTCAACCTCAATATCTAGTGGAAGTTCTATTATAGAAACTGCAGCCCTTCATTTTAATGATACTTCAGGATATTACCCTCAAGTAAGTGACTTGAGGAATAGACTAGCCAATCCTGTCAATATAAATCAATCTCTTCCAGAAAGATGGTATGTAATAGTTACTCCATCAACAAATGAAACAGTATATAACAGGAATGAAAGCATACTAATTATTGGAAACGTCTCGACTGGAGATCCTTATAATCTTACAAAGTATATGAATGCGACAATAGATATGGGAACATCATCCCAGTCAGATGATCAGACAATAGAACTGAACGACGATGGAAACAAAGCTTTTAGCAATACCTTCCAGATACCTAACGACGCCAATGTAAGCATCTGGTCGATAAACTTTACTGTCTACGGAAACAATTCAGAATTTCTTAATTCAACCATTCAAACATTTAATGTTACGGATATTTTGGACGTCACTGTGAATGTAACAAATAAAAAACCGATGACCAACTCAATCTTAGTTGCAAATGTTTATGTAAGAAATTATAGACAAGACTCTTGGATATCAGAAGCAATTATAAATTGTTCTTATGACTCTAGTGAAGTTATAAACAAAACGGATTACAACAATGGAACTTATTCTGTTAATTTTACTGTTCCAAGTCAAGAAGGAAATTATAACCTTTATTGTAACGCATCCAAAAACGGAAACTTTGGTAATCATAGTGATGACTTTTCTGCTGAAGCTGCAAAAACAAATATTAGTATCACGGCTTCACCTCAAAATCCATTTGTTTCGAATATAACTTTATATCAAAATAATAACTTTTCATTAACAGCTAATGCAACAAATGTTGGAAACGGTACTGCTTATGCATCTAATATAAGCTTAGAATTACTGAGTGGATGGAGTTCAGACCAAAATCTAAAAGAATGTGGAAATGTTGATAAACTTAACTATTGTATTAAACCCTTTAACGTAACAGTTCCAAATGGGACTTCTCCTGGGAATTATTATATTAACGTTACTATCGATTGGAGAAATCCTGATGATACGTTATTTTCTAACAAGACAGAGATAAACGTAACTGTAGAGTCCAACCCAATTGTTGATGTTGAAGAAACCTTGATATCTAGCGAGGTTGGAGATGGTACTTGGAATGATGTAGGAAATTTCACTGTGACTTCTATAGGAAATGACCAATTAACAAACATAACGTTCTCTTGTTATGATGGAATTGTTTGTAATTACTTTACTGTAATCTTTAATCCAGAAAATATTACAAGTCTACCTACAGGTTCAAAACAAAATATTTCGATAAACATAAGCGTACCATTGAACTATACTAACGGAACTTACAACGGTATGATTAATGTTTCTGCTCAAAATGACAATTTTGACAATTTTACTCTACAAGTTACAATTCCTGCAAAAACAAATATAAGCATAACAACTAGCATATCAAACTATACTGCTTATAACATAACACAGCTTAATAATGAAAGCTTCGAGTTTATAGCTAATGCAACTGACACAAGAAATGGAAGCGCTAGGTTCTCTAACATAAGTCTAACCATCCCTTCTAATTGGACTTCAAATTCAAGTTTTGAAAACTGTGGTAACTTGGTTAGAAACAGCATTTGCTCTAAATCCTTTAACATAACAATTCCTAACGGAACTCTGGCTGGAAACTATATAATTAATATTTCTACTAATTGGACTAACAATGATAATTCTTTAGGAACGAATATAACTTCTATAAACGTAACAGTTGCTTCTAATCCTTTGATAAATGTCAGCGAAACGAATGTTTCTGGAAATGTCCCAGATGGAACCACGCAGCATATAGGCAACTTTACTGTCTTATCTATAGGAAATGGTCCTTTACAAAATATTTCATTTAATTGTTATCAGGGTACTGTATGTCAAAACTTTTCTCTAGTTTTTAATCCTGTGAATATAACTAGCCTTAATGTTAATTCAAACCAAACTGTAAATGTTAACGTTACAGTTCCTTTAGGATTTCTTGCTGGAACTTACAATGGGACAGTTAACGTCTCTGCGCAAAATGATAACTATAAAAATTTAACAATCTTTGTAACAGTTCCTTCTAACAGAACATGGACAATGAACCCAACCTTCTGTCAGAGAAGTGAATATCCAGACGAGGGCACTGCCTGCGAAGTTCAGGTAAGAAATCTTGGAAACGATATAATAAACTTTACAATATCTCCTGAAGAAGGGACTCATATGAAAGCTAATGTAACAAGCTTTAGTGTAAATGCTTCCTTAAACTACACTTTCAATGTAACTTATAACGTAACTAACGTAACTCAGGCACCTTACATTTCTATATTTACTGTTAATGCTGTTCAGAGTGATTCTAATCCAGATAATATGACTTTAAACGTGACACTACTTCCTTACTTACCTCCGCTTATAAGTTTTGATATCATACCAAATTCAACCGAGCAAAATAATTCAGTAGAGGTATTTGCCAATATAACAGACCAGTCAACCAGTAACATATCTTGGGTTAACATTAGTTTCACTAGACCTGATGGAATAACAAATCAAACTAATATGACCCTAGTTAATCAAAGTGGGAACTTCTCTCAATGGTATTTTAAATATCCAAACGATTTTGGAAATACGACTATAAGAGGTTTTTATAATGTAACTGTAACAGCAAGTGATAACATAGGAAATATCGGAAACTTGACACAGAACTTCTCGATTTATACAAAATTGTTAATAACCTCAATGACCTTAAGCGACAAATACTTGCAAGGCGACACTGGGTCTATCTATTATATAGTTAGGAACATGAGTGGAACTGGCATAAGTGGAATAAATGTAACATTCATGATAATAAACCCAACGAACAACATTTCCTATTATAATGAGCAGACAACCAACTCAGAAGGAACCATTTCGCCTCCGCCTAGCTTCATATTAGCTTCAGATGTTTTGACTGGAAATTATACGTTGATTTCAAACACAAATTATTACGATTCTATTGTAAACAAAACTATAGCTATACAGAAAAATAGCACTTTCCAAGTACAATCTAGAACTATAACAGTTACAGGATTGTTTGCTGATATAGAAACAGCAGTTGTTTGGTATCCTAACAATTCTTTGAAAGTTGGTATTCTAGTCTACAACGGAGAGGGTAGACCTGTAGATCCTACATCAATGAATCTAACTGTTTATGATCCTGATGGCATTCCTTACTTTAATGCTAACATGCCTCAAATGACAAAGGTGGCTGTAGGTTATTATACCTATCAACGTACCCTATCTGAGGTTGCCCCAAGCGGTATGTATTTAGCAGTGCTAAATGTAAGTCAAAACGAGTTTCAGACAATGAAGCTTAAAGCATTTAGAGTCGCTCATGGGGGACCATACGATGTTTGGATTACTTTATTTGAAAATGAAGTTCCTCAGGGCGATAACTTAGATTTTGCAATAAATATTGAAAATAAAGGAGAAGTTACACAAGATGTTTATGTTGACTATTGGGTATCATCTCAAGATACGACTTATTATTCAAATCTTGGTCAAGCCGTTCTAACTCCAGCATTAACCAATCAAAGTTTTACAAGAAATGCTTATATTTATGCGGATCAGCCATTAGGAACTTATACCTTAAATGTTAGAGTAAATTATGATAGTCTTCAACAACCAGTTGTTAATTCTATAACCTTCTTGGTAATAACTAAGACAACACCTGCTCCTCCAAATGTAACTCCGCCTGCTCCTCAAACTATTTATGTTTACCCATCTCCATTTTCAGGAGAATTTATAATTCCGCAACCAACTGAAAAAATTGCTGCAAACCTCTTGATAACTACATACAATAGCAACACAAGTCTAGCTAGAAATTTAACGAAAATAGAAAGTGCTACGGTTAAGAACACTGGAATAATTGACTTGGAAAATGTAAGTCTTTTCATTTTAGGAATACCTCTTGATTGGCTCAAGGTAGTACCTGAGAGGTATGATAAGCTAAAACCAGAAAATTCTTCAATATTTTTAATAGAGTATCACATACCTTCAAACGCCAAGGTTGGCGACTATAAAGCGAATTTGATTGCAACTTCTGGAGTAGTTAGCGATCAGAAATCGATAACGATAAAGATATACCAGACTTTAGAAGAGCTTTTGAGAAGTGATATTAAGAAGTTGAAAGAAGACCTTCAGGATTTGAACATAGACATAAAGATTGCTGAAAGGGAAGGTAAAGACGTCTCAATTGTTATGGATATTTACAACGAGGCAAAGACAAAATTAGAAGGTGCTGAACAAGACCTAGTTGATAACAAAACAGAAGATGCTTTAGATAAGGTTTCTAGCGTCCCTAAGCTTATAAGAAGAGCGAAAGAGTTGTTGGATAGTTTAGAGATAATAGGGAAAGGGTTCGATATCAATCTTGTAATAATTATTATCGTATTTGTATTCATAATTGCAGCAATGATTTCAATAGCAATTTTATGGAAGCAGAAGAAATTATATAAAATAAGACCTTATATAATCCCACTAGGGAAACTTGTGGAAGCTGTTAAACACAAGAAGGTTAGTAAAGAAGAAATAGAAGCTGAAAAAGAAAAACTAACAAGGATGTTAAAGATAATTGAAAAAGAAAAGCAACAAGGAATACTAACTGGTATTTCCTATGAAAGAATGAAGAAAAGTATAGAAGAAAAATTAACTAAACTAGAGAAGAAATGATTAAGTTGCTTCTATGGTTAGAGTTGCTCTGGTTAAATTACCTGCTGGAATACCACGCGGAACCCATGCATCTGCTCTTAGGATGATTGTTCCTCCTGGAGTTAGCCAGTCATTGTAAAGATATTCTCCGCAGTCAGTGAAGTTGCTTCTTCTATCGAAGTTGTAAATGAATACCTTCTGACAATTGTAAAATGCCGCTATGCAATGACCAGCCAAAGTACCTGTAGTAATTTGTGCAAATGCCCATTCTTTAGGTGCGGCGGTAATTGTAGTTAGTGAAAAGGTATTGTCTGGCGTTCTTGTTGAAGTTGTACCTAAGTCTATATCAGTTTCGTAAGAAAACTGTGCACCCGAGTTATTACACAAACCATTAGTTCCATTTCCTAGTACCCAAACATAATCGTTTGACATGTTTCTAAAGTATCCCCAAGCTATAGGACTTGTTACTTGTGACCAATCATGGCTTGATATATCCTGAGTCCAGTTCCATTCAATTCTTCCTAGGTAAAAGTATTTTGAAAGTGTCTCATTCATAAGTGTCAATACACCGCCTGCTGCATAACTTGCCGAGTCACTGCTCCCATAAGGTCTTGTAGCCTCATCTTCTAGAGTATCTACCCATCCGTAAATTGCAGATACGTTCACAGATCCAGTATTCTTTACAGTTATGTTTTTATGACCGCCTGCTGTACCTGCAACAATATTAGTCCAATTTAGGTAATTCGGATAAAGTGTTATTTGAGAAAAGGATGATACATTTACGTCTATGTCAGTGGTATTTGATGCCGCTAGAACTATTAAGCTGGTTGGGGTAAAAATTAATAGAGAAAGTAAAATTATAATTAAAATTATATTAAATGTCGTACGCATTATTTTCTTATTTTAATATTTATGAAACACTAGTTTTACGTTGCTTCTATGGTTAGAGTTGCTCTGGTTAAATTACCTGCTGGAATACCACGCGGAACCCATGCATCTGCTCTTAGGATGATTGTTCCTCCTGGAGTTAGCCAGTCATTGTAAAGATACTTTCCACATTCTGTAAAGTTGCTTCTTTTATCAAACTTGTAAATGAATACCTTCTGACAATTGTAAAATGCCGCTATGCAATGACCAGCCAAAGTACCTGTAGTAATTTGTGCAAATGCCCATTCTTTAGGTGCAGCAGCAATTGTTGTTAAAGAATAAACGTTCTCTGGATGCCTGGTTGATGTTGTACCTAAGTCTATATCGTCCTCTATAGCAAACTGTGCACCTGTTTCATTACATCTGCCTCCAGTAAAATTACCCAGTACCCAAACATAATCGTTTGACATGTTTCTAAAGTATCCCCAAGCTATAGGACTTGTTACTTGTGACCAATCATGGCTTGATATATCCTGAGTCCAGTTCCATTCAATTCTTCCTAGGTAAAAGTATTTTGAAAGTGTCTCATTCATAAGTGTCAATACACCGCCTGCTGCATAACTTGCCGAGTCACTGCTCCCATAAGGTCTTGTAGCCTCATCTTCTAGAGTATCTACCCATCCGTAAATTGCAGATACGTTCACAGATCCAGTATTCTTTACAGTTATGTTTTTATGACCGCCTGCTGTACCT